>OLOX01000037.1_pt1 | contig 113724 bp, 110 predicted proteins | sample 1672091 | NCBI WGS metagenome assembly OLOX01 (sample SAMEA3136644, study PRJEB25190) | human gut metagenome | reverse complement strand
GGCTTGCGGACACAGTCCGTGGAGTGTTCCAAACTTGGAAAGACACGGATCATCGCAGATGCAAATCCCGGCTGGTTAGAAATGCCGCATTTTTTGAACAGAATGTATCCTATGCATTCCAGCTGAAATCAACAGATAAGCTGTCTATCATATTACTTATCACTTCAAAAAGAAATGTCTGCTTAAAGCACCAGCCTCTTTTTTGACAGATGTTATTTTCTGCTTCCGGCCGCCTTATGGTAGACATAAGCGGCGATGGCCGAGGTGACTGCTTCGGTGATCCAGAAAGCATGCCATACTCCGGTTGGTCCAAAGATACGGCACAATACAAAGGCTGCCGGGATCATGAGAATTACATAGCGGAACAGTGATATGACAAGGGACTGCGTTCCTTTTCCAAGTCCCTCCAAGGCGCCGGAGGCTGTGACGGACACGGAGGAGATGATAAAGCCTGCGCTAATGATGCGCAGTGCGGTTCCTCCGGCTGCGATCGTCTCGGCATTTTCGGTGAACAGTTCCATCAGACCGCGCGATGCCACCAGGCATAAAATTGTGCCGAGCGCCATAATGACAGCACTCATCGCAAGCGTAATCTCATAGATCTTTTTCACGCGCTTCTGCTCGCCGGCACCGTAATTATAGCCGATCAGCGGACGCATGCCCTGGACAATGCCGTTTGCCGGAAGATAGAGGAAGGTCTGTAATTTGTAATAGATTCCCAGAATGACTACATAGATCTGGGAGTAAGCTGCCAGAATACCGTTTAAGACGGATACTAACAGCGATGGCAGGGCAAGATTTAAGATGGCAGGAACTCCGATCGAGTAGAGACGATGGTCGATTTCTTTATGAAAAGCAAGGTATTCTTTGCGGATTTTGACCGGGATCGGGCGCTTGTTGTACACCGTCAGGTAAAGAAGGAGGGTACACAGCTGACCGGTCGCTGTGGCAATCGCTGCGCCGGCGATACCAAGTCTCGGGAAAATTCCGATGCCGAAAATCAGGAGCGGGTCTAAGATAATATTGGTAATACTTCCGCACAGCAGTCCGATCATGGATACTTTCATGCGTCCCACGGACTGGAAGATTTTCTCAAAGGAAAGATTCGCCATGGTGATTGTCGAAAACGCAAATACGATCACCGCGTACTCCATTCCCATCTGATATACCTGCACATCGTTGGTGAACATGTCCAGGAAAGCCGGCATGATGGAGATGCTTAACACAGTGACGACAACGCCGTGGATGAGTGCCAGAACAAGTCCCTGTGTGGCGGCGCGGTCGGCGCCTTTTTTGTCGTCTGCTCCGAGAAAATAGGCAATCAGTGCATTGATACCAACGCCGAATCCGATGGCAAGCGCGTTGACAAAATTCTGAATCGGGAAGACGAGGGACAGCGCTGTCATGGCATTCTCATTGATTCTGGCGACGAACAGACTGTCTACAATATTATAAAGTGCGTTTACCATCATGGATATGACCATCGGAAGCGCCATGGAGGTAAGCAGCGGAAGTATCGGTTTTTCTTTCATAAATGTTTCGTTCATGTGGTATTTCCTCCTATATAATAGTCTGGGTTTATTGTATCCAGGATAAAACAGAAAACGCCACACAATGACTCAAAAGAATCATTGTGTGGCGAAAAAAGTCAGACTTGAAAAGTCCACACCAAGTTTTAGCGAAGAGAGTATAGCACGATCCATAGGAAAAAGTCAAGAATTTTGGCAAAAAAGTCAAAAAATCTGTTGACGAAACCAAACTGCTATGCTATTATAATCGAGTATGCCGCACAGTGAGGTCTCAAAGTCCGTCCGGATTGCCCGGGCGACACCACAACTGGCGAGTAATGATAATAGGAGGTGCCATATGTACGCAATTATAGCAACAGGTGGTAAACAGTACAAAGTATCCGAAGGCGATATCATTACCATTGAAAAGCTTGGTAAAGAAGCTGGTGAGAAAGTAACTTTTGATCAGGTTTTAGCTGTATCCGACAACGGAATTAAGGTTGGTTCTGATGTAGCAAACGCATCTGTAGAGGCTTCCGTTGTAAAAGAGGGAAGATCTAAGAAAGTTATTGTTTACAAGTACAAGAGAAAGACCGGCTATCACAAGAAGAACGGTCACAGACAGGCGTTTACACAGGTTAAGATCGAGAAGATCAACGCTTAATCCTGGAAGGTTGTTATGACAAAGATAACGATTTTCCGCAATCATGACGGTGAGTATTTGGGCTTCGACTGCCTGGGACATGCCGGGTATGCCGATGAAGGCGAGGATATTGTATGTGCGGGAATTTCTGCACTGGTTATCAATACGATCAATTCCATCGGGCTGTTTACCGACGAACCATGCGAGACGGATGCCGACGAAGACGATGGCGAGATTCGCCTGCGATTTACTTCACCGGCCGGTCACGATGCCGGATTGCTGATGCAGTCGCTGGTACTTGGCCTGCAGGGAATACAGAATACTTATGGGAATGATTATATCATTCTGAATTTTAGGGAGGTGTAGAACATGATGAATATGAACCTTCAGTTTTTCGCTCATAAAAAGGGAGTTGGTTCTACAAAGAACGGCCGTGACTCTGAGTCTAAGAGATTAGGCGCTAAGAGAGCAGACGGACAGTTCGTGAAGGCTGGCAACATTTTATACAGACAGCGCGGAACAAAGATTCATCCGGGCGTTAATGTAGGCATCGGCGGTGATGATACATTATTCGCACTGACAGATGGTATCTTAAGATTCGAGAGAAAAGGAAAAGACAAGAAGCAGGCTTCTGTTTATCCAGTAGCTGAGTAATAAGATGCAGAGTGTAGACCCGACTATGCAGCGCTTACCTGATGGCAGGCGTCTATAGCCGGGTCTTCTTGTATCTGGATTTGTAACCGTTCGGTAGGTGGCAGCATCTGCTGCCTGAAGTTGAATTGAGGTAGAATATAATGTTTGCAGACAGAGCAACAATTATCATAAAATCAGGGAAAGGCGGCGACGGGCATGTGAGCTTCCGCCGTGAAAAATATGTGCCGGATGGCGGTCCTGACGGCGGCGACGGCGGCAAGGGCGGCGACGTGATCTTTGTGGTGGATGAAGGTTTAAACACTCTGACGGATTACCGTCATCGCAGAAAGTTTGCGGCACAGCCCGGAGAAGAGGGCGGCAAGCGCAACTGCCACGGCAAAAACGGTGAGGATCTCATCTTAAAGGTGCCGGAGGGAACCGTGATCAAGGATGCAGAGTCCGGCAAGGTCATCGCCGATATGTCCGGAGAGAACCGCAGACAGGTCATTTTGCGGGGCGGCAGAGGCGGACTTGGCAACCAGCATTACGCGACATCGACGATGCAGGCACCAAAATATGCGCAGCCGGGCGGAGATTCGATCGAGATTGAAGTCAAGCTGGAATTAAAAGTAATCGCGGACGTCGGTCTGGTCGGCTTCCCGAATGTCGGGAAATCCACGCTGTTATCGCGCGTGACCAACGCACAGCCGAAAATTGCCAACTATCATTTTACAACGCTGCAGCCCAATCTTGGCGTGGTGGATTTAGACGGCGCGAAGGGTTTCGTCATTGCTGACATTCCTGGACTGATTGAGGGCGCTTCCGAGGGTGTTGGACTTGGACTTGAATTTCTGCGCCATATCGAGCGCACGAAGGTAATGATCCACATGGTGGACGCTGCCGGCACCGAGGGACGTGATCCTGTGGCAGATATTATCGCGATCAACAAGGAGCTGGAAGCTTACGATCCGGCACTGTTAAAAAAGCCGCAGGTCATCGCGGCAAATAAAATGGATGCGGTCTACGGGGACGAGAATGAGATTATCCAGAAGTTAAAAGACACCTTTGAAAAAGACGGAATCCGTGTGTTCCCGATTTCTGCCGTAAGCGGCAAGGGATTAAAGGAACTGTTGTACTGCGTGAGCGAGCTTCTCGACCAGTGCAGCAAGGAGCCGGTTGTCTATGAGCCTGAATTCGATCCGGCACTCCGTTTCTTTAAGGATGAGCCATACACGATTACGGTGGCTGACGACGGTGCATTCGTTGTGGAAGGACCGAAGATCGAGAAGATGCTTGGCTATACGAATATGGATTCCGAGAAGGGATTCCTTTTCTTCCAGAAGTTCATGAAGGAGCAGGGCATTTTAAAAGACCTGGAGGCACAGGGAATTGAGGACGGCGCTACCGTGCGCATGTACGGTTTTGAATTTGATTATTATAAGTAAAGAGGAGGAAGCAGGATATGGAATTGACAAGTAAGCAGCGCGCCTATCTCGGCGGATGTGCAAGCACCTTAGATCCAATCTTTCAGATCGGCAAGGCAAGCCTGACACCGGAGATTATCCAGGCGCTGGATGAAGCATTAGAGAAACGGGAACTGATTAAGATTTCCGTATTAAAGAATTGTGCGGATGATCCGCGGGAGATTGCACAGGTCATCGCAGAGCGCACACATTCTGCTGTTGTAAAAGTCATCGGCAAGAAGATCATCTTATTCCGCCAGGCGAAGAAAAACAGCAAGTTTGAACTTCCGGCATGAGAAAGATCGGAATTTTAGGCGGCTCGTTTGATCCGATTCATCAGGGACATCTGAATATTGCAAGGAGCGCCTACCGGGAGTTCGCGTTGGACGAGGTGTGGTTCATACCGGCAGGGCACTCTCCGAATAAGGAGGAGGCGGAGATGACACCCGCGCAGGTGCGCGCGGAAATGACGCAGGCGGCCATCAAAAATGATGCGTCATTTAAGCTTTCACGTATAGAAATAGAGTCTTCCGGGACAAGTTATACGTATAAGACGCTGCAGCATCTAAAGGAACAGTTCCCGGAGGATCAATTCTTCTTTATCATGGGAGCCGATTCCCTGGACTACTTTGACAAGTGGAGGCATCCGGAGATCATCTGTCAGAATGCCACCGTGCTTGCAGCGGTCAGGGATACCTTAGAACTGCCGCAGATTGAGGGAAAAATACGGCGCATCAAGGCGCTGTTTCCGGCTGAGATCTATCCGCTTGCGGGCGGACGGACCGATGTCTCCTCGACGGCAATCCGCGCACAGATCCGCATGACAGGTGAATGTCCCGCCATGCTCCCGGGCGAGGTGTGGGAGCTGATCAAACGCTATCATCTGTACGGCGTATCGAATTTGGGAGAATAAAAATGGAACAGCATGAGATTCGTAAACGATTAAAAAAAGAGTTGGATAAGGGACGGTATGAGCACACGAAAGGTGTCATGTATACCGCCGGATGTATGGCGATGGCTTATGAGACATCGATCGAGCAGGCGATGCTCGCAGGTCTGCTCCACGATTGTGCCAAATGTATTCCGGACGATGAGAAGCTTCAGATCTGTGAGGAACATGACATTCCCATCAATGCCGTAGAATATGAGAGCCCGTTTCTGCTGCATGCCAAGCTGGGAGCTTATCTGGCAGAGACGGTCTATGAAGTAAAAGATCCTGAGATCCTGCACGCCATCAAGGTGCACACAACCGGCGCGCCGGATATGAGTACGCTCGATAAGATCATCTATATTGCGGATTATATCGAGCCGGGAAGGAACAAGGCCGCAGATCTGCCGAGGGTGCGGAAACTGGCATTTGAAGATCTGGATGCCTGTATGGCGGAGATTCTCTGCGACACATTGAAATACCGCTCCAGGGTCGGCGGACCGTTAGATCCCTCCACACAGCTTGCCTATGAATTCTACCGGCAGTACCAGAAGGAACAGACAGATCCGGTTTGACGGATTACCTGTTAAAACGAACAAAGAACAGATAGAAAGGAAACATGCAATGACATCACAGGAATATTGTAAAATAGCAGTAGCGGCTTTGGAAGACCGCAAGGCGGAGGATGTTAAGATCATTGATATCCGTGAGATTTCACCGGTTGCAGATTATTTTGTGATTGCGGACGGAACGAATCAGAATCAGATTCAGGCAATGCGTGATGCCTGCGAAGAGGCATTATACAAAGCGGGACTTAAGACCAAACAGATCGAGGGAAATTCTAGTTCTACCTGGATTCTCATGGATTACGGTGACATCATTGTCCATATTTTTTCCAAGGAAGATCGTTTATTCTATGATCTGGAGCGTATCTGGAGAGACGGAAAGATCGTAGATGTGGCTGATCTGTAAGATTCCGGAGAAATGGAAAGGTCATAGATGCGGCGGATCCGTAAGATTCCGGAGAGACGGAAAGGTCATAGATGCGTGTTTTGAACTTAAGAGTGTCGTAAAAAGAGTATGCCTCCCTTCTGGCTGACAGGAAAGGGGGCATACTTTTTTCTATATAATAGGAAACTTCGTTCCTGTTACATAGAAAAGCTCCGCAGGGATGTGCACTCGCGCGATGTCGCTAGAGCAACCCGCCGCAGGCGGAGAATCCTGAAAAGCAGGATTCTTTCTTGTACATTATAATAGGAATCTGCATTTTATTCCAGGAATACCGAACTTCATCAGGAAAGAAAACGGAAAATACCAATGACCTTTCCGAGAATCTGGCAATCTGGAACAATGATCGGATCCATCGTGTCATTCTCCGGCTGAAGGCGGATATAACCGTCCTCCTTATAAAAGGTCTTAACTGTAGCGGAATCCTCCACCAGCGCGACGACCATCTCGCCGTTGCGCGCGGTCGACTGCTTCTCAACCAGCACATTGTCTCCGTCGAAGATGCCGACGTTGATCATGCTTTCGCCCTTTACCCTCAACATGAACGTCTCCGCGTTCGGGAGAAATTCGGTCGGAATCGGGAAGTAGGTCTCAATGTTCTCGACTGCGAGTAACGGCTGACCGGCAGCCACATTCCCGAGAATCGGGACATTGACAACCTCGCGTCTGGTGAGGTTAAAGTTATCATCAATGATCTCGATCGCACGCGGCTTCGTCGGGTCGCGGCGGATGTATCCGTTCTTCTCAAGTGTCTCCAGATGGGAGTGGACGGAGGAGGTAGACTTCAAGTCAACTGCCTCGCAGATCTCACGCACAGCGGGCGGATATCCCTTATTCAATATCTCCTGTTTAATGTATTCGAGAATCTCTCTCTGCTTCGTGCTGATCTTGCCGTATGCCATGCATATACCTCCTGTCAATCATTACCAATGCTATTATGTATAATTTAGTTTAACACAGCATGCGTAAAAATGCAAACATATATTCCGAAAATTTGTTCGATTTTCTTGTTGACAAACGGATGTTCTGGTATTATGATAGGAACATAAACAAATGTTCGCAACAAACGTTCGGAATGAACGTTCGATTAACATGACAGGAGGTATTCTTATGAGAAGCAGAAGAGTAGCGGTAAAGGCGCAGAGACGCACATTCATGTTGGGATTGATGGTTTTAACCGTCATTGTGATCGGTTCTGTCCTGCTGGGAACGATCCGCACACAGGCGGCTCCTGCAGAACCTTCTTATAAATATTACACAAGCATCCAGATCCAGAAGGGAGATACCCTCTGGAATATCGCAGATGAATATATCACAGACGATTACGACAGCATGGACGAATATATGGAGGAAATCTGTGCGATCAATCACATCCTGCCGGGGGACATTCATTCCGGACAGTATCTGACCATCCCGTATTATTCGGCAGAACATCTCAAGTAAGATGGTATTTTTTGTGCAGCGTCTCCGGTCGGTTGTGTTTTTTGGGTAAGTACGGTATAATGAATTCTGACGAGCTCATATTGTGCGGGAAGGCAGCACAGAGAATATGAATTACGGAGGATGAGTTATCTCGTATGATAAAGTTTATCTATGTGATTTTAATGAATCTTTTCAGAGCGCCTTATATGATACCGAAGATGCGCAGGGAGGCGGATCATCCTGAAAAGTATAATGTAGAGGAGCGCTACGCGCTGGCGCGCCATGTGATTCGCCTGATGAAGGTAACCGGCGGCATCCACACAAAATCTTACGGCACAGAGCTGCTTCCGACAGAAGGCGGCTACATGATGTATCCGAATCATCAGGGAAAGTACGACGCACTCGGCATTATCTACACCCACAGGGAGCCATGTTCGCTTGTGATGGATAAGGCGAAGTCCAATACCATACTGGTTCGTGAATTTGTGGATCTGCTTCAGGGAAAGCGGCTGGATAAGAAGGATGTCAGACAGGCATTGACGATCATCAATGAGGTATCCGAGGAAGTAAAGCAGGGAAAGCGTTATATTCTGTTTCCGGAGGGCGGATACGAATTTAACAATAAGAACCATGTGTGTGATTTTAAAGCCGGCAGTTTTAAGATTGCGTTAAAGACAAAGGCACCGATCGTACCGGTGGCTCTGATTGATTCTTATAAAGTTTTTAACAGCTTTTGTCTGGGACCGGTCACCACGCAGGTACATTATCTGAAACCGATCTTATACGATGAATATGGCGGTCTCAAAACGCATGAGATTGCGGATCTGGTGAAGGTACGTATCCAGGAAAAGCTAGATGAAGTTCTTAAGCCAGCAGAAGCTCCGGTCGGATGACTGGAGCTTCTTTGTGAGCTGCTTTTTTTATAAACAGCTTTTTGTTTGTCAGAGTCTTGCCAGAGCCACGGATCTGATAGGACTTAAGACGATGGATGCCTCTCCGGGGAACACTAGACATCACGGAGCTTTACATATTTGGCTGCGCTGCGTCGTCGATCATCGTCGATGGCAGCGTAATGCTTCCGCGTCGTGTTGACGTCCTTATGGCCGAGTACATCCGCGACCAGATAGATATCCCCCGTCTCGCGATAGAGGGAGGTGCCGTAGGTACTGCGCAGTTTGTGCGGTGTAATATGCTTTAAGCTGGTCACCAGTTTTGCATATTTTTTGACCAGATTTTCGACTGAACGCACGCTGATTCTCCGGTTCTGCAAGGAGAGAAAGAGGGCGTTGATACTGCCGTCTTCAGCGGTTATTTTCTGGCGCTCAACCATATAAGCGAGAAGTGCTTCGCGTACTTCTTCCCCAAAGTATACAACAACCTCTGCGCCGCCTTTTCGGTGAATCTTGATGCCGTTATTGCGCATATCCACGTCTTCCAGATCGAGTCCGACACATTCCGAGACACGGATTCCGGTTCCAAGGAGCAGCGTCATAAGGGCGAGATCTCTTGTCTTTGTGCGGTCGTGATATTTTTGCTGGCGTGGAGTCAGACTTTCACCGGATTCGACTTCGTCTAATAGTCTCGCGACCTCATCGATATCCAGCCGGATAATATTTTTGTCGTGAATCTTGGGCATGTCCACTTTCACGGCCGGATCATTTTTTATCAAGTCGTTTTTGAAATAGTAGCGGTAAAAGGAGCGGAGAGAGGCCAGCTTTCGCTTGATACCGCGCTCGTCGTTCGTGTGCTCCACACCGTTTTTTTCGTAATACTTCAGATAGGAGAGATATTCCTCGATATCCATAGGCGTGAGCTCGTCTAAAAGCGAGAGCGGAATATCCTTTACGGTATAGTTCTGGCAAATGGGATTCACATCGCAGAGATAGTCAAAAAAACAGCCGATATCGTAAGCATACGCGATTCTGGTACGCGAGGAAGTGGTTGGCTCAATGCCAATGAAAAACTGTTTGCAGAAATCCGGAAGCTGTTCCAGAAGCTTGCGCAATTTTACTTCATTTTTTACATTCACATTTTCATAATATGCTTTTTCTTTCATAAACGAATTGAATTCTCCTTTTCCTCAGCGACATCTGTCTGCCATCCGGGGATATTTCCATGTAATACTGCATGAAAAAGCTGTTTTTTGGCTCCGGGATGATCCAGATTGATCTGTCGGATCAGATTTTTCACGTAAGCACGCTGTGTGTGCCCGTCTGCAGGACATGGATTGGCGACGACCGGAAGCTTCATCTTATTCCGAAATCCTTTTACTTCCGCTTCAGAGACGTATAGTAAGGGGCGTATGACCACAAGCTGTGTGCGGTCTAAATGTGTGCTCGGTGGAAACGCATAGAATCTTCCCTCAAAAATCATGGAAAGAAACGCCGTCTCAATCACATCATCCATGTGATGTGCGTAGGCAACCTTATTGCATCCTAATTCCTGAGCCGCCTCATTGAGTGCTCCTTTGCGCATTTTGGCGCACAGCGCACACGGAGATCCCTTGACTGCTTTGTCCGACACGCTGTCGCCGTGAAACAGGATACGTGCAATCTCTGTTTTTACAATGTGGTACGGTACCTTAAGTTCCTCGCAGAGCTGCTTTATGGGAGTAAGATCAAAAGAGTCATATCCCAGATCGACGGTGATTGCCGTGAGTGTGAATTTCTTCGGATAAAAGCGTCTGAGTCCGGCAAGCGCGTAGAGGAGAGTGAGAGAGTCCTTGCCACCGGAAATGCCGACTGCAATGTGATCGCCCTCCTTGATGAGTTTATAATCGTCAACCGCCTGGCGCGTATAGCTTAAAAGTTTTTTTAATTCCATAGATTGCATATCACCTCGTAACTATTTTATAATGAAATTATCTGTCATGAAATGATCTATCATGAAATGAAATTCAGGATCAACGAAGCAAATAATTCAAAAAGGAGATTGATAAAATGAAATTTGTAATACAGCGCGTAACCGAGGCATCCTGCACGGTAGACGGCAATGTCACCGGCGCAATTCAAAAAGGATTTTTGGTTCTGATCGGAATTGCCGATACCGATACGACCGCAATCGCCGATAAAATGATCAAAAAGCTGTTGGGGCTTCGTATTTTTGAGGATGCGGACGGAAAAACAAATCTATCGTTGGCGGACGTCGGCGGAAGTCTTTTGCTGATCTCGCAGTTTACCTTATATGCGGACTGCCGCAAAGGAAACCGTCCTTCCTTTGTCCGTGCCGGGAAGCCCGAAATGGCGAGCCGGATGTATGATTATATTGTCGCACGGTGCAAAGAACAGATTCCAGATACCGGCTGCGGTATTTTCGGTGCGGATATGAAGATCTCTCTGTTAAATGACGGTCCGTTTACCATTCTGCTGGATTCCGAAGAAATCTGTTAAATGAGACGACACAGCGAATGATATTGCACACAGGCTTGCATTGCGGTATATCTCTATGGCTGCGAAACATCCGGCACAGCGTAAAACAGCTTTATGGTAGAAACTATTCGTTAAACTTGTGTTTTGCGAATAAATATCTGTATCTCTACTATAGCACACCGCCGCCCGCATTTCAAGGAATATGTGCGTTTTTCCTGCATTTTGCCGGTGTTTGTTTGCGCAGACATAAAGAGGCGGCACCTTAAATCAAATAAGTGCCGCCTCTTTGAAACCATTTGAAACCATTTGAAACCATTTCGTTCACGTTGTATGATATTAGCCGATGATGTTATCTGGATGCATCGAGGATTTCACGGAACTTTAAGATCATATCAATACAGCCGTCAATTCCCAGTTTACCGGAGTCCAGTGTCAGATGATAGCTCTGGGAATCGCCCCATTTTTTGCTTGTATAATAGTTATAATAACTTGCACGCTGCTTATCCTGTTTCTGGATCAGATCCCTGGCTTTGCTTTCCGTAATATTGGCGCGTTGGCTGATAATCTTAACGCGTTTGTCCATGTCCGCATGAATAAAGATATTGATGCAGTCCGGATTGTCCGATAATGCGTAATCGGCGCATCTTCCAACAATCACGCAGGATTCCCGCTCTGCAATCTTTTTGATGGTGTCAAACTGCGCCAGGAACACTTTGTGGTTTAAAGGCATATCGAGAAACGGTGCCGAATGATAGCCGTTCAGCGAATATGTATCCATGACCAGGGAATACAAAAAGCTGCTGGTTGGTTTCTCATCATGATTCTCGAAAATCTCCTCGCAGAAACCGCTTTCCTTTGCCGCCTGCTGTAACAATTCTTTGTCGTAGAGCTTAATTCCAAGACGTTCCGCAAGCTTTTCGCCGATTTCTCTTCCCCCGCTGCCAAATTCACGACCAATGGTATAGATTTTGTTGCCCATAAAAGATCCCGCCTTTCCTAACATTCTATGGTTATATTATAATACATTTTTTTGAAAAACGGAATTATTTTTTGAAATTATCGCAAATCTTTTAGAATTTTTTCAAAATATTCTGGAAGAGGCGCCGTAACCTCCATGTACTCTCTGGTTCTCGGATGAATGAAGCCGATCGTCATGGCATGAAGCGTCTGCCCCTGCAGCTTGTAGGGACTCCTTCCGCTGGAATACAGCGTGTCGCCGAGCAGCGGATGACCAATGCTTGCCATGTGCACGCGGATCTGGTGGGTGCGCCCGGTCTCCAGTTTAAACTCCATGTATGTGTACCGCTCAAAACGTTCCAGAACCTTGTAATGGGTGACGGCAGGCTTGCCGTTTTTCTCATTGATCGCCATTTTCTTGCGCTCGATTGGATGTCGGCCGATCGGCGCATTGACGGTACCCTCCTCCTCTTTTACCACACCGTATACAATGCCGCGGTAGCGCCGGTTCACGGAATGTTCCTTGATCTGCTCCGCAATAAAGACATGGCTCTCATCATTTTTGCAGACAATCAGTGAACCCGTTGTGTCCATATCGATGCGGTGTACGATGCCCGGGCGGATCTCCCCGTTGATGCCGGACAAACTGTCCCTGCAGTGATACATGATGGCATTGACAAGCGTGCCGGTATAATGTCCTGCGGACGGGTGGACGACCATTCCCTTCGGCTTGTTGACGACTAAAAGATCGTCATCCTCGTAGAGAATGTCAAGCGGAATATTTTCCGGAAGAATCGGCGTCTGTACCGCATCCGGAATCTCAACGCAGATCATATCATCTGCCTTTAACCGGTAGTTGGCTTTCTGCGCCGTATCATTGACAAGCACATGCCCCTCTTTGATCAGTTTTTGAAAAAAGGAGCGCGACTGCGCCGCATCTGTCTCGCTGAAAATGAGATTCAGATACTTGTCCAGCCGCTCTCCCTCATATGCAATTCCCGCTTCAAATGTTTCTCTAGTCATTGTCTTTTTTCTCCGAAGAATGTTGTCTGGAAGAACCCGATGGGAAAATCTGTTCAAAATCTTCTTCTTTGTAATAGAACAGACATAAAAAGATCAATAAAAATGCCGCTGCTGTCACATAAATATCCGCAACATTAAAGATCGGAAAATTGATCAGGCTGAAATAGAAAAAATCTACCACATAGCCCTGTCTGACACGGTCGATGAAATTCCCGATGGCTCCCGCAAAAAACAGTACGGCAACCGCATTGAGCCAGAAAAAGTGTCTCGTGGCGGGAAGTTTTTTGAAAAAAAGATACAGAATAAGCAGCGTCACCACGACGGTAACGGGAATCAGAATTATCAGCTTATTCTGCATCATTCCGAATGCAGAACCGCGGTTCTCCAGATAGCGCAGCTCAAACACGCCGTCTATGAGTACGTTGGACGGCTGATTCTTCAAATGGGCTACCGCAAGCATTTTGGTAAACTGATCGAACAGAATGAGGAGCACTGCAGCCACACAGCCGGTCAGATTGCGTTTCAAAATAGGTGAATGATCTTTCATAGATAGATTGTCCTTCCATGTTGTTTTCCCTGCCAGACCGGGATTACGCCCGGCATACATAACGAATGCCGTCCAGAATCTGCGCGTCGCTTAACTCGCGGTAAATATAGGCATCTCCGATGGTATGCAGCAGAATAAATTTGACCTGATTTCCGACCATTTTCTTATCGGATTTGGTGGCAGAAAGCACAGCATCCGTTGAGATTCCATCGATCTGTGTCTGAAATCCAAAGGCAGACAGGCACTGCCTGATACCGGCAAGCTGCTCCTCGGTCAGATTTCCCTGCTTTTTAGAAAGATAAGCCGCAGCAAGGATTCCAAGCCCCACGCATTCCCCATGGTACAGGGAAAAGCCGCATAATTTCTCGATGGCATGCCCGATGGTATGACCAAAGTTCAACAGTGCGCGCTCTCCCTTCTCCGTTGGATCGTGCTCTACAACTTCGCGCTTGATCTCACAGCTTCGGGCGATCATCTCTTCCATGACAGCCGGCTCCAGTGCCAAAATGGCATCATGATGTGCCATCAGCCATTCATAGTAAGCGGCATCCTTGATAAGACCGTGTTTTATAATCTCTCCCATCCCGGAAATGATCTGCCTGGAAGGAAGGGATTGCAGGACGGACAGGTTCATATAGACCAGTTTGGGCTGATAAAAAGCACCCACCATATTTTTGTACTGCATAAAGTCCACGCCGGTCTTCCCGCCGATGCTGCTGTCTACCTGGGAAAGCAGCGTGGTCGGCACCTGGATAAAATCAATGCCGCGCAGGTAGGTCGCCGCCGCAAAACCGGTAAGATCGCCGACAACGCCGCCGCCTAAAGCGACAAGCAGATCCTGACGGTCAAAATGCTGCTCGATCAGCGTCTGGTACAAAGAGTTTACCGTCTCAAGATTTTTATTGTGCTCTCCTGCCTCAAACGTATGAAGAATGACCGTGTCAAACTCTTTTTCCAACAGATCCTGTACGTCCCTCGCATACAAAGGCGCAACGTTGGAATCGGTCACAATGCAGATTTTCTGACTGCGCCCGTAGCCAAGTTCCTGCAGAAACGCAGGGAACATTGAAAAATCATGAACCAGTTCAATATGATAAATGATACTGTCGTTTGCTTTTACCGGAATCGATTTTGCCATGAAAAACTCCTTTCAGTTTGCATAGAGGTCGTAATGTATTTTGAGCCGTCCCTTTCCGGTCGTCCCGTATTCCCCGCGGTAGATAAAGCGTCCGTAACCGCGGACAGAAATAATATCATCCGCATGGCAGGTATAGGATGGATTCTGTATCAGCTTTCCGCTGACAAAAACCTTCTCCTGGCGCAGCAAAAGCGATGCCTGACTGCGGGACAGATGATAAACGCACGCGATGACGGCGTCAATCCGGTCTGAGGTTACGATCCCGTCCTGTGACTGGAATTCCTGTGTGACCTTAAGATCACACAGGCTGCACGGCTCGACTTTCACGAGGGTGTGGCGTATCTTTTCAAGATGCTCCGCAAAATAGTCCGCAACGGTCTCCTCACACAGCAGATAGGCTTCCTGCTCCCCTACCAGAATATCGCCTAATTTGCAGCGGTCAATGCCAAGCTGCATCAGCGATCCGAGGATGTCCCGATGTCCAAGCTTCTCGGCAAATTTGGGATAAGCCGGGGTAATTTTTAAGGCGGAAATGGGATATTCCCAATCATAATAAAGAGCATCAGGAAGAAAGGCAATCATCTGACGCTCTGCACATGGAATACCGCCAAAACATTCGGTCCTCGTCGCAAACAGCTTCTCGGACTGGTGGTATATATTCAATTCATTTAAATTGAGGAAATCGCTGAATAGAACGATTCCCTTGCGATCCGCCTGTCTGGAGAGATCAAGCAGACGCTTCTGACAAAGATCCTGTTCGTTCATAGACTCTAAAAATCGGTCTGGACACTGCGTGTCGACTGAAACGTGTCTACCAGACTTAAGAAATCGCCGGAAATGTCAACCGATGCGGGTGTAATGATAAAGATATAGTTGGAGATCTTCTGAAGATTACCGCTGATTGCAAAGCAGGAACCCGATGTAAAATCGATAATCCGCTGTGCGATCTCGACGTCCAGTCCCTCAACGTTCAATACGACCGTGCGGTTATTGAGAAGCGTCTCTGTAATCTCTCTGGCATCTTCCACTGAGGTTGGTTTGATGACACATACTTCCATGCCGCTTCCTCCCTGCTTCTTGACCGGGCGAATCGGTGTGACCTTCGGAGAACTCTTGACGGCTTTCTCGTGGATAGAATGATCTTCTTCATAATCATCCTCCTCCGCCTTCCTCTTGTCCTTGCGGAAAGAACTCTTCGATTTTACCGGTTCATCCTCTTCATAATCATCATCGTAATCATAATCTTCATTGTAAAAATCGTCGTCATCGTCCGGATTAAGACGCATGACATTTAAAAATTTATCTAAAACACTCATGTTATACTCCTAATGCGATTCATTGCTTTTTTTGTAATTGCGTGCACCGAAAATTCCGGTTCCGACACGCACCATCGTCGCTCCTTCTTCAATGGCAACCTCGTAATCTCCTGTCATACCCATAGACAGAATTTCCATAGATACATTATCTATGTTTTTATTTGTTATGTCAACAGATAATTGCTTTATTTTCCGAAAATAAAGGCGGTTATCCTCCGGATTTTCAACGAACGGCGCAATCGTCATAAGTCCCCTGATCCGCACATTTTCCAGTTTGGAAATCTCTTCCACAAGCAACATGGCATCTTCTGCCGTTGTGCCGAATTTGGTCTCCTCGCCGGCGATATTGACTTCCACCAGAATCGGCACGATGATGCCGCGTTTCTTTGCCTGGATATTGATCTCTTCTGCCAGCCGGTATGTATCAACCGAATGAATCAGGGCAACCTTTCCGACAATATATTTGACCTTGTTGCGCTGCAGATGGCCGATCATGTGCCAGCGGATGTCGGACGGGAGCTGCTCCATTTTATCGCACAGTTCCTGCACTTTATTTTCTCCGAAATCGCGGACGCCCTCCCCGTAGATTTCCTGCAGCATTTCCAAAGGTTTTGTTTTGCTGACAGCGATCAACGTCACTTCCTCGCGGGAACGTCCTGCACGCTTACAAGCCTCCTGTACATGCTCTTCCACTGTTTTTAAATTTTCCTTTAACATATCTATTTCCTCCGTTTAATTGATCAGATCATTTTCGTGAATCTTACTTCCGTCGAGTGCTATATGGTCATAGAGCGCAATTCCGTAGGTTGTCCCGGTCCGCACGATGGCGTATTCCTCATTCTGATAGAGAATGTCGATCTGTTTGAAGATGGCATATCCCTTATTGATATTATAAACGCCCTGCAGGCTCGCCGTGCCGGAACCGATCTGGTACGTCTCCGTAGAATCCGCCTTTCGGATGATATCCGAAGCGCCAACCTCCTCATCGTCGATGTAATAATCGGTATCCGTCTCATAGTAGATGGTCGGGGCAATGAACTCCGCCCCTGCTTTCCCGGAGGAATCGCTCCTCTGCACCAGAATGCCCAGACTGCCGGAATCGCCGCCTTTCATGAAGAAATCCTTGGGAACGGTATAGAATTCCTTCTCCGTGATGGCGGAATTGGGGATCTTAAGTCCGGTCTCCTCACTAAGCAGCAGCTCCACCTCGGCATAGCGATCCTTGGCATAGCGCACCATCCCCGAGCGAAGCGTCAGAATCAGATAGGTGGAACCTTCCTTTTCCGTGATGGTATAGGTCGCATAGGTCGTGGTGTTATCCTTCATAAAACGCAGCTGCAAGGTATCATCGTCCGCCAGCCGCTTTGCCAGATCGGAGCCGATTGGAATGACAAGCGACCAGTATTCACTTGTAATCAGCTTATATAAAGGGGCTCCTGCCGCAACCTGCAGTGCCCGCTGACCGTCCGTGCGGTCGTAGGATGCCTCGTCAAACATGGACGACTGAAACGTATCCGTGGTAACGCCCTCATACCCGTCGGTGGAATAGACGACAATGCCGGGCTGATCGGCATGATAGGTGTGAAATGTATTTTCTGCCTGCGCCGTCGCGGCGTAATCAGAGATTCCGTCCAGCGCGGCAAGGCTCAAGGATTCATTCAGTGCAGAGTCAAGATCTTCCTTAAACGTGGAAACGTTATAAAAATTCTGGGCGCTGTAGGAAGTCTGAAATTCGCTTATGGAATCCTCAAGCTCCGAGAGATCATGCGCACTCAGATTGGAAGCGTTGCCGGCTGCCTCCTCGATTTTCTTGGACACACTGCCACCTTCATCGACGGAGCAGATCAGATTTCCGTAACCCACCCGGGAAGCTTCCTTTACATATACATTCAGCGCCCCCGCCGTATCCGAGGAATAGACCTGCTCCTGGCGCAGAATCAGTCCGCGGTATATATTATTTTCTGCCATCGTGCCCTGCTCTACTTCATACGTGGAAATATGCTCCGTCGTCATGTAGGAGAAAATGTTAAATATCAGATAGATAAAAATAATAATAAAAATGATCATTCCGATATTGACATTAAACGGCTTGCGATAGCGAACCACTTTTTTATTTTTACTCAAAAAATGCCCCACCTTTTTTCAAATTCAACATTTTTATTCTACCATTTTCAGCCCCGGAAAACAACTTTTTAGCGGCAATAAATTCGGGATTTGTTCCCGGAGTGAACAACAAGTCCGGCAAAGCAGAATAAAACCGGCGCAGCATGTCCATACTATGATAGAAAAAGGAGGCATAGAAAATGAATACAAATTGGTTGGATTATACACTGCTTACGCTGGTGATTATCGGAGCCATTAACTGGGGACTGATCGGATTTTTCCGTTTTGACCTCGTTGCCTTTATTTTTGGCAATATGTCATGGTTCTCCCGGATCATCTATGCGCTTGTCGGACTCGGCGGTCTCTATCTGATCAGCCTGTTCGGGCGCATCCGCTCTGTCGATCAGGCATAAGAAGTCCCTGCCGGCAAAGAAAAAGTGCTGTATCGCTACAGCACTTTTCTTACGGCATTTTACATTTTATAAGGAAATGACAATTTTTGCTTTGGCGCAATCCGGAAGAGATGCCTCGTTCCTGGAGACGCTTAAAACAAATTTTACGTTGTATTTTTCACTGATGATATCCAGTTTCTGAATTGCATGACAGATCTCGTCATCCGTCTCTACGGAAGCGATCGTAAGAAAGCTGTCCAGATACATTTCTTCCAGATCATGATCCTGTGAAACAATACCACAGATAAATCCGAGGAACTCATCACAATTATCGATCGGATAATCGGTAACATTGATGAGACGAATCTTGTTGCTGAGTTCGTACATATGCTTCTGACTCTTATCAAGGTATACAATGCTTCCGGATGCAGAGGCAACCGCAGCATTTACCTTGGTCAAAAGCTCTTTTGTCTTCCCTTTTCCCTTTTCGCCTGAAATAATCTCTATCATAGTCATTTCCTCCTGCTGATGCTGCTTCCTACACAAAATCCGTTAATATGTATAAAAGCAGTTGATTTTATAAATTGATTATAGTCTATATGCACATAAAATACAACCAATTTTCAAATAAATATATACAATCAGGGATCCACCGTCTAAATGGCGAATCCCTGCAGCATTTCGTTCATTAAAAGATAGAGATTGGACTTACCGTCCGCTTTGAATACGATCGATATGATCGGCTGGCCGGATGGATTATACGAATACAGTACCAGACAGTAGCCCGCCTCGCCCGTGGTTCCGGTCTTACCGCCCACAATCTGAAATCCGTCCGGTGTGGTTGCATTCCCGGTCAGATACTGATTGGTGTTCTCCCACGTATGGGTCACTGCCTCGCCGGAAGCGTCGGTATAGGTAACATCGTAGGAGGTTGTGCCGATGATGGATACAAAGGTATCGTTTTTGATCGCATTGGAAAAAATCAGATACATATCATAGACACAGGTGTAATGGTTCTCATCCGGAAGGCCGTTCGGATTGACAAAATGGGACCTTGTCGCCCCCATTGCTGCCGCCTCCTGATTCATCAGAGCCGCAAACGAATCGACATCTCCCGATATGTATTCCGCAATGGCAACTGCGGCGTCGTTCCCGCTGCGCAGCATCAGACCGTATAGTAAATCCCGAAGCCGGATCACGTCGCCGGCTTTTAAATTGCAGACGGAAGAATCGGATGCCTGATTGACGGCATTCTCGCTGACCGTCACCATAGCGTCCAGATCATCACAATATTTTAAGGCAATGTACGCCGTCAGAATCTTTGTGGTGCTGGCGGGATAGAGCCGCTCATACAGATTCTTGGCATACACTACGGTATTTGTCTCAAGATTAAACGTGCCTGCGCCCTCTGCCACCTGGGAATCCGTGGAATCCGTTCCGATCGCCACATCTTCCGAAACGCAGAGATCACTCGCAAAATAAGACTTTGCCTCTGCGGTGCCATTCGAGGACAACCCGAAATCCGCTGCGGTTGCATACACGTCATAGGGCTGTTCGATGGCAGCTGACGTCTTACCGCATCCGCTGACGCAGGAAACTGCAATCAGAAGGGACAGACAGATCCATTTATTTATACATTTCACGCCACTCTAAGTCTCCTCTGTCCAGTGATTTGATTAACAACTCGGCCGTTGCCAGATTGGTTGCAAGCGGAATATTGTGGGTATCACAGATGCGCACAACCGTATTGACATCCGGCTCATGGGACTTCGGAGTCAGGGGATCGCGCAGAAAAATCACAAGGTCGATCTCATTGTGTTCGATCTGTGCTCCGAGCTGCTGTACGCCGCCTAAATGTCCAGCCAGATATTTGTGGACGTTTAAGTTGGTGACCTCCTCGATCAGTCTCCCTGTCGTTCCTGTTGCATAAAGTTCGTTTTTACATAAAATTCCACGATAAGCAATGCAGAAATTCTGCATGAGTTTTTTCTTTGAGTCATGTGCAATCAATCCGATGTTCATAATTTAAGTCCCCCCTGTTAATATTTTTTCGGCTGCAGACCTACATTAAGAACAAGCCCTATACCGATATATAATGACCATAGCGACGTAAGCCCATAGCTGACAAACGGGAGCGTAACACCGGTATTCGGCAGTAATCCCGTCGCTACACAGATATTGACAATACTCTGAAATCCAATCAATGCCGCCATGCCGCAGCAGATCAGTCTGCCCGCCGCATCTTTTGCTTTTCTAGCAATAAATATACACTCAATCGTAATGAAAAGCAAGAGAATTATAATGGTGACCGTTCCCACAAAGCCCATTTCTTCCCCCGCTACGGCGAAAATAAAGTCGTTCTGCGGCTCTAGTATAAACTTGCCGTTTTTTACGGAGGTAGGATCGGTATTGCCGAGTCCTTTTCCCCACAAAAGGCCGGAACCGATCGCCATGATAGAGTTCTGCTGCTGGTAGGCAATATCCGGATATTTATCCGGATAAAGCCATCCCATAATACGTCCGAGCTGATAGCTGTGTATAAACGGAAACTTATCCTGAATGATTAACGTCAATACGATAAAAAAGGTCGGAACGCACACGGCCAGCACGCCCACCACGATCTTATAACTGAGCCCCGCGGCAAACAGCATCGCCGCAAAAACGAGCGCCAGAACGATGGTTGTGGAAAGATTGGGCTGTGCCAGAATAAGGGCAAGCGGAATGCCGATCAGCACAAAAGATCCGAACAGCACCCGCGGGGAATTTATTTTTTCCTCGTACCGCATAAAATAGTAAGCCAGAAAAAGGATCATCAGAATCTTGACCAGCTCGGACGGCTGGAACTGAAATCCGCCGATCTTAAACCAGCGCTGCGCACCCTTGCTCTGCTCTCCTGCCACAATGACAAGCCCCAGAAGACCGATGGCGCCCAGATAGATCAGCCAGGAAAAACGCAGTATAAAATTATAATCAATATAGGATACCAGAAGCATAATGATGATCCCGGATACCATACCGATGATCTGCTTTTTCTGGTCGCCCGGGCTTGCACTTCCTACCAGCGCCACACCGATGGTATTTAAGATCACCACCAGTGCAATCAATATGAACTTGTAATTCTTTAGTTTGTATTGTTTGAACATATGTAATCCTTAAGTATGATTTTAATTTCAACGTTTTCGGGTTCAATATCGACATATCTGGTAACGATTTCGCCAATTTCGTGGCGGATCTGCGCCATGGTCTCGTCATCCAGCTGTTTCCTGCGGCTGTCGATCATCAGCTTCAGCCGCTCTTTTGCAACACCCTTGCTTCTATGACACATCCTACACCAGCTTTCCGGCATGATTCCGCCAGAAGAATCTGGAGAACATCCCTTTGTGATGAAGATAATCCGGTATTGCGACTTCCATGCCGGCAATCCGGCGTGCAATATTCTGGTAACAGGTGTCGGAAACCGTATGCTTCCCGATCACCGGTTCCCCGTGGTTCTGGCTGATGATAATCTCCTCGTCTTCCAGAACAACACCCAGAAGCTCCGCTTCCAGAAGCTCACAGATATCCGGAATATCGAGCATGTTGCCGTCACGCACCATCTGTCTGCGGTAACCGTTGACCAGCAGATCGATCCGGGGCACCTTTTTCCGGTGCAGAAGCTGGATTACACAGTCCGCATCGTGAATCGCCGCAATCTGCGGCGTTGTGACCACAATAATGCGGTCGGAATCCGCCGTCGCCAGCTTAAAACCGCCGTCAATTCCCGCCGGACTGTCAATCAGAACGTAATCAAATTCTTTTCGCAGGTCCGACAGCAGATTTTTCATTTGTTTTTCATTCAGATTGTTTTTGGAGTCACCGGAGCACGAAGACGGTATGATCCAGAGATTCGGATACCGCTTGTCCCGGATCAGCGCCTGCTTAACGCGGCATCTCCCGGTCAGGACATCGACCAGATTATAGAGGATCCGGTTTTCCAGTCCCATGACTACATCGAGGTTCCTTAAGCCGATATCGGTGTCTACCAATACCACCTTTTTATCTAACAGTGAAAGTCCCGCACCGACGTTAGCTGTTGTAGTCGTCTTGCCAACGCCGCCTTTTCCTGAGGTAAACGTAATTACTTCACCCATGGAAGACCTCCTGTTTTTATAGTCTTTACGAGAAAGACCTTATATTAATAATACCGTCACAGAGGAAAGCCATTTTCGCCTGTGTGGTCTTATTACGCTTGGAAAAGATGGAATTTTTTGCTTTTTCCATCGGACTGCCGTAAACGCCGGCAATGTTATACTGCTCGGGCAGGAAAGAAAGCGCCGTGATCGTGGCATTGGTATTGCCGCTCATTCCGGCAAAGGCGCTTCCCGAGAGTTCGCCGAGCACCACGATATCCGATTGGGATACCACCACCGCTTCCTGCGGGACATCACCGATGATGACGATGCTCTCCTCGGTCTCAAGGCGCTCTCCCGGCAGAAGGGAGCCACGGTAAAAGCAGCCGCGGCTCTGTCTTCTCGCCTCTTTCTCTTCGTTTGTCTGCTGCATCTCGCGGCATTTCTGTTCGATCACCGCATCACGGATCTCATCACTGTCTAAAATACACAGGATTTTGACTCTGGTCTGTTCCATGATGGCGTCTACGACCTGGTATTTTTCTTCATCGCTTAATTCTCTGCCCTCAAAAGAGATGGCAAACGATGCGTTCGCGAAAAAGCGCTCCGCCTCCGTAAATTTGTGAAGAATTTTTGTGAGCAGTTCCGGAAACGGCATCGATGCATCCAGCACCAGATTGATTCCGTTTTTACTGCTTTTGATAATGACTGCCTGACTCATTGTCTGCGCCTTTCTCTCTTAATCACTGATCTCGTTGGATGAAGAATTGCCGTTTGCAGCCTGACCGTTTAACAGTTCATCTTCATTCTCGACATTAAAGTAGTAGGCAAATACATTCCGGGCGAGTTTCGCCGCATTGTGAGAGGTATAACCGTATGCGATACGCGTCGCGATCGAGATTTCCGGATCGTCGTAAGGCGCATATCCCACAAATAATGCGTGGTTCGGCCGCTTTAAATTCTGCTGTGCCGTACCGGTTTTTCCGGCTGCCTCGATCGGAAAACCGTCAAACTCTTTTGTATTCTCCACCACCATGCGCATACCGGAATGGATGGCATTCCACTCTTCCGTATCAAGCACGTCGATCTGATTGCGCACCTGCGGCTCAAATGTCTGTAACACATTTCCGTCGGAATCCTCCAGGCGGTTCAACAGTGTATACTGGTAGACGGTTCCCTCATTGGCGACGGCTGTCACATATCTGGCAAGCTGTACCGTGGTGTAGTTGTTATTACTCTGTCCGATAGCGGCCATGACCGGGAATTCATTGGCGATCTGCGGCGCCGCTTCCTCGATCTCGATTCCGGTGCGTTCGTTTAAACCGAAGAGGCTCGCGTATTTCTGAAGCTTTTCAATGCCGAGCGAATCGTTATATGCCGTGGAATAATTGTTCGTGGCAAGCCGGTATCCTACCTCGTAGAAATAGTAGTTACAGGAATCACGAAGCGCTTCGGAGACATTGATCTCCCCGTGGGTTCCGCCGTTGGATGAAAAAATCCAGCATTTTGGATGGTTGCTTACGTTCTCATAGACGCCGAGATCACGGATGCGCTCCCCGATTGTGATGCTGCCCTCCGCCAGACCTGCCGTGGAGGTTACCATCTTGAAGGTAGATCCCGGTGCGGTCTCCTGCTGGGTCGCGTAATTGTACTGCGGGAGTGATTTGTCATCCTGCAGACTGTTAAAGTATTCGGTGTCGACGTTGTTTGCCAGACGGTTGCTGTCATATCCCGGGTAGGTGACAAGCGCTAACACCTCTCCTGTCTTGGTATTCGTGACCACACACGATCCCGAGCACGGATCCAATGCCAGCTGGGCTGGTGTGATCTCCAGATTCTGTATCTTTTCCTTTAAGAACGATACCGCTGTCACAGAGCCGTTGTTTAACGCTGCAATCTCTTCCTCGTTGTACGGAAGCACGCCCTGGTCGAATAGAATCAGACAGAGCTGTGTCCCGGAAATCTGCCCGCCGGTAATCAGATATTCATAAATGATCTTGGAAAAATCTTTTTCATAGAAAAGCTCTTCCAGAATATAATTACACAGGGCATCATATATTTCCGTGGAATCCGAGTATTTTTCATCCACCGTAAACTGGGTAATGTCAATCCAGTTCTGGGCGATGGCGTGATTCAGATAATCTTTCGGACTGCACTCCCCCTGCTGCCACTGCTGGTAGACCTCATCGGAGGTATCGATGTTGCTGTCGGCAAGAATATTATTTTTGCGGAGTCTCCGGATAATATAAGTGAAATAATCCTGCTCCTCCTCGCTGAGATCCTTAAAATCCGTCGGCGTGCTGCCGGTAAGCTGCTCTCTCAACTGGCTTTTTACCACATCCTGCCGTGCGGAAAAAATGGCGGATACCGACTGCTCCGCCGTCGATGCGTCGGTACTGTCAAAGTGTGAGAGATCGATGACGTTGTTATTGATTAACGCAAAGTAGACATCTGTGATCGGGATCGGAATATCGGAAGAAGGATTATCAATATTGGAATATACGATTCCCGCAATCTCCTGCTCCAAAAGATTGTATACCGCAATCTGCAGATCACTGTCCAATGACAGGTACAGGTTATTCCCGGCCTTGGACTCCTTGCGGTCAATCACCTCGATGGCTTTTCCGAGATAGTCGACATACAGCTTTTCGTAGCCTTTTTCACCCTTTAAGTAGGAATCCATATACTGCTCAATGCCGCCCTTGCCGACGACATCGTTGGTGGTATAACTGTCATCCGTCTCGGATAATTTGGCGTATTCCTCGGAAGAAATTTTACCGGTGTATCCGAGAATGGAGGCAAAATATTCGCTGTTATTGTACTTGCGGATGGTGTCATCCATCACCTCAACGCCCTGCAGTTCCTGTGCGTGCTCGCTGATGTACGCCACGGATTCTTCGGATACGTTGGTCGCAATCGTGGTTGCGATATATTTCTGGTAGGCATTCTGCGCCATGGCAAAACGCACGATCGTGATCTTGAACGCCATCTCGTCGCTGTAGCTGTCGTCGATGCCGTAACAGTCGTTGCGGAGATAGTCCATAACCTGATCCACGGTCGCCTGGGAGGTGTCGTAGCCAAGCTTTTTGTTCATGCCGAGATCATCGTAGCTGCTCTCGCCGTAAACATCCGCCAGGAAACGTTTTAACGAGGTACCTGTGACATTGAATTCGTAGGTACCCTCTCCGGTGCGGTCAATCTTAAAATCATCGGTGATCGCATCGCCGTTTTTCTCCAGTGCAGTGATAACCTGGGCAATCTCGGCGTTTAACGATTCGTTTTTCTTATCGGTGCTGCTGTAACTGCCGTTGTCCTCGATGGTGATCGAATAAGCCAGCTCATTGTATGCGAGCAGTTCGCCGTTGCGGTCGTAGATATTGCCGCGCGTACTGTTCAAGGTCCGCTCTTTTACGATCTTTAAGGTGTAGTTGTCCTGATATTTCTCGCCCTTTACGATCTGCAGGTAGAACACGCGCCACAAAAGCACACCGAACAGCACCGTCATAAGAACGGCAGCAACGGCAAGTCTCGATTTAAAAAACATGCGGAAAACTTCTTTTATATTCTCAAACAAACTTACTTGCACTCCTTTTTTCCAATGTCTCAAGCCGCTGGTTGACTTTCAGGATAATCACATACAAAAAGATCGTAATCAGCATGGTGTAGACAAGTTCCGGCAACATGATGTTCCACAGATAATATTGAAAATGATAACGATTGCGGAACAAAAACAAGAAAAAGTAGATCAACAGATTGCATCCCAGATCACTGCCGGCAATCAAAAGCATGGGCAGCTTTAAGTCTTCCGGGTAAAACATTTTGCGGAAACAGCCGTTGATGTAGCCGATATACATATAGAGCAGCGCATAAAATCCAAGAATTCCGCTGCCGAAGATATCAAGCAGAAGCCCACAGGCAAAACCGATATACATTCCTTCTTTTTTCCCACGCATAAACCCGAAGGACGACACGACGATAATCAGAAGGTTCGGCGAGATCGATGCGAAAGACAATGCCTGAAACAGCGTGGTCTGAAGCAGGAAACAGATTGCAATGATAATAAACACATTTACTTTTCTTCTCATAATATGAATCCTACTCCCCGGTTGACTGCTTCTTGTCCAGAATGACAAGAACCTCTTCGATATGCTCAAAATCCACTGCCGGCGTGATCGTGCCGGATTTGGTAAGGTTGTTGGAATCCGTCGAAAGACTGCTGATGTAGCCGATTAAGATTCCCTGCTGATATTTATCTGAAATGTAGGACGTGACAACAGGGTCGCCAACCGCCACTTTATTGTCGCTGTCATTCAAATTGGAAAACTCGATGACCATGTTCTCATTCATGTTCTGGAGACTTCCGTTTACGATCAGGTTGTCGGAGGTTGTCGTCACCATACCGCTGACCTGCGCCGTATCGTTGATAATGGAAGTGACTTTGGCATAATTCGGACCGACGTCCGTGACAATGCCGACAAGTCCGCTGCCGGCGATCACATTCATGTCGACTTCAATTCCGTCGTCGGTTCCCTTGTCGATCGTGAAATAGGAAAACCAGTTCCCGCTGCTCTTGCCGATGACATTGGCAGCCACCTTCTCATAGCTCGGGTATTTCTGGTCCAGTGCCAGAAGCTCGCGCAGATTCTCAAGCTCATACTGCTCCAGATTGTTGGTATTCAATTCGGAGGTAAGCTCATCCACCTGCTTTTTGAGCGCATCGTTTTCCGCCATGACATCGCTTAAATTTTTAAGATTGTCGGCTTTCTCCGTAATCCATGCGCCGACCGTGTTGATCCCGCGCTGCATGGGAACAAACACATAACCGGCAACCGCGTTGAGCGGACCGCCGGAGATATTGAGCGTAAAGCTGGTAATCATGGCTGCCACGCAGACAACGGTCAGAATCAGCAATATGTACTTGGCAGGCAAAACAATTTTGGGTTTCCGTTTCATAATTTCCTCTATAACAATATCTTATTCTTCATACTGAATGCCAGATGCTTAAACTTGGCATCGGATACGATCTTTAAGAGTCCGCGCACCACACACTCCTCCGGCTCCTCGCAGGTATTGATCTCGATTCCTGTAATATCGCGGAACAGCTGATCCAGATCATGAATCTGGGAGCTTCCTCCCGTGATATAGATGCCGGAATGAATAATGTCTCTTGCAAGTTCAGGCGGCGTCTTCTCCAGGATCATTTTGATGGAATTGCAGATCGTGTTGAGGTTGTCCTTGATCGCCTCATAGACAACAGCTCCCGACATCTCCATCTCAATCGGCAGACCACTCACCACGTCGCGTCCGACAACCACCATGGTCTGGGTGTTGCCCGGGATACCGCTTCCGAGGGTCTCCTTCATGCTCTGCGCGGTCTTCTGTCCGATGACAAGATTGTACTTGCGCTTCACATAAGTGATAATGGATTCGTCGATCTTGTTGCCGCCGGAATGTAACAGATCACTTAAGACCAGTCCGCCCAGCGAGATGACGGAAATCTCTGTGGTATCCGCACCGATGTCCACCACCATAATACCGGTCGGCTCGTTGACGTTTAGACCGAGACCGACGGCATCCGCGATCGGCTTCTCACATAACAGCACACTCTTTGGCTTTAATTTGCTCTTGTAGAACATGTCGAAAAATGCACGCTTCTCCACGTCCGTAATATCTGTTGGAACAGCAACAATGAATTCCGCTCCGCGCAGCTTGCCCTTGGCGTGGGCCTCCAGATAAGTCTGAAGCATTACCTGAAGATTATTAAAATCCGCAATCACGCCTCCCACAACCGGGAATGTCACCTGAATCGTTTCCGGCGCCTTCTCATACATTGCATAAGCGTCATCACCGTAGGCATACATCTCATTCTTATTCACCAGAGCGATGGTGTTCTTCTCGTTCATAATCTTGTTGGACGCCTTACAATAAATCTTCATATTGCAGGTACCAAGGTCAATACCATACACGTTATTCGTCATTGTTCTCTCCCTTTATTGTATTCTTTTGCATTCTCTGTAGCTGTAGTACGTGCGGTCACCGATAATAATGTGATCCACAAGAGGGATGCCAAGAAGCGCTCCGCACTCCGCCACTCTCTTTGTCACTGCATCGTCCTCCGCCGAAGGGGAGGGATCACCGCTGGGATGATTGTGCATCAGCACAATCTGAATCGCACTTTTGTCCAATGCAGCGAGAAAAATCTCGCGCGGTGAGACAAGTGCAGCCGTCGCACTACCGACAGACATCATAACCTTCTCCAGCAGGCGGCATTTGGCGTCAAAGAGAAGCACCATCGTACGCTCTCTGCTCTCATGCCGCATATCCTCCATGTAATAACTTGCAATGGAGCCCGGATCGCCAAGACAGATGCGCTCTTTATAGCGCGTCTTCGCCATCCGTTTGGATAATTCTGCAATGCATTTTAACTGGATCGCCTTCACCTGTCCGATTCCGGGAATCTTCTGCATATCCTGAACAGATAACGTGTAGAGATTCAACAGATCGTGTCCGTCCTGCCGCAGCAATTCCTGCGCCACTTCCACAGAACGCGTCCCGCGCGTCCCTGAACGTATGATGACGGCAATCAGCTCCGCATCGCTTAAGGATTCGACCCCGGATATTAAAAACTTCTCATATGGCTTCTCCGAGTCCGGCAGTTCCTTAACCGTTGTAAAATGATGATTCATAAAGATTTCCCGTCTCTCCCCGGCAATTCCCTATGATGGTTTGTAGAATTTATGTCAACCAATTACGGGACAAAAACTTACATTATATTTTAGCATAACGCATCCAGATTCACAAGTTTTCGTTCCTTAAGTTTTTGTAAAGATTTCAAAATGCCGAGTTTCGCATGGTACCAGGTCAGACCACCCTGAAAATACACGGCATACGGCGGTTTGATTGGTCCGTCGGCAGACAGTTCGATGGAGGAACCCTGCACAAATGCACCCGCCGCCATGATGACATCGCTGTCGTAGCCCGGCATCGCCCACGGTTCCGGCGTGACGTAGCTGTCCACAGGCGCCGCAGCCTGAATTCCCTCGCAGAAAGCGATCAGTGCGTCCGGATTGTGGAAGGAGATCGCCTGGATGATGTCGTGACGGCTCTCACTGCCGTCCGGCACAACGTCAAATCCCAGCTTTTCATAAATATTTGCCGCAAAAATAGCGCCCTTTAACGCGCCGCTCACCACGGTTGGTGCCAGGAACAGTCCCTGGTAGAACGACTGCAGAATGCCGAGGGAAGCGCCGACCTCCTTGCCGAGTCCCGGGGAAGTCAGACGGTATGCCGCATTTTCCACACATTCTTTTTTGCCGACAATATAGCCGCCGATCGGTGCAAGTCCGCCGCCCGGATTCTTGATGAGGGAACCGACAATCATGTCTGCCCCGACCTCGATCGGCTCACGCTCTTCCACGAATTCGCCGTAGCAGTTGTCGACCATGCAGATCACGTCCGGTTTGATGTCCTTGATGAATGCGATCAGTTTTCCGATGCGCTCCACAGAGAGCGTCTTGCGCGGCGCATATCCCTTGGAACGCTGGATGGTGACAAGATGCGTGCGCTCGTTGATGGCGGCGCGGATGCCTTCATAGTCAAACTCTCCGTCCGCAAGCAGATCCACCTGACGGTAGGTAATGCCGTACTCGGCGAGCGATCCCTTGGACGGCCGGATGCCGATGACCTCCTCCAGCGTATCGTATGGCTTGCCGACCGGGGATAACAGTTCATCGCCCGGCCGCAGATTGGACATCAGAGCCAGCGCCAGCGCGTGGGTGCCGCACGTGATCTGCGGACGCACCAGCGCATCCTCCCCGCCGAAGCAGGAGGCATAGACTTTTTCCAGGGTGTCTCTGCCCAGATCGTTGTAGCCGTACCCGGAAGTCGTATTGAAACATTCTGCCGAGACACGGTTGTCCTGCATGGCTTTTAACACTTTTAGCTGGTTGTATTCTGCGCGTGCATCAATCTCTTCAAAACGCTGCTTCAAGGAAGCTTCTATTTTTTCCCCGAATGCACTTACCTCCGGGGAAATCCCCAGACGCTCGTATTGTTCCTGTAATAACTGATTCATATCTCTGTACCTCTCTTTTATGCCGGCAAAATTCCTTTCGCCTGTAACACATCCATCATGTATGTAAGTATTTTTGTATCGTCATACTCAAAATCCGGCTTGTTCAGCCAGGTGACATCCCGCTCCCTGCGGAACCAGGTCAGCTGCCGCTTGGCAAAATGTCTCGATTCGCGCTTGATGATATAGATCGCTTCCTCCAGGGTGCTGGTGCCGTTTAAATACGCCAGTATCTCTTTATAGCCAAGTCCCTGCATGGACACCATATCCGCATGGCAGCCCATCTGCTGCAGCCTTGCCACCTCATCGACAAGCCCAGCCTTTACCATGGCATCAACGCGCGCATCGATGCGGCGGTAAAGCTTTTCGCGGTCGTCATTTAAGACAAAATAGGCAAAATTGTAGGGGGATGTCTTCTGGCTCTCCCGCTCGTTATGCTCGGAGATCCGCTCGCCGGACTCATGGTAAAATTCCAGGGCGCGGATGACGCGCTTGCGGTTATTCTCGTGGATCGCCTCTGCAGATGCCGGATCTACCGCCTTTAGCATTTCGTGAAGATAATGATTCCCGCGTGTCTCTGCCAGCTCTTCCAGCTGCCTGCGGTATGCACTGTCACACTCCTGCTCCGTAAAATCAATATCGTAGAGCAGCGCCTGGATATAGAATCCGGTCCCGCCCACCACAATGGGGATCTGACCGTTTGCCGTAATCTCTTTTAACGCCTGCTTTGCCATCTCCACAAAACGGACGACATGGAACTCATCGGATGGATCCAGTTCGTCCACAAGATAGTGCCGGACGCCGTCCATCTCCTCCGGCATGATTTTTGCCGAGCCGATATCCATGTATTTATACACCTGCATGGAATCCGCAGATATAATGGCTCCGTTTATTTTTTTCGCCAGTGCAATGGAAAGCGCTGTCTTCCCGACCGCTGTCGGGCCGGTCAGAATTACCATGGGATTTGGTTTCATTGTCATACAATCCTCTTAAACTTCTTTTCAATCTCATATTTGCTCATGGAGATAATGGTCGGCCGCCCGTGCGGACAATGGTAGGGATTCTCCAGGGACAGCAGCTCGTCGATCAGCTGTTCTGCCTCCGCCCTGCTGATGGAATCGCCTCCCTTGATCGCCGCCTTGCAGGACATGGAAGCCACCCTCTCCAGGATCAGTTCCGGCGCTTCCCTGCCGCTTATGTTGGTAAAATCGTCCAGCATGTCCAGGAACATACTTTTCATATCGACCGCCTCAAAATCGGCTGGAATCGCCGTGATGGCAAATTCCTTGCCGCCGAACGGCTCCACCTCATAACCGAACAGACGGATCTGCTCCCCGTAGCGTGTAAGCATCTCCTGTTCCTCGGCGCTCAACGTCAGAATGATCGGCGGGCTTAGCGTCTGCGAGGCAAAATTCTGCGTGCGGACGCGCACCATGGTGCGCTCATAGAGCACTTTTTCATGGGCGGCATGCTGGTCGATAATGAACAGCTTATCCTCGTATTCAATCAGCCAGTAGGTGTCAAACACCTCGCCGATGATCCGGTGCCGTCTGGCTGCATCCGGCGTGAAAAATCCGGTGTCCGCCGCCTCGAGCGTCTGCTGCTCGTACACGACCGTGTCCGCTGTCTCCTGCGGATTCTGCGTCTCCTGCACGTTCTGTGTGTCTGTCTCCGGCATATTCAGATTCTCCGGCGTATTCAGATTCTCCGGTGTATCAGGAGTTCCCTGCACGACCTCTGCCTTAGGAATCGGCTCCGGCCGCACATCCGGCTGTTCGTCAACCGGTTTTGCCGGCTGCCCGGTATCCGCCGCCGGTATGCTTTCCGCTTCCCGTGGCATCTCCTGCATCCGGTTGCCATCTTCGGTCGAAGCAGAACCCGCAGATGCGGAATCCGTATGATAGCTGCTCTCTTCCCGCACCAGAAGCTGCCGGAACACGTCCAGATTTTCCGGTGTTCTGACAGGTTTCGGCGTCACGTTCTGCCCCTGCGGCAGCACCTGTGTCTGCGGCGGGATATGCAGACGTTTTGTCTCAAATGGCTCCGGCAGGCTACCGGTAATGGCTGGCCGCTTTTCTTCTTTCTTTTCCTCCACCGGGACAGCCGGAATAAATTCCTTGTGAGTCAGCACATCGCGGATCGTCTGATATAGCTTCCGGTACACTTCCTCATTGTTGGAAAAACGAAGCTCCATCTTGGTCGGATGCACATTGACGTCCAAAAGCTCCGTATCCATGGTAAAATACAGCACGCAGAACGGATACTGATGCTGCATCATAAAGCCCTTGTACGCCTCTTCCACCGCTTTGGAGAGCAGTGCGCTTTTGATGTAGCGTCCATTGATAAAATAGCTTTCGTAGCTGCGGTTTCCGCGGGAAATCATCGGTTTTCCGACAAAGCCCTTTACCGAGAAATATTCTGTCTCTGCGCAGACCGGAAGAAGCGCCGCCGTAATATCGCGCCCGTAGATATGATAGATCAGATCTTTTTCATTGGAGTTGCCGGAGGTATGCATCTTGGTCTGTCCGTTGCTGATAAACTTAAAAGAGACATCCGGATGGGACAAGGCAAGGCGCTCCATCAGGTCACTGATATAATTTCCCTCCGTCTGCGCGGTTTTTAAAAACTTTTTCCGTGCCGGCGTATTGTAAAAGAGGTTTCTGACGATGAAGGTCGTGCCGTCCGGCGCGCCGATCTCATCGTTGCTCATCTCCCTTGAGCCTTCAATGACATAGCGCGTTCCGGTCAGATCGCTGTAAGTCTTGGTAATCAGCTCCACCTGCGATACGGCGGCAATGCTTGAGAGCGCCTCACCGCGAAACCCGAGCGAATGGATGCATAAAAGGTCTTCCACACTCTTGATCTTGCTGGTGGAATGGCGCAGAAACGCGAGCGGTACCTGCTCACGCTCAATTCCGCAGCCGTTATCCGTAATGCGCACGAACGTTGTGCCGCCCTCCTTGATCTCGACCGTGACGGCGGTTGCCCGGGCATCGATCGCGTTCTCGACAAGCTCCTTGACCACCGAGGACGGCCGTTCCACCACCTCCCCGGCTGCTATTTTATCGATTGTTTCCTGCGAAAGCAGTGTTATCTGCGGCATTCCATTCCTCCCATCTGCCTTTGCCAAAGGCGCTTCCGGTTACCAGCGGTTCTTTACCTTGTTCTGAAGTTCGTATAATTTGTTTAAAGCCTCAATCGGCGTCAGATTTCCGACATCCACATTCCGCAGTTCCTCTATGATGTCATCGTCCCGCACGGTATCAAACAACGACATCTGCGTCAGATCCACCTCGTCCAGCTTTTCTTTTTTCTTTTTGCTTCCCGTATCGACGGAGATATTTCTCGCAACTTCCGTGATGTCGTTGGCACTTAATTCCTCCACGATCTCCTTGGCACGCGCAATGACAGAATCCGGCACGCCGGCAAGCTTTGCCACCTGGATACCGTAACTCTTGTCCGCGCCGCCCTTTACGATTTTGCGGAGAAATACAATGTCATCGCCCTTTTCCTTTACCGCCACGCAGTAATTGTTGACGTTGTTTAATTTGCCTTCCAGCTCTGTCAGTTCATGATAATGTGTGGCAAAAAGCGTCTTGGCACCGAGGAGCTTCGGGTTGCTGATATGCTCCACCACCGCCCAGGCGATGCTCAGCCCGTCGTAGGTGCTTGTGCCGCGCCCGATTTCATCCAAGATCAGCAGCGAGTTGGAGGTGGCGTTGCGCAGAATATTGGCAACCTCATTCATCTCCACCATAAACGTACTCTGCCCGCTGGCAAGATCATCCGACGCTCCCACACGTGTGAAAATGCGGTCCACGATACCGATCTTCGCGGATGCCGCAGGCACATAGCTGCCAAGCTGCGCCATCAGAACGATCAGCGCCGTCTGGCGCATATAGGTGGATTTTCCCGCCATGTTCGGTCCCGTAATGATCGAGATGCGGTGATTGCCGTTGTCGAGGTACGTGTCATTGTCAATAAACATATCGTTGTTGATCATCTTCTCGACCACCGGATGACGTCCGCCCTTGATGTCAATGATGCCGTTCTCGTTGATTTTCGGACGGCAGTAATTATTCTGATCCGCGACAAGTGCGAGCGACACGAATACATCCAGACCGGCAACCGCCTTGGCGGTCCGCTGGATGCGCACAACCTCCGCAGCGATCGTACTCCGCACCTCACAGAAGAGATCGTACTCTAATGTGACAAGCTTGTCCTCCGCGCCGAGAATCATGTCCTCCAGTTCTTTTAATTCCGGCGTGATATAGCGCTCGGCGTTGGCGAGCGTCTGCTTGCGCATAAAATAATCTGGAACCAGATCCTTGTAGGAGTTGGTCACTTCCAGATAATAGCCGAATACCTTGTTATATTTGATTTTTAAATTCTTGATGCCTGTCTTTTCACGCTCTTTGGCTTCCAGTTCCGCCAGCCAGGTCTTCCCCTCCGTCTTCGCCTTGCGGTATTTATCGACATCCTCGTTGTAGCCGTCCTTGATCAGACCGCCGTCCCGCACCGAAATGGGCGGTTCCTCCATGATAGCCCGGTCGATCAGTGCGCAGAGCTCCTCCAACGTATCCATATCCTCGCGGATTTCTCCCAGCAGCTCGCACTGAAAATCACCCAAAAGACTCTTGATCGGCGGCAGCATGGCAATCGAACTGCGGAAGGCAATGAGATCCCTGGGATTGGCGGTCAGATATGTAACACGCGTAATCAGACGCTCCAGATCGTAGATCGGATTTAAATATTCCCGGAATTCCTCTCTGGTAATCACGTGCTGATTCAGCTCACAGATTGCATCCTGGCGCTTCTCGATCTCCGCCTTGTCAATCAGCGGCTGTTCCACATAGGAGCGGAGCAGTCTGGCACCCATCGCCGTCTTCGTCTTGTCAAGCACCCACAGGAGCGATCCGCGTTTCTGCTTCTCGCGCAGCGTTTCCACAAGCTCCAGATTCCTTCTGGTCGAGCTGTCGATGATCATGTATTTTCCGGTGGAATACGGATGAATCACGGAAATGTTGTTGAGATCGTTCTTCTGTGTCTCGTACAAATACTTTAACAGTGCTCCCGCAGCAATCATGCCGCAGTCATAATCGGCAAGTCCCAGCGCCTCCAGGCTCTTTACCTTAAAGTGTGTAAGCAGTGTTGTCTCTGCAAGCTCATCCCCAAAATACCATGTCTCCAGCGCATAAATTGTAATCTTGAGTCGATGCCTTAAATCTTCTATATCGACACCGCTCATATAAAAACTTTCGTTGCATATAATTTCAGATGGCGAAAATTTTGTGATCTCATCGAAAAGCTTCCGCTCCGAATCCACCTCGGTGACATAGTAGTCTCCGGTTGAGACGTCCGCAATGGATACGCCGTAGCGGTCTGCCAGATACACGATGCACATAATATAATTGTTCTTGGATTCGTCCAGCGCCTGCATATCCAGGTTCGTTCCCGGCGTCACGATCCGGATGACCTCGCGCCTGACCAGTCCCTTTGCCAGCTTCGGATCTTCCACCTGCTCGCAGATGGCAACCTTGTGTCCGTTTGCCACAAGTTTATTTAAGTATCCCTCCACCGCATGGTACGGGATGCCGCACATCGGTGCGCGCTCCTCCATGCCGCAGTTTTTTCCGGTCAGCGTCAGTTCCAGTTCTTTGGACACCAGTTCGGCATCCTCAAAAAACATCTCGTAGAAATCTCCCAGCCGGTAAAACAGGATACAGTCTTTATATTCTTCCTTCGTCTGCAGATATTGCTGCATCATTGGTGTAAATTCAGCCACGTTGCTCCTCCATATCTCTCATAATCGCCTCTGCCACTTTCAGTCCGTCCATCGCCGCGGACATGATGCCGCCTGCATAGCCCGCGCCCTCCCCACACGGATAGATGCCGCCTGCAGCCACAAGAAGCTTCGGATCGCGCACCAGGCGCACCGGTGAGGACGTCCGGCTCTCCACGCCGGAGAGGATGGCGTCTTCCCGGTCAAAAGCCGGAATCCGGCGGCTGAATGCGTGCATCCCCTCGATAAAGGACTCTTCCAGTGCCTGCGGCAGCAGACCTCTTAAATTGCCAAGCACACATGCGCCCTTTGTGGCGCTCTCAAACGCCCCGTAAGACACCGAGGCACGATTGCTGCAATAGTCTCCAAAAAGCTGCTGCGGAATCCGCCCTTTTCCGATAGCGAATGCCCGCTCCTCGAGCATCTCCTGAAAACGGACACCGGCTAGCGGATCTTTCCCCGCAAAGTCGTCAGGAGTTACCGCCACAATAATCGCACTGTTTGCGTTTTTCCCGTCACGTCCGGAATAGCTCATTCCGTTGACCGCAAGCCTGCCCTCCTCGGAGGATGCGTTTACCACATATCCGCCCGGACACATGCAGAAGGAATACACGCCTCTGCCGTTTGCGAGGTTCGCTGTCACTTTGTAGGGGGCTGCCGGAAGTTCGTGTGCATGCAGCGCTCCATATTGCTGCAGATTCATCATCTCCTGCGGGTGTTCCACGCGGAAACCAACCGCAAACGCTTTTGCCTCCATGACAAGATCCTGCTTCTGATACAGCATCCCAAACGTGTCCCGCGCACTGTGACCGATTGCAAGAACGAGTCTGGAAGTCTCGATCCACTCCTTGTGGTTGACCTCAACAAACATCTTTCCGTCCGCTTCCCTGCGGTAATCTGTCATACAACTCTCAAAGCAAAACCTGGCGCCGCGCGCTTCCATCGCCTGCCGCATGTTTTTGATGACTCCGGCAAGAATATCCGTTCCGATGTGCGGTTTGTTTTCGTACAGAATCTGCTCCGGCGCTCCGAATTTCACAAAGGTTTCCAGAACAAACCGGTTCCTGCCGGTGGGATCCTTGACCAGTGTATTTAATTTGCCGTCCGAAAAAGTTCCTGCGCCGCCCTCTCCGAACTGCACGTTGGAAACCGTATCCAACACTCCGCTCTCCCAGAAGCGCTCCACATCCTTTGTGCGCTCCGTCACTGAACGCCCGCGCTCAAGGACAACCGGTGCACAGCCGCTCATCGTGAGCGCATACGCGCAGAAAAGTCCCGCAGGACCCGCACCGACAATCACCGGCGGGATGGACGGCGTTGGCGAAACCGCCCCGGGCAGATGATAACCGGTCTGCTTTACGATCGTAACATTCGGATCGTTTGCCCTTTTTATGATTTTCTCTTCTCCGGAAGTGGAAACCTCCACGGAATACACCAACGACAGTTCCGGTTTATTTCTCGCGTCAATGGATTTTCTGATAATCCGGTAGCGAAGCTCCTGGTCTCCCGAAAGTCCCAGACGTTTTCTGATTTTCTGTTCCAGTGCTGCCGCATTGTGATGCAGCGGCATTTTTATCTGATTGATCCGTATCATCTCTGTTCTGACATTCCTTCCTCTGCTGCATGCATCCCCGCCACAAAGCCGCTCGACCACGCCCACTGCAGATTGTAACCGCCGCAGGTGCCGTCAATATCAATGACCTCGCCCGCAAAATAGATACCGTCTGCCAGCTTTGACGCAAGCGTTGTAGCTTCAATCTCCTCCGTGTCAACGCCCCCTGCGCATACCTGCGCCGCTTCCATTCCGTTGCTTCCGGTAATATCAACCCGGAAATTCTTGACACACTTCACCAGCCGGTGCAACGTGGCGCGTGCCACCTCCCCGGCATAGAGTTCCGACCGTATGCCAGCTTCGGAGAGCAGTACCTCGCTCAGCTTTCTGTTAAAGAGACCGATCAGTGCCTCCCCGGCGCTCTTGCCATGTGTATTCTCGTAGAAGCGCTCTGACAGCAGGTCAAAAAACTCCTTGTCCGTAAGATCCGGCGCAAAATCAATCAGCACGTAGGGATGCTTTTCGTCCGCGAGCGCTCTTGTCGCATAACGGCTGATCTGAAAGACCGGGATACCCGAGATTCCGGAAGCCGTAAGCTGAAGTTCGCCCCGCTCACTGCACACCGTGTCAGGCTTTTCTCCCCGGGCTGTCCCACGGCTGCCTTTTGGTTGAAATTGCGCATTTTCCAGGTAGAGTGTTACCTGCATTTCTGCACGAATTCCTGCAAGTTTCTTGAAAAATGCCTGTTTTCCATGCAGTTGCACGAGAGCTGGCACCACATCTACAAAATGATGACCAAGTGCTTCTATATATGGAAATGCACTTCCGTCGCTTCCTGTCTTGGGTGCTGCCAGCAATCCGGGCGCAAAAATCACTGTTTTGGTTGAAAACGCGCCTTTTGTGGTGCGTATTTCATACCCGGTACAGGTTTTTTGAATGGATTGCAGTCCGCAGGACGTCCACAGATCAACGCCGAGGTAATCGCATTCCATGCCAAACACTTCCACGACAGACACCGCCTGCTCACTCGCCGGATAATAGTAACCGTTTTTGATCTTCGGATAGATTCCAAGTTCTTCAAACAGGCGCACGGTATCCTCCTGCCCGAACTGCTCAAAAACAGGTAGCACAAAAGCAGGGTTCTCTCCACGATAACAGGAAAGCCCCTGCACTGCATTTGTGTAATTACATTTTCCGTTGCCGGTGGATAGAATCTTTTTTCCAATCCGGTCCATGTGTTCGATCACCCGTGTTCTCGCGCCGCACCTGGCTGCACTGACCGCCGCCATAAGTCCTGCCGCGCCGCCACCGATCACCGTAACATCTATATCTGTCATTTCAACCTCTTATCTAACCGCTGTATCATTCTGTCCGTTCTTCTTAACCGTAACAATTTTACCACACAGCCCTGTAACATTCAATGAATAACTTCTCTTACGTCAGCTGGAATAGCTTTCGAGCAGATCGTACAGTTCTCTCTCATCGTCTACCGGAATTCCGTCGGAAAGCTGCTCCCTCGTCTGCACGGAAAGCCGTTCCGCACGGATGTTGGTCTCAAATAAAAGGGTTATCCCGTCCGCCTCATAGACTTTTAAGATGCCGTCGTCATCCATGCGGAGCAGATAGCGGCAGGTTTTCTGGATCTGCATGCTCTCCGCAGTCCGCTCCGTCTGTGTCACTGCGGCATCTTCCGTGACCGCCTCCGTCTCCTCTGCCGTACGGATCCTTTCTGCATCAAATGCGTTTTTCCCGCACAAGCCTCCGGCAAACAGCATCACTGCCGCAAAAAGGCAAATACCTATCGTCCGTTTCATAATGTCCTCCCATTCTCTGCGATAAGTATCTGCCAGTTCTTTCCTTTTTATTCAATTAACGCAAAAGATGCATCTTCCGCGCGAGTTTTACAAGCGTTCTGCCTTTCGGGAAGCGCAGGATTTCCTGCTCGGTCAGTCCCTTAAGCATCAAAAGCAGCGTCGCGTAGGTAAAGACGCCTGCAACAATCGATACAAGCGTTGCGATCAGATTGCTCCGAAGCAGATAGAGGAACAGACGGTAAACAAGCCATACCACCACGCCCATTCCAGCCGCTGAAACCGCCGGCACGAAAAACGTGCGCCGCACTTCCTGACGGTATCCGCTGTAACGGCGGATCGAGCGCGCATTTAGAATACACATGATCAGTCCGAAGCATGCATTTGCGATGATCACCGCAAAAATGTTCAGATCCAGCCCAAGCATCAGCGCCACCAGAATGATCAAGTGAAGCGCCAGTGCAATCACTGCATTCTTGATCGGCTCCTTCATCCGATTCATCCCCTGCAGCAGACCGTTGGAAAGGGTCGACAGGGAGAAGAAAATGATGGCCACGGAACCGGTCTGCAGCATTCTTGCCGCAAGCTCGGAGGAATCACCAAACAGCATCTGAAGAATCGGGGAGGCAAGCACGCCCATTCCGACTGCACACGGGAATGCCACGACCATGATAAAGCGTGTGGCAAGCCCAATCTGCCGTTTCGCCTCGCCTCGTTTTCCGCTCGCATAAGCAGCAGAGAGCGCCGGCACACTCGATGCCGCAAGGGAGGATGCAATGGCCAGCGGCACATTGATTAACACCTGGTATTTTCCGGTATAGATACCGTTCCAGGTACCGTAGTCCGTCTTGGAATATCCCTGCCATGCCGCGATATTCTTGTAGACCGCCTGGTCAATGGTGGCGTTGCAGTTGTAGATCGTGCTGCTCACCAGCACCGGAATAATGGTGATGATCAGCAGTTTAAAAATCTCTCCGTACGAATCTGCGCTTGTCTTCCGCTCCTTGCGAAGCGTCTTTTTAAACACCCGCAGATAGACAACAAGGACAAAACCCGCAAACAGCAGCGCACTCAGCGCTCCGGCAGCGGTTCCGATCGTTCCGCCCGCCGCACCGTAGGCTGCGCCGTAATCCTCGGCATTGCCTAAAAGCGCTCCGGCTTTGGAACCGTAGGAAAAAAGGACATACGCCGCCCACACGCTGACAATCGCATTTACAATCTGCTCTAAGATCTGGGATACGGCACTCGGCATCATCGTGCCAAGTCCCTGGAAAAAGCCTCGCATCACACCTAAGACCGCAACAATTACAAGAACCGGCACTAAAACCTTTAACGCAAAGATACAAAGTGGGGTTCTAAGCAGCGTACCCGTAATAAAATCCGCTCCGAAATAGAGAATTGCCGCGGCAGCGGTTCCGGACACCAGCGCAAAAATCAGCGCGCACTTTAAGATGCGGTAGACATTGCGCCTTCTGCCCTGTGAGATATTTGCCGAGACAAGTTTGGATACCGCGAGCGGCAGGCTGTAGGACGAAATAATTAACAAAATATTATAGATGGTATAGGCACTGCCATAATAGTCGTTGCCGGTATCCCCAATAATCGCCGTCAGCGGCATGCGGTAAATCAGGCCGATCACACGGCTGATCAGCGAAGCCGCCGCGAGGATTGTGCCCTGCGCCAGAAAACTTGTCGTATTTTTCCTTTTTTTATTGCCCATAAAAGTACCTCAAATCCTTTCGGAAGCGCCACGGCGCCGCCGTTCGTTAATCACGCGAGATGTTCATCTCCTCCAGAATCTGTCTCTGCTTCGGCTCCATGACTGCCGCGTCCTCCGGCGTCATGTGGTCATACCCGAACAGATGAAGCATGCTGTGCACGATCAGAAACGCAAATTCCCTGCGCTCGCTGTGTCCGTAGGCGGCAGCCTGCTCTCTCACCCGGTCCACCGAGATGACAATGTCTCCCAGCATGATCTCCCCGGTATCCGGATTAAAATTATCCTCATAATCCTCTTCCAACGCCGAGAAATCGCCCGCCTGCTCATAGGAGAGCATCGGGAAAGACAAAACGTCCGTCGGTGCATCAATCTGTCGGTACATCCGGTTGATCTCATGAATTCCTTCATTGTCCGTCAGCGTCAGATTCACTTCCGCCTCATAAGGAAAACCTTCATGGTCGATGGTAAAAGCGACAACCTCGCCCGCCAGCGCTTCATAATCAAATGTAAATGGCACGTCCACTTCGACTTCTAAATTCAGGCTCATACCAGTAATGCCTCCTCGTTCACAAGATATTCCCGTATTTTCAAAAACATATTCATGCTAAGCCCGGAACGGTCATACAGCCCCGCGGCAGAATATTCATTCAAGGTCTGATAGATCACCATATCCTGGTTCCAGTTGCTGCCAACGGTATCCTCATCCAGAACCTCCAGTTTTTTCAACAGCCCGTCCACCATATGTACAATCGCCGACTCGATGGTGGATGGCAGGGCCTCTTCCCCGTTGTATTCCCCGATAATGCGGATTACCTTCTCCGGGAAGCAGGCTCTCTGTGCCATTTTCACACCGTTTTTTGCAAGCGGTGCGCCCTCCAGTACGCCGATACGGTAATACATCCCCGCGGCGCTGCACACACGTTCGTCTGCCCCGACCACAGCAGCACATCGCGCCGCCACAAGCATTACCCGCCTTGCATGGCTGTAGTCTGCCCTGGAAAAACTCGCCAGTTCCCGCGCCAGCGGATAGGATTCATCGGTGATGTCGACCATGACCTCATCGACTTCCGCATTTCTTGCATCCGCTAACTTCCGGTAGCACAGATGCAAAAACAAAAAGACGACCACACCGTCCGCCACGGCAGATACCATGATCCGGACACTGATCTCCCGGTAGGTCAGATAGTAGAACAGAACCGGAAGAAGCATGCCTGCCATGCCGGCAAACCATTCATACCAGAACTGCTTTTTGCTGTTTTCCACTGCGTCCGCTGCCACCGCTCCGATCAGAACCAGCAGGATATACATGGAGAATTCCTGGATGGTTCCACCGCACAAAAGACCGAGCAGGCTGCAGAAAAAGAGTCCGCTGCACAGGGAAAGCTCGATATTCCCCACACCGAGCATCAAAATGGCAGATAGCATCACAGGTCTTGAAAATTCCGGAAGTACAAGACAGACCGCCGTCACGCCAAGCGACGCCAGATACCCTGCAAAAATACGCCGGTAGCTTGTCTCACGGTTTCCCGCAATGCTCCGCTTCATCCGGCAGTGCTCCAATAAAAAGAACCACAACGCCAGAAATACCAGATTGATGATAACAAGGACGATCCACTCGTCGAGATACTGTCCCCTGATAAATGCCGCCGCTGTCGTAAACAGGATCGTTGCGGCAGACATGCCAAGCAGATATATTACTCTCTTTGCCACATAGCGATCATCCATTCGTGTTCTCTCTCCTGCTTCTCGCACCGGTTCTGCCCGCTCCGGTTCTGCTCGTGTTCTTTCTCGTGCCGGACGTCTTACCGGCGCGCTTCTCATAATCCTCGTATGCCTTGACAATCTTCTGCACCACCGGATGCCGCACGACATCCTGGCTTGTCAGTTCGCAGATACCGATCTCCTCCACATTGCGCAGCACTTTCAGCGCAATGTCCAAGCCCGATGTGGCATCCGGCGCCAGATCCTTCTGGGTGGCGTCACCGGTGATGACCGCCTTTGAACCGAAACCGATTCTGGTCAGAAACATCTTCATCTGCGCCGGCGTCGTGTTCTGCGCCTCGTCCAGAATGATAAATGCGTTATCTAACGTACGTCCGCGCATGTAGGCAAGCGGAGCCACCTCAATCAATCCCTTTTCCATATTCTTCTGGAAGCTTTCCGCCCCCATAATCTGATACAGCGCGTCGTAAAGCGGTCTTAAGTAAGGATCAACCTTGCTCTGCAGATCGCCCGGAAGGAAGCCAAGCTTCTCCCCCGCCTCAATCGCAGGCCTGGTGAGGATAATCCGCCCGACCTCCTCGTTTTTAAACGCGGTGATTGCCATCGCCATCGCCAGATAAGTCTTACCGGTACCCGCCGGTCCCATGCCGAACACGATCATCTTTTCGCGGATGGCATCCACATAGGCTTTCTGACCGAGTGTCTTGGGCTTTACCGGCTTGCCGTTGATCGTGTGGCAGATGCAGTCGCGGTCGATCTCCACGATCGCCGACTCTTTTTCCTCCGCCATCAATGCCAGTGCATAGTTGACATTCTGTTCCGTGATGACATTTCCGCGTTTGGACAATTCCAGAAGCTGCATGAAAACATCCTGCGCGCGCCTGCAGCGTCTTTCGTCTCCGAGGATTTTCATATCTTCTCCCCGGACAACCACCGTCACATTTAAGGTACGCTCGATTTTTTTGATATAGACATCAAACTGACCGAACACATTCGCCATGTGGTCTGTCGGTATATTTAACGAAACTTCAGTCAGACTCATTTTCATTCTGCCTTTCTTGCATTGTGGTATCGTAAACCTCTGTCGGCTGATAGGAAACAATGGATTCGTGCGCCCACAGATCGCCGCTTACCACATATTTTTCACCCGTACTTTTTATAATAACATTTTTTGATATAATTTGAATACCTTTTTCTTCCAAATCTTTGATGTAATCCGAGAAATTCTTTGTGGCAATCTGACGGATCTCCGCTTCGGTGCGCTCGTGCCGCACCTGCTCGACCTCTGTGAACTCACTTTTATTCAGCCACACGGGCAGATAAAAATTGTCCGCCACATGGAGCTGCCTGCTCTCCGTCTGCACCTGATACTCTGCAAACGGATTCCGGAAAAGCGGCCAGTCGAACACGTTATCAAGCAGCGTGATGCTGTAACGCTCCTTCGTGTTCCCGGTCGGTGCCATCTCCACCCAGGTGCCATCAATCACATCCCGGTAGGAATAGAGTACCTTCGCCTTGATGTCCGCATCGGACGGACGGTAGAGGTACTGCATGATCTCACCGTCGTCGTTTAACACTTCAATGCGCCCCGAGACTAAGATGTCGCCTTTCTTTACCTCCGCTCCCACCGCGGTAAGCGGCGTGCCCACGCGTGTCACCATCTCGGTAATCACGCCGTCTTTGGCGGCGACAATGTCCTGCGGTTCATCGCTCTTCGCCTCATATTCTTCCTGCGGCAGGAGGTTTTCCTGAATATCGACCGTCATCTTTGTACCATAAATCTTGATGGAAGTCCAGATGACATCCCGGTAGCGGCTCCGCATGGCTTCTTCCAGATCCTCGCACGAAATCCGGGATTTTTTCGTTCCAAACGATGCGTGTTCCTCCTCCAGGAAATCCAGAATCGTCTCCGTGGTCAGATAAGAATTCCCGTTGATTTCGATATTCCAGATGAATCCGGACAGATCATACAGCAAAAAGCAGAAAAAAAGCAGGCCTACCGGGAAAAGATACCGTCTGCGGTAGCGAAACGCACAAAACGGCATCCCCACACGCTTCTGAATCCGGATCTGCGTTTTGGTTTTTTTCAGAATGGGCTTCAGCTGTCGGAATGCATCGACACTGATACAAAAAGTATATCCATTTTCACACGGTTTTAAATTCCAGATCAGGATATTCCGGTTCCCGCACAGATTTAAGAACCGTTCCGGTGCATATCCCGTCAGCTTCACATGAACATAACCGCGAAAATATTTGATCACAGAGAGCAACATCGTCTCAGTTCTCGTACTCTATCGTATCAATGCTGCCCGTTATTTTCATTTCTTCATTCGTGTAATAATCTATGGCAAGACGGACACCGGTAATCCGTATCCTGCAGGTTTTTGTCTGCACCCGGATAAAGGAATCCTCGTATTCCAGGATTCCTTTATAATTTGAAATCACAGCTTCCCCTCTGCCGGTGACGGTCACGATCGCCGCCCCGAGCATGAGGTCTTTGGGAAGCTCCAGGTTATCTACAATTCTTTCGCGCAGCGAAATCTGTGACCCCGCTGAAGTTCTGCTATTTTTTCTCATATAGCACTATATGAGGAAAAATACCGTCTTATTCTGGAAAGATATATTCTCTGACCACCGGCACGAAAGCCGCCGGCTCTTTGGCGATCTCGTAGGCATGGGCAATTTTTTCATACGCCGCCTGCATTTTGGCATCATCATTGCCATAAATCGTCGCAAGCACTTCACCGTCACTTACCGCATCCCCGTTCTTTTTCTCCAGAATAATACCAACGGATAGATCAATCGCACTCTCCTTGGTCTCTCTTCCGCCTCCCAGGGTCATGCAGGCAATTCCGATGTCTTCCGCCAGAATCCGGTGCACATATCCGCTCTCTTTTGCCGTGACCTCCAGTGTCTTCCCCGCAACCGGCAGAAGGGATGTGTCATAGACCGGTGCAGCATCTCCGCCCTGTGCGCGCACGAACTGGGCAAATTTATCGAGTGCCGATCCGTCTTCTATCACGCCCTCCATCAGTGCGCGGGCTTCCTTTTCGTCCGCCGCCCGCCCTGCGAGCATAAGCATCTGGCTGCCCAGTGCAAACACCACTTCTTTGAAATCAGCCGGTCCCTCTCCGCGCAGGGTATCAATCGCTTCCCGGACCTCAAGTGAATTGCCGACCGCGCGTCCCAACGGCTGATCCATATCCGTGATGACAGCCACCGTCTTCTTGCCCGCCATCGTACCGATGGAGACCATCTCTTTTGCGAGCGCTCTGGAATCCTCAAGCTTTTTCATAAAAGCGCCGTTGCCCGTCTTGACATCCAGAACGATGGCATCGCTTCCGGACGCCAGCTTTTTGCTCATGATGGAGCTGGCAATGAGCGACATCTGATCCACCGTTGCCGTCACATCACGCAGCGCGTATAATTTCTTGTCCGCCGGCGCCAGATTGGCAGTCTGTCCCGCAATGGCAATCCCGATGGTATTGACATTCCCGGCAAACTGCTCCTCGGAGAGCGCGGTCGTAAACCCGTCAAAACATTCTAACTTGTCGATTGTTCCGCCGGTATGTCCCAGTCCCCTGCCGGACATTTTTGCAACCGGAACTCCGAGCGCCGCAATGATCGGCGTCAGCGCCAGCGAGGTCTTGTCTCCCACGCCGCCGGTGCTGTGCTTATCGACCTTTACCCCCTTGATCCCCGAGAGATCCAGCACATCACCGCTGTCCCTCATGGCAAGCGTCAAATCCACCGTCTCGCGCGGCGTCATTCCGCGAAAACAGATCGCCATTGTCATGGCGGACATCTGATAATCCGGAATGCTTCCCTCCGTAAAACCTTCTATCATATAGCGGATCTCATCCGTGGAAAGTTCCCCGCCCTGCTTCTTTTTTAAGATCAAATCATACATTCTCATACTGCAATCCCCCTTATTTCTAAAGTATACTTTATTGTAACACCGTTTAACCGCCGATTCAACATTTGCCGCGCGGACGCTTGACAAGTCGTGCGGCGGACTTCTATACTGATGATAGATTTTTAAGCTTCTACAGGGAAAAGGAGACCGTTATGACCGGATATCAAATTCAAAGACACAGAATATTACTGTGCGTGCTCGCACTTTTTTGCTTGGGAATGGCTCTGATGGGATGTAAAAAAGCATCGCTGGATGACTGGTATGCCACACAGGCGGATCAGTTTCAGGAGATGACAGACGCCGTCAATTCCCAGGATCTGGGATACACCCTGGACATTGTCACCGCAGATTCCGATGCGTTAGTGTTCCAGTACACGCTTTCTAAGGCGTATGATATGTCGGATGACGCCGACGCCGACGCACTGACGCAGCTGTATGACGCCATTTTTGACAGCTATGCCTCCACTTTTTCCTCGCTGCGCGCGCAGATTGCAGATGAGACCGGCATAAACGGCATCGCCATCCGGCTGACCGCCTTAAATCCGGACGGAACCGTTCTGTATTCCAGGGACTTTACCGAATAGCCTGCCGCTATTTGTGGTAGGGTTCCCGGTTCATGATGCGGTAGCCGCGGTAGATCTGCTCCAGCAGAATCACGCGCATCAGCTGGTGTGGAAACGTCATTCTGGAAAAAGAGAGCTTAAAATCCGCCGCCGCAAGCAGCTCTTTTGACATGCCGAGTGACCCACCGATCAAAAAGATCACATGGCTGATCCCGTCAGTTCCCAGTTTTTCCAGTTTCTGTGAGAGTTCGACCGAATCGAGTTCCCTGCCGTCTATGGCGAGTGCCATGACATAGGAGCTGCTCTGCCTGCATTTCTCGAGGCGGGCAAGCACACGCTCCCCCTCCTTTTGACGGATCTGCATTTCTTCCGTGGCACTAGCGCCGTCCGGCGTCTTTTCATCTACGACCTCGATGATTTCCAGCTTGCAATAGCGCGTCAGGCGCTTAGCGTATTCCTCGATGGCATCTCTGTAAAATTTTTCTTTGATTTTTCCAACGCATAAAATTGTAATCTTCATAGCAGGTTCATTATAACATTCTTTGGTTGCGGCAGTCTATAAAATCTCCTATAATATAGGAAAAGAAAACTAAGAAAGCGAGAATTTATTATGTGGTGTCCAGAATGTAAAAACGAATATGTAGCGGGAATCGTCCGCTGTCCGGACTGCGGCGTGGATCTGGTGGAGTCGCTCTCCATATCAGAGGACAAATCAAAAGACAGCCCGGATGCCTTCTCCCCTGATGACATGGAAGAACTTTCGGCAGCTTCCACCGTCAGGGCAGCGGAAGGCGGCAGAGGAGATACTCCGCCGCTTACTGCACATTCACACGCCTACCGGTCCAAGGCTTCCCAGACCGAAGATATGAAGTCTACCGCCTACACCTTTACCGGGGTCGGCATCATCGGACTGGTTCTTTTAGTGCTGTTTTTCTGTGGCGTTCTTCCGATCCATATTACCGGTGCCGCCAGAATTCTGACGGGTCTTGTCATGGGAATCATGTTCGTTATCTTTTTGTGGATCGGCATCCGTTCCTTCGGACAGATCAAACAGCTCAAAGATGCGACTGCAACAGAAGATGCACTGCAGGATGAGATCCTCAAATGGTTTCTGGATACCTACCGTGCCGATGTCATTGATCAGTCCGTCGACAACGATCAGCCGGAGGAGGCGCTGTATTTTTCCCGCTACGAAGTGATGGAAAAGCTGCTGCTTCATCAGTATCCCTCCCTTTCGGAATCCTTTACCGATCATATGATTGAACTGCTCTACGCCGAGCTTTTCTAAAATCGGGACATTTCTCCAAAACAGCACTTCTTTCATGCAGCGACTTATGGTACAATAGAACCATCAAATATACTATTGAGAGGTGACGATTTTGAAATTACTGGAAGAAAAGATTCTTTCCGAGGGAAAGGCATTAAACAAAGACATTCTTAAGGTAGACAGTTTTATCAATCATCAGGTGGATCCGGTGCTCATGGCACAGATCGGGGAGGCATTTGCCGCACATTTTAAAGGCAGAGGCATCACGAAAGTGGTTACCATCGAAAGTTCTGGAATTGCTCCTGCACTCATGACCGCATCTGCGCTGGGCGTTCCTATGGTAATTTTGAAGAAGCAGCCTTCTCAGATTTTAAATGATAATCTCTACCAGACTGTGATCACATCCTTTACCAAAGAGACGAACTACGAGCTGACGCTCTCCAAGAAGTACATCTCCGAGGAGGATCACGTCTTAATCATCGATGATTTCCTTGCAAATGGTGAGGCTGCGACCGGAGCAATCCGTCTTCTGCGTCTGGCACATGCGACCATCGCCGGTCTCGGCGTTCTGGTGGAAAAGTCTTTCCAGCCAGGACGTGAAAAGCTGGTTGATCAGGGAACCGAAGTGTATGCACTTGCCAGAGTCGGTGCAATGGATACGGACCACGTTGAATTTTTACCGGCGGACGACGAGTGATCTTCTAAAAGGGGATTGTCACAATAAGCGTATTGTACTTTGCGCTGATAAGTAATATTATTAAAAGACCACACCGTGGGATTTCAGATGGAAATGCAGATGAAAATTCGATTCAAAAAATGTGGCATTTCTAACCAGCCGGATGTTTGCAATCTGCGATGATCCATGTCTTTCCAAGTTTGGAGCACTCCACGGACTGTGTCCGCAAATCATGAGACAATTTAAGAACTTTCGTGTGGCGCTTTTGCCGCTGCTGAATAAAACATAATCGCGCGAACCGAAACTCGCTGCCATCTGCCTTATTTTCAATAGCAGATGGCAGCGAGTTTCGGTTCGCGCGATTTTATAGTGTCTGTGAAGCAGCAGCATTAGCCGCCACTAGAAAGTTTGCTCATTGTCTCTGATTTGGCGGACACACTCCGGGAGTGTTCAAACGTGGAAGAGACACGGAATCCGATGCAAACATTCGGCTGGAAGAAATACTCACATTTTTCTCAAACGAATTTCCATCTGCATTTCCACATGAAATCTCCAAGTATGTTTCTTATAATATTACTTATCACCCCAAAGAGGTTATGCTTATTGCGGCAATTCCTTTTTACGGGTAATAGATAAAATTGGCACGGTAAACACCGCTGTCCAATCCCGTCTTTTTGTCCACCACAAGTACGGACAGGACATTGTTGCCCTCCGGCACCTCAAACGGCTCCGTGTAGCGCGCAGACGCCGTGGTAGGATCGGTTCCGTCCCAGGTATAGTAAATGCTGCATCCATCCTCTGCGGTCAGCGTCACGAGTGTCGGCTCATAAAAACGGCCTCCGTCCGGCGACACCTCTGCAAAATCCGGTGGTGCAAGTTCGATCTCAAAATCGGCATACGTCACGGAACTGTAGATTCCCTTATCGTTCCGGCAGACCGCCGCGATGGTATATTTGCCACTCTCATCAAAGACGAGCGGGTTTCCGACAAAATACCTCGTTCCGGTCTTGGCATCCAGTTCGTTCTCATCTCCATTGATCGTATAGTAGATGGCATCCCCGTCTGTCGACGCAATCTCTACCTCGAGCGCCTCATCATACTTTCCGGACGGCACATCTCCCTCAGGATCCGTAATCAGCGGTGCAGATGTCATGTAATCCGCAAACAAATCCAGAATCTTATCCTTATTCTTAAGATCCTCGGCATCGACCTCCGCTTCCAGATCCAGAATGCTGTCGTAATCTTCCCTCGCATCATAGATAGCGATCAGATCTCTGTATGCGTCCTCATTGGCAGGATCAAGCTTTATGATCTCAATCAGGAGCACCATTGCCGCATCGGTATTTTTCTGTTTTTCATAGATTTCAATCATCTTCTCACGCGCGATAATATCGTTTGGATACAGATACAGCGCACGCTCGTAATAGTCAAGTGCCTCCCCGTCATTCTGCGCATCAGCCGCCATGGCCGCCTGTTCCATCTGATAGTCGTAAGAATTGGCATTCCGGTGATCAATTGCAGCCTTAATCAGAATTCCCGCCAGAACGAGAAGCACCAGCAGAATTCCCCCGATGAGAAATGGCAGCCGGCGATTTTTCTTCCTCTGCGGCTGTTTGGGCTTTTGCTGCTTTGCCTGTGCCGGCGCCGGTTCCTTCCCGGCAGATTCCTCCTCTTTTAGAAGAGAACGCAGATAGTCATCCTCCAACACACTGTAATCCGGCACAATCTGTACCGCATTTCCACACACGGAGCAGTAGATACATCCCTCTTTGATCTCTGCCCCACACTTTGCACATTTCATATGAAACGATTCCTCTCACTCTTTCATCCATATGGATTCTACATCTGTTACTGCAACATGGACTCCACACAATTATGCATCAGCATTGCAATGGTCATAGGCCCTACTCCGCCCGGAACCGGTGTGATCGCCGACGTATGCGGCGCAACCTCATCATATCTGACATCCCCGCACAGCTTGTTGTTCTCATCGCGGTGAATTCCCACATCGATGACAACCGCCCCTTCTTTGATGTAATCTGCCGTGATAAACTGCGGCTTTCCGATTGCAACGATCAGGATATCCGCCGTTTTGCAAAGTTCCGGCAGATTCTGTGTCTTGGAATGTGCAATGGTGACCGTGGCATTCTCGCGCAGCATTAAAAGTGCCATCGGCTTCCCCACGATATTGCTTCTGCCGATTATCACACAATGTTTTCCTTCCATCTTAATTCCGGAGCGCTTTAAGAGCTGGATGATTCCCGCCGGTGTGCAGGAGACAAATCCCGGCTCCCCGATCACAAGCTTTCCAACGTTTTCCGGGTGGAATCCGTCCACATCCTTTTCGGGTGCGATCGCACGAATCACTTTGTCTGCGTCAATCTGTGTCGGAAGCGGAAGCTGCACCAGAATTCCGTTTACCGAAGCATCACCATTCAGCTTCTCCACAAGCGCAAGAAGTTCTTCCTCCGTCGTCTCCTCCGGCAGTTCATAGGACAGGGAACCGATGCCGATATAGGCGCAGGCTTTCTTTTTGTTATTGACATACACACTGGAAGCCGGATCGGTTCCTACCTGGATCACTGCAAGCGCCGCTTCTTTTCCAAGCTTTTTCTGTTCCGCAACCTGCTCGCGCAGTTCGTCCTTGATCTCCTGTGAAATCTTTTTTCCGTCAATGATCTGTGTCATACGTATCCTCCATTCTGTCTCTTAGAATAATCCGGTAATGACTCCGTCATCATTGACATCAATACCGTACGCCGCCGGGTTCTTGGAAAGTCCCGGCATCGTCATGATCGAACCGGTAACTGCAACGACAAAGCCGGCTCCTGCCGATACGTAAACCTCTCGCACATTGATGGTAAAACCGTTCGGTCTTCCAAGCTTCGTCTGGTCATCCGAAAGAGAATACTGTGTTTTTGCCATGCAGACCGGGAAGGATGACATTCCCATATCGGCAATTCTCTTCAGTTCCTTTTTGGCAGCTGCGGAATAGGTCACTCCGTCGGCTCCGTAAATCTCTCTCGCAACAGTTGCGATCTTATCCTCAAGGCTCATATCATCCGGATATAATGGCTTGAAATGGCTTTCCTTCTGCTCCAGTGTAAGCAGCACCTTGTTGGCAAGCTCAATGCCGCCTTCACCGCCCTTTTCCCAGACCTCGGAAAGTGCAAACTCACATCCGCGTTCTCTGCAGAACTGCTCCACGTAATCCGTCTCCGCTTTTGTGTCTGTGACAAAGGAGTTCAAGGTAACCACAACCGGCACACCGAACTTCTGCAGGTTCTCAATATGCTTCTCCAGGTTGACAATCCCCTTCTTCAATGCATCCAGATTCTCTGTGCCAAGATCCGCTTTCGCCACGCCGCCGTTGTATTTGAGTGCACGCACAGTTGCAACCAGCACAACGGCATCCGGTGCCAGTCCTGCTTTCCGGCACTTGATATCGAAGAATTTTTCAGCGCCGAGATCTGCGCCAAAGCCGGCCTCCGTAATCACATAATCCGCGAGCTTTAAGGCTGTCTTTGTAGCACGGACACTGTTGCATCCGTGCGCAATATTGGCGAACGGACCTCCGTGAACAATGGCAGGCGTGTGCTCTAACGTCTGGATCAGGTTCGGCTTTAGCGCGTCCTTTAACAGTGCCGCCATCGCGCCGGTCGCTTTCAGATCGTCCGCGGTCACCGGCTTTCCGTCAAACGTATATGCGACGATAATCCGTCCGAGCCGGCGCTTTAAGTCATGCATATCGTCAGCCAGACAAAGAATAGCCATAATCTCCGACGCAACCGTGATGACAAAGTGATCTTCTCTTACCATTCCGTCCATCTTGCTTCCCAGACCGACGACAATGTTACGGAGGACACGGTCGTTCATATCCATGCAGCGTTTCCAGACGATCTGCCGCGGATCAATTCCAAGCTCATTGCCCTGCTGGATATGGTTGTCCAGAAGAGCTGCCAGGAGATTGTTGGCGGAGGTAATTGCATGGAAATCACCGGTAAAGTGCAGATTCAGATCCTCCATCGGCACAACCTGCGCGTATCCGCCGCCGGCTGCACCTCCCTTGATTCCAAAACACGGTCCAAGGGACGGCTCTCTTAACGCGATAACCGCCCTTTTCCCAAGTCTGCCGAATGCCTCGCCGAGGCCGACGCTCGTGGTGGTCTTTCCCTCTCCCGCCGGCGTTGGATTGATTGCGGTCACAAGAATCAGTTTCCCGTCTTTTCTGTCGGAAACCCGACGGATCAGCTCGTCCGAAAGCTTTGCCTTGTACTTTCCGTACAATTCCAGATCATCCTCCGGGATGTCAAGCTTTGCAGCCACCTCGCGAATATGTACCATCTGGGCTTCCTGTGCAATTTCAATATCACTTTTCATAATGTCTCCTCCATTCCGCCGCCAGAGCGGCTTTGTATGTTTTATATGAATCCTGTTACAGATATTCCTCTTCGTACTGCTCAAACTGCTCGGGCGACATTAAAACCCGCCGCGGCTTTGTGCCTTCCTCAGGACCTACGATACCCGCTTCCTCCAGTTGATCCATAATGCGGGCTGCACGGTTAAAACCGATTTTAAAATACCGCTGAAGCATGCCGATGGAACCTTTTTCCTTCTCCATGAGAAGGCGCGCCGCATCTGCAAAATAAACGTCCCTGCCGTCCCCTGCATCCGCGCCGGAATCGATCGCTACGGTGGTGTTGGCGGATTCCATGTTGCTCAGCTTCTCCTCCATCTCCGCACTGTAGGTCACCTGACCATTCTGTTCCTTGATAAACCCTACAACGGCAGATACTTCCTCATCCGATACAAATGCGCCCTGCACACGCACCGGCTTTGGAATTCCCTGCGGGCTGAACAGCATGTCTCCCTTGCCGAGGAGCTTCTCGGCGCCGTTCATATCCAGAATGGTTCTCGAATCCACGCCCGAAGTCACGGCAAAGGCGATACGGCTCGGCATATTCGCCTTGATCAGACCGGTAATGACATTGACCGACGGACGCTGTGTCGCAATGATCAAATGAATGCCGCACGCTCTTGCGAGCTGTGCCAGACGGCAGATGGATTCCTCGACTTCGCCCGGCGATACCATCATAAGATCCGCCAGCTCGTCCACGATAATCACAATCTGCGGCAGCTTTTCCGGCTTCGGATCGCCCTCGATCGTCGGCAGGGATTCGATCTTCGCATTGTAGCCCTTTAAGTCTCTCACCGAGGCATTGGCGAACTTCTGATAACGGTCTGTCATCTCATCCACCGCCCAGTGCAGTGCACCCGCCGCTTTTTTCGGATCGGTGACCACCGGTATCATCAGGTGCGGGATGCCGTTATAGACACTCAGTTCCACAACCTTCGGATCAATCATAATCAGCTTGACCTCTTTGGGGTTCGCCTTGTAGAGGATGCTCATGATAATCGTGTTGATACATACGGACTTACCGGAACCCGTCGCACCGGCAATCAGAAGATGCGGCATCTTGGCAATGTCCGCCACCGTCACCTTTCCGCCGATGTCCTTTCCGACGCCGAAAGAAATCTTTGACGGATGCTTTTTAAATTCTTCCGACTCTACCAGTTCTCTAAAAGAAACCATGACGTTTTCTTTGTTCGGAACCTCAATACCGATCGCCGCCTTTCCGGGGATCGGTGCCTCGATACGAATATCCGCCGCTGCCAGATTCAGCTTGATGTCGTCGGCCAGATTGACAATCTTGCTGACCTTTACTCCCATCTCCGGCTGCAGTTCATAGCGCGTCACGGCAGGACCGCAGCTGATGTTGGTAATCGTGACATTCACGCCGAAATTCTTTAAGGTCTGCTGCAGCTTCATCGCGGTCTCCTGCAGATGCTGTCTGGAATCCCCGGCTTTGTTTGCCGCCTTTGTCAGAAGATCTGCCGGAGGGAACACATACGGACGCTCCGGAGGCATCTGCTCCGCCGACACACTTTCACCGGATGCCGCAGGTGCAGATGTGGTATGTCCGGCATTTTCCCCGATGCCGGACACAGCCTTTGTCTCTGCGGGCGATACGGCTGTCGATGCTTCCTGCGGCTCTTTCAGCTGTGCTTTCGGCGCAGCCGCCTCCCATGCGTTTTCTGGTCCGGCCGCACTGCCCCATGATTCTTTCTGTTTCTGCGCAGATGCAGTGCTCCACGGATCTTCCGGTTCGGCTGCGCTGCTCCACGGATCTTTCTGTTCCTGCGAGGCTGTAGTGCTCCATGGATCTTCCGGCTCTGTTGCCACATCCCACGATGCTTCCGCCGGCGCAGTATTCCAGGATGCTCCCTGTGTAGTCTCCGTTTCCGGAGTCCATGCAGATATGTTCTGTGAAGCCTCCGGTGTCACAGCCGCAAGCGCTTCGTCTGAGAACGCCGACGGCGTCAGATTCTCTGCAGGCGGATATTCGCCGTCCGACGTGAGAGGCACAATCTTTTCTTCCCGTACCTCCGGCATCTCCAGATAATCCTCCGCATTCAGTTCACTGATCTCATCGGAATGTTCAATGACATTCTGCCGCGGCAGCACCCGGGTGTCAATGGCAACCCCTTCCACCTTGCGATCCATCCGCCTTAATGCCTGTTCCTCTCTGCGCTGCTCCCGCTCTTCCCGCTGGATTCTCACGCGTTCCTTATGGCGTTCATTTCCGCTGCGCGCGGATTCGTAGACCTTTTTCCCGCCTTTTTGCATTCCGCGGAGCGCAGAGCGCTCTGTAATTAACACCAGCGATATGATTAACATGATCGCATCGATCACATAAGAACCAGCCAGACCGAAATTCGGGCAGAAAATCCATGCCAGAAGTCCGCCGATGAAGCCGCCTCCCGTCCGGTGCTCAAAACTGTAGCTGTATGCCGCAGCGGCACCGTCAACCGCAGACCCTTTGGTCAGCAGTTCGATCAGCATACATAAGAACAGATCGAACAGAATCATTGCCACAAGCTTTACGGTTGCCACCCGGTTGCCCCTGTTCGACACGGCAAAAAAAGTACCGACAAGAAGAAGCACCGGGAACACATACGCGATCAGTCCCATGACGCCAAAAAAGAACCGGCTCACTGCATTGCCGATGGTTCCCCCGATTCCGAAATTACTGATAAATAATAAAATAGATACCGCTACAATGATCCAGAGAATGACCTCCCTGGTAAAATCCTCCTGCTGCTGTGCAGCCGTCTTTTTCTTCCGTCCTGTACTTCCCTTCCGGCTTGTCTGTGCCTTTCGTTTCCCAGATGTACTCTTTTTATTCCCTGTTGCCAAAACTTACTAACCTCCAAAACCGTTATGCCAGATAAAAATACCCGCCGATGGACAATGCGCCAACGAGCAGACAGTAGATGGCAAAAACGGTGAACTTCTTTTTGCGGACGATGACAAGCATCGTCTTAATGCAGACATATCCCACAACCGCCGCGACCGCCATACCGATCACATAGTAGACAACCTCCGTTCCCGACACCGCCAGGTCTGTGGCATCTTTTAATTCGAGAACAAGCGCGCCAAGAATCGCCGGTATCGACATCAAAAACGAGTATTTCACGGCAAAATTGCGCTGATAACCCGCAAGCAGGCAGGCGGTAATCGTCGTACCGGAGCGTGAAAGTCCCGGAAGCGTTGCGATTCCCTGTGCGATTCCGACAGAAAACGCATCCGTGTAGGTGACGTTCTTCGGAAGTTTGTCGCCGTCCTTGCAGTGATCCGCGATCAAAAGCAGCACTGCCGTTGCGATAAGGCAGATGCCTGGAACAATCAGAATCTCGGAAGCCATCTCCACGACATCCTTGCAGAAATAGCCGATAATTCCAGTCGGTATTGTCGATACGATAATCAGCATGGCAAATTTGCGGTAGCTGCTGTTGATCACGCGCCGATACGCCATCTGCTCTTTGCCGGTCTTATTCCGGAAGAAGACAATCACATTGTATCCGGCGTCGCGGATGATGCAGCATCCATCTACCACCAGTTTTAAGATGTCCCGGTAGTATACCAGGGAGATTGCAATCAATGTACCGACGTGAAGCAGTACATCATATAAAATTCCCGTGTCGGTATTGACATCAAACAGTATTTTAAAAAGTGCCAGATGCCCGGAACTGCTCACCGGCAAAAACTCGGTCAGTCCCTGTATAATGCCCATCAAGATCGCCTGTAATAATGACATGGCAGCCTCCTTATCCGATTCGTAAAAATCTGTCAAACTTATACATACATGACCAATTTTAACATATTTGAGGGCGGTTGTCATTAAAAGGTTTCTTAATAATTTTTTCCCTTTGCGGCATCAATCATCGCATGCAGTTTTAAAAACGCGGCATCGATTCCGCCCACGGCATCGATCAGCCCTTCCCGAACCGCTTCCTCCCCGACTAAAATGGTTCCAAGGTCTTTTGTCAGCATTCCCGTGTTCATCATCAGTTCCTCCAGACGCTCTTCCCCCGCCTTTGAATGCGACGCGATAAAGGTTAAAATCCGGTTCTGCATCTGTTTAAAATAATCGTAGGTCGGCTTGGCTCCTATGACAGTTCCGCTCATGCGCACGGGATGAATCACCATGGTGCCCGACGGGACAATAAACGAGTAATCCGTGGAGACAGCGAGCGGCACGCCGATCGAATGGCTTCCTCCGAGCACGAGCGATACCGTCGGTTTGCTGATCGACGCAATCATCTCTGCAATGGCGAGTCCGCTCTCAACGTCGCCGCCGACTGTATTTAAGAGCAGCAGGATTCCTTCCGTATCCCGGTTGTCCTCCATCTCCGCCAGCTTCGGAAGCACGTGTTCGTACTTGGTTGTCTTAGTCGTCGCCGGCAGACAATCGTGTCCCTCAATCTCTCCTATAATCGTTAAAAGTGAGATCCGGTTGTTCTCCCGGTTGTTATTTAACGCAACCTGTCCGAATTCCCGGATATCCTCATTTTTCTGTTCCTGTTTTTCTGACATAGTTTCTCCTTCTCCTTCGGTCTTCTCTTTTTACTAATTGCATAAAAATGCAGGGTGCAAAATTGCACCCTGCTTAGTATGTATCATCCAGCGTCATATTATGTCAGTTCACGCTACACTTCTCCCAGAAGATAGCGGTACAATCCCTCATAGCGTCCCTTGGAATTGTTCCAGGAATAGTCGTTTGCCATTCCGCGGTCAATCATCTGGTTCCACTGCTTCTTGCGGTCAAAATAGATATGTTTGGAGTAGTTGATCACGCCTAACATCTCGTCTCCGTTATAGTTTGCAAACGAGAATCCGTCTCCGGTGTTCTCGTACTCATTGTACGGCTTTACGGTATCCCGGAGTCCGCCCGTCTCCCGCACGATCGGCACCGTGCCGTAACGGAAAGAGATTAACTGCGTCAGTCCACACGGTTCAAACCGCGACGGCATTAAGAACGCGTCCGCAGCCGCGTACAGCTTGTGGGCAAGTTCGTCCGAGTAGCAGATATTCGCCGAGACACGGTCGCCGTACTTCCATGCATAGTGACGGAACATATTCTCGTACTGCGGATCACCGGTTCCGATGACCACGAACTGCGTATAGTCGTCCACAATGCGGTCGATCGCGTAATTGATGAGATCGAGTCCCTTCTGGTCCGTCAGTCTTGAGATCAGACCGATCATGTATTTTTTCTTGTCGACGGCAAGTCCCAGTTCCTCCTGCAGCTTCATCTTATTGGACGGCTTTTTCTTGCGGAAATCCGCGGCGTCGTAATTGACATAGATCTTTGGATCCGTCTTCGGATTGTAAACCGTATAGTCGATTCCGTTTACAATTCCCTGCATGTCGTAATGTCTTGCCGAGAGCAGACCGTTTAACCCTTCCCCGTAATACTCCGTCTGAATCTCATTCGCATAGGAATCGCTGACGGTCGTGATGTAATCCGCATACACCAGTCCACCCTTTAACATGTTGGCGTCCTTCTGGAACTCCAGCTTATCCGGCGTAAACAGATCCGCCGAGAAACCGGTCAGTCCCTGCATTGTCTTCATGTCCCAGATTCCCTGGAACTTTAAGTTGTGGATCGTGATGACCGACTTGATGCCCCAGTAAAAGGAGTCCGCCTGGAACTCATTTTTCAGATAAACCGGAATCAGTCCCGTCTCCCAGTCGTGACAGTGAATCAGATCCGGCCGGAAATTGATCTGTTTTAAAATGGAGAGTACCGCCTTGTCAAAAAAACAGAACTTCTCAATGTCAAACCGGATGTCCCCATAAGGCACGATGCAGTTAAAGTATTCCTGATTATCGATAAAATAGTAGGTGATGCCATCAAGCACATACTGAAGAACCCCGACGTACTTGTCCTGAATATAAGTCCCGGCGCTCATATAAAAATGCGTCACATACTCAAACTGGCTGCGGTATTTTTCCGGAATACAGCTATAATTCGGAATAACCACCCGCACATCCCACTCTTCCTTGTCAAATTCCTTGGGAAGCGCGCCGCAGACGTCCGCAAGTCCCCCGGTCTTGATAAACGGAACGCACTCAGAAGCTGCAAAAAGTATTTTTTTCATAAAAACCTCCTTGTATCGGAAACATCCTGTTTTTCGCAGAAAGCATATACAATATTATGATATACCATTTCACCCTACAATTCCAGCGTTTTACAAAAAAAGGACAAACCATCTGTTATGGTCTGCCCTCTCTTTGTAAATTTATTATTCATCCCAGTTGTGAAATACTTCCTGCACATCATCATCTGCATCCAGAAGATCCAGAATACGGTTGATGTTGGTCAGATCCTCCTCCGCTGTCAGCTCCACATAGTTCTGCGGAAGCATGGTCACAGAAGCTTCTGCCATCGGAATACCTGCATCCTCCAACGCTCTGCGGACATCCTCAAAATCGTCCGGCGCTGTAAGGATCTCGTAGCTGTCTTCCTCCTCGGAAAAATCCTCAGCTCCTGCGTCAAGAGCCTGCATCATCAGCTCATCCGCATCTCCCTCGTAATCTTCCTTTGCGACAATAATCTGTCCCTTCTCATCAAACATATAAGATACACAGCCCTGTGTACCGATACTGCCGTGTCCCTTTGTAAACGCGTTGCGCACATTCGCAGCCGTACGGTTCTTATTGTCCGTCAGGCACTTTACGATGATGGCGGTTCCGCTCGGACCGTAGCCTTCATAAGTACAGAATTCGTAATTGACCGAGTTGCCGTCTCCAGCAGCCTTCTTGATACCGCGCTCGATCGTATCGTTCGGCATATTGTTGGATCTTGCCTTGGCGATGACCTGTGCCAGCTTGAAGTTGTTGGCAGGGTCAGGACCGCCCTCTTTTACTGCAACAGCAATCTCTCTTCCGATAATGGTAAAAATCTTTCCCTTTGCCGCATCATTTTTTTCTTTCTTGTGCTTAATGTTGGCAAATTTTGAATGTCCTGACATGTTTTTTCCTCTTTTCTGTTGAAATCCGGTTTATTATTTTAACATTTATTCTTCATTCTGGCAAGTCCCGTCTGCCAGTTCGACTTCCGAAGCCTTCTCCTCCGGAAGTTTGATCACGTGTACCTTCTGGATCATCTTGTTCTCTACAGAAAGGATCTCAAACAGATACCCGTATGCGGTTGTTGAAAACACCTCGTCGTCGCTGGGAATCTTATCGATCAGTGAGATCAAAAAACCGTTTAACGTCTCGAAATCGTCCTCTTCATCCAGCGGAATTCCCAGCACTTCCACAACCTCGTCAAACGGAGCCATACCGCTCATCAGATAGCTTCCATCCGGCTGCAGTTCGACCATGTTCGTCTCCTCGTCGTGCTCGTCCTCGATGTTTCCAACAATCTCTTCCAGAATGTCTTCCATCGCAACAATGCCTGCCGTCTGTCCGTACTCATCCACCACGATCACCAGATGACTTTTGGCTGCCTGCATCATGGCAAACAGGGAATTGATGTTGCGCGTCTCGGGGATGAAGTCCACCTCGCGGATCAGACCCTTGATCTTAGAGACCGGCGTGTCATAAACCGCCGCATCCAGGCTCAGTTCCAGAGCCTCCTTGATATGTAGGACACCGATAATGTTATCGATGTCGTCCAGAAACACCGGGAATCTGGAATAGTTGTTCTCCTTGATGAACTCCAGGGCCTGTCGAAACGTTCTGGTTCCGTCGAGCGCACAGATATTCTTGCGGTGCGTCATGATATCCTTGGCTTCCTTGTCGCCAAACTCAAAGATGTTATGAATCATCTCCGCCTCGCTTGCAAGGAGCACACCCTGCTCGTGACCCTCGTTTACCATGGAGATAATCTCTTCCTCCGTCACATCATCCGTATCGCTTAACGGATCAACGCCGAACACGCGCGCCAGAAGGTTGGCTAAACCGTCCGTCAGGAATATGATCGGGTAAAAAAGAAGCTCCACCACATGTACCGGTCCCGCCAGACGCAGTGCCCAGGCTTCCGGCTTTCTGGACGCCACTTTCTGCGGCGTGTAGATTCCAAACACCAGCACAATGAGAATCAGGATCACAAAAATGAGGACATCCACAAGTACCGACATGACGCTTCCCACATCTTCCGGCAGAAAATACGCGCGCCAGAGCGGTACCTCCAGAAAACCGAGCAGCATATGCACGATTAAAACCACCAGTTCGCAGACATGCGTATATCGTTCATTCTTATCCGTATAGCGCCGCAGAAGTCTCGCACCGCGGTCTTCCTCTCCCGCCAGACGTTCTATGGCAGCCTCATTCAAATTCTGCATGGCGGCGATAAAGCCAAAAACCACAAAATCTAATATGACAAATCCTGCAAAAATGAGGATGCCCACAGTGGGGCTGCAACCATCATCCATATAGTATCCTTTCTTTCGTGTCTCCGGTATTACACACTAAAACATCAGAAATCATAACATTTTCGCGCATAATAGTCAAGTTATGTATAGAGTTCCAGACTGATCTCCAGCGCCTTGTCTATTTTCACAAGGATCTGGTGATCCAGATGGCACACTTTATCTTTCAGTCTCGTCTTATCGATCGTCCGCAGTTGTTCCAACAGCACCACGGAATCCTTGACCAGCGCATATTTCTGGCTGTCAAGCTCCACATGTGTTGGAAGCTTTGCTTTATTCATCTGCGATGTGATTGCCGCGCAGATGACCGTCGGACTGTGTCTGTTTCCAACATCGTTCTGTATGATGAGCACCGGCCGCACACCGCCCTGTTCCGAGCCGACCACCGGTCGCAAGTCTGCATAAAAGATATCCCCACGTCGAATTACCATACTTTCCACTCCATTTCTCTCTGGATCTTTTACGGATAGTATTGCCATTTTTCACGGGTGTATTCCATTTTGTTTTTATTTTCCCAACACTATGATATGCCATCTTTTCCCGGCTGTGACTGCGTCTGTTCCAGTCCGGCCAGGATCTCGCACATTCCGTCATGAATGTCCGATGCCGTCATGCCGCGCATGGAGCGCCGCGCACCTGCCGCTTCGCCCGCCTTTCCGTGCAGGTAGACGCCGAGCGGCGCCGCCTGCTCCACACGGATTCCCTGCGCCATCAGTCCGCCGATGATACCGCTTAAGACATCCCCGCTTCCCGCCGTTGCAAGCCCGGCATTGCCGGATACATTCAGCCATGTCTGGCTGTACGGAATCGCGGTAGCCGTGTGTTCGTCCTTCAAGACGCAGATCACATTATACTGTCTTGCAAATTCATCCGCCGCCTCAATCAGATGATTCTGCAGATACGCCACCGAATCCCCCGTCAGCCGGCTCATCTCTCCAAGGTGCGGCGTCACCACGAGTTCCGTGTGCGGCAGAAGCAGCAGGTTTGTATCTTTTGCAATCACATTCAGCGCGTCCGCATCCAAAAGCACCGGAACCGCCGCATTCTTGATCACTGTGCGAACCATCCCCGCAGCCGTATCCGGCGTGCCGATCCCCGGTCCGCACACGATCGTGTCCGCCCAGCTCATTGCCTCCAAAAGCTGCGGCGCCTCCGCCTTTTTGGAGGAATATGCCGTGATTACCGCCTCCGGAAGCTGCGTCTGTAAAATGGCGCGGTTTTCCTCCGGTGTAAAAATGCGCACCAGCCCGCAGCCGCTTGCATATGCGGCTTTCGCGCAAAGATATGCCGCTCCGGACATTCCCTGGCTTCCGGCAATCACGAGAAGTCTGCCGAACGTTCCCTTGTTGGAGTGGCTCTCCCTTGCGGCAAGAAGGGACAGATCCGCGTCTTCTAACGCTGCCACCGCCGGTTTGCGCTCCCCGAATGCATCCGGCGTAATCCCGATATCCGCCACAACGACTTTCCCGGCGTACTGATTGCCCGGCCACAGCAGGCATCCCACCTTTTCAAACGCGAATGTGACCGTCAGATCTGCCCGGAAAGCGGTTCCCAGCACATTTCCATTGTCCGCCGAAATGCCGGAAGCAATGTCAACCGCCGCCTTCGCCCCTTCCATGGCATTCATCCGGTCGATTAACGATGCGTATTCTCCCTCCACACTGCGCGATAATCCCACGCCGAATACCGCGTCGATCACGAGCGTGTAGGACTTCCCCTCCGGAAATTCCGTGAGGATCTTACCGCCGTACGCAAGAAAGATCTTCTTCTGGAGCTGATTGCCGACGGACGCTTTTCCTGTGTGCGGCGCTTCCAATACATCGACGGTGTTTCCCGCCTGCATGAGTATTCTAGCGATCGCATAGCCGTCTCCGCCGTTGTTGCCGCTGCCGCAGACGACGAGTGTTCTTGACGTATTCCGTTTTTCCCGGCGCAGTGTCTCCACAAAGGAAAACGCCGCCCGCTCCATCAACACTGCCTGCGGCATATGAAATTCCTCGATTGTCCGGCTGTCATAAAGATTCATCTCCCGGCTGTTTACGATATATCGCATCTTTTCCCTCCCGCCTGCCGGCATCACACCCGGCATTTTATTTCAGTAAAACACTGGAACAAAGTTCCCTATAGAGTAAAAAAGAGATCCTGCTATGCAGGACCTCTTTTAATCTGTCTGACGGCTGTTCTCTTTGGCGCGCTGATTCTTCACAATATTGTAGGATAACTGCATCAGGCTGTCCGAGAGATGGACATTTTCCACAACAACGTCCTTATTGATCAATTCCAGATCCACATGTGCAAAATTCCAGATCGCATGAATGCCAAGACCGACCAGACGGTTGGCAATGGCGTCCGCTTTTTCCTTCGGCATGGTAAGCGCTGCAATGTCTACTTTGTTCTCTCTACAGAAATCTTCCAGCTCATCCAGCATACGGATCTTGATCCCGCGCACAGTCACACCGTCCAACGCCGGATTGACATCGAACAGTCCGATGATCATAAATCCAAGCTTTTCAAACTTCACGTAATTGGCGAGTGCCTGCCCGAGATTTCCGGCACCGATCACGATAATATTGTGCTGCTGGTTCAGTCCTAGAATCTTGCCGATTTCCTCATATAGGTATTTTACGTTATATCCATATCCCTGCTGGCCAAATCCCCCAAAATTATTGAGATCCTGACGAATCTGGGATGCGGTGACATTCATCCTGAGGCTCAGATCATTTGAAGAAATACGTTCTACCCCGGCGTCCAGCAATTCTCCCAGATATCTGTAATACCGCGGCATTCGACGAATGACAGCCTGTGATATTTCTTTTTCCTGCATGGTGATGCCCACCTTTCTATCAAAACATCTCTTTTATTATAGTGATAAACCAGATATCTGTCAATGTGTCAAAAATTTAACAACCAGACGGCATCCCTCACGACTCAAGCTCCATCGATACCTGCTCCCATTCCTCGTAGCATTTTTCCAGCTCGCTCCGGTATTCATTCTGTCTGCCGGTCAGCTCGCCGAGCTTCGCGGAATTGGTTGCATTGGTAGGATCTGCGCACTCCTCATCAATGCCGGCGATCAGATCCTCCAGCTCGGCAATGCGCTCTTCCGCCTTCTTTAGCGTATTCTCAAGCTTGCGGATGCGCGCCTGCTCGGCTTTCTGCGCCTGCCAGTCCGCTTTCTTGTCCGTTCCACTTCCGTCCTGCGCCACGGTCTGTTCCGTCATCTGCGCCGCCTGCGCCTTCGGCTCCGCCTCCACATAGATCCGGGTCAGCTCGTCATGTTTTTCCAGATAGTAATCGTAATTCCCGATATAGTTGACAATCGTCCCTCCCGTCAAATCCAGAATCCGGGTTGCGGTCTGATTGATAAAATAACGGTCGTGCGACACGAAAAAGACGGTTCCGGTGTACTGGTTTAACGCCGACTCCAAAATCTCTTTGGATGTGATGTCCAGATGGTTGGTCGGCTCATCCAGAATCAGAAAATTCGCATCGGAAAGCATCAGTTTGGCAAGGGAGACGCGCCCGCGCTCCCCACCGCTTAAGTCTGCAATCCGCTTGAATACATCATCGTTCGTAAATAAAAACGCCGCCAGGACATTGCGGATCTTCGTGTGGTTTAACTGCGGATAGTCATCCGCAATCTCCTCAAAGATCGTTTTCTCCATATGGAGCAGCTGATGTTCCTGATCGTAGTACCCGATGTGCACATTCGACCCGAGCACGATGGTTCCGCCGTCCGCCAGAAGCAGTTCGTTGATGATCTTAAGAATCGTCGTCTTGCCGGTTCCGTTATTGCCGATCAGCGCCACGCGCTCCCCACGCTTAATCTCAAAAGAGAGATCGTCAAACAGCGTATGTGTGCCGAACGCTTTCCTTAAATGCTCCACCGTAAGAACATCATTACCGCTTGTCACATCCGGCTCGAGCACAATATGGATGTCCGTGTTCTCATCCGTCGGCTTTTCGAGACGCTCGATCTTATCCAGCATTTTTTCACGGCTCTCCGCCCGCTTAATCGATTTCTCACGGTTAAAGGACTTGAGCTTCGCGATGACCTCTTCCTGATGCTTAATCTCCCTCTGCTGGTTGTAATACTGCTTTAACAGATCTTCCCGGATTTTCGCCTTTTTCTTCGCAAATTCCGTGTAATTTCCCTGGTAGACAAACCCCTGATGCTGGAAAATCTCCACCACCTTCGTGACGACGCGGTCCAGAAAATAGCGGTCATGCGATACGATCACAACCGCTCCCTTATAGTTCATCAGAAATCCCTCCAGCCACCGGATCGATTCCATATCCAGATGGTTGGTCGGCTCGTCCAAAAGCAGGACGTCCGGCTTTGTCACAAGGAGCTTCCCCAGCGACACGCGCGTCTTCTGACCTCCGGAAAGCTCGCTCATCTGCCGGTCAAATTCACTCTCCGAAAAGCCGAGTCCCTTTAAGATTCCCGTCACTTCACTGCGGTAGGTGTAGCCGCCCAGCAGTTCAAACTCATGGCTTAACCGGTGATAACCGTCCAGAAGCGTCTCCAGTTCCTGCCCTGTGAGCGTATTCATCTGCGTCTCCATTCCACGGAGGCGCTCCTCCATCTCGATGATGTTCTGCTTTGCGTCAAGAACCTCCTCGTAGATGGTCCGGTGTCCGGACACATCCTGATACTGCGCCAGATAGCCGATGGTGGCGTCTTTTGCAAGGATCACCTCGCCGGTATCCGGCGTCTCTTTCTGCATAATAATTTTAAGCAGCGTAGACTTGCCGGCACCATTGATGCCGACAATCGCTGCTTTTTCGTTTGCTTCAATATGAAAGCTTACATTTTTTAAAATTTCGTCTGTCCCGAATGACTTGGAAATATTCTGACAGGATAAAATCATAATGATAACATTCCTTCTAACGTGTTCCGAATTGCCTTGATAAAATCTTCACTGTTTAATACAACCGGATTAGAAATGGTTGTGATCAGCGCAAGGTCTTTTGTCATTTTACCATCCTCGATGGTCTTAACACAAGCATTTTCCAGCTTGTCGGCAAATTCTTCCAGCTCGTGATTGCCGTCCAGTTCTCCGCGCTTTCTGAGTGCACCCGTCCATGCAAAAATGGTTGCGACGGAGTTCGTGGAGGTCTCCTCTCCCTTCAGATGCTTATAGTAATGGCGCTGTACGGTTCCGTGCGCCGCCTCGTACTCGTACTTTCCGTCCGGTGTGACAAGCACGGAGGTCATCATTGCCAGCGAACCGAACGCGCTGGATACCATATCGCTCATCACATCGCCGTCATAGTTCTTGCACGCCCAGATATAGCCGCCCTCCGACTTCATCACACGCGCCACCGCGTCATCGATCAGTGTGTAGAAATATGTGATGCCGGCATCTTTGAACTTCTGCGCATACTCGCTGTCAAAAATCTCCTGGAAAATATCCTTGAAGGTGTGGTCGTATTTTTTGGAGATGGTATCCTTGGTGGCAAACCACAGATCCTGCTTTGTGTCAAGTGCATAGTTAAAGCAGCTTCTCGCAAAGCTCTCGATGGAATTGCAGAGATTGTGCTGTCCCTGCACCACGCCCGCACCGGTAAAATTGTGGATCAGTTCTCTTGTCTCGGTTCCGTCCTCCGCCGTGTAGACCAGTTCGCATTTGCCCGGTCCCGGAATCTTCATCTCGCTCGCCTTATAGACGTCGCCGTATGCATGTCTCGCGATCGTGATCGGCTTTTTCCAGTTCTTCACGCACGGCTCGATCCCCTTGACGATAATCGGTGCACGGAACACCGTTCCGTCCAGCATGGCGCGGATCGTTCCGTTCGGGCTCTTCCACATCTCCTTGAGATGATACTCCGTCATACGGGCGGCATTCGGCGTAATCGTCGCACATTTTACAGCAACCCCGTACTTTTTCGTTGCATTTGCAGAATCTACGGTAACCTGATCGTCCGTCTCGTTGCGGTGTTCCAGTCCGAGATCATAATACTCCGTCTTAAGATCGATAAACGGATACAACAGTTCGTCTTTGATCATTTTCCAGAGAATCCGTGTCATCTCATCTCCGTCCATCTCTACAAGTGGCGTTGTCATTTTGATTTTTTCCATGGCTGCTTCCTTTCTGTGCTGTGATTCTGTTCTATCTGACATGGCATCTTCCGCTCTTACTGCTTGAGCAGATTGTCCCAGCCGTAATGATCCATATTGTTAATGGTGTTGCGCATATGTGCGTCCGCCAGTTCTTCCGCCCTGGCCCCGTCATGCTGCTTTAGCGCCTCCACAATCTTGCGGTGCTCCTCGTTTGAATTGACCGCTCTCTCCTGCACGGCGAGCGTCACCTTGCGCACGCGCTGCACATAGTGGTGAAAATCCCTCAGGATGTGGCGCAGCTCCTTGCTGCCTGACGCATCGTATAAAATTTCATGGAACTTGTTGTCAAGCTCCACCACCTGCTCGGAATTTCCCTTGGACGAGTGGAAATCGGACAGATAAATGTTCTCCTCCAGCTCATCCAGCTGATCCTTTGTGATGTTATCGCACGCCCACCTCGCGCAGAGTCCCTCCAGCCTGGAGCGGATCTCATAAATATCGCGGATATCCTTCTGGGAGATTCCGACGACATATGCTCCCTTGTTCGGAATGATGGTCACAAGACCCTCCAGTTCCAGCTGGCGCAGTGCCTCCCTGACCGGAGTCCGGCTGACACCCAGTTCCTCTCCGATGGATTTTTCTTTTAATTCCTCGTCCGTCGCATATTTCCCGGACAGTATATTTTCACGTATTGTGTGAAACACGCGCGAACTCAGCGAATAATTATCCTCACTCATCTATTTACCTCATGCTATATCGTGATGTTCAACTCTTTGCAGCACTTTCCGATCTCTTCCACAAGCTCGGAATCCGTAAGTACCGTCACACGTCCGTCCTCATACTGTGCATCCACCCAGACTTTTATTTTCTTAACCAGATCCGAATTCTTATCGACCCATTTCTCCTTCGGCAGATGATAGTACGAATTGATCCAGTGTGCAATTCCGGCAAGACCCGATGTGTTGGACACCGATACCAGAGGCGGTCTGTTTAAGAATTTCCCCGTATCAAAAATGTTGTAAATCTCCTCGTTCTTGAGCAGTCCGTCCGCGTGAATTCCCGCTCTCGTCACATTGAAGTTGCTTCCGACAAACGGTGTGCGGCTCGGCTGTACATAGCCGAGTTCTTTTTCAAAGTATTCTGCCAGTTCTGTAATGACCGTTGTATCCATGCCGTCAAGTGTTCCCTTTAACTGCGCATACTCAAAGACCATCGCCTCAAGCGGTGTATTTCCGGTGCGCTCTCCGATACCGAACAGGGAGCAGTTAACGCCGCTTGCGCCGTAAAGCCATGCGGTTGTGGAGTTATTGACCGCCTTGTAAAAATCATTGTGGCCATGCCACTCAATCAACTCCGACGGAACGCCGGCATGGGTGGTCAGTCCGTAAATAATACCTGGCACGCTCCGTGGGATCACGGCACCCGGGAAATTCACGCCGTATCCCATGGTATCGCACGCGCGGATCTTGATCGGGATCTTGTACTCATCCATCAGCTTCATCAGCTCCACACAGAACGGAATGACAAACCCATAAATATCCGATCTCGTAATGTCCTCCAGGTGGCAGCGCGGGCTGATTCCTGTCTCGAGGCACTCGCGGATCACGCTCAAATACAGATTCATGACCTCCCGTCTGGTCATCTTCATCTTATAAAAAATATGATAATCCGAGCAGCTTACCAGAATACCGGTCTCTCTGAGTCCGATGTCCTTCACCAGCTGGAAATCCTGTTTGCTTGCACGGATCCAGCTCGTAACCTCCGGGAACTTGTACCCTCTTTCCAGGCACTTGTAGACCGCATCCCTGTCCTTCTTGCTGTACAGGAAAAATTCACTCTGACGGACCAGTCCTTTCGGACCGCCCAGCTTATGCAGATAGTCATAGATCGTTACAATCTGCTCCGTTGTATAAGGAGCTCTCGACTGCTGGCCGTCCCGAAACGTCGTGTCGGTAATCCAGATATTCTCCGGCATGTTGTGCGGGACAATACGATCATTGAATGCGATCTTCGGTATCTCACTGTACGGGAACAGATTGTGGAATACGTTCGGCTCTTCCACATCCACGAGCTGATAAAAATGCTCTTCCAACTGTAGCAGGTTCGTTTTCTTATTCATTACGACTTCTCTCATAGCTGCACTCCTTTTGCCATCATCCAATGCGGCGGTTCCTTCACGGCTTCTCTCCGTCGTATAATCTTTCTTGATCGTTGCATAAATAACCGCTTGCATAATTGTATACAATTATACCGTCTTCTTATACTATACATTTCTTGTTCTATTTGTCAATGAATAAAAAGTTATAGCAAATATAATGTTTTGTTATAGCAATGGCAGACACTATGACATTCAGCGCCGTAACGCCAGATTAAAAATCGTTTCCTGCTCTTTGTTCATGACAACAGATTTGTATCCGAGCGCATCGATCGCAAGTTCCGTTGCGCGGGACAATCCCTCCCGCAATGTTGTATTTTTAATTCTGAATGAATCTTTATACATCTGTATGCGCACACGAAGCACATAGACCTTTTCCATCGGCTCCAGGATTGCCATGATTCGATAGCCGTTTAAGATATCCTTACACAGTCCGGTAATAATCCGCAGAATATAAGTGACCTCGTTCATCCGTTCCGGGTCGACCACCTCATCGGCAGTACACCTCAATTCAAAATATTCCTGCTGTTCCGGTTTATTGCCAAATGCCGCAAGCCCCTCGACTGCGGTCTTAAACTCGCCAGTCCCGCACGAAACGCAGTTGATATATTCGGATACAATCCAGACATACCAGCGTCCAAGGCGTTCCTTTCGTTCTGCTTCCATATCTGAAAAAGAAAGGTTCACCTTCATCAGTTCCGCCAGCACGTCCTGCGCTCTCTTATTGTTGCTTGCCCGCATCAGCCACATCCGGCGGTGCTCCAGATACGCCTGCTCCGTCATGCTGCACGCAGTCTCCTGTTCCTGCTCCTGTCCGGCAGCCCGCTCCAGCTGTTCCTTATAGCGAAAGGCTGCACGGATCGGAGCCATGAGGTCATCTGCCACACGGCACGGCTTGATGATAATCTTAAAGGTACGGCATTCATTCATAAATGCCACAGTATCTGCAATCCGTGCGCCGTCAGTCATCACGATCCGTATTGTCTCCGGAGACATCATCTCAATCATTGAAAACAGTTCTGTTCCCTTAATCACCGGCATCTGCATATCCGCGATAAACACATCGGTGGTATTCTGCTCCACAAGCTGTATCGCTGCTTCCGCTGAACCGACAAGTGCATAGGAAAAATCCTTGTCCAGACTGTCTAATATCGTCTTAATGCGCGCCGCATTTACTTCATCCGGTTCCGCAATTACAACAAATCCCATGTTCATCCCTCCCGCCATCTGGCTCTGTTTTGCTACGTTCATCATAGCAAATTAGAGAACGCATAACAATTGTTTTAGAAAAATTTGTAACAAATCTTTCCGGATGCCATAAGATACAGTGTAAGAAAAATTTGGAGGATTTAATATGAGTGATTTAGCTGCGACAAACTGTGGTGGTGGATGTTCCTGTAACGAGGGCGGATGCGGTTCCATTCTCTGGATCATCTTATTGCTGTGCTGCTGCGGTGGCAACGGCTGCGGTCTTAATTCCGGCAATGGCTGTGGAAATGACAGCTGCCTTTGGATTATCCTGCTTCTCTTCTGCTGCGGCGGATGCGGAAACGGCAACGGCAACGGATTCGGCTGCTGCTAATAAAAACGCACACGGATTCTAAAAGGGAGCGGCATTTGCCGCTCCTCATTTTTATTATTCTAGCGTTCGCTCTTTTTCGCGACGCCGCTCTCTGCATCCCGTTTTCTCTGCATCTGCAATTTCTGTGCCGTCTGGCATTTTTCAGGGACTTTTCTTTTTCGCACACATTCCTCATCAATCTCGTATACACTGTTGCCTTCTATTATAAGCATACCAATCTCCATTCCACAGACGCGTATATGATTGCGCTCCGGCAAAAGTCCTGCCTCTTTTATTCCATGCTTCCTTTTGCCTTTGCCCACATTATATGATATGCGTTACCGGTCATAAAGTCTCTTCTCTGCTCATAAACTAAAAGAAAAAGGGTTCTTATGGATCATAACGAAACATCCACTTTTACACCGTTTGATTATATGACACAGACACGGGAACTGCAGATGTTAAAAACCATGCTCCCCTACATGAAAGATACACAAAAAAAGCAATTTGCCATATTGATAAAATATATGGAGCTGCAAAACACCGTCCAGGTGTTCTCACAGGAAGACAAGGTGATGTCCATGTGCTCCGTCGATGAGGGCAGCAATAATATGGTTGCCATGTTAAACGATCTGCGCGCTTTCTGCACCAGCAAAGAGCAGGAAACCATCGACATGCTTGCGAATATGTTCTCCATGCTTGAGACCTACGAAACCATCTTCAGTTAAACAGAAAGGAATTCCTATGCCCTACGATTTTTTGAACAACAATCCGCTTCTCGCCGATATGTCTCCGGAGAAGCTACAGTTTCTCATGAATTTTGCCACCGCCAAAAAGCCGACCGACATCAAGGAGATGATGCCGTTTCTGCTCTCTGCCATGAATTCCGCAAAATCAAATAACATCCAGTTCAGTGAACCGGAGACGGATCTCTTATTCCAGATCCTAAAGCAGAACATGTCCGCAGAAGAATCTGCCAAAGCTGACAAAATCATGAACCTGATGAAAAACAGAAGGAGCGGCTCTTAAAACCGCTCCTTCTGTGCTGTTCTTCTATTTTTTACCAGATCGACGCCACCGTCACTTCCAGCACCTTGTCAATCGGCGAGCTGCTGTTGCCCTTGCCGTCGGTTCCCTCAAAATAACGCAGGCTTGCAGATTCAAACAACACATACACATTATCATCCGCAATTGCGATCTCCTCCGAGCACGGCGGCATCTCTACCTTTGCCGACGGCTCATTGGGATGCTTCGTCAGCGTCAGAAGCGATGCATATACTTTCAGGTAGGAGGAACTGTTGCGGCCGTAGGAGGTGCTCAGATATACCTGACCGCCCTTATCAAAGGCAATTCCCTGCACTTTGTTCGGAATATTGTAGCTGCTGAGTGAGGTAAGCGTATCATTTTCCTCATCGTAGCTATAGGAAAGCATCTCGGAATCAAAGAACTTGGTGTGGGTTGCCACCCAGATTCGCCCGCCGTAGCAGGTGATGCAGGACGGAATATTGTCGAGCTTGTATTCGTCGGAAAGTGCAGATGCGTCCACACAGTATCCGGGTGCATCGGCTCCGATTCTCTCAATATATTCATATGGAATCCGCTCCAGCGTCTTTGAATTGGAATGGCAGATCCATACATTCTCCCCGTCAAAGGCAATTCCGCCGAGGTGGCTCTTCTCCTTCATGCCAAGCGTCGCCAGATAGGTTCCGGTCTCACGCTCAAAGATCATTAAGGAGCCTTTCGTGTCAGATCCATCCGCATACGCCGTCATAAGAATATAATCCGGTGTGAAGCAGAGTCCCTGCAGACACTGTCCCTCGCTGCTGATCAGATTGTCGAGATAGTCTTTCTCTCTGGTGGACGGCATTCCCGGAATGTCCAGCTCATCCAGAAACGCATAATTGCACTCTTTTAATTCTTTTTGATTGCGGCTTAACACGCTCGCGGTCTGATAGGAATACATCTCGACGTTGTAGCGGTTGTCGATCGGCCTGGTCCATTTTGCAAACAGAACCATATTCGCTGCATTTTCTTCCGTGATCTCCGTGATCTTGTGATCGTAGGAGCTGTCCGTATACCAGCCAGCAAAATTATAACCGTCCCGGACAGGAATCTCAAGCGCAAACGGAAGTTCTTCCGCTGTAATCACATCCGGATTGGCATTGTGATTCACCCCGCCGTTTAACTCGTACACCAGATGTACAGCGTCATCGTTCACACCGAGGAATGGATCAATCCAAGCTGTCCCACTCTGCTCCCATCCGGCGTCATCCGTCGGGACCATCATATAAGCCTGTGCCACCATCGGATCATTCAAAAGGAGGACAAACATCGATACCAGTGCAAGAAATTCTTTTCTCATCTCTGCTCATCCTCCTTTCTTTTCTATCGCCTGCTCTTTTCTGCTACTTTTCACATACTGCCGTTACTCTTCCGCGCGGTCTACCTTGGATGCCCTTGCCTCGATCTCCTTCTCCTGTACATCGGAAGGTGCCTGCTCATACCTTGCAAATTCATAAGAAAATGTTCCGCTTCCGCCTGTCATGGAACGCAGGTCTGTGTTGTACCCGTAAAGTTCCATCACCGGAACGTCCGCGATGATCTCCTGATAACCGTGTTCCGTCGGATTCATGCCGAGCACGCGGCCGCGTCTCTTGTTTAAGTCTCCCATGATATCGCCGGTGTACTTATCCGGCACAACCACTTTGAGGGAGGCAATCGGCTCCAACAGGATCGGGGATGCATCCATAAATCCTTTTTTAAACGCCTGCATCGCCGCTACCTTGAATGCCATCTCGGAGGAATCTACCGGATGGAAGCTGCCGTCGTAGAGAACTGCCTTCACTCCGACAACCGGATACGCTGCCATAGGTCCTTTTAATACCGCTTCCTGCACGCCCTTTTCGACTGCCGGGAAGTAATTCTTCGGCACCGCGCCGCCTACGACACACTGTTCAAATACATACGGCTGTTCCAGATCTCCGGAAGGTTCAAAGGTCATCTTTACATGACCATACTGTCCATGTCCGCCGGACTGCTTTTTGTATTTATACTCCACATCGACTTTTTTGCGGATGGTCTCGCGGAACGCCACTTTCGGACGTTTTAATTCGATCTCAACTTTGTAGCGCTCGAAGAGCTTGCTCGCCGCAACCTCCAGATGCTGATCGCCCATGCCGTATAAAAGCGTCTGTCCGTTCTCGCTGTCATTGACAGCTTTTAATGTCAGATCCTCCAGCATCAGCTTCTGCAATGCCTGCGAGATCTTATCCTCATCACCCTTGTTCTTCGCCTTGTAGCGCTTGCAGGTATAGGGTGTGGAGATGGTTGTTCTAATATACAGAATCGGATTCGTCTTTGTGGAGAGAGAATCGGTCGTCGTCGCACCGGAAAGCTTTGCCAGGGCACCAATGTCGCCCGCGTGCAGCTCCTTTACCTCCTCCGGCTTGTTGCCCCGCATCACGTAGAGCTTTCCTACTTTTTCCTCCACATCCTTATGCTGGTTGAATAAGATGTCGTCCGTCTTTAATACGCCGGAATTGACTTTAATCAGAGAATATTTTCCAATAAAAGGATCTGCGATTGTTTTCCAGATATAGGCGGATTTTGCCTTTGCGAAATCGTAATCCGCATTGTAAACCTCATTGGTCTTGGCATTGATGCCGGTGCAGGTGCGCTTTTCCGGGCTTGGCAGATATTTCACAATGTCCACCAGCAGCGTGTAGATGCCGCGTGCCAAAATATTGGAACCCATGAGCACCGGAACGATGCTTCCCTCCGCCACATTCACACGCAGTGCCTGTCGGATCTCATCCTCGGAGAATTCCTCACCGCCAAAATAGCGGTCCATGAACTCCTCGCTCGTCTCTGCAACCGCCTCCATCAGAGCCTCTCTGCAGATGCCAAGATTCTCCTTTGAATAATCCGGAACGTCCGTCTTCTCAACCTCTCCGTTCTCCTTCCAGCGCTTCGCCCGCTGCTGCAGCACATTGACGTAGCCGACGAACTGTCCGTTCTCACGGATCGGCAGATGGAACGGTGCGATCTTTTTCCCGTAAAGTTCCTGCAGATCCTGTACCACCTGACGGTAACTCGCCTCATCGATATCCATATCCGTCACAAAAACCATGCGCGGAAGCTTATACTGCTCACATAATTCCCACGCCTTGCGCGTGCCGACCTCGATTCCCGCCTTGCCGGAAACCACGATGATCGCCGCGTCAGCCGCACTTACCGCCTCCTCGGTCTCACCCACAAAATCAAAATACCCCGGTGTATCCAGTATGTTGATCTTGGTATCTTCCCAGATAATCGGAACAACCGAAGTATTGATGGAGAAATGCCGCTTCATCTCCTCCTTGTCATAATCACTGATGGTATTTCCGTCCTCAACCTTTCCCATACGTGATGTCATGCCTGCCAGATAAGCCATTGCTTCCACAAGACTCGTCTTACCACATCCCCCATGACCAAGTAAAACCACATTACGAATTCTGTCAGTTGTGTAAACATTCATAGCAAACCCTCCATATTCTGTAATTGTTTTATGTATGGATATATTTTACTAAATTCCGTCTTTTTTTACAACTTATTTATTCAATATTACTAACTGTATTTATAATATCAGAAACATTTAGCAATAATATGTATTACTTTTGAACATTTTTGGAATACTTCTTTTTATTATTTACACAATATTTACAATTTGGACATGTTCTCGCCATACACGCCGCATCTTTCCGTACTCTCACAGATTAACGTGTTGACTTTCCAGGCGGAAATGTCTATGATAATTGGGTATCAATAACTTGTGGGGGATTCATTTATGAGACTTCAGAAAATCGGATTTATCGGGCTTGGACTGATCGGCGGTTCGATTGCCAAGCGCCTTCGTATTCTACATAAAGATCTGGTCATTATCGCTACAGCCGGTCATGCCGCGACGATAGAGGCCGCTTACAAAGAGGGACTGACCGACAACGCCAGCCCCTGTGAACTGTCGGATTTCTATGACTGCGACTATATTTTTCTGTGCACGCCTGTCCAGAAAAACATGGAATATCTGCGTCTTTTAAAGGGACACGTCTGCGACCGCTGCATCATTACCGATGTGGGCAGCGTCAAGACCGACATTCACCGGGAAGTGACCGCCCTCGGCATGGAGGCGCAGTTTATCGGCGGACATCCGATGGCAGGCTCCGAGAAGACCGGTCTTGCCAATGCCAGGGAATTTTTATTGGAAAATGCTTACTATATTCTTACCCCGACCGCCCAGACCGATCCCGCTGCGTTAGAGGACTTTAAGGAGCTTGTGGCATCTCTCGGTGCGATACCGATGGTGCTTGACTACGAGCAGCACGATTATGCCACTGCCGCCATCAGCCATCTGCCCCACATCATCGCCTACAGCCTTGTCAACCTTGTGAAAAGCTGCGATGACTGTGAAGGAACCATGAAAACCATCGCCGCCGGCGGCTTTAAGGACATTACACGCATTGCCTCCTCCTCCCCCGTCATGTGGGAAAATATCTGTCTTTCCAATCAGGAACAGATTCTAAGACTGATTGACTCTTTCTGTGAGGAGCTTGGTCATATGCGCTCTGCCATCGCCGCTTCCGACAGCAAAGCGCTGATGGAGGCCTTTACCTCGGCAAAAGACTACCGGGATTCACTGACCCTTCACGCGAACGGCACCTTAAAACAGGTATATGAACTGTACATGGATCTTCTGGATGAAGCGGGCGGAATTGCCACAGTTGCCACCATTCTTGCGAGCAACCATTTAAGCATCAAGAATATCGGCATCATCCACAATCGTGAATTTGAGGACGGCGTGCTGCATCTGGAAATGTACGACAGCGAATCGCTCGCCGCCGCCATCACACTTCTAAAAAAGCACCACTACACCATTTATGAGCGCTGAATATATGTCTGCATCGAAAAACGACCGCTTTCGCGGTCGTTTTTCATTGGGGCAATCTATTTTACAGAATATGGTTACTTACAAAGTTTTTTAAATTCATCAGCCACAAACTGTACCTGGGTACCGATAATGACCTGTACTGTTTTCTGGCTTGGGCGAACCACACCTGCCACACCGGCAGATTTGATCTTTTTCTCATCTACCTTAGTGTAATCCCTGATCTCCAGACGGAGTCTCGTAATGCAGTTATCGATGCTTTCTACATTCTCTTTGCCACCGACACCTTCAAGCACGATTCTTGCCACCTCGGTGTAATCATTATTTTCAAGCTTTGCGCTTTTCTCTGCATCATCATCATCGTCATCTTCACGTCCCGGAGTCTTTAAATCAAACTTCGTGATCATAAAACGGAATACAACATAAAATACGACAAATGCTGCGATTCCAAGTGGAAGAATCATCCAGGTGTTCTTTGCCGCCGGAAGGGAAGCGGAAAAGATCAGGTCGGTTGCACCTGCAGAAAAGCTGAAGCCTGCACGGAAGCCTACCAGAACCGTGATAAAGGTAAAAATACCGTATAATAATGCATATACTACATAGAGTGCCGGAGCAAGGAACATGAATCCGAACTCGAACGGCTCAGTAACGCCACAGATGAATGAACAAAGTGCTGCGGAACCAACCAATCCGATTGCGATCTTTTTCTTATTGCTCTTTGCCGTGTGAACCATGGCAAGTGCCGCACCCGGAATACCAAACATCATACACGGGAAGAACCCGGACATATACATACCGAGATCCCATGATACATCCGCCGATGTCTTGCCCTTCCAGAAGTTGGCCAGATCACCGAGTCCGATCGTATCAAACCAGAATACGTTGTTCAATGCATGATGCAGACCGGTTGGAATTAAAAGACGGTTCAAAAATGCGTAGATACCAGCGCCCACTGCATCCATTCCCACAATTGCCTGACCAAGAGCGATCAGTGCGCCGAACACAACCGGCCATACGAATAACAGGATAGCTGACACGACAATCGATACCACACCGGATACGATGGCAACACAGCGTTTGCCGCTGAAAAATGCCAGCCAGTCCGGAAGCTTCGTTCCCTTGAACTTGTTATAACAGGTTGCTCCGATGATACCGGCAAGAATACCGATAAACGGGTTTGCAATCTTGTCGAATGCCAGCGTCTTATCCGCATTCTCTGCGATTGACGGCATCAATGTGGTAACAACGCCCGTCGAGAGCAGATTGGTAATCATCAGCCAGGATGCCAGCGCCGCAAGTGCCGCGGTACCGTCATTGTCGTCTGCCATACCAACGCCGACGCCGATGACAAACAGCCATGCCATATTGTCAATTAAAGCGCCCCCCGCTTTTACAAGGAAAAATCCAATCAGCGCCTTTGCACCTGTAATATCACCACCCTGCATGGTTGCCGGGCAGAGTGCATATCCGATTCCCATTAAGATACCGCAGATCGGCAGGCAGGCAACCGGAAGCATCAATGCTTTTCCTAACTTCTGAAGATATTTCATCATAACTTCTTCCTCCTTCTTTTTCTGGCACAGTAGACTTTCTCACTATGCCATATATGATTTGCCCCTTTATTTTATACCGGAAAGCTCCGGTTAAAATACCATTGAATAACTGATTACTTCGATGTGAGAATCAGAACCGTATCCTGCGGCGTCACCTCCGCACCCGTCACCGCTTTTACTTCTGCAAAACAGTCTGTATTGCAGACAATCATCGGTGTGATCACATCATATCCGGCTTCCCGGATCGCATTAAGATCCGCCTCCAACAGCAGATCACCCTTTCTGACTTTATCCCCCGTCTTTACATGCGCCTTAAAATGCGCACCCTTTAATGCAACGGTGTCCAGTCCAATATGGAGCAGCAGTTCTGCCCCGGTATCCGTCGTCATGCTGAGCGCATGCAGTGTATCAAATAACAAGGTAATCTCCCCATCCGCCGGCGCGTAAATCCTGCCATCCGTGGGTCTTACCGCCACGCCTTTTCCAAGGATCTCCCCGCCGAACGTGGGATCGCTCACCTCCTGAAGCGGTACTGCCTGCCCGCTTACCGGCGCTCCCAGTTCCAGCGCTTTCTGTTCTTTTTTATGAAATAATCCAAACATCAGCCTCTCTCCTTTCTCATTCATCGCTGTCTGTCGTAATTCTCCGGATATGAATTGCCAGGTACATGATCTCTTCCTTGGTCACCGTGCAGTCATACTGCGCTTCGATGTAATCGGCAATTTTTCTGGCACACGCATATTCCCTCGGATATTTCAGTTCAATCAGATCGGAGAACTCCTGCTCCTCATCGGAGAGCATTTCCTTGCTGAAGAAGATTCTTCTCGCGAAAAATTTCAGATGCGCCACAAACCGCTCGTAGTGCATGGATTTTTCATCCAGCGCTTTCTGATACTCTGCCTTTACAATCTCGATTCCCTTCTGAATCACATCCGTGATCATATAAGTGTCATGTATATCCGTATTATATTCGGCATTCACAAAATGCAGTGCAATAAATCCCGCCTCATCCTCCGGGAAATGAATATCCAGTCTCTCCGCAAAAAGGCGGAGCGCATACTCTCCGACGAGATACTCCCTGCGGTAGAACTGCCGTATCTCCCACAGAATAGCGTTCGACAGCGCAATCCCATTCCTGTATCGTTCAATCGCGAAATTGATGTGATCCGTCAGCGCAACGTAAATACTCTGGTTTAACTCCATGCCGCACTCGTTCTTGGCGTAGGAGATAATGTCCGCCGAGATCTGCATATGCTCCATAGGGATGTTGGAGATCATTTCCTGAAACTGCCTTGAGAGCGCCGAATTTTCGATGCAGAACACTTTCTGTACCCGGCTCTCGTCAATGTCGTCTCCTGTCTTCGCCTTAAACCCGAGTCCTCTTCCCATGAGAACGACTTCCTGCCCGTTTTCATCAAATGCCGACAGGACGTTGTTATTAATCACTTTACTTATCTTCATGATTTCATTCCCATATCCTAACTCTGACAGGAGCCGATCAGCGACAGCGCCGCCTCATCTCCCACCAGTGTCACATCGTTGTGAAGCTGCAGTACCGATGCAGGCACCTCCGGTGTGATCGGTCCGAAAAAGGCACGTTTTACAATCTCCGCCTTGTCTTCCCCGCTTGCCACCATCAGAATCTTGTTCGCCTGCATGATCGTCTTGATTCCCATCGTGTACGCCTGCCGTGGCACATCCTCCTCCGATGCAAAGAACCGTTTGTTGGCCTCAATCGTGCTCTGTGTCAGATTCACACAGTGCGTCGTGCGGTCGAACTGTCCGTTCGGCTCGTTGAATCCGATGTGACCGTTGTGACCGATTCCGAGCAGCTGCAGATCCACTCCGCCGAGCGCTTTTATCTTCGCCTCATAGCGCGCACATTCCTTGTCCGCATCCGTTTCCATTCCATTTGGGATATTGACATTCTGAAAATCAATATTGACCTTGTCAAACAGATGTTCCGCCATGAAGTAAAAATAACTCTGGTCGTTCGACTGGTCGAGTCCTTTATATTCATCCAGATTCACCGTCTTTACCTCTGAAAAATCCAGATCCCCCTTTTTGTACCACTCCACAAGCTGTGCATAAGTGCCGACCGGCGTCGAACCGGTTGCAAGTCCCAGCACACAGTCCGGCTTCATAATCACCTGCGCGGATATGATGTTGGCTGCCTTTCTGCTCATGTCATAATAATCTTTTGCCCGATAGATTCTCATCTGACTCCCTCCTCTTTCAAACAACAGACTCCTCTTGTAAAAAGAAAAACCGGAAAACTTCATACATGCCCAAATAGCCTGTATTCAGCTTTCCGGTTTAGTGCACCTTGCGGTGTGAACTATCCTTTAACTGTTACCAATTATAAATTTAATGATCACCATTGTCAATAGTGTGGCACTATTTTATCGTCATTTCGTATATAATGCACACAATCAGACGTGTCTTTTTGTCTATTTTCACGGTCAGATGTCGTGAAAGACCTGGTAAATATCAATCTTTACCGCATCCGAATCCGATATGCCGATAAATTCTCCGCCGTAGTAATAGCCCTTTTCCTGCTCTTCCACATGTACGATTTCCAGCACAGCGTCAATCATCTCCCGGCTGAACAGGCTGATCCTGGTGTCATAATAACTGCCGACCTCGAGTCTCTTGCGGGACAAAAATCCGACTCCGCCGCGCGAGATATTCAGGATATCCGCATTCACAACGCCGCCGTCGGCCGTGCCGTCCGCATTTAACCGCGCCAGTTCCAGCGCGTGTTCCATCTTAAGGCGCTTATGTTTTCTCTTTTCCAGCATGGGACCAACTCCTCCTATTTTGCGGTAATAAACATCGCATCACCAAAGCTGAAAAACCGGTAACGCTCCTGTACTGCAATCTCATATGCATGCAGCACATGTTCCCTTCCTGCAAGCGCAGACACTAACATCACCAGCGTCGACTCCGGCAGATGGAAATTCGTAATCAAAGCATCGATCACCTTGAACTGATAGCCCGGGTAGATAAAAATCTCCGTCCACCCACTCGTCTCATGAAGCACGCCGTGTTCATCCGCAGCAGCTTCCAGGGTCCTTGTGCTTGTCGTTCCCACGGCGATGACCCGGTGTCCCTCCTGTTTTGCCCGGTTGATCTTGTCCGCCTCCGACTGCTCGATCCGGTAGAACTCGGAATGCATGTGATGTTTTAACACATCACTCTCCTTGACCGGACGGAAGGTGCCAAGTCCCACATGAAGCGTCACCTCCGCGATCTCCACGCCCATGGCGCGCACCTGTTCTAAAAGCTCCGGTGTAAAATGCAGTCCCGCTGTCGGCGCCGCTGCGGAACCGTCATATTTTGCATACACCGTCTGGTAACGGTTTTTGTCCTTCAGCTGGTGTGTGATGTACGGCGGCAGCGGCATCTGTCCGAGCTGATCCAGAATCTCCTCAAAAATCCCTTCGTAATGGAACTGGATCAGGCGGTTGCCCTCCTCCACAATGTCAATGACCTCGCCGGTCAGAAGTCCCTCGCCGAAATTGATTCTGGTTCCGATCTTGCATTTTTTTCCCGGTTTGACCAGGGTCTCCCAGACATCGTTTTCTTTTCTCTTGAGCAGAAGAATCTCGATCTTTGCCTCAGTGCCTTCCTTCACGCCATACAGTCTGGCAGGAATTACTTTTGTATTGTTGATGACAAGGCAGTCACCCGGTCTTAGATAGTCCACAATATCCTTAAAATGGCGGTGTTCCACCTCTCCGGTTGCCTTGTCAAGCACCATCAGTCTGGAGCTTGAGCGGTCCTCCAGCGGATCCTGTGCGATCAGTTCCTGCGGAAGGTCATAATAAAAATCTTTTACGTCCATAACTACTCCTCTTACGCACGAAGTCTGATATCCAGTGTTGCTTCGAGATGTTTCAAAATCTTCTTCACAAATCCTTCTACCATCTCGCCCGTGAGCTCTTCCTCCTGCGGGGTAAATACAACAGAGAATGCCATGCTCTTTTTGTCCGGTCCAAGCTGGATGCCTTCATACACATCGAACAGATTCACATCTGTCACGTATTTGCAGGCTTCCCGGATGCCGTTCTCAATCTGTGCACAGGTGATATTTTTATCTACCACAAACGCAAAATCGCGCTTTTCCTCCGCAAACTTCGGAAGCGGAGTGAAAATCTGCTCCTTGCCGTACCATTTCTTTAGTGCGGCGAGGTCGATCTCCATCACATAAGCAGGCACACGCATGTCAAGTTCGTCCTGAATCTCATAGGAAAGCTTTCCGAGATAACCGACGCGCTCTCCCTCACAGAAGATCTCCGCCGTCTGATACGGGTGCAAAAAGGTTCTCTCCGCCGCCTCATAGGTAAAGCTTACGTTTAATGCATCCGCAACCGTCTCTGCCAGACCTTTGAGTGTATAGAAAGATTCATTCTCTCCGAAAACGCCCGCACAGAGGGTCTCTCTCTCATCCGGGTATTCCGTGAGCGGCAGTGCCTTTGGAATAAAGACATTTCCAAGCTCAAAAATGCGTCCCTCGAGAATTCCCTTCTTCTGGTTTCTGGAAATCGCATACAGCATCTCGGATGCCAGCGTGGTTCTCATCAGGGATAAATCCACGTTGATCGGGTTGATCAGCTTAATCGCCTTTCTCTCCGGCGCATCTTCCGGCAGTCTCAACAGATCCAGGTCGGACGGGGAGAAGAATGAGTAATGGATTCCCTCGTAAGCGCCCGCTGCGCAGAGTGCACGCTTGATTTTAAGCTCCGTCTTCTGCTTTAAGTTAAGACCTCCCAGTGTCACTTTTGCCGTCGGCATAAAGGTCGGAATCACATGCTCGTAACCGTACATACGGATCACTTCCTCCGCCACATCCGGATAGGAATCCATATCCTCACGGTATGCCGGAATCTGCAGGGTGAGTTCATCCCCGTCGATGGACGGTGTGAACTGAAGCGCCGATAAAATGCGCAGCATGTCCTCCTTCGGAACCTCAATGCCGAGCACACCGTTGACGCGTTTTACACTGACTTTCATCTCTTTCGGCTCGATAGAATTGCCGGTGGAGACTTCAAGCTGTGTGGACGACACTTTTCCGCATCCCAGTTCTTCCACAAGATGCAGGGCACGCTTCATCGCCATGACCGTCGTGTACTCATAGACACCCTTTGCGTACATCGCACTGGAATCGGAGGACTGTCCGAGCGCTCTTGAACTCTTCCGGATATTGTCGCGCGCGAACTTTGCGGACTCAAACATGACTTCCGTTGTCGTGTCCTTGATCTCGGAGTTCAGACCGCCCATGATACCAGCCAGTGCAACCGGCTTTACGCCGTCGCAGATGACAAGATTGGAAGAATTGAGCGTAAATTCTTTTTCATCCAGCGTCACAATGCGCTCGCCCTCGTTTGCACGTCTGACATTGATCTGATCGCCCTCCAGATAAGCATAGTCAAATGCATGCATCGGCTGTCCGAGCTCTTTTAACACGTAGTTTGTGATGTCGACCATGTTGGAAATCGAGTTGATTCCGACTAACGCCAGTCTTCTGCGCATCCACGCCGGGGACTCCCCAATCGCCACGTCATGGACATAGTGCGCGATATAGCGCGGGCAGAGATCTTTTGCGGCTACTTCCACCTTAAAGTCTTTCTGTACCGCCGTCTCCGTGTAATCCAACGCCGGCTCCCTGCACTCTTTTCCGAGCACTGCAGCCACTTCCCTGGCAATTCCGTAAATGCTCTGACAGTCCGGGCGGTTTGCGGTGATCGCAATATCAAAAATCCAGTCATCCATTCCAAGGATCGGCTTTACGTCTGCTCCGGCTTTCGCATCTTCCGGAAGAACTAAAAGACCGTTGTATCCTGCCCCCGGATATAAATCTTCGTTCAATCCGAGTTCTGTTCCGGAACACAGCATACCGTAGGATTCATAGCCGCGAAGCTTTCCCTTCTTGATCGTCATGACGCCCTCGATCGTCACATGATCCTTTGCGGTCGCATAGACTGTTGCGCCCACAAGCGCCAGCGGATATTTTCCTCCTGCACGGACATTGTCTGCCCCGCAGCAGATCTGGAAGGTGCCGTGCTCTCCGGCATTCACCTGGCAGAGACTTAAATGGGTATCCGGGATCGGCTCGCAGGATTCCACCAGTCCGACCACAACATTGCTGATGTCTTTTCCGACTTCAATCAGCTCCTCCACCTCAAAGCCGCAGGAAAACAACTTTTCCTCCAGTTCCTTCGGGGTAACATCAATATCTACATAATCTTTTAACCAGCTTAATGGTGCTAACATGATAACTCTCCTTTTCTATTCGTCTTTAATCGTCAATCTGCTTTAATACGCGAAGATCTGACTCAAACAGCAGCTTGATATTGTTGATGCCGTATTTTAACATGGCAATTCGCTCAATACCGATACCGAACGCAAAACCGCTGTACTCATTCGTATCAATGCCGCATCCTTCCAGAACTTTATTGTTGACGACGCCGGCTCCGAGCACTTCGATCCAGCCGGTTCCCTTGCAGAGCTTACAGCCGCATCCGCCGCACTGGAAACAGCTTACATCCACCTCGACGGACGGCTCCGTGAACGGGAAGTAGGACGGGCGTAGACGCGTTGTCGTCTCTTTTCCGAAAATCTTCTTCACAAGCTCATCTAACATTCCCTTTAAATCGCAGAGGGTAATTCCCTTGTCTACCACAAGCCCCTCCATCTGGGTGAACATCGGAGAATGTGTCGCATCGTCATCGGAACGGAACACCTTGCCCGGGGAGATGATCTTAATCGGCGGTTTCTTCGCCTCCATCACATGAATCTGTCCGGCAGACGTCTGGGTGCGGAGTAAAAATTCCGGTGACAGGTAAAATGTATCCTGCATATCTCTCGCCGGATGATCCTGCGGTGTGTTTAACGCCGTGAAGTTATAGTAGTCGGTCTCAATCTCGGTTCCCTCGTACACTTCAAATCCCATGGATGCAAAAATGTCAATGAGCTGGTTGCGCACCTGTGTGACCGGATGCAGATTGCCCTTTTCGTGTTTTACTGCCGGCATTGTGACATCGATCTTCTCCGCCTCATACCTCTTCCGGAGTGCCTCAGCCTCCAGCTTTTTCATCTTCTCTTCCATGATCGTCTCAATGGCGGTGCGGGTGTCGTTGACCCACTGTCCGACCTTCGGGCGGTCTTCCGGCGCTACGTCTTTCATTCCCTTTAACACCGCAGTAAGTTCACCCTTTTTTCCAAGCACTGCCTGGCGTACTTCATTCAGGCGGTCTAATCCATCAGACCCTTCAATCTCTGCTATTGCTTTTTCTCTGATCTGCTGCAATTTTTCTTTCATTTCTAATTCTCCTTTAAACTATTTCAGACATCAAAAAAGGAACCATCCATCCCTGCTCTAGGGACGAATGATTCCGCGGTACCACCCTGTTTCTTCTCTTCGTATCACCAAAGAAAAGCTCTCAATTCATACGTAACGTGTATCCGACGTCATCCACTACTTTCACTTCACAGATGCAGCTCCTGTGCGAACTTCAAGTCCAGGTCTTATCCTAAACGGGCTTCCAGCCGATGACCCGCTCTCTCTGAAAGAGTCTCCTGCACTCTACTGATATCTTACGATACCCGGAATCGCTTCCGTACACATTCATAGCCTTTGATTTTTCTGAATTCTGTATAGCATTTTAGCACAGCAGGTGCAAAACATCAAGCTTTTTTATTCCTGCTGGTTTTAAAGCGCTTCCACCATTTGCGGAAGTAAGCGTTGAACACCACATTTACCTCGGCGGACATCATCATGATGTACATGCAGAAGTAAAGCCACAGCATAATCAAGGCAATAGTCGTCAGGCTGCCGTACATGGAAAAACCGTTAAAATAGTCCACGTAGACAGACAGTCCGAAGGAAAAGACATACCACGCTACCCCGCAGATCACAGCCCCCGGCAGCTGCCCGCGGAAGGAAAGCTTCCGGTTCGGCAGCGCCGTAAAGATTACATCGAAAAATGCGATCAAAAGCGCCAGCATCACAAGCCCGCGGAAATGTGCCAGCACCCGCGAGGCATGTTCTAAAATCGGAACGTACTGTGTGGCAAGTACCTTTAACTGGTTTCCGAACACCAGAACCAGCAGGGTAAAAACAATCGCCACCAGAAAAACCACCGTATAGACGACCGCCCAGAATCTGAGCACAAACCAGTTCCTCGTCTCCTCCAGATCATTGACCGAGTTCAGTCCGTCCGTCATGTACTGGACGCCCTTGGCCGCTGACCAGATCGCGATGATCGCCGTGATTGAGATAATTCCCATGGATCTGCTGTACACCTCATCCACGAGCGATATCAGAAACGGAGAGACATACTCCGGCATCAGATGACGGATGATCTCAAGCAGCATGGACTCTGTCACCGATGTATATTGCAGCAGAGACGAGAACACCATCAGAAACGGAATGATGGATAAGATAATAAAAAACGCCGACTGCGCCGAATAGGCATTGATCTTGTCTCGCTTGCATTTATCAAGAAAGGATTTGACATTACCAATAAGCTTCCAGATCATATTGCTCCCCTTCAAAAAGCGAATCCGTCAGGATTCATTATTTCATGGTTTCCAGTTTAACGTCATTATAAAAATATTGCAAGATCTCTTCGTAATTCATTCCGGCCTTCGCCATTCCGTTCGCCGCGTTCTGGCTCATGCCGAGTCCATGCCCGTAGCCGCCTCCATATAAAACCATGCCGCCGTCCTCCTGTTTCGTTATGGCAAAAAACGCACTCGGCAGCATCGTCACATCCGTCTGTTCCGCGCCGTCTGCGCATGTCAGTTTTGCGGTACAGATCCCCAGAACTTTTCGGATATTATACTCCGTCCGCACAAGAGCGCTTCCCTTCTCATACGTGATCTTTAAGGCAAGCAGTGCACCGGAGCTGCCGCGCTCCGCCGCGCTCATGCCGGTCACCTCCCCCAGTGCCGCCACTGATGCCGCATCGGGATTCTGTATTTCCGTAGTCTGACCGGTCGGATAAAAGTTTATATTCTTTGGTGAACTCTTCCACCGTTCCAGCAGTATGGAATTCACTTCATCTGTTTTCCCGTGGTAATCCGCCTCCGCTCTCCAGCGGAAATACCGGCAGTCACTGTCGTATCCATCTGCGGGACTCTGAATATAAGCAAGAAACGCCTCCTCCCCGGAGAGATCCTGCATCTTTCCATCCGTAAGGAGACACGCCGGTGTCAGATAGCCGTATTCCGCCGGATCTTCCACATTCCACACATCAGCTGCGGCGGTGTATCCCATCGACGTGGAAAAATAATACGCCTCCACGATGTTTCCCTGATAGGACAGCACTTCCCCCTGTGTGGCGATTACCGCCTCCCTGGCTGCGTCCGCGTCCGTCACCCGGTTGTATACCTGATACGCGGTGCTGTCATCAATATGTGCGCCGTATTCCGCCAGATCGCCCCGAAGCAGCTGGATACAGGCATAGCTGCGCGCGCAGACCGCCTGTGCTTTCAATGCCTCCGGTTCATAGGATGCCGGCATTTCACTCGGAACGACGTCCTGCAGATACCGTTCCAGCGGCAGACTGTTGACCAGCGTATAGCCGTCCCCCAGGCACCGCACTTCCATGCTGCCCCCGTAGCCGTTAGAAAGCTCTGCGCCATCTGCATCACAGATCACCACACAGCCCTCCTGCTCCGGCGTCACCGTAAATGTTCCCTGTGTATCTCCTGTCATCTGATCGGATGCAGCAATCAGCGTCTGCGCTGCCACCTGTGTTGTCTCTCCCTGCCAGGTGACCGCTGCGTCTGACGTACATTTCAGGTAGACGGACTGACGGCATTTTGTTCCGTCATCCCCCAGGAGCAGCACACGGATTTCGCGGATGACTGCCGGCTCGCGGATTAAAATGGCGCAGACCTGCTTCTCCCCCGTCACATACTCCACGTTCATATTACCGAGGGTCACATCGGAAATGGATTTTTCCGACACTTCCCCATAGGTCTGGTACACTGGCAGTTTTCCGGTATGGCAAAGCTTCCCGTATCCTTTGATCTCGATGGTCTCATCGTCATAGGACAACAGTTCTCCCTCGATGGTCTCCTGCTTTACACGCAGTGCCGTAAGTTCCCCGTCCGCCAGCACAATATCACAGACACAGGGGGCAACATCCTCCGCTAAGGATACCGCATCCTTGTGGTATGCCGCGCCCGCATACAGAAAATCCACGCCGTCCTCGGAACAGTCCGTAAGGTATGCATTGTCCAGCGTAAATTCCTTCTTCAGCGTTCCCGCGACTCCGATGCACCGGTTTTCCACGCAGTAGCCCTCATATCCGTTCCACTGCTTAAAATATGAAGCTGGAAGCACCGTGCAAAAATCTCCCTTGTTTGTCATAATCACATTCTGGTTCTCCGCTTCCATGACATCCACAACCAGAAACTCCGTTTTCGTCACGACATGTTCCATATCAAGCAGATCCAGAATCTGACCGTAGACGTAATTCCAGTCTTCCCGGCATACTTTCTGCTGTTCCCTCATGACAGGGAGCTCTATGTAATCGGACAGTTGCAGCTTTGCGAGCAGTTCCCCAAGTACTTCCCCGGTCAGCCTGTCTTCGGGAAATGTCTCAAAAAAGGCTTTCCAATCTTCCTGCCCGTATACTCCAAAGGAGAGTTCCTCTTTTATTTCCGCAAGTTCCACCCACTCTTCGGGCAATGTTTCCTGCTCCCTTAACTGTCTGTCCCGATATCCAGACGCAAGCGTACCCGCCGCAAGCAAAAGCACCAGACATACGATGGCGATGTATGCCTTTACGCCTCTCTTTTTTGTTCTCTTTCCCATTTTCCACTTCCCATCACGCTTTATGCCTTGCCCCAGAATTCTCTGCAAAAGAGTAAAAAAACAGAAGCTGCCTCACACAAAGGCAGCTTCTTTCTTCCGTAACTTTTCAACTCTTTGGTACCTGATCTATCTTTCGTATCCGTCATCCTTCGTATCCTGACAGGTTCTCTCTCGTACTGTAAGCTTCTGTTGTATCCCTCAGAATCTTTTGTATCACCCAAAATGCCGTTTCCTACGTTTTTGACTCCTAGCTGCCGCTAGGTGGGTAACCGCATGTCAGTTTCTGTCTTCCACTGCTCGCGTACCTTGCGGTACTGGTGGCTTGACATCTGCCTCCAAATATAAGAATCCCATAAAAGTAAATGTAGGTTCAAAAATGTAGGGTGTCGCACATCCCAGGCTGTTTCTTACTGGTTTTATTATACTTTAATATGCCCCGATCTGCAACCAAAAATTAGTGCCAATTTCTGTGCGCATTTCTATTTTTTTTCTGAATGTAAAATGCGCCGCGCATCTTTAATGATTATTGCTCGGGAAATACGGACGCAGCGTATTTGCCATCTGTGCAATCGGCATGCTCTGCAGCCACACTCTTCCCGGTCCCGTAATCACGGTATTAAAAATACCCTCGCCGCCGAAGAGCATATTCTTCACTCCCGGCACCGTCTTCACTTCGATCTTACAGGAGCCTGTCATGGCTGCAAGGTATCCCGTGTCCACAACAATCTGCTGTCCGGGTGCAAGTTCATATTCTTTAATATAACCATCAAATTCCAGAAATGCGGTTCCACTTCCGGAAAGCTTCTGCATAATAAATCCCTCTCCTCCGAAAAGTCCGCTCCCGATTCTCTGCTGAAAGAACACGGACAGATCCACGCTGGATACAGCAGCAAGAAATGCCGATTTCTGCACGATCAAATCCTGTCCCGGTACAATATCAAACGCCCGGATTGATCCCGGGAACGACGATGCAAACGCGATCATCCCATTCCCGTTCATTGCCGTGTAGCGGTTTAAGAAAATACTTTCCCCCGAAAGCGCTCTTCCAAACATCTTGCCGATGCCGCCACCAGTCGTCTCCATTTTCATATTCGGGGACATCCACGACATGGCACCACTCTCCGTAATCATTACCTCTCCCTGCTCCAGATTGCAGATTACAACCGGAAGCGGTTCTCCCTCAATCGAATATCTCATAACGCTCTCCTTCCTCTGTTGTGGACGCCCTACATCCGCTGTCCTTTTTTCAGCTCTGTCTCAGTAAAAGCGCCCGGCAGAAGCTCCTCCAAGGTAAAAATCTTATATGTTCCGTCCTCCTTTACCAGGATGATCTGAAACGTATCCGCCTTGCAGAACTCCGACATTACCTGTCTGCACACGCCGCACGGATACAGATAATCGTCCGCGTCACCGCTGATGGCGATTGCCGTAAAATCACGCTCCCCTTCGGATACCGCCTTGAAAAACGCCGTCCGCTCCGCACAGTTCGTCGGTGTGTACGCGGCATTTTCGATGTTGCATCCCGTATAAATCTTACCATCTGCAGTAAGAAGCGCCGCACCTACCCTGAAATGGGAATATGGTACATACGCATGTTCCTTTGCCTCGATTGCCTTTTCTGCCAGCAACTCTATATTCAGATCCATCCTATATCCTCCCTTTTTACATCTGATGATCCTTTTTTATTGTAATAGACTCTTCTGAAAAAAGAAAGCATTTTTTGGTACTTTCCCTTTTTAAGGTACCAGTTTTCTTTTAAATTTTAAAATTTTCATTAAATATAATTCAATTTTCTTGTATAAAAATAAGTACATATGCTATGATGAAAAGACGAAAACATTAAGGAGGGCTAACAATGAATCAATTCTGTGAAATTACACCCGAACTGCGTCGGCTGGCCGCAAAGTCTGCCGAATGTTCAAAAATAGACCCGGAATTATACACAAGATACGATGTCAAACGCGGTCTGCGCGATCTGAACGGAAAAGGTGTCCTGGTCGGACTGACGGAGATCTCGGAAGTCAGTTCCACAAAAATTGTCAATGGTGAATCTGTTCCCGCAGACGGCGAGCTCTTCTATCGTGGTTACAATGTCAAAGATCTGATTGCCGGACTTCCCGAGGACAGCCACTTCGGCTTTGAGGAATGTACCTATCTGCTGCTTTTCGGCAAGCTTCCCAAGAAGCATGAGCTGCGCGATTTTTCGGCTCTGCTGAGCAGTTACCGGACGCTGCCGACCAGCTTTGTGCGTGACATTATTATGAAGGCGCCCAGCAAGGACATGATGAATACGCTTGCGCGCAGTGTCCTTACCTTATATTCTTACGATGAGATGGCGGATGATGTTTCGCTTCCCAATGTTCTCAGACAATGTCTGCAGTTAATCAGTCTTTTCCCGCTTTTATCCGTGTACGGTTATCAGGCATACAAGCATTATCATGACGGCGCGAGCCTGTTTATTCATTCCCCGAAGGAAGAATATTCCACCGCCGAAAATATTCTGCACATTTTAAGACCGGACAGCAAGTTCTCGCCGCTTGAAGCAAAGCTTTTGGATATTGCCCTGATTCTTCACATGGAACACGGCGGCGGTAACAACTCCACCTTTACCACCCACCTGGTATCTTCCTCCGGAACCGATACATACTCCGTTATTGCGGCATCGTTAGGTTCCCTCAAAGGTCCCAAGCACGGCGGTGCCAACATCAAGGTGGTGCGCATGTTCGACGATATGAAAGCCAATCTCAAGGACTGGACGGATGAGGAGGAGATCAGCCGTTACCTGACTGCCCTGCTCCACAAGGAAGCGTTCGATCACGCCGGTCTGATCTACGGTATGGGACACGCGGTCTATTCGCTGTCCGATCCGCGTGCACAGATCTTCCGCGGATTCGTAAAGCGTCTCTCCGCAGAAAAGGGCTATGAAAAAGAATTCGCACTCTACACGGCAGTGGAACGTCTTGCCCCGCAGATCATTGCCGCCGAGCGCAAGATCTATAAAGGTGTCAGCCCGAATGTCGACTTCTTCAGCGGATTCGCCTACAGCATGCTCGGACTTCCGGTCGAACTCTACACGCCGATTTTCGCCATCGCGCGAATCGCCGGATGGAGTGCGCACCGTCTGGAAGAAGTTGCAGGCGGCGGCAAGATCATGCGTCCTGCCTACAAAAACGTCGGCGAGCATAAGATTTATGTCCCGATGGATGAGCGTGTCTGATTTTCACAGCACACCTCATTCTAAAAAAGCTGCCCGCGGATTGACAGAGCGGGCAGGACGAAGCATGTGGCAATATGCGAACTTAGAACCCCGTCCATTACAGACGGAGTTCTCTCATCACGCGTATTTTCCAGAGTATTCCATTCTGCCCGCTCCGTCAATCCGCGGGCAGCTCTTTTAAACACTCTGATATACTTTCAGTTCAAACCAGAAGGTAGAACCTTTGCCCACTTCGCTCTCTACTCCGTAGCGTGCATCGTGCAGTTCCAGAATATTTTTTACAATCGAAAGTCCGAGTCCGGTTCCCATGACCGCCCGCTTGTGTGTCTTGTCCACTTTATAGTAGCGGTCCCACACATACGGAAGCGCCTCCGGAGCGATTCCCTCGCCGCTGTCCGTCACTTCGATCCGCACATATCCGTCTTCCCGCACAATCTGACGCACCCAGATCTGTTTGTCATCCCCGGTGTAATTGATTGCGTTATTGACCAGATTGTAGATGACCTGGAAGATTTTGTACTCGTCCGCCTCCACCATGACCATCTGGTCGTAGGAGAAATCAATCTTATAACCATCCTGCTCTTTTAACTTATTATACCGTGCAAATACAGACTGAATACTCTCGGTCAGGTTGTAGACCGTGACATTTTTTTCCAGTACGCCTGCCTGAAGCTTGGAGATGTCTAACATATCATTGACGAGATTGGTCAGCCGCTCCGCCTCGTCAATGACCACCTGCACATTTTCCGGAGAATTTTCCCCCGGCAGATCCCTCATGACCTCTGCGTAGGCAATGATCATCGTGAGCGGTGTCCGCAGGTCATGCGATACATTGGCAATCAGTTCCCGCCGCAGGCGCTCGCTCTTTCCAAGTTCCCGCGCAGTCATATTCAGGGTATCGGAAAGTTCCGCGACCTCCCGGTAATCGGTTCCGTCAAAATGAACGTCAAAATTGCCGCCTGCCATCTCCTTCGCGGAGGCATTCAGACCGATCAGGGAACGTGACACTTTTCTTGAAATCAAAAGTGCAATACCGAGCGAGAGAACAATCATGATGACTGTGATCCATACCAGTTCGGCACGCAGTGTATTGACCGTCGCATCCACCGGCGTCAGCTGCGCGTTCACAAACAGGATTCTCTCATTTCCATCGATCGAGACGACGTTCACGTAAATGACGCTCTCAATCCGTTCCTGTCCGTGGTTCTGCATAAAACCGTTCTCCGCCGGCATCCCCGCAGTCTCCTGCTCTGCGCCGTCGGCTACATCCGGGGCATTTTCTGCTCCCGCTCCTGTCACATCGGCTGCATCCGGGATATTTCCGGCTCCCGCCGCATCAGCTGCCGCATCCGGGTTCATCACGTCCTGCGGATTCTGAAAATCATTCTTCCCGACATCTCCCTCAAATTCCAGCTTCGTGCTACCGCCCTTGCTTTTGGCAGCTTCGTACAGCTTCTGTATCATCTCCTGCGGCATCTCGCACAGCCTGGAATTTGGAATATATTCTGCGCTGTAAATGGTGTTTCCGTCCGTATCCGTGACAAACACGATCATGTTATTCTGCGCTGCCAGCGCATCGATCTGTTCTTCAATGTTCTGGGAATCGCTCTGTAAGACCGCAATCACTTCCGAGGTGAGTTCCAGTGCCTCCTGGGACTTGATCTTCTTATAGAACCTGTCCAGATAACAGATCTGCACAAGCCACAGCACCGTCAAAAGGATTCCGGTAAACACCAGAAGATAGAAAAAGATTTTCCATTTGATACTGATTTTTTCATGCTTCAAACCGGTACCCCACCCCTCTTAACGTGACAAGGAACTTGCGGTAGTCCCCAAGGCTGCTGCGCAGCAGCTTGATATGTGTATCCAGCGTACGGTCGTCCCCGTAATAATCATATCCCCACACCTCGGTAATCAGCTTTTCACGCTCCAGTGCAATATTCCGGTTCCGCACCAGATAAAACAGCAAGTCGTATTCTTTCGGAGAAAGTTCGGCGCGCTTTCCATCCACCGTCACAGTCCTTCCGGTAAAATCAATGACAAGCCCCTCCGCCTGAAAAATCTCATGCCCGTTCGTGCCTGCGAAATCTCTTCCGCCGTTGCGGTCAATGACCACTTTTACACGCATCATAAGCTCCTTCGGAGAAAACGGCTTCACCACATAATCGTCAATTCCAAGTTCAAATCCGTGAATCTTATCATACTCTTCTCCGCGTGCCGACAACATGATCACCGGAATGTTTTTGGTCTTGCGGATCTCCCGGCAGGTTGAAAAGCCGTCCAGCTCCGGCATCATAATATCGAGAATAATCACGTCAAAATCCTGCTCTCTGCAGAGCTTTACCGCCTCCATACCGTCTTTTGCCTCGGTAATGTCGTACCCCTCGAACTCTCCGTATTTTCTTATAATCGCCCTGATTTTTTCTTCGTCATCTACTACCAGTATTCTTCTCATAACGCAGATACCTCCCTGTTTTTGACATCATATCGTCGCAATGTGACGTTCCTGTGAATGCCATCTGATGATTCGGAGAATCTTTTATAAAAACTGTTCCCTTGCCTTGCGCAGCTGGGACTGGAACCACAGAAATGCCGCCAGGAAGATTAAAAGTTCAACCACGTTAAATGCACCGAGCGATACCACTTTATCATTGATAATTCCAAGGACACCCACAGCGATAATCAATGCGCCGAATACTGCCTCTTTCCAGTAAATAAACGTTATGAACTCCTTCGTTTTTCTGCATCTGGCAATCTCCTCCGCCGTGATGACCGCCGAGCTGATCTTCCCTGTCTTTTTCATCTTAAGTGCTGCTCCGATCATATATACCCCGAAAATGGCGATGACCACATCAAATATCAGCATTACGTCCATTCTTGTATCCTCTCATTCCAGTCGACTGATTCGACATATTTTTTTACATTATCTATCTTCTTCTTACAAAATTCAATATATTCATTGAACTATTTTTCTTGTTAGTGTAAAATAGAAGCGAATATAATTATGATGACAGAGGAGATGCATTATGATGTTAAATGGCATTAAGATTCTCATTGGCGACGACTCCATACTTGCAAGAAAGCAGTTAAAGGATATTGTTTCCACATATGGTACTCCAGTGTTTCTGGAAGCTTCCAATGGACAGGACGCCATCGACCTCTACAAAAAAGAGTCACCTGAATTGGTTTTCCTTGATATTGTCATGCCTGTAAAGGACGGCATTGCTGCCATTACCGAGATCAAGGCATATGATAAGGATGCTGATATTATTGTCGTTTCATCCGTCGGTACACAGACACAGTTAAAAGCTGCCATTGAGGCCGGGGCTAACGATTTTATCCAGAAGCCGCTGAATGCAGAACAGATTCATCACATTATTTCTTCAAGATTTGAAGGGAGATAAGCTATGTACGCTCAGTTTTTCGGAAATTACTTATTATCACACGGTGTCGTTACCAGGGAGCAGCTGTTAGAGACCATGCATCGGAAGTCCTCAACCAAGATCAAACTTGGCACTCTTGCCATTCATGCCGGATATATGACCGCAAACGAGGTAGACCGTATCGTCATTCTTCAGACACACGAGGACAAGCGTTTTGGTGAACTCGCCATTCATGAGGGATATCTCACAGAAGAGGAAGTGACTAAGCTTCTCGCAGAGCAGAAGCCGGATTTTCTTCTTCTCGGACAGGCACTTGTGGACGAGGGACTCATCAATAATCAGCAGCTACAGGAGTTGATCATTGATTATCAGTCAGAGAACGAACTGGACGATTACAGTTACTCCGAGGAAGATCAGAATGCCATCCGCCATATGATCGAGAACTTTTTCATTCTCGCTGAACGTCCGCTCTCCAAGTATGAAATCTCTTTTTTCCAGCTTTTGTTCAATAATCTCTATCGGTTTATCGGAGATGATTTCACACTGGTTTCTCCGAGCAGTTGCAAGGAATACCCGACCAACTACTGCGTATCACAGAAAGTAAGCGGATCGTTTTCCATCCGGACTTATCTCGATATTCCAGAGAATACATGTATTGCTTTTGCATCCAAGTACGTCAACGAAAACTTTACAGAATTTGATGAGTATGTGCGTTCTTCTGTAGAAGATTTTATCAATCTGCACAACGGTCTGTTCTGTGTCAATATGTCAAACGAGTTCTCCATGAATCTGTCACTGGAGGCTCCGGTTGTAGAAGAAAAAGATCTGCTTACCTTTGAGCATGAGACTTATCTTCTGCCGGTTTTATTCCCGTTTGGAACGCTTCACTTCATCTTTGAAATCTGTTCCGAAAAATAAGTTTATCAAAAAAGATTTATCAAAAAAAGCTGCACGCGCGGGGCGTGCAGCTTTTTTATGTCTTTCACATTTTTATTCTTAGATTTTCAGGAAATTCTTTACTACCTGCGGCATCTCATCCACTTCACACACGGTATCGTGAAGCACCTTCGCATTGCGGATCTCCTCAATCGCCTGCGGAACGGCTACGTTCGCAATCCGGCTCAGCTCATCCACCAGTTCAAAATCGGACATGCTGTCGTACTTGTGGTCAATGGCATCCATCACACTTCTTGTAAACTTAAACGGGCTTGCCGTGGACGCAATCACGGTCTTGGTGTCTACATCACCGGTATCCTTTTTGTATTTTCCATATACACCGGCAGCAACCGCTGTATGTGTATCGATCACGTAGCCTGTCTTCTCATAAAGTGCGCGGATGACCTCTGCCGTCTCCGCCTCGCTTGTGTAATTGCCATAGAAATCCTTAAGCTGTGCTCTCATCTCCGGCGTGATCTCGTATTTTCCGGTGGTCGTCAGTTCTCTCATCAGCGCGGCATTCTTCTCGGCGTCGTTTCCCGCAATGCGGTAAATCAGACGCTCCAGATTGCTGGAGATCAGAATGTCCATCGACGGTGAGCTTGTCAGCATAAACTCACGGTTCTTGTCATATGTGCCTGTGGAGAAGAAATCATATAAAACTTTGTTCTCGTTGGACGCACAAATCAGCTTGGCAATCGGTATTCCCATATTTTTCGCATAAAATGCAGCCAGAATATTGCCGAAGTTGCCGGTAGGAACAACGACATTCACCGGCTCATCCTTTGCGATCACGCCATTCGCATAGAGCTTCGCGTAGGCGTAGACATAATACACAATCTGCGGTACTAAGCGGCCCCAGTTAATAGAATTGGCAGAAGAGAAGGTATAACCCTTCTTCTCCAGCTCATCACTGAGCGCAGTATTGCCGAAAATTTCCTTCACGCCGCGCTGAGCATCATCAAAATTACCCTCAATGCCGAAAACCTTCACATTCTTGCCAGCCTGGGTAATCATCTGCTGCTTCTGGATATCGCTTACGCCCTCGCTGGGGTAGAAAACAATAATCTGCGTACCCGGAACATCAGCAAAGCCCTCCAAAGCTGCCTTGCCTGTATCACCGGAGGTCGCAACCAGAATAACAACCTTATTCGTCTCGCCCGTCTTCTGCATCGAACGTGTCAAAAGATGCGGCAAAAGCTGCAGTGCCATATCCTTAAAGGCAGACGTCGGGCCATGCCACAGCTCCAGCACAGCAGTGTTATCATTCACCTGCACCAGCGGCACAGGATTATCGCCGAATTTTTCCGGTGCATAAGCAGCATTTACACATTCACGCAGCTCGTCCTCGCTGAAATCAGTCAGATACTGCAGCAGCACATCAACGGCACGCTCCGTATAAGGCTTGCGCTCCATTGCCTTTATATCAACCATACGCATCGCAGGAATATTCTGCGGTACAAACAATCCTCCATCTGCTGCCAGGCCGCGGGTAATCGCATGCGCAGCAGAAACTAAATCAGTTTTCCCTCGTGTACTAACATATAACATAAATTCAACCTACTTTCTTCTATAGTTTTTGACATCATACTGCCTTCAGCGTTAACTATACGTCTTCAGGCCAGCACAGCCGTATTTCTTCAAAACACAATTGTGCAAATAGGTTATCAAGATTATAATAGCACATTTTATAAGAAGGAACAAGAGTTACTCTGCAAAAATAAGCGGCGCCACCGTGGCAGAGGTAGCACGCTGCAAATCAGCAGGTGCTGCAATAATCTGCATACCGCGCTGACCGGCACTGATTGCAATCTCCGGCCAGTTATTGCTGGTTTCGTCCATATATACAGGATAATTTTTCTTCGCGCCTAAGGGTGAACAACCACCGCGGATATAGCCTGTCAGCGGCAGCACCTCCTTCAGGTGCACCAGCTCGGCACGCTTATTGCCGCTGGCTCTGGCCAACGCCTTTAAATCAAGCTCGCCGTCACCGGGAATTACGGCAAACATAATACCGTTCTTGTCACCGCGCACTACCAGTGTTTTGAATACCTGTGATGCAGGCATGCCAACCTCTGCGGCAACATGCACAGCATCCAGATGCTCCTCGTCTACAGGATATTCCAGCAGGCGATATTCTATCTTCAGCTCGTCCAGACGGCGGGCTGCATTAGTTTTTTTGTTATGTTTCATCAGGAAAAACCCCCTCTATGCTAGAGAAATTACTTCATCTCTGTTATAATAGCACTATAGTAATGTAAAATGCAAATAAAATTGTGAGGACAATAAATTGAAGCTGAAAATTATCTGCGGACAGCTGGAAATAACTCCCGGCCGTCCTGATGTAAACTATAAGAAAATCATTGACGCTATTGAAAAAGCACGCAGCCTTGAGGCCGATATCCTGCTGTTGCCCGAAATGGCACTGCCGGGTTATCTTATCGGTGACATCTGGGAGCAGCAGACCTTTTTGGATGACTGCGCCTATTATGCCGAAAAGATTGTCGCTGCCACCAAAAATATCTGCGTTATCTTCGGCAGCGTTGCCACCGAACCAGGCAAGCTCAACGAGGACGGACGCGTGCGCAAATACAACGCCGCCTTTGCCTGCCAAAACGGTAAGCTGCTCGATGGTTATCAGGGACGCAGCTTCTTCATAAAGACATCGCTGCCCAACTACCGCGAATTTGACGACTGCCGTCATTTTTACAGCCTGCAGAAACTTTGTGCCGAAGAAGGTGCAAGCGTCAGCGAAGCACTGCAGCCTTTGGAAATCGTCATCCGAGGCACCAGCCTGCGCATCGGCGTCATGCTGTGCGAGGACGGCTGGACGGAAAACTATCACCTTAACGTACCGCAAACGTTGGCAGACAACGGAGCACAGCTTTTATGCAACCTTTCCTGCTCACCCTATACGTTGGGCAAAAACCGTAAGCGCAACCGCCTTTTCAGTGCACAGGCACGCACCGCAGGCATCCCGCTTATCTACTGCAATAACGTCGGCATTCAGAACAACGGCAAGAATATCTTCACCTACGACGGCTGCAGCTCCGCTTATAACGGTGACGGCAGTCTGGTAACCTCTGCGCCCATGTATGCCGATACATTTCTGGAATTCACTTGGGACACCGAAGCGAACTGCATCATCCCCAACTGCCCGCCTGCCATACTGCCTCAGGAGCCGGAATCCGTTTACCGCGCCCTTCGCTACGGCACAGCCAAATTTCTGCAGCAATGCGGCATCAAGCGCATAACTATTGGTCTTTCCGGCGGCATCGACAGCGCCGTAACCGCCGTCATGTATGCAGATATTCTGGGACCGGAGAACGTGCTGCTGCTCAATTTACCTTCACGCTTCAACTCCGCTGCCACGCGCAACAGCGCGCAGCAGCTGGCGCAGGCACTGGGCGCAAACTATGCCGTAATGCCCATCAGCGAAAGCTATGAGCTGACGGTTAAGCAACTGGAAGAAACTCCTATCATCCATCTGGCAGACGGCAGCAGCTTCAATCTGCAGCTCAGCGGACTGATTAAGGAAAATATCCAGGCCCGCGACCGCGGCGCGCGTGTTATTGCTGCAGCGTCTGCAGCCTTCGGCGGTGCCTTCAGCTGCAACTCCAACAAAGCAGAGCTGGCCATTGGCTACGCCACCTTCTACGGCGACATCTGCGGTGCCATAGCCATGATTGGTGACCTGTGGAAGCATCAGGTATATGCGTTAGGACGCTATCTTAATGAGGAAGTCTACAAGCGCAAGGTAATCCCTGAAGCCATCTTCAATATCCGTCCCAGCGCCGAGCTTTCGGATGCGCAGACAGTAGGCAACGGCGGCGATCCGCTTGTTTATAGCTATCACGATTATCTGCTGCGCGCCTTTATCGAAAACTGGCACAAAACAACTCCGGCAGACATCCTGCGCTGGTACAAGGCAGGCACGCTGGCAGCAGAGCTCGGCTGCACGCAGGAAGCTATTGAAGAGGCCTGCCCCACTCCCGCTGCGCTGATTGCTGATTTAGAGCGCTGGTGGAAGCTGTTCGCCGGCTTTGCTGTTGCCAAACGCATTCAGGCACCGCCCGTTTTATCACTCACCAAACGTGCCTTTGGCTATGACCACCGCGAAGCACAGCTCACGCCCTATTTTTCGCGTGAATATCACGAGCTTAAGGAAGAACTGCTGCAGTAAAAAAGCTTATCCGGCAGAAGAAAAATATGCTTTTATATTTTTCTTCTGCTTTATGATTAACAAACTATATATTTTCTCTTGACATCTGTTTAATTAAATAGTATAATACCTTTTGTATTCGGGGTGTAGCGCAGTTTGGTAGCGCACCTGCCTTGGGAGCAGGGTGTCGCAGGTTCGAATCCTGCCACTCCGACCATTTCGCGGGTGTAGTTTAGTGGTAAAACCTCAGCCTTCCAAGCTGATGTTGTGGGTTCGATTCCCATCGCCCGCTCCAAATTAATATGGTTCAGTAGCTCAGTTGGATAGAGCAACGGCCTTCTAAGCCGTGGGTCGGGGGTTCGAATCCCTCCTGGATCACCATGAAAGAAACCCCGCAACCATGCAGGTTGCGGGGTATTTTTGTGTGTAAAAATTGCGTTTTTAAGTTGTTGATTTTTACTATTTTTTGCCCTATTTTTGGCTATTTTTTAGGCGCGTTGGCCCCAGCGTTGGCCCCAAATATAAACTATTATTTAAGCGCCGCATACACCACAACACTGCCGGCAACAATCTGCCACAGCAGGCGCTGGCGTTTAATTTTATGTGCCCCCAGCTGCTCCTGCTTGAGCGTCTCCGATAAGCTCGTCAATGATTTGTTTTGCTCGCTGATTATCAGATCTGATTTGCTCAACGAGCTTTTTGCTGTCGCTAACTCCTGTCTGAGCCTGTCGATTGAGGCCTGCTGCTCTGTCAGCGTGCTGTTCTGCCCGCTCAACTGCTCCTGCAGCTGTTCTAACCTCGGCTCCTGCCTGCTGATTAAGCTCTGCAGCTCTTTCAATTTGCTGAGTGGTACTTGTACCATTGCATCCTGCTGTGTCTGCGCCGGTGCGGCCGCATCCACCGCTAAGCAGCAGGCCGGCAAGGCAGACAAGGCCAGCGATAAGCAAAGCGTAGGCAATAACCTTAACCTCACGCTCACCATACATGTCACTCTCCCCTCTCTGTGATGTAATCAGTAATGCCGCGTGCGATTGCGCGGGCCAACTCGTCCTGCTGGTTGATGAGCATCTGACAATCATCGTCATTGGTGATAAAGCCCATCTCGACCAGGACGGCAGGCATGTGTGTAGAGTTGAGGACGACTAGGTGCGGACGCTCCTTGACTCCTCTGTCCACCATGCCCAGACTGCCTACTATTTGACGCTGGATGCAGCTGGCCAGCATGTCAGCCTGCGTCCATCTGCTATACACCAGCACCTCGGTACCCTGCGCAGCAGGAGTGGCCGCGTTGCAGTGCAAGCTAACAAATATATCAGCAGGCCATCTGTTAGCCGTCAGGCATACATTGATATAGGCTGCATCCTCGCCGCACAGGTTATTGCTCTGTACGGTCTTGACCTCACAGCCAGCGACCGTCAGATAATCGGCCACCAGTACGCCGACCTCACGAACAATATCAGCCTCAGTTACTCCATAATCGCGATTTACCGCGCCCGGATCAAGTCCCGGATGATGCCCTGGATTAATAAAAACACGCATATTATCAGCCCCTTTTCTTTTTGATGACAGCGATAAGGCCACTTACAGCCTCAACACCTGCTGCGTTAAGGTTCTCCACGATGGACAGCAGCTCTGTCGCGGTCAGATAACCGATAATTGTGCTCACTGCCCATGCGGGTTTTGCTAGCTCCACCATGATAAGGTCAGCCGTAGCAGCTGCCATGACGCAGACAAGATATACGGCAATCTTGCCCAAGAAGCGATGTTTCATGACTTCTGATTTGATTTCGCCTGCCTCACGGGCGCGTTTGATACCGATTACTGATTTTAAAAAGCCAGGCTCAGGCACGCCCTGCGCCTTGAGGTAAGCGTAGCTGATCGCCACCCATTTTGTAAAACAGTCCACAAAAACTAGTAGGCTAAATGCGTAAAACAGTACGGCATGCTTATGCAGCAGCAGTACCATGATAGCGGTCACGGCTGCTTTGTAGGACCAGCCGCTATACAGTGTCTTACCAGCAGCTACAGCTGAGTCAAAAAATAATTTGTAATTCATTTTATTCCTCCCATTCTCTTATAATAATAAGCAATACATTATATTGATATGATATAGCCTGTGTTGCTAACGTGTTGTTAATGTCGGCCATACCGATGCCCTCAAAGCCTTGTCCTGACTGCATTTAGCGCGTTGCTAACAGGTTATTACAATATCCCCAACTTGCAAAAAGCTCTCAAACCCAGTCATATCAAGGCTTGCAGCGTTTTTATACTACCAGGGTAACAGAATCAACCTCAAAAACTGTTTTGCAAGCATCTACTTCTGCCTGCTTTGCCCAGCCTGCTTGTTTGCAGGTGCCGATATGCATCGACAAATCCGCCATCCACTGCATAACCTGTTCGGGCGTGAGCCAATATACAGTTTTGCTTTCTGCACCCTCAGCCACGCCACGCACAGGGCAGCCGTTAGGATACTTTGCAGCAAAAAGCGGCGTGCTGACATTGAGGGCTATACCTTGCATCGTAAGCTGCGTCTCCTTGTCGCTGTCATAGCGTACAGGCTCGCCGCTGGCACTGCTAACAAAGCCGCCTGTAATGTTGCTTGCTGTCCACTCGTTAATCTCTTTCAGCTTAAGTTTCTTTTGAAATGCTAAAATAAGTTCCTCATCATCTTTTGGGAAAACAACATCACCGTTTTCATTAAGGGCTAAATCAGTAGGAGTAGCAGAAGAACTAATATTTTTAATAGCATACTCGTCAATACCGTTATTCATGCCTACAATGTAGTTTTTTAAAGAATCTTCGGAAGCACTAATAGCAATACCTTTTTTGTTTTTAAACAAATAAAACATTTATTTCACCACCTCAATACTTAACGCCATAAATTTCAACGATAGAGCTGTTTTGGGATTCAGTGTACCAAATAGTATCTGTCGAAAGAGGATGAGTAGTTGTTCCAGATTGTACTCCCGAATACAGGCGCCAATAAGAGCTATATTCATTAATAAGATAAAAACTATATCCTTCAGAAAATGCTTTTTGTAATTCCCAAACATCATACAATTCGTATTTGGTATATTTACCACTATCATCACTGTCAACTAGCAAAATCTTATCATACAACGTATAGGCTTCTTTAAGCATTATTGTGCCTTTCATGTTGTCACTTCCACCCGATGTTGTTGGGAAAGAAGAATCACCACCATAGGCTTTAATGCCTGTAGAAGTATTATTAATGTCCCTTGCATCCGTACCGCCATTTCTTGTCTTCATTGTATCCCAATCAATCAACGCTACAAGAGTCGGAGTAGTGTTTCCTGCTAATTTGTCGAGCAAATCTGTCTTAACAAAAGCAAAATCATCACTCCCTACACTAGAGATATTTTTATTGAAGCTGTTATAACTAGGGAATACATGAATTTTCTCTAGCTTACCTGTTGTACTTGCCATTCTTTTACCTCCTTATAAATCACTCACCGTTGCAGTCAACTCATTAATATCAGTGCCCCAACTGAATGTAACCCCATCAGCAGAATCAGAAATATTAAGGGTCAGATTATACGTTTTCCCCGATGTAACAGCAACTATACTGTGCATGTCTTGATGCTCGGAGTTACCTTCATCCTCAGGGTAGGAGTCACTATACCCATTACCCCATATTTTTTTTGTACTGTTGTTTATAACATAAATTGCATAGCTATCCTCCTCTTCAAGTGGCGCATCCGCTGTTAAGCAATCTGCATCAACTTTAATTTTTGTAATACCAATTGGAACAGTAAAGGATGTAGAGGTTTCAGAAGAACTAAAGTGCTTTTCTCCTGTTATTACAGATATAAATTTCACTTCTAGCACTTCTATTGCCCCGTATTGCACGTTATATACCGCAGTATGTAAAACTCCACTACTATCAATATATTCAAATGTAAGCTTCTCTTTACTACCCCATGTTTTAAAGGACAGAGAGAATACCCCTAATTGATTAGTATGATGTGTTTCTCCATTAACTGTAACTGTGCTTCCCATAATAACATTATCATCTAAATAGCATCTACACGTCAATTCAGCTTTTTTATTTACTGTAGGTATATAGGGTGTTGTTCCACCGTATTCAATAATAACAAAACCTTGCGTTCCGTCACTCACTCTAAAACGTCCTGCTCTGTCACTATCATTACTGTAAAAGGTGTTTTTACCTCCTGCGCCTACAACAATTTGAATAGTGCTGTTAGGAGTTACTTCAACTTCTGCATCAGCAACATAAGCACCACTATTTCCTGCAACACCAATTTGATTAGAAGTGCCATCAGTATCATAAAGATGATAAGAGCCACCACCTGCACCATAGATGTTAAACGATTCAAAAGTTCCTGTAGGTGCATATGTTACACTATCTTTAGTTCCAAGCACATCAGCATAGTAGTACCCAACCTTACCCATTACGTTTGCTAAAGTAGCAATACCATTCTTGTTAAGCGGAAAACCATATCCATGTACAGAAAAATCTCTGTTTCTAGCGGTAACATATTGCCCTCTTACGCCGTTTTTAGAGGCAGCAGGCTGATTAACAGTCATTACATTGCCACTTCTTAAAGTAGCAGTTGCACCTTGTCCACCACGAATAACATAACTACCAACTTTCGTATCTCCGCCGTTTCCTGCTTGCATATCCAACATGGGACAGGAATTATAAGCACCAACAGTGATGCCCCCTGCTCCACCACCGCAACCAGTAACATATATTTTTGTAACACCAGCAGGAATCCTTAAACTGTAAGTACCCACAGTTTTATAGATACGTCTTACACGCTTTAGCGCAACTACATCTTTATACAGTAGATACTTTGAGCCGTCTTTTTTTTGCACCTCAAAAACAGTTTTTGGAATGCTACTCATTTTTTGGGAATGCGTATCTTTATCAACCTTATAAGATAAAATACAAAATCCGTCTACACCATTACCGCCTGTACTGCCTTGACTACCACTCGACTTGCCAACAGGAGAACCGCCGTTAGAGTAATTAGTATTATTACTGCCGTTATAAACGCCACCTCTGGCAGTCACACCTAATGCAGAAGAAGCCTCTCCGGCAGTACCATAAACATAATCAGAATCATAGGTTGTTACACCTTTGCCACCGTTTCCACCAGCTCCAATAGTAACAGTGTACTGCGTTCCAGGTTTAACACTAATAACTCTTGTTACACGTTCTCCATAACCTATAGCCATTTTTACATCACCCCTTTTTTATTGCTCCCCAAAATTCCCGCAAGTAATCACAATAACATAGTTCCCCATTTTTCTGTACTGCAATAGGACAAATGCAACGGCAAATGTCCAAATGCTCACAAGTCTTGCATTTAACAGGCAAAAGTTCCTTGAAAATTTTTCTATGCTTTTCTTGTAACTCTATAAAATTATCTGTAATATGCCCCACAATTCTATCAGTATTATGACACAGCATAACTTCTCCATTAAAATTAACGCTAAGGCTTACAATGGCAGGACGGCAAGGCGGATAAGGATATTCATAAAATTCTTCTTTATCAAAATTCCTTACACGCAAAATTTTTGAGTAAAACCAATGTCGAATATAAGGAGCAATTTTACTATCAGAATTTGCAGTTAACCACAAATTCTTAACCGCTTTTTTTACTGCACTAGGTTCAAATTGATATAGGTCAAGAGGCGTATGCTCACTCAGCACATTGATAAAACCGCAAGTAATTTCTGTTCCAGGAAACGTATAATGTAGCCAGTCGAAAGCTTCTACCATATCATCATTAATAGCATTGAAAACAGTATTAACCGTTCTTTTTCTTATACGTAAAAACTTCTTGCAAGTTTCTTTACTAGGTACTGCATTTCTCGCCGCTCTTGCATTTGGTGCATCATAGCTCATGACAAACCAAATATCATTCTCGTTACAAAAGTCAACTATTTCATCATTTAAAAGCAATCCGTTGCTAAAAATTCTATAACTAACATTCTTCACGCCGATTTTCTTAAATTCAAGCACAAGCTTCTTAATGGTTTCCCAATAAAGCAAAGGTTCTCCACCCCAAAAATATAATCGGCGCGGATTATTTTCAGCGTATTTCCAAGGCAGGTTACTCCACGCAACTATAAAGTCTTTAACCTCTTGCGATAAGTTTTCCCCTTGCGGAGAAAGGTTAAAGCAGCTTTTTATAGGGGTCTGAACGCAATGCCTACATGACATATTACAGGCAGCACCAAGAAGAAGGTAAATAGCTCCAAGGTCATTAAGCTTATGTATTTCTTCACTAAAGTTTTTCATGATCGTTTTGGTTACCTTCACCGCCGCTTCCTTCGCCAGCGCTACCGCTACTACCGCTATTATTGTAGTTTCTTCCGTGACTGCCAGCTCCAGCTCCTGAAATCTCTACAGTAATTTCAGTAACACCTTCCGGAACGGTGAAGGTATAAGTTCCAGCATTACTCCACGATGTAATTACATCTACTTTATCAGCCATAATTCACCTCTTATTCTGTATAGGTAATCATTGTTACGCCTATGCTATCAATGCCAAGATTTTTTCTTGCAAGCTCAGCAGTTGTTGCTCCAGTACCGCCGCCCTCAACCGGCAGAACTTTATACGTAGCATCTCCACACAACGGTAAGCTTTGACTCCCCTTAGTCGGCGCCGGTGCTAACCCCCAAACGCCAGGAGCATTCGCAGTAGCGCCAGTCAATTTATCAAGGTCATCCACCTGTTCAATTGTCGTCTTCAACATTACCTCATCTTTTTCGCCAGTCGCTGTATTTCTGACTTTGAATATACCTTTTCTAATAGACATATTTATACCCCCTTTATTAAGAGAACTCTACATAAGCATCATCCTCTTTGCCGATGCTTACTGTTTCCATATCGACATCAATCCATATTTCGCTGTCAGGTTCCTGGACAGATACTACGCAGCGCGGCTCGGTAGCATTCGCGTTTGCATAGGGCAAATCATTCCACTTTGTTGAGCCATCACCACGTTTATACCTGCCGGTATCGCTCTCAAATACACACTCACCATCCAGCAAAGTCGGATTGCGGTTAGCTATTGCCTGTGCCAGCCCACGGGTGGGTTTAAAGCGGCAAAATATGTATTTTACAGCCATAGCGCACCTCTTTACTCAATCGTGCCGCCGTCTAAAATCAGGGTGTCACCAGCGTTAATCTGCAATTTCATTACGCTCATGGCTGCAATTTTAGCATCAGTAACTGCGTTGTCAGCAATTTTTGCTGTGTTAACCTTACCTGCGCCAATGGTCGGCTTAGGATAAGTACCGGTTAAGTCACCGCCAGCAGCACCTTTGGGAGTACGTGCATCGCTTAAGCGCGGATCATTACCCTCGGTTACAGTACCGGCCTCAGTACCAAAGTCTTTGTTAAATGCGGTACCTTTGCTGGTGATTTTAGGCTCTAACGTGCTTGCCATGTTATCTACAACGATTTTAACTTTCTTAGGCGTCATTGCCTTGGTGTCATCAGTACCAGCTTTAGCTTCAGATTCACTTGCGATATCCAACGGATTAGAGATGCTTACAAAGGTTGTACCACCAAATCTGTAAATTGTACCTGTTGCAAGGTCGGTATAAATTTTGCCGCTCTCACCGGTAATCTTATTGGTATGCGCAAACTCTTTATAAAACAGCTTGTCAGCGCTGTTAAAATAGCCCTCAATAATATCATCTACAAAGGAGGGTAACTGGCTTGCCGGAACATGGCCAGTATCATCCAGCGTTGCAACACCGCCGGCAGCACCCATTTTAGTCAGCGCAATCTTGGTATCATCAGTAATTGTAATATCCTTGGTTCCGTCAAAGGTGATGCCATTAATCTTACGTGCTGTAGCCAATTTATCAGCGGCCTTAACTACACCCTCTTTACTGCCTTGCAATGAGGTCAGCTTATCTTGTACTGCACTGATAGCTGCATCCATATCGCCGCCAAAATAAGCAAGGTCTTTCCAAGCTGTAATGCCATCGCCAAATTTAATCTTGCCAGTATCACGCTCACGACCAATTTCATCTACAAGCAGGACAGGATTTTTCTCCGTCCATTTTGCAGCTGTTGCGCCAAACAAACTAATTCTTACGTTCAATGTCTTATTTGCCATCTAAATCGCCTCCGTTAATTACCTCTATCTCGCTGTAATCCCTGCCACAGCAAAAATATTTAAGATTTGCAGCATCCCACCGGTACACCGCATTTTCCTCAACCACAAAATATACCGCGTCGCTCTCGCCGGTGGTCGGCAGCTCGTGGCGTGTCTCCGCCTGCAGGGTTTTACTTACATTAATTTTTTCCACCCCGCTTCCAATGCTACCGGCAAGCTCGGCATTAGCAGTAAGAGTACCGTCTAAACCAGTACTCTCGATAAGCTGGCCCCAAAGCTCAGCCTTAAGCATATCAGGTCACTCCCTTCTCCAGGAAAAATTGCGCTGGCGGAATAACCGTATAAACATTGCCATTACTTAGCGTTACTTGCACATCGTAGCAATACTTGCCGCATTCCAGACCTGCCGTATCATCCGGATGGAAAACAAATTGACAATCAGAATCCATTTGCAGCTGCAGCACCGCTGCCGCATCATTAATATCATGCTTAATTGTCAGTACGGCCGTATCACTATCACTAAGCGACAATACTTTGTTGCGTGCATCGCGCACCTTGATTTTTAGGGCGGCACTATCACCTTTAGTCAGGGTAATCTTATTGCGGTAGCGCCCCTCCGTCTCAATTGTCAGCATCGTTAGCTCAGCTCCAGTATCAATCCACTCTGCGCAGAAATATCTGATTCTTGGTCTAATATCTGCACGTACTTATGCAGCATCACATTAACATAGCCCATGGTCGCCAATGCACCAGCATCAATCTGCGCAACAACGTTATCTGTATTACTAGCAGATACGTAAACAGCAAATTCCTGACTCACGACAGTTGCACCGCCTTCTGCTGGCAGATAGTCCGGCGCGCTGTCATTTGCTACAAGATACAAAATCTCCCCTTTATCCGGGTCTGTAGCAAACACCCCCAGCTCACGCACATAATAGCCTACCGACAAACCAGCATTACTGATGGTTGCGCTAACTTTGCACATACCGTTATCTTGCGCCTCAATCGTTGCTATGCCTATATTTTGTTTAGGCTCTACCAGGTCGGTAAGTTCCTCCATCTGCTTACCTTCCTGCAGGATACCACTACCAAGTTTTAATTTTGTGATAGTAAGCTTTGTCCCAGCTTCCACCTTAGCCTGCAGCTGCCGGCCCTGTTTGGTCAGGATTAATCCGCTCCAATTTGGCATATTCTCACGCTCCTTTGTTGTCTCATTGCATTACCAACATAAAATTTTGCATTTACGTCCGGTATTTTGAATTTTGATGGATAGATGTTTACGGTTTTATGTACCCATAACACCTTTGCAAAGTAGATTATTGCCAACAGCTCGCGGTAAAAACTCAAGCCATCTAACCAGCTACGAGTGTTTTTAGTAACCTGTATGGCGCGCTCCAGGTTATCAATAATCCTTTTATCAGGTATACCCTCTTCAATAAGGCGCACCTGGAAATGGTACGGCACACCGCCATACTCCCACCACTCAAACACTTTGGCCGATTTAAATACTGCTGAACAAACCTCTTCCACTGCTGCAGGCGTACCCTTGTAGCGATGCCAGGCAATAGCGTTGCGTACCAGTGCACGCTTTTTTGCGATATCAGCCTGATAATCATAAAAATCTACGTGGTATTGCCACGCAAGCTCATCAATCAGCGCCTCTGTCAGTTCATCCAATCTAGGCAAAAGCAAGATAAGCTCTGTCTGGCGGTTGATATGCTGCAGCTTTACACCTATAGCCTTAGCAACATCCTGTACAGTTTTATCGCTGGCAATAGAGCTGGGCAAAATCTGCTGCAAGCAATCGTCTTTAAGCTCAAGCATCTTCCAATCCTCCCAGTTCCACTTTTGTATTGCTGCAGATGGCTACCTGTGTTGGCATAAGCTTAACATATACCGGAGCAGTAACTGTAACACGCTTAGCGCCTGCGGCCATAATCCTTGCTATAAGCTCAGACGGATTGACGTCACGGCCTAGCTTAGATTTTTGCCATTGAACATAATCTGTTACCGCATTATTAACAGCACTTTGAATAGCACTTGCCTGCGTCTCATTATCACGGTCAATGTAATAACTTACATCAATCGTATAATTTACCTTCTCGGGCGCCAGTACAGTCACCTTGTCCGTCAGCGGCCGGACGCGCTTGTCATCCAGTGTTGCTTTGACCTGGTTAAGCAGTTCCTCCCCCGGCAGCTCGCCGCCTGTCAGCAGCGGCCTAACTTCTACGGTGCCAGCGGAAGGCGACCAGACAGTTGCGTCAGCTATCTTTGCGGATGCACGCTTAGTATGATAGGCATACGCACCATCAGGCCCGGCCGTACTAAAGCGCTCCGGGGCACCATGGATATCTTCACGATAGCTATCATCGTCCTGCACATCAGCGCCACCCTCAGATGTTGTAATGTTGGCCACGCTCGCTACATAAGGCACCGGGTCAACCAACGTTTTGAGTTGTCCTGCTATATATCCATTGCCTTTAGGGCCGACATCTAAACATGTGGCGCTGCCCGTTCCGCTAGTCTGTCCGGCCTTGATAATCATCGGGGCATCCAGCGCAAAAAACACGTTGTCACCTGCCGTAAATCTTGCGCCGGCAGGGATAATCGTGCTGTTTCCCAGCTCAGCAGATAATGTTACCTGCATCGTTGTCACTGCGGCCGTTGCCGGTATGCGTTCTACGCCAACTAAAGCACCAAGATGGTCCAAATTGTTTCCATTAGCATACCTAAGCAGATTTTGCTTGCCGGTCTCATTGATTTTATTGAGCAGCAGGATAATCACCGCCGCATTGGTCAATAAAAATAACCGCACAGGGTCGCCTTTAGCAAGGCTTCTGCCGGTTATCTTTTCATATTCACTCAATATGTAGCTTTCAACTTTTGCCGCATCCGCATCAACGAATACTATCTCAGGTAAGCTTTTTAGTTTACTCGTCATCGTTAATCATCACCTGCACTTTCGGAATTAACACGCCATTATCGGTACCAGTAATAGTGATACCGGTTACAATTACGCGCGGTTCATAGGTTTTTATGGCCATGATTATTTCAGACTGCAGCTGTGCCTGAGCGGTGTTCATTGGCTTATCCAACATTTCTGCGTCAAAGCCAAAATCACGATCCAACGGCACAGAGTATTTTGTGGTAGTAATTATTGTACGCAGATTTTGCAGGATTTCCGCAACTTCTGATGCTGGTGCAAAATCAATACCTTGCACTGGCTGAGCTAAAACATCATAAATCATAATACTTTCATCCCTCCTGCGTATTCTTTCAGCGTTACGCTTACTTTAGCACTCATAATGCTGCCATACTTGCCCCAGAAGGAAACACTTTCATCCAGGCTTTCGATAACCCACATGTTATCCGTAATCAACTTACCACCGAT
>OLOX01000033.1_pt1 | contig 116529 bp, 99 predicted proteins | sample 1672091 | NCBI WGS metagenome assembly OLOX01 (sample SAMEA3136644, study PRJEB25190) | human gut metagenome | reverse complement strand
ACCGTGTCGTTCGAGGAGCTATATCTGCACCATATCCGCGAGGATGCCGACATCACCATCGCGGCAATACCCTATAACGTCTCCGTGCCGTTTGCCATCCTCACTACCGATGGCACCGTGGTCAAGGGACTCGAGGAGAAACCATCATACTCCTACTATGCCAACGCGGGCATATACATCATATCAAACAGGCTGCTGCGCGCCCTTCCACCCACGGGACGCACGGACGCCACCGATTTCATCGAACAGGCCATCGCCGAAGGCCGGAGGGTGAGCTACTACCTCATCTCGGGGCTGTGGATAGACATAGGCTCGCCCGCCGACTACGCACACGCCTGCGAGCTGATGAATTTCTCGAAAGAATAAACTTTATAAGTCCGACAAGGCTTATAACATATAGGACTTATATAAAAAATACGCTACCATCATGGCAGACTCCAATTTCATAGACTACGTTAAAGTGCTTTGCCGCTCGGGCAAGGGTGGCGCGGGCTCGCGTCATTTCCACCGCGCCAAATATGTGCCCAAGGGTGGCCCCGACGGGGGCGACGGAGGGCGCGGAGGCCACATAATACTCCGTGGCAACCAGCACATGTGGACACTGCTCCCGCTGCGCTACAGGCGCCACATCTTTGCCGGAAACGGCCAGAGCGGCTCCGGCGGACGCTCGTTCGGCAAGGACGGCGAGGATGTCATCGTCGACGTGCCCTGCGGCACCGTGGTCTTTGACGCCGACACCGGCGAGTTCCTCTGCGAGGTGACCGAAGACGGCGAGGAGGTGAAGCTGCTGCGCGGAGGACGCGGCGGCCTGGGCAACTGGCATTTCAAGAGCGCCACCAACCGCACCCCGCGCTATGCCCAGCCGGGCGAGCCCGCCATCGAGAAGAGCATCATCATGGAGCTGAAGCTGCTTGCCGACGTGGGTCTGGTCGGATTCCCCAACGCGGGCAAGTCGACACTGCTCTCGGCCATCTCGGCGGCACGCCCCAAGATTGCCGACTACCCCTTCACGACCATGGAGCCGCAGCTCGGCATCGTCGAGTACCGCTCGGGACGCTCGTTCGTCATGGCCGACATCCCCGGCATCATCGAGGGCGCCAGCGAGGGCAAGGGACTCGGACTCCGTTTCCTGCGCCATATCGAGCGCAACGCCGTGCTGCTGTTCATGGTTCCGGCAGACGCCGACGACATCAAGGAGCAATATGAGATACTTGCGGCCGAGCTTGAGAAATTCAACCCCCAGCTTGCCGACAAGCCCCGCGTGCTGGCCATATCGAAGAGCGATATGCTCGACGACGAGCTCAAGGAGGAGATAACCCCCACCCTCCCCGAGGGGATACCCCATGTGTTCATCTCGGCTGTGACAGGCCAGGGCATCTCCGAGCTCAAGGATATGCTGTGGGCCGAGATTACCGACGAGCGCAACCGCATTGAGGTCAGCCCAATCACACACCGCCCGCTCGACGGCCACCATCGCGTGCGCGAGGAGGACGAGTTCATATTCGAGAACGTCCCCGCACCCGAGGATGACGACGAATACTATGACGAGGAGGACTGGGACGATGCCGACGGCGAGTCCGGCGACCTCGACTGGGAATACGGCGTGAACGGCGACGACGAGGACACCGATCCCGATGGCCGACCATAACGAGCTTGGCGCCTGGGGCGAGCAGATGGCCCGCGAGCATCTGCTGGCCCGGGGCTATGCCATCGCGGGCGAGAACACACGCTATGGAGGCGTGGAGATAGATTTCATCGCCACGCGCGACGACATCATCTGCTTTGTCGAGGTCAAGACACGGCGCACGGCATTCATCGACCCGACAGAGGCCGTAGACCGCCGCAAACGCGCCCGCATGGTCAGGGCAGCCGACGCATATATGCGCGACTATGCCATCCCCCTGCAACCGCAGTTTGACATAATCATTGTCACCGGCATCCCCGGCGACTATACCATAGAGCATATCCCCGACGCATTCTTCCCGGGGAGGATGTGATTTATAGTTAATTTACCCCAGAATAGCCGCTACTTTCTTCAGGGCTTCTATAAACCTGTCGGCTTCCTCACGGGTGTTATAGACCGCAAACGAGGCCCGCACCACACCCTCCACACCGAGGGCGCGCATCAGCGGCTGGGCGCAATGGTGGCCTGTGCGCACCTCTATGCCCAGCTTGTCGAGTAGCATACCGGTGTCATAGTGGTGGGCCGACCCTATCAGGAACGATATTATGGCACACTTGCCGGGCGCGGTGCCGAAGATGCGTATGCCCGGCACCTCGGCAAGCATACGCCGCGTGGTATATTCGAGCAGTTCGTGCTCATGCGCGGCGATGTTGTCAATCCCTATCCTCTCCATAAAGTCAATCGCCTTGTTCATGGCCGCGATGCCGATGAAATCGGGTGTCCCGGCCTCGAACTTGTACGGCAGCGCCGCGAATGTCGTCCCCTCGAACGATACATTCTCTATCATCTCGCCTCCACCCTGATATGGAGGCATCTTCTCGAGATGCTCCTTCTTGCCATACAGCACGCCCACGCCCGTGGGGCCATACATCTTGTGGGCCGAGAAGGCATAGAAATCGGCGTCGAGGTCACGCACATCAATATGCTGATGAGGTGACGCCTGTGCGCCGTCTATCACCACGGGAACCCCGTGCGAGTGCGCCTCGGCAATCATCTCCTTGACAGGATTGACCGTGCCGAGCACATTAGAGGCGTGGCACACTGACACGAGACGCGTGCGGTCGTTGAACAGCGAGCGGTAGACATCGAGGTCGAGGCGCCCCTCGGCGTCGATGGGCACCACACGTATCCTGAACCCTATCAGATTCTGCACCAGCTGCCAGGGCACGATATTGGCATGATGCTCCATGACGGTGAGTATGAGCTCGTCGTCGCGATGAAGCACCGTGCCGCCAAACGACGACGCCACAAGGTTCAGCGCCTCGGTGGTGCCGCGTGTGAAGATTATCTCCTCGGTCGAGGCGGCATTGAGATACCCCCTCACACGCTCGCGTGCAGCCTCCTGAAGCTCGGTGGCCTCCTGCGAGAGTGTATGCACGCCCCTGTGTACATTGGCCTTGGTCGTCGTATAGTCCCTCACGATGGCATCCACCACCTCGCGAGGAGTCTGCGACGTAGCCGTATTGTCGAGGTAGACCATAGGCCGTCCATAAAGCTGCCTGTCAAGAATCGGGAACAGCGAGCGGATATATTCAACGTCCATTTTTATAAATCTAAATCAAAAAACAAAAAACATAACCCCATAACCCTTAACCTTTAACCCTTAACCCTTAACCTTTAACCCTTAACCCTTAACCCTTCCCGCATCCCTGGCAGTCGCCGAGGGTGCCCGAGAAGCGGCGGTCTACGAGGTGGCGCAGACGCTCGTTGAGGCCCGGGATATGCACGGTGTCTATCACGTCGACCATGAACGCCTGCATCAGCATCGTGCGTGCCTCGGGCTCGGGGATGCCGCGCTGGCGCATGTAGAACAGCGCGTCGTTGTCGAGCTGTCCCGTCGTGGCTCCGTGGCTGCACTTCACCTCGTCGTTATAGATGATGAGCTGAGGCTTGCAGTGCATCCTGGCGTCGTCTGAGGCGAGGATGTTGCGGTTGCTCTGGTATGCCTCGGTGTAGGGAGCCGAGGGCTGCACGAGGATGCTCCCCTCGAACGCGCCGGTCGACTCGCCGTCGAGCACGTACTTGAAGAGCTGGTCCGAATGGCAGTAGGGTGCCGTATGGGTTATTGCCGAATTGTTGTCTATGTGCATCCGGCCGTCACCTATGGCCATGCCGGTGAGGCTGACTGAGGCATGCGGGCCGCGCAGGTCGATGTCAAACTCATTGCGCGTGTTGCCGCAGACGAGGGTCGTGGAGTTTACCGTGGCCTCGGCACCTTCGTCGAGCGCCATGAACATGCGCGAGTGGACCGAGGTGAGGGGCGACGACTCCTCGACGGCACACATCTCCAGGCGGGCGTTATGCCCGGTGACTACCTCGATGACACGCGACGCCAGATAGCGGCGGGTGCGCTCCTGAGTATGGTCGCACAGCAGCAGGCGCAGCTCGGCGTCATCGTCGACCACGATGAGCAGACGGCGGAAAGCGGCCATCTCGACCGGAGCCGAGAATATCTCGACAAGCTGCAGGGCCTTCTCTGGACGGCACCCCTTGGCGATGTGGATGAAGACACCATCCTGGGCAAGGAGCGTGTTGAGGGCCACCGACGGGTCGGTGAGGGGAGCCAGCGAGCCATAATATTTCTCGACAAGCCCGGGCATCTCGCGGGCCGCGCGGGCCAGCGACATGAATGTCACACCCTCGGGCAGACGCGCCTCAAGCCCCGCCGAGGGGATGAAGGCATCGTTGGCCAGGACGGCGGTGAGGGTCGACAGGTTGGGCACGTCGCAACGGAACGAGGCCGCAACGTCGACAGGGATATTGACGCGCGTGATGTTGACCCCGTAGTCGGGAGCAAACATCTCCTCGACCGAGGTCTTCTCGTATCCCTCGGTCTTGCGCGTGGGGAGCTTGGCGCCCTGCAGGGCCGAGAGCGCCTTGGAGCGCAGACGGTTGAGCGCGGGGGCCGAGTTGGCGTCCACCGTGGCCGAGTTGTGCTCGTAGAGCTTGATGTATTGGGTCAGAGCGTTATCCTGCATGGCGTTACTTGTTTTCCTCCTTTATCCAGTCATATCCCTTCTCCTCGAGCTCGAGGGCCAGCTCCGGGCCACCCGTCTTGACGATGCGCCCCTTGTAGAGGATATGGACGAAATCGGGCCGTATGTAGTCGAGCAGACGCTGGTAGTGGGTGATGACGATGGTGGCGTTCTTTGACGTCTTGAGCTTGTTGACACCCCCGGCCACGACGCGCAGGGCATCGATGTCGAGGCCCGAGTCGGTCTCGTCGAGGATGGCCAGACGGGGCTCGAGCACAGCCATCTGGAAAATCTCGTTGCGCTTCTTCTCGCCTCCCGAGAAACCCTCGTTGACCGAGCGCGAGGCCAGCTTGTTGTCAAGCTCGACAATCTCGCGCTTCTGGCGCATCAGTTTCAGAAACTCGCTTGCCGACAGCGGGGGCTCGTTATAGAACTTGCGCTTGGCGTTGAGCGCGGCACGCATGAAGTTGACCATCGACACGCCCGGGATCTCGACGGGATACTGGAACGACAGGAAGAGGCCCTCGTGGCTGCGTGTCTCGGGGGGAAGCCCCAACAGCTCGACACCGTGCAGCATGGCCGAACCCGCGGTGACCTCATAGGCCGGATTGCCCGCCAGCACCCCCGACAGGGTAGATTTACCCGAGCCGTTGGGGCCCATGATGGCATGGACCTCCCCCTCGCGCACGGTGAGGTTGATTCCCTTGAGTATCTCTTTTCCTTCGACGGTGGCATGGAGGTCGCGCACGTCAAGCAGTATCTCGCTCATATATTTTTTCAGGATTTTTTTATGTCTACTTAATTATAACGCGAAATTACGCAAAATCTCCCTCATAGGCAAAAAAATAACCCCCTAACCACATCTTGGGACAATCTGCCACGCCTATGTAAGCCGGATTCCCGCCGCGACATAGCCAACGACATAGCAAGCGCCCCGCGGATGCGGGGCACCGCCCTAATAGCCTCGGGGCTTGCCCCGAGGTCTCATGACACAGACCCCCGTCGGGCCCCCGCACGGGGGTCCGGGCACCTCTGCAGACACAATACACACGGAGCCTCGTGTGTCGCTCTCCCCACGCTGCGCATGGGGTTTCTGATAATCCCCGCGCCTCCGGCGCTCTGTCAATGACATGCGTCCGATGCCTGTGCGTGGCTTCCAATAATCCCCGGCTCTCCGGGCCTTCCGACCCGGAGAGCCGGGAATCAGGGCGAAGGGATTATCTCAGGTAGAATTTCCGGCCTTTGCTCACGACGATGATGCCGTGTGCGTGGCGGATGTCGACCTTGCGGCCCATCAGGTCATAGCAGTCGTCGGGGTCGATGGTGTCAGCCTCAACCTCACCGATTGCCGTAGAGGTGCCCGAGGTCGTGACTACGCTGCCGTCGGCATACACAAGATCCCTGTCGGCAGTGAATCCCTTGACGGCATAACGGTAGCGGGTGTCGGGGCTTAACCCTTCTATACGCAGTGTCAGCACCCCGGACGCATCTCCCTCTACCCTCTGCTGCACGGGATTGCCGTCGCCATCGAAGATATATGTGCCCACAGGCTCGTCCTCGGCGCCCTCGCGGACAATCGAGCACTCGACCTCATAGCTCGTCACCTGTGCGTCGGCACTGATGCCGGGATTGACCGGGACCTCAATCTCAATGCTGCTGTCACCGGTCTTGACATCCCTGTCGATGACAAGGTCGTCGATGATGGTGGCACCTGCCCATATCTTTGAGTTGAGATAGGCATCCTTGCATCCCACTGGCACATGCACGGTGTTGCCGGTGAAATTGTCAAGATTGCCGCCCGGAGGGGTCGAAGCCCAGCAGAGTATCTCGACATCGTTAGGCAGGTTGAGGAATGTGGGATAGGCCCCCGAATAGAACGACTTGAAGGTCGAGGGGAGGCTGATGAGGCTCAACGGCGCCCCCTCCGAGTCGGAGTACACATAATAGCCCGCGCCGGTTACACCCTCGGGAATTATCAACTGCTCGAGCTTGGGACAGTAGTCCACGGTCTGATATGGGAGGTATTCGAGGTTGTGAGGGAAGACGACCTTGCGCAGTCGGGAGCATCCCCTGAAAAGCCTCGGGCCTATCGAGCTGAGGTCTTCGGGCAATGTGACGCTCTCCACACCCGTGCCCGTAAATGCCATCTCGCCCAACGAGCTGATGCCTCCGGCAAATTCAAGCTCGCGCAATCTCGTGTCGTAGGCAAATGCATACTCCCCTACCGAGGTCTTCCCCTCTCCATCGAGGAATGTGACCTTATCGAAGGTCATCCCGGCAAACACAAGCGGCTTGATGTCACTCCCTGCCGGAATCTCGAGATTGCGTACAAGCTCGTCGCCGACATAGAAATCTATCTCTGCACTCTTGGAGTAACCACCGGGAGTGGAGTTTTCGTGGAAGGAGCATTGCAGATAATCCTCCACATTGGAGACAGCAACCTCGGCGGGAACGGCATCACTATGTATAAGTATTTTTTTAATTACATTATTAATTTCCAATCGTTTCAGCCAAGGGGCATTGGTAATCCTAAGCTGAGGCAGATCGCAATCAATCTTTATCACGCCCTTCCTTTCGCCAAACCCGACCATAACCCTGGATATGGTACAGTAGTCATAGTCACGACGGTCCTCAGCAACCGATAATATCTCAAGCCTTTCGAGATTGGGAAGATTCTGGAAAGTAGCGTCGCCCTTGCTCAGGTTCCTTACGGTCAGATATTTCAAATCAGGGCAATCTATCAGAGTAGCGGCAAAATGACATCCTTCGGGGACATCAAGAGAGTAGAGACCTGAATATGAGAATGCATTCTGTTCAACCTCAGCGACGTTTGTGAGGTCAAACTCACGCAGTGACAGACAACCTTTGAAGGCCTCGCTGCCAATCGTGGTTGCAGCCGGAATATTAAGTTCCTCAAGAGAGATGCAGTCAAGAAACATCTTGCTTCCTACCGATGACAACTGCGGCATATTGACACGCCTCAGCGAGCTGCATCCACGGAATAGTTCATATCCGTTTGTCACATTCGCACGCGGAAAATCAATCTCCTCGAGAGAGGTACAGTCCTTGAATGTCGCGGTACCATCAATTCTCGTAAGTTTCTTGAAATATACTGACTTTAATGAGCTACATCCCTCAAACAATTCCCCTCTCAAAGTCACAACCACAGGAAATTCTACATACTCAAGAGACTTACAGCCCTTGAATACATAACTAAGCTCAGATGTCCTGTTTTTTGGCGAGACGGTCACCTCTTTCAAATTCTCACACCCCTCGAAAGTGCCCCAGAATGTCGGAGCGCCCGCTCCAATCTCCACACTCTCCAATGTAGGAATATACGCGAAATCCCCTGCGAATTCTATTGCACCTGTGCTGTCTGCTATTTTCAATCTTTGCAAGTTAGTGGTACGTTGGAGAGCATTATTCGCTCCTTTAAAGCTCGGAGGTATTGTCAGTTCGGTCAGAGGAGAGTCGCCGATGTACAGCTCCACGCGCTTGTCATAATTACACAGATATCGGCCGAGCCCGCTATACTGATAGAAAGCCGGAGGGATGGAGAGAAGTATCTCCTCTGTCGGATAGCTGAGTCTGGCAAGATTATAGCAATCGGCAAATATGGAATTGGCATTGGCTGTGGCCTTATTATTGAATAGCTGTTCCTCAACCGGATAGGCCGAACCATAGGCTGAAAAACTTGTCAAGAGCGACGCAGGGAATTTGAATTCGGTGAGGCGTGTGCCGCTGAAGGCACCGTCACATATCAACTGTACGCTCTCGGGGCAGTCGAAGGTACTGATTCGCGTACCTGAAAAAGCATTGTTGCCTATAATCTTCAGCATCGGGGGGACGGTGATATTCTCGAGCGATGTACAACCATTGAAAGCATCATCAGGTATCACCGTGACACTCTCGGGTATCTCGACTTTCTGCAGGGCGGTACACCGTGAAAATTTCGGGATATAGTTTATCCCCTGAGGGAGGGTAAGATCGACAAGCGACTCGCAATCCCGGATTGCGAAATAGAGTCCGCACTGACCCTCGACCACGACCTTTGTCACGCCGAGATTGGACATATCCACACTCGTCCCCTCGGGCACCGTGAGCTCACCGAGGGCCGGGAGATCCCGAAGGTATCCTCCGACATTTTTGACTCCGTTGAAATCGAATGACTCGATATACTTGCAGTTGCGGAAATCAATCTGGCGCATATTGACACCGAGGGTCACGGCCTCGATGTCGACACGGTTTTCAAAACGTGCCGTCTCCTTGACAGGGATGCCGTCAACCTCGTCGGGGATGACAAGTTGCTCGACATAATCGGCATCGACCAGCACAAGATAGGGCGCTCCGCCTCTATATTCGTTACGCTGTTCAAAATAGAGGCCATCCTGCGCGACCGTATAGTACACGCCGTTTGGCGATGTGTCGGCGGCCGCGCCCAACGGGATACAGGCGGCGACAGCACACATCAGAAACTGACAGATTCTTTTCATGTGTGAAAATGTGTGGTTTTTTCATGCGCCCACACTCCCCGCCGAACGCACTGTGTTGTGATGGTAATGGGTCTATAAAAAATGAAAGACGTGGGAGTCTGTTATCGTCGCTTATCCCCGGTTATAGGCTCTCGCATGCCTGACAAAGAAGGATAAGCAACGCAGAGCCCACGCCGATATGGATATACCAGTCTGTGCACCGACGCATGCCCCGCAAGCGGGGACATGGCCGATGCAGACATGTCGATATAGACATATCCATGGACATCTATCGTTGCCGAGTCCCTGTCTTTGTACTGAATTTGCGAGATTCATAACCGCAGGAGCTTAGCGCTGATAAACGCCTTCCAAATATATGTGCTACTCCCCACGCCCCAACCGGCCTCCGGCAGCCTACTTAAAGCCGATACGGAGGTCACTTCGGCGAGGGTTTCAGCACCGCAAATATAGTGTTTTAGTTTGTCACTGCAAAATTTTTAACATCTCCATCTTGTCTGCAAAAAACTATGCGACCCGAAAAAAATTTTTTGTCCGCCGCATGGTAGAGAGATTGAAGGAGAGGAATAGTCTCTGCCCACTGTTGCCCAATCCGACGCAAATCATTATCTTTGCATGGATAAAACAAAACCCGATAGCTTGATATACAGGGGCTACCGGGATTCAACACTGCAAAGGTAGTGCTTTTTATATTAAAAACAAAACTTTAGACAAAAAAGATTCTGATTGCAGATGAAATATGTGGATTTCGAGAAAATTATGTCCTCCCAACGCATGGAGAGATATCTGACAGCTTGTGGAGGCGATACCCGCAAGGCGATGACCTTATACCGTTACAATTTGGAAATCTCTCAGGAAATGTTTACTGTGGTCAGTTGTTTTGAGGTTGCTCTCCGTAACGCAATCGACCGTAAGCTTACAGAGAATCTCGGTGAAGAATGGTTAAAAAAATCCATAAACGACAACGGTATCTTCACACAACCGATATTGAAAAAAACACGTGACATAATAGCCTTTGCATATCGTAAACTGCAACAGAGGCAGTCGTATTCTCATTCAAAACTTTTAGCTGAGATGGAGTTCGGCATCTGGAAATACATGTTTTCGCCCATACAATATCGTGTGACAGGACAGAATCTGTTGTCTATATTCCCCGAGAAGCCACGTTCATCAAGAGAGATGCAATATAACCAGACTTATATTTTCAATGAGCTTGACAAGGTGAATTCATTGCGTAATCGAATAGCCCATCATGAGACCGTCTGTTTCGCCACAAATACATCCGTAATCGACATGTCTTATGTAATAAATATATACACCAAAATAAAGACGCTGTTCTCATGGATGGGCATTGACAGCAATTCCCTGCTCTATGGGTTAGATCATATCGACAGAGTTTGCAATCAAATCAATCATCTGAATACAGGTATTTGATATGAGTTGAAAACGCCAAGAACTAATTCAAGACTCACGGCATAATTTTAGAATAGCCATATTGATTCGACAGGAAATCCCAGACTTTTTCCTCTTCGGCTAAGAATTTTCCTATGCAAAACCTATGTACCTCGAAAATATTCTTCCCACCGCATGGTGAAGAGTTGGATGAGGATAGGGGGCAAAACATGGTGTGTTATTGACCAATTATTATTCTGTTTTACGGAAATTAACGTAAAAATTGAAATTTCTTGTCGAAATACTTGCACAGAACCAAAAACGGTTATAACTTTGCACTCGCAAAACGGAACTAACCGATGCACCTCTAAAAACCTTGGTGTGGTAGTTCAGCTGGTTAGAATACCTGCCTGTCACGCAGGGGGTCGCGGGTTCGAGTCCCGTCCATACCGCTGAGGAGAGAGGAGAATGGGTAATGCAAATCTTCGGGTTTCATTATCCATTCTTTTTTTCATATCCGCGGCAAACGAAAATCGGCCGCATCACGTTCTATCAACAACAGGCACGGGCGTCCGCGAGGCGCGACAGGCCGACATATCCAACCATCTCCACCTACCGAACAATATGATTGACCAAATACTCAACGAGGAGCTGACCGAGCGTGCGGTGCTCGTGGGGCTCATCAGCGAACAGCAGAACGAGGCGAAGGCCAACGAGTATCTCGACGAGCTGGCCTTCCTGGCCGACACCGCGGGCGCTGTCACGGTGAAGACATTCCTGCAGCGTCTCGACTATCCCAACCCGCGCACATACGTGGGCAAGGGGAAGCTCGAGGAGATACGCGCATATATCGAGGACAACGACATAGGAATGGCCATCTTCGACGACGACCTGACGTCAAAGCAGGTGGTGAACATAGAGCGCGAGCTCAAGGTGAAGATACTCGACCGCACAAGCCTCATCCTGGATATTTTCGCCAAACGCGCGCGCACGGCCAACGCCAAGACGCAGGTCGAGCTGGCACAGTATCAGTATCTGCTGCCGCGACTGACCCGAATGTGGACGCACCTCGAGCGCCAGCGCGGCGGTATAGGCATGCGCGGCCCGGGCGAGACACAGATCGAGACCGACCGACGGATAATCCTCGACAAGATAAGCCGCCTCAAGGAGGAGCTGCGCTCGATAGACAAGCAGAAGACCGTGCAGCGCAAGAACCGAGGCAAGCTGACACGCGTGGCGCTGGTGGGATATACCAACGCGGGCAAGTCGACCCTGATGAACGTACTGAGCAAGAGCGACGTCTTTGCCGAGAACAAGCTGTTTGCCACCCTCGACACCACGGTGCGCAAGGTGATAATAGACAACCTCCCCTTCCTGCTGTCAGACACGGTGGGATTCATACGCAAGCTGCCCACCCATCTTGTCGACTCGTTCAAGTCGACCCTCGACGAGGTGCGCGAGGCTGACCTGCTGGTGCATGTCGTCGACATCTCACACCCGAATTTCGAGGAGCAGATTGCGGTGGTCGACAAGACGCTGCGCGATGTGTGCGGTGGTGCCGAGAAGCCGGTGATAATGGTGTTCAACAAGATTGACGCATTCAGGCATGTGGAGAAGGACGAGAACGACCTGACAGAGCGCACGCGCGAGAATATCCCCCTCGACGAGCTGAAACGCATGTGGATGGCGCGTCTGCCCCACGACTGCGTATTCATCTCGGCCAAGACAGGCAAGAATGTCGACGCACTGAAGGAGCTGCTCTACGAGCGCGCCAAAGAGATACATCTGACACGTTTCCCCTATAACGATTTCCTGTTCCAGAAATATGACGAGGTCGCCGGAGACGACACCATCTGAGAAGCCCTCGTGGTGGCGCCGGACGCTGGACCGCCTGCGCCCCGACAGGCTCATAGAACGCCCCCCGGTGCTGTACAGGCTGCTGTTCACCGAGGGGATGTGGCGATACAAGCGCAGAGGCCGCAAGGTGGTCTACCTGACGTTTGACGACGGCCCCGTACCCGAGGAAACCCCGTGGGTGCTCGATCTTCTCGACAGCGAGGGGGTCAAGGCCACCTTCTTCATGGTGGGCGACAATGTGCGCCGCCATCCCCACCTGCTCGAGGAGGTGAAACGGCGCGGACACGCATACGGCAACCACACCATGCACCACCTGCAGGGGCTCAAGGAGAGCAACGCGCGATACCTGCGCGACATCACCGAGGCTGCCGAGCTGATAGACTCGTCACTATTCCGTCCACCGCACGGCATAATATGGCCCGGCCAGGCACATGTCATCAAGAAACGCTATAACATAGTGATGTACGATCTGGTGACGCGCGACTATTCGCGCCGTGTGGACGGGGAAAGGGTGTTCAGCAACGTGCGCCGCTATGCCCGCAACGGCAGCATCATCGTGTTCCACGACTCCATAAAGGCCCACCGCAATATGCGCTATGCGCTCCCCAGGGCCATAAGATGGCTCAAGGAGCAGGGATATGAGTTTGAGACACTGCCGATGTAGGGGGAAGGTTAAAGGTTAAGGGTTAAAGGTTAAAGGGGGTAGTTTTTCTAGTTGAACTAGTTGAACTAGACCAACTAGAAAAACCATACCAACTAGAAAAACTATACCAACTATGCTGTCTGCCGATGTGAAATCGCTTGTGCTTGCTGCCGGGGCTGTGGCTGCGGGGGTGGCTGAGGCGGGGCCTGTCGACGACATGGCCGCAGAGACCTATGCGCGGTGGATAGCGAGGGGATGCCACGGGGAGATGGGATACCTCGACCGCTATCACGAGGTGCGCAATGACCCGCGTCTGCTGCTCGACGGGGCCGTGAGCATCGTGGCGGCGGCGTTCAGTTATAACACCGTCATGCCTGAGGGGCCGCTGCGCTGGGCCCGATATGCCGTGGGAACGGACTATCACGACGAGGTGCGCCGACGCCTCACGGAGGTGGCCGCAGAGATAACCGCACAGACCGGGGCCCAGTGCCGGGTGTGTGTAGACACTGCCCCACTGCGCGAAAGGTACTGGGCCTCGCGGGCCGGAATAGGATTCATCGGACTCAACAACCTGCTCATAGTGCCCGGCGCCGGGTCGTGGTGTGTGCTGGGATTCATACTCACCACCCTCACGCTCGCGCCTGATTCCCCCTGCATGCAAGGGTGCGGCGAGTGCCGCCGGTGCGTCACGGCCTGTCCGGGACACGCCCTCGACGGCTGCGGAGGAATGGACGCGCGCCGCTGCCGCTCGTACCTCACCATCGAGTATCGCGGCGACGACATCCCGGGGCTTGGCGAGAGGGTCTACGGATGCGACATCTGCCAGGAGGTCTGCCCGCACAACCGCGGGGCCGCACAGACAAGGATAGAGGGATTTGCCCCGAGGCCCGAGATTGTCACTCTCGGCCGCGAGGATATACTGTCGATGAGACAAGAGGATTTCTCAAGGATTTTCAAGGGCTCCCCCATCAAGCGCGCCAAGCTCGCGGGCCTTGTCCGCAATGCACTGCGAACAGGCCGTGACCCCGGCGAGCGAGGCAATCTCGGCGACGGTCAGGGCTGACTCGTCGGTCTCGAGCAGCAGCCTGTCGGGAGGGGTGACGGCCACGGAGGCCGGATTGAACCGCTCGCCATAGCTGAGATAGAAGCCGAGTCTGAGCAGGTCGCGGGCCAGGCCGGGCTTGCCGCGGTATCCGTGGATAATCCACGGCTGCGACGGACGCATTGTGCGCCGCATGTTCATGATTTCGGGAAAACGCTTCACCACATGCAGTATCAGGGGCTTGCAGAGCTCCTCGCTCAGCCCGATATGCAGCCTGAGGAGTTCTGTCTGCCTATCTATCGACGGCACGGCCTCACGTATCTCGGGCTCCTTGCGTCCAGGCACCTCGACCCACTCATAGCCCACATGCACCGAATCGAGCCCAGTCTCGCCTATGGCCAGCACGCGCCTGTCGCGGGCCAGCCGCCTCAACGTGCGGATGTCAGACGGCCTGACCACCCCGGCATTCCACGGATGTATCCCCACAGAGTAGAAATATGGCGCCTCGATGCGCAGCACGGACAGCGGCATGGCCGAGGGGTCAATGTTGACCACGGCTCCGGGGCGCAGCGTATGGGTATGCGTGTCGATGATTTCCATCCTGTCAGGGTACGGGGTCATAGCCCGAGCCGCCCCACGGATGACACCGCGCGATGCGCCTGATGGCCAGCCACGAGCCCTTGAGGACGCCGTGACGCATGATGGCCTCGACGGCATACTGGCTGCAGGTGGGGGTGAAACGGCACACCGGGGGGAACAGGGGCGAGATGGCTCCCTGATAGAAACGTATGGGCAGTATGAAGAGGCGTCTCAGCATGCGGCCTCCTCCCCCTCGCCATCCGGGCGGATGCGGGCGAGCAGCTTGCGCATTGCGGGGACAATCCGCGATGACGGAAGCACCTCAGAGGCCACGTAGATGAAAGCGATGTCAACCTTGACTCCAGCGGGGAGCAGGTCGCGGTTGAGGCGGTATGCCTCGCGCACGCGGCGGCGCACCGTCACGCGGTCTACGGCGTGGCGTATGCGTTTCTTGGGCACCGAGATGAGGAACTGCGCGCAGTCAGGCCCGCGACGTCCCGGATTCTCCTTCCAGGCCACACGCAGCGGATAGGCGAGCGACGAGTGTGTCCCGGCGGCCGAGCGGTCGAAGAGCTGCCCTATAGCGACCTCGCTGCAGAGCTTCTCAACTTTATATAGCCTGAGACCTTTCATCGTGTGGTGAATATCATATTGCAAATAGGGCCGATAGGGCAAATAAGCCTTATCAGCCCTATCAGATTCTATATCCCGGAGATTATTCGGCTGCCTCCTCCTTCGGGGGGAGGTAGGCGTCGAGAGCGCCGGTCATCGAGGGGTTCTGGGGTGTGGGTGCCTCGATGTCGAGACGCAGCCCGGCCTTTACGGCAGCCTGACAGGTGGCGGGACCGAAGCAGGCTATCTTGATGTCGCCCTGCTGGAAATCGGGGAAATTCTTGAGCAGCGAGTCGATGCCCGAGGGGCTGAAGAAGACAAGCATGTCGTAGTCGAAGGGCTCGTCGGGGCCGAAATCATTGCTGACCGTACGGTACATCACGGCCTTGGTATATGATATGCCGTTCTTGTCGAGCACACCCGAGTCCTCCTTGTGCACGTCAGAGACAACCCATAGGAATTTCTCTTTCTTATGCTTGATGAGTGCGGGGAGCAGGGCGTCAAGCTTGCCTGTGGCGCCATGGAATATCTTGCGCTTGCGGTAGACTATATATTTCTGCAGGTAGAGCGCGATGGCCTCGGAGGTGCAGAAATATTTCATCGTGTCGGGGATGGTGATGCGCATCTCCTCGCAGAGGCGGAAGAAATGGTCTATCGCGGTGCGGGCGGTGAAGATGATGGCCGTGAAATCCGAGATATTGATTTTGGACTGGCGGAACTCTTTGGCCGAAAGGCCCTCGACCTTGATGAAAGGCCGGAGTACGACTTCAACACCATGTTTCTCGGCTATGTCATAGTAAGGAGATTTTCCTGATTCGGGCTTGGGCTGGGACACCAGAATTTTCTTCACTTTCACGTCGCTAAATGTCTATATATAGAGTGTTAGATGCCGATTGTATGTTGCAGCAGAGAGCTTAAGAACCCGGCTGCGCGATACAATACGACAAGGGGTACGATTTCAAGGGTGCAAAGGTACAAAATAAAATAAATCAACGAGCTAAAATTGTCGTAAAAAAGTCTAAAACCTTTGCAGATGAACAAAAGACGGGCCAATAAATACGAAAAGATGGCGACAGGAACCACCACCGCGGCCGCCCCGGGATTGAAAAGCACGACGAGCGCGGGGATGAAGAGCATGAATGCCAGCAGCGCCTGCGAGGCATTGAATCCCTTCATCCACAGACGGGCCGACACCTTGTCGGCAAACACATATCCAACCGTCGCATAGGCGGCGAGCTGCCACAGGTAGTAGAGCACCGCCACAAGCGTCACACCCCCCACCACAAAGAACACTCCCGGCCATGTGCCCACCATGCCGAGCCGGGTCAGCTGGGCGTTGATGATGATGCCCTCGCTGAGACACGCCACAAGCACTATCGACATCAGCACCCCGGTCTCGGAGAATGTCCTGACCTCGAATGTCCCCTCGCGGCGCCGCACGCTCACCAGATCGGTGAGGAAGTTCTTGAGGAAAGTAGAGTAGTGGCGGAAATTATAGCTCAACAGCAGGAAGAGCCCTATGAGCAGGCACAGCACCCCCGAATCATAGCCGGGGAGCGTGGTGCGCGGCTGAGGCTGCAGTCCGCGCAGATAGGGTATCTGCCCCACGGCGAATATGCGGTGCTCGGCAGCCGAGGCGGGGCCGTCGGTCTCGCGGCATACCTTGGGCTGCCAGGGGAGCGGCTTGAGGGTCTGTATGGAGTCTGATGTCGCTTTCATCGCATTATCACCTCCAGGGCTTCCTCGGGTGTCCCGACGACCACGGCGGGGATGACACCGCCGCGCATGAAATTCTGTTCTCTCATACGCTCGAACATCCCTATCAGGGGGTCATAGAACCCGTCGGTATTCACTATGATGACAGGCCCGGCAAAGAGTCCGAGCTGATGCCATGTCATTATCTCGCACAGCTCGTCGAGGGTGCCGATGCCTCCGGCCAGCGCCACGGCGGCACGGCTCATCGAGGCCATGGTCTCCTTGCGCACATGCATTGTCGGGGTTGAGATGACCTCGGTGAGCCCCGGGTGCGCCCAGCCACGCTCGATCATGAACTGCGGCAACACCCCTGTGGCGACACCTCCGGCAGCGAGTGCGCCGTCGATGGCCGCGCCCATCAGGCCGCGGTATCCGCCGCCGCAGACGAGGGTCAGCCCCTCGCGCGCAAGCAGCTCGCCCATCTGGCGGGCGGTATCGAGATATATGGCGGGGACCAGGCTTGACGAAGCACAATATACGGCTACCCCGCGGGGATTGTTGGTTGGCATGAATAGTTTTTTATCGGTGGGATAGTTGGTATAATTTACTTGAACTTGAATTCCTCAAACCTCATCGTGATGGCATCGAATGTCAGCAGACGGTCGGTGAGGAGGTCGCCGGTGCCTGCGGCCCATTTGACCACCTCAGTGGCCTGGAGGGTGCCGATGACACCGACCACGGTATTGAGCACGCCGTCGACGGCGCATGGGAGCTCGTCGACAGGCACCGAGGGGTCGGGGCTGAAAATATCCCTGTATCCCATCGTACCCGGCAGATGGGTGAATATCTGCCCTCCGAACCTCCTGACAGCCCCGTAGACATACGGCTTACCGAGCGCGCGGCAGGTGTCGTCTATGACGAGGCGCGCGGCCATATTGTCGGTGCAGTCGACTACCATGCCGTATTCGCCGATGATGTCCGGGGCATTGTCCGGGTCGAGGAACACGGGGTGTGTCTCGACCCTCACCTCGGGATTTATCCTCTGCATGGCACGCCGGGCCGAGTCGGCCTTCGGGGTGCCGATGTCGGGGGTGCCGTGCATCACCTGACGCTGCAGGTTGCTCAGGCTCACGGTGTCGGGGTCGACGATGCCGATGGTGCCTATCCCGGCGGCGGCAAGATAGAGCGCGACGGGCGACCCGAGGCCTCCGGCGCCGACCACAAGCACGCGGCTCCCGGCTATGCGCTTCTGCCCGGCAAGGTCTATCTCGCACAGCGACAGATGGCCGCGATAGCGGGTACGGTCTATGCCTGAATATACGTCACTCATCGCGGCCTCCTCCGAAACTGTATCCGCACTCCTCGACCATGCGGATGTCATCGTCAATCTGCGCGCCTATGGTCGTGAGCAGGTCGCCCATGATGGCACCGTTGATGCCTATGGCCAGGGCGCGGCGCTGGGTCGAGGGGGATATGCGGTCTCGCCCTCCGGCAAAACGCAGCACGGCGCGCGGATGCACCAGGCGGAACACCGCCACGGTGGTCAGTATCTCGTCGTCGGTCAGCGGAGCCATGTCGGCCAGAGGGGTACCGGGGATGGGATGAAGCACATTGATGGGGATGCTCACGGGCTGCACCTCGTCGCGCAGGAACAGCGCGAACTCGATGCGCTGCGCCAGCGTCTCGCCCATCCCTATGATGCCCCCCGAGCATATCTCCAGCCCCGCCTCGCGCGCGGCGCGGATTGTGGCGAGCTTGTCGGCCTGGGTATGTGTGGAGCAGAGCGTGCCGAAATGCGAGGGAGCAGACTCCATATTGCAGTGATAGCGCTCCACCCCGGCCTCGCGCAGACGCCTGAGCCCCCCGGCGTCCATCAGGCCCATCGAGGCGCACAGCCCCATGCCGGGACAGGAGGCCGACATGTCGCGGTAGTACGAGCAGAGGGTGTCGAGGGCAGCACCGCCCACCTTGCGTCCGCTGGTCACGAGCGAGAAACGCCCTATTCCGCGCGAATCGTTGTATGAGCCCAGCGCAAGACACGTGTCACGGTCGACAAGCGGATATTCGAGCGCGCCGGTATGGTATCGGGCAGCCTGGGCACACCACTTGCAGTCTTCGCCGCAGCGTCCCGAGCGGGCATTGATGATAGAGCATGAGTCAAACCGCATCGGGTGGAAGCGGCGCGTGACCTCGGCAGCGGCGGCATACAGGGCCTCGCTCCCCGCGGCATCCGCAAGGCTCATGGCCTCGGCGGCGGTGAGCTCGCCTCCACCGAGAATCTTCTCTTTAAGGACTTTCAGGATTTCTTCCATATCAAAGGTGCAAAATTACTCATTTTTTCGCTAAGAGTCGGCATTACCGCCTCTTTTTGGCCCCGGGGCAGGGATAATTTTGCAGAAAAAAGACCAAGACATGATTCTGCATCTCACCCCAACACAAATGCTTGAGCGATGGCGCCTGCACCACGGACTGCACCCCCTCGCCAACGGACTATCTGTGACCGCAACCTCCGACACCCCGCTCGACACCCTCATGATGTCCGAAATCGAGGCGTGGTATCAGCGCCTCCTCACCGATGGTCCCGAAGAGTGGAACGACCCCGTGGAGTATTCGGCCAACATACATCTGCCCTCCACCCTCGCGGGCGAGGGGGTCACCTTCGAGCTCCCGGAGAATGCCGTGCGCCTCCTCGCCGTCAGGCTGACGGGATGGCACTGCGACGCCCGCATCATCACCGACCCGCGCAGCCCCGAGGCATTGCGGCAGCTCGACCCCTACACCCGCGCCACCCTCTCAGCCCCGGTCGCCGTGGTGCATCCCGGCGGCTTCGTGACCCTCTGGCCATCGACCGGCGACAATATCCCCGACACCCTCCGCTGCACAGCCCGCAGGGACGGCATGTATCACTTTGACCAAGCCGCCCTGCAGGGGGCGGGTAGTTGGATTAGCTGAAATAGTTTGGATAGTTGGTCTAGTTTTTCTAGTTGAACTAGACCAACTAGAAAAACTCCCCTTAACCTTTAACCCTTAACCTTTAACCCCTATGCCCTTCACCCAAGCCCGCGAGGCGTGGAACCGTGCCTCGTCCATGCGCGCAACACGCCGCATGCTCAAACAATTCACCTACGGACGCCAGTGGGATGCACTGCTCAGTTCGGCAGGCGAGGCATCCTCACTGTCGCACTACGAGGAATTCTGCACCCGCAGCGGGCGCCGACCCCTCACCAACAACCTCATACGCTCGCTCATCAAGAGCGTCGTGGGAAGATTCCGCCTCAACCTTGCCGACGAGAAACGCATCCCGGGCTCGGCCGAGGAGCGTCTGCGCGAGGCCAACAGCCTCGACGAGCTCGACGCACGCGCCCTCGAGGAATTCCTCATCTCGGGCTGCGCCATACAGCGCACCGTCGTCGAACGCCGTTTCGACGGTATGGGCGTATGGGTAGACAATGTTAACCCGGCGCGCTTCTTCTGCAACCGTTTTCTCGACCCACGCGGCAACGACATACGCCTCGTCGGGATGCTCCACGACATGTCGCTCCCCGAGATGTGCCTGCGGTTCGGACACGGCTCGCGGCGCCGCCACCGCGACATAGCGTCGGTATTTGCCCGCAGCGCGGCACGTACTCCCGCCGTTCCCGTCAGTGAACTCGCCGCCACAGAGGGCGACGTGACATTCCACATCCCCTCCGACCGCTCGCTGTGCCGTGTTGTCGAGGTGTGGACCCTCGAGGTCGACAAGCGCAAGGGTCCCGTGTGGAAATGCCGCTACTACACCGCAGACGGCACACTGATAGACGAGACGCTGTCGCCTTTCGGCCACCGCTCGCATCCGTTCACAGTCAGCTTCTATCCTCTCACCGACGGCGAGGTGCATCCGTTCATCGAGGATGTCATCGACCAGCAGAGGCACATCAACCTGCTCATCGCGGGGATAGACCAGGTGCTGACGCACAGTGCCAAGGGGGTGCTCCTCTTTCCGACCGACGCGCTCCCTCCGGGAGTCAACATCAACCAGGCTGCCGAGATATGGGGCCGTCCGGGAGGTGTGATACCCATCAACCCCAATGCCTCACGTCTCCCCACCGAACTCACGGCCCCGGGACGCAGCGACGGCGCGACCCAGCTTCTCGAGCTTGAGCTGAAACTGTTCCAGCAGATTTCGGGCGTCACCAACGCCCTGCAGGGACAGGCACCCTCGGGCACGACATCGGCCTCGCTCTACGAGAGCCAGGTGCAGAACTCGGCGGTGGCCCTCCTCGACATCTTCGAGACCTTCAACACCTTCCGCGCCCGCCGCACGGCAAAAGCGGTGGGAGAGGGTAAGGGTTAAAGGTTAAGGGTTAAAGGTTATGAGGTTATATAAGGCGATTATTAAAGGATTTTAACACCGCAATACACTATTGAGGCACACCTGCCATGGTAATTTTGCCAACATAATAATTGGCAATAAGACCACATGAAACATCCCCATCCAACCCCCTCTTTAAACTTTCAACTTTCAACTTTAAACTTTCAACTTTCCTCTTTAATCTTTAAACTCTAAACTCCCCCACCCTTTAACCCTTAACCTTTAACCCTTAACCATCCCCCTTCCATGCTCAACCTTGTCGATACCCGCAACCGCCATTTCATTGCCCGCTGCCGTCAGCTCATAGCCGAGACACCCAAAGGCCAACCCATCTCACGCGCCGACATAGCCCGTCGTGCAGCCATGAGTCCCGCACCATGCTATTACTGCTCATACGAATACGCCCTGCGCATGCTCAGGGTGGTGAGGCACGGGTGCCTTACCCTCAGACGCGACCGCCGCCTGGCCATGTGGGAGGAAATCAACGCCAAAGTCACCTCGCTCATGGAAAGGCGTCCCGAATACAACCTCCCGAGGGCTGTCGCCCATATCCTCGCCTCGGCCACCGCCTCGCAATTCTTCATCTCGGATGCCACCGCCCTCTCACTGGCCGAACGGCTCCGCTAACCCCCATCCATCATCCACAATTCCTCTTTATCGCAATGCTTTTCGTACTATCCACCTCAGTCATCGCCGACACCGCCCGCTCGCTCGCCGCCATGCGCAGCCTCACGATGCCCGACAGCGAGCACGCCATACTCTCGCCCCTCCTTGACCCCTCGCGCCGCGCACTCATGGTCAATCTTGTGCGCCAGGCATTCGCCGACACCGCCCTCGGCCTGATGCCATACGTAAGCGACTGCACCCTCGGCACCGAGGATGCCACCACAGACCCGGGCCCGACACCCCCCGAAGGGCCCGACACGCCCGACCTCATGAGCATCGCGATAGACCTGCCCTGCCGCCTCCCCGACAGCTCGCTCTGGACAATCAGGCGCGGCCTCGAGCAGAGCGTGGCCATGACCGCCCTGTCGCGCCTCGTCACCGTGGCCGGAGGCGACTACGCCGTGGCGCGATGGCTTGCAAAGTCATTTGCCGACGAGGGGCGCGATGCGTTGCGCGCTGTCCGCGAGGCCGTCGCGACACTGCCACAGAGTGCGATGCAACCATTTGTCAGAGGATAAATTGGCTATGTCGGCGGAAATTATTAACTTTGCAGCGCGGAAAAAAGTGATTTCAAAATTACTTTCCTTAATTATGACAAACAAGACAGCACGTCCCCGCGTAGAGATCGTGGGGAGCTTCCTGCCCCCCGAGGAGCTTGAACAGGCAATCTCGCGCAAGGTAATGGGGCAGATAAGCGATGAAGATTTTCACGCCGTCGAGGATGCAGTGATAGACAGACTCATAGACCGCGAGATTGAATCCGGCCTCGAGATAGTGACCGACGGCGAGATGCGCCGCAAATCGTGGGACCGCGATTTCTGGGAAGGGCTTCTCGGAGTTGACCGCGAGCGCATCGACACAGGCCGCGTATGGCAGGACGAGCCCGTGAGGCGCGACCTGCTCAAGTTCAACGGACGCATAGCCTACAATCCCGAACATCCTTTCTTCGGCAAGTTCACACACCTCAAGGAGCTGGCCGCAGGGCGTGCCGAGGTACGCCAGACCATCCCCTCGCCCGGCGAACTCTACATGCGCATACTGATGCTGAGCAACGGCGACCCCGGCAAGATATACAGCAGCCCCGGCACATTGCTCGATGACATCACCGAGGCATACCGCCTCACCATCAACGAGCTCTATCGCCTGGGATGCCGCCACATACAGCTCGACTCGTCGGTATGGGGGCGTCTGTGCGACACCGATTTCCAGCGCACCCTGCTGCTTGGCGGCCTCGACCCCGACGCCATCACCGCGACGCTTGTCCATCTCATCAACTCGTCGATAGAGGGACGCCCCGACGACCTCGAGATAACACTCTCCATCGCAGCCGACGAGACCCGCATACCCCGCTGGGACAACGAAGAGGAGCAGACCCACCTGCGCCGCATGTTCGACGAGATATGCGCCGACGCATTCCTGCTGCCGTTCGACATCAACTCGCCCGCACAGTTCGAGCAGCTTGCCAATTTCCCCGCCGGACGCCGCGCCATACTCGGGCTGGTGGACGGAAGCATGGCCGGACTCGAGGATATCGGTGATGTGGTCAACGCCGTGCGCGTGGCCCGCAGATACGTGAGCCCCGAATGGATCTCAATTTCACCCACTTGCGGGTTCAAGGTCAGGGACCGCGAGCGCCAGGGACTCAACTACGAGACCCAGTGGGCCAAGATAGACCTGCTCAACCAGGCTGCAGACATGCTGGCCACCGACGAACAGTAAACCTCCCTTACAGAAAATCAATCCATACATCATTCCTACCCTCTCCGGCAGACGGCCGGGGAGGGTATTTTAATCCATTCGTTAACAAAAATTAAAAGTCGGGGAGCAGTTCGATAGACCTTTTTTTGTAACTTTGCAATACGAAACAGAGCAGAATAAAAGTAGCTGACACCACGACGGAAAGCTTCTGAGATTTCGGGGTCAACCCATCCAGGCACCGGATATCGGGCCACAGGAGGGAGATCCGAGGTTTCAAAATCAAATTTTTGAAATAGCCGGACTGACTTCGCCTGCCCGCACCCGCGGCATCACGGGAGCGGGGAATGGGAGATATGCCCCGAGCCGCCATCACCTTAATCAACGGGCCATGAACACTACAGCCACATCGCCACAGATATGCGACAGATGCGCCTATCCGCAATGGTATGCGCTCAAGGTGTTCTATAACAGAGTGTTCGCGCTACGCGACGAGCTTGCCGCACGTCATGGCATGGAGAGCTACATTCCACTGTCGACCAAAGTAGTCGAGCGTGGAGGCGTCAGACGCAAGGTCACACGCCCGCTGGTGTCGTCACTGATGTTTGTCCGCACAATACCCGACGCAGCCCTCGAACTGCAGAACATCGTCGAGGGACGTGCCATGGTCTACACACGCCGCACAGACACAGGACGCATCCCGGTGCCTATCCCCCCCAAAGAGATGGAGATATTCATGCTTGTCACCTCGGGACACCCAGAGGAGATAGAGTATCTCGGTGACGACGCCCCCCAATATCACTGCGGCGACCGTGTGAAGGTCACAGACGGCCCTTTCAAGGGTTCGGAGGGACATATCGTCCGCATACGCGACAACCGCCGCCTCGTGGTGACAATCGAAGGGCTCTGCGCCGTGGCCACGGGATACATCCCCCGCCCTTTCCTCTGCAAGATTGAAAGCTGACGGGAGTCTCCGGCGACGGGGACACCCTGCTTCCACAGCAAATCCACAGAAAACACATCCGTTCACACCCACATGAAACACATTTTGCCGGCCATCACGGCCCTTGCCATATCCGTGCTGACCTCGTGCGGTCCCGCCAAGGACATAATCTATGTCCAGGACCTTCCCCCCAATACCACCATCACCCTACAGTCTGACGGAGAGCTGCGCGCCGCCCCCGGAGACCGCGTGTCTGTCATCGTGCACTCGCGCGACCAGGAGCTGGCCAACATGTTCAACCTCAACCAGACATACTCGTCCAACTATTCGGGCAGCGGCAACATGCGCGAGAGCCAATACTTTACGGTAGACCGCGCCGGCAACATCGACATGCCCATCCTCGGCAAGATACAGGTCGACGGCCTCACCAGACTCGAGATAGCCGATATGGTGAAATACAAGCTCCTCTCGGGTAGTCTGCTGCGCGATCCGGTCGTGACGGTCGAGTTTCCACGCATGGCATACTACATCATCGGCGAGTCGGGCGTGGGACGCCACGAGTTTCCCGACGACAGGCTCAACCTGCTCGAGGCCCTGTCAATCTCGGGCGACCTCAACATACACGGACGGCGCACCAACATACGTGTCATCCGCACCGAGGGGGACACACAGACCGTCTATCAGGTAGACCTCACCAAGACCGACGACCTCTATGCATCTCCCGCCTACTATGTGCGCCAGAACGACATGATATACATCGAGCCGAACCAGGTCAAGCAGAACCAGTCGACAGCCAACGGCAGCTCGTACATGACCCCTACATTCTGGATCTCGATGCTCACGTTCGCCAGCACCATAGCGGTGCTGTTCGTAAAATGACAGAAACCGACACAGAAACACATCCCACAGGCAAACGATGCAACGCAACTTAGACCCCGACCCACTGCAGACAGCCACCCTCGAGCACAACAGTGTCGTCATAAACACACAGGTACCGCACAAGCACCAGCCCGACAGCTTCGTCAGGCTCAAGGACTCGCTCTTCCTCTTCATGGGCCACTGGCGGTGGTTCGTGCTGTCCATATGCGTGGCCCTGGCCGGAGCATACTACTACCTGCAGATAACACCCGCCATATACCGTTCCACGGCCTCCATAATGATCAAGGCAGAGGACAAGAACGGGGCTGGCGAGGAGCTGATGACACAGCTCGGCATACACAACCCCGGCGTCAACATCACCAACGAGATAATGAGCATCAAGACCCTCGCGTCGATACGCGAGGCTGTAGACAGGCTCAACCTCAGTGTCGAGGCATATCACAGCGGCGCATTCCACGACAACCTCGCATACGGCATCGACCTCCCGGTAGACATACGGTTTCCCGACATGCCCGACACAGACTATGCCTCGTTTGACCTCGAGCTCGGCAAGGACAGCACCGTCACCGTCAGCTCGATGACACTCAACGGCATGCCACTCGACGGAAGCGTGACATTCAGGCTCGGACAGACCGTAAAGACACCGATGGGAGTGCTCAGGGTATCGCCGTCGCCATACTATGTCAGCGGCAAGACCGACATCCTCAAGGTCAACCGCAACTCAATGCGCGATGTGGTGGGAGACATCGGCTCGCGCCTCGACGTGCGCCAGCGCGACCAGAAGGCATCCATAATAGACATGAGCATCGACGACGTGTCGCGCACACGCGGCGAGGACATCCTGTCGACAATCGTGGCTGTCTACAACGAGAACTGGGTCAAGGACCGCAACCAGATAACCGCCTCGACGACAGACTTCATCCGCGAGCGCCTGTCGATAATCGAGGGGGAGCTGGGCAACGTCGACTCGGACATCTCGGACTACAAGAGCCGCAACCTCATGACCGACGTGGATGCCGTGGGCGGAATCGCGCTGAACCAGATGACGACATCCGAAGACGAGGCCCGCGTCATAGACAACCGCCTCTACATGACACGCTATCTGCGCAACTACCTCACCGACGGGCTGCACGACCATGAGCAGCTCCCCGCCAACTCGGGCATAGACAACCCCAGCATCGAGGCACAGATAACCGCATACAACTCACTGCTGCTGCAGCGCAACAACCACCTGTCAATCTCGTCGGCCCAGAATCCCCTGGTCATGGACATAGACCAGAAGCTCTCGACGATGAAACAGTCTATCGTGGGTTCGCTCGACAACGAGCTCACCATGCTCAACACCCAGCGCCGGGCGGTGGCCGGGGTGAGGTCGCAGGCCGTGGGCAAGCTGGCCGCAAACCCGCAGCAGGCCAAATACCTGCTGTCGGTCGAGCGTCAGCAGAAGGTCAAGGAATCCCTCTACCTCTTCCTGCTACAGAAACGCGAGGAAAACGAACTCTCGCAGGCATTCACGGCCTATAACACGCGCCTCATCGAGCATCCTACATCAGACCCCGTGCCGGTCAATCCCAACATACCGCTGGTCATAGGGATAGCCGCCCTGGTCGGCATAGGTCTCCCGGCCCTGGTGCTCCTGCTCGTCGAGAGCTTCAACACCGCCGTGCGCGGACGCAAGGACATAGAGTCGCTGCACGCCCCATTTGTCGGCGAGATACCGCAGGCCACCGTGCACAAGAAAGGCAACAAGCGTGTGCAGCTGACCAGAGAGGAGACCGAGACACAGCTCATAGTCAAGGAGAAGAGCCGCAACATCATGAACGAGGCATTCCGTGTGGTGCGCACCAACCTCGAGTTCATACTCGGGTTCGAGGGGGGACATCATGTGGTGATGCTGACCTCGATGAACCCCGGTTCAGGCAAGACGTTCATCACCGCAAACCTCTCGAAATCCCTCTCCATCAAGGGTAAGAAGGTCGTTGCCCTCGACCTCGACCTGCGACGGGGCTCGCTCTCAAAATATGTCGGCACGCCCGACACGGGTGTCTCCAACTATCTCTCGGGCCAGATACAGGACTATCACCAGGTGATATGCCATCTTGACGAGCTCGACGTGATTCCCGTCGGCACCATCCCGCCAAACCCCACAGAGCTGCTTTTCAACCCGCGGTTTCCAAAGTTCATCGAGGCCCTCAGGGAGGAGTATGACTACGTGTTCATCGACTGTCCCCCCGTCGAGATTGTGGCCGATGCCGCCATCATATCGCGCTATGCCGAGATGACACTGTTTGTGGTGAGGGCGCATGTGCTCGACCGGGCTTTCCTCCCCGACATCGAGAAATGGTATGAAGAACGCCGTTTCCCCAACCTCTCGATACTCCTCAACGGCACACACGAGGAGTTCTCGCACTACGGCTACTCGCGCTACGGCTATCACCGCTACGGTTACCATTACGGCCACTACGGCAAATACGGTTACTCCGAAGAGGAGAACCGTGACTGATTCACGACAACACATCCTGTCGTCACATCTACAGATATCCAATCACACTGATCACCCGGATTTATTCGTATCTTTCAATAATGTATTAGGCAGTTGAATATGAAAACTTAATCAATTCACGATTTGTTATCATTATGCTATAATACAAAAATACATTTACAACTGCAATTCTTAAAAACCTATGTGTCAAGCTGCAATCATCACCTGTCATGACGGATATAGCCATGGAGCGTCGCTTCAGGCGTATGCCCTGTCAAAGTTCATTGCTGACGCGGGCCATACGGTCAGTATCATCAATTACAAGCCCGGCTATCTCGACGGACAATACAAACTGGACACCTTATGCGATCCACGGTTCGACTATCCGGGGTTGCGCCAGCTCTACTTTCTTGCAAAACTTCCCGGACGTCTGCTCTCTAACGGACGCAAGGAATATTTCGATAAGTTCAAATCTACATATCTGCCTCTGACCACCGAATGTTATCACACGCTCGACGAACTGCGTTCCGCCGACATCCGGGCCGACATACTCATCGCCGGAAGCGACCAGATATGGAACACATTCCTCAACAACGGCCACGACCCGGCCTTCTATCTCGATTTCGGCCCCGAGAAAGCAAGACGCGTATCATACGGCGCCAGCTTCGGGTCGGCACTGCTCGCACACGGGTCCGAACCGTCTGTAAAGAAACATCTCGGACTCCTGGACGAGATTTCGGTGCGCGAGCGTACAGGGGTAGACTTGCTAAGATCACTCGGATATGACGGCGAGCATGTCTGCGACCCGGTGTTCCTCCTCCCGGCCGACGAATGGCGCGAACTCGCCTCAGGTGCCGAACTGCCCGCATTGCCCGAGCGATACATCCTTACCTACGACCTTGAGGGGTCGTCGCTAATCACGTCACAGGCACGCGCGAGGGCACGCGAGCTGCGCTGTCCCATCATCTCGCTCGGCTATCCCACTCCTCACTCGAGACATATCGTCAAGGCCGGTCCTGTCGAGTTCCTGGCATTGTTCGACGGCGCGAAAGAGATATTCTCCAACTCGTACCACGCACTGGCATTCTCCAAGATATTCGGTAAAAGCCATAACCTCATAATGCGCTCCGACCAGTCCAACGCCCGCATGCTCGACCTCACCGGCACAAACGCCGAACAGCTTGAGGCCCGCATCGAACGCAGCAAGAATTTCCTGCTCTCCTCGCTGGCCATGAAGATGAAGACCGTCTCGTGAGGATTGTCTATTGCACAGATTCCATCAGATATCTCGGAGGCATACAGCGTGTCACCGTCACCAAGGCCAACGCTCTTGCCGCGATTCCGGGAAATGAGGTCTGGATTGTGGTGACCGACAACAGAGAGGGGATTCTTGCGACTCCCCTCTCGCCGCATGTAAGGCTTGTAGACCTCAAGGTAGACTATTATGCCGACGACCAGATCTCAAAACTGCATGTGCTCAAGGGCATCTTCGTCAAACGGCGGCGACACCGCAAGCTGCTCGGCAGACTGCTTGACAGGATTAAGCCGGATGTGGTGATTGCGACCGGGACATCCGAGAAATATTTCATTCCCGGCATAGCACAGGGTGCCGCGACAATACGCGAGATACATTTCAACACGGGCTACCGCATGGAGCATGCCCGCAAATCCGGCTCACTCTTCGATCTGGTCTCCGCGAGGGTCGCCGATTTCATTGACTACCGTTTCGGCATAAAGAGATATGACCGCCTCGCCCTCCTGACCCGCGAGGACCGCGATGACAACTGGAGAGGATATGACAGGGCTGTGGTGATGCCCAATCCGCTCACATTCAAGGCCTCTGTTTCCGCGCCTCTCGACAACAGGGAGATTGCCGCCACAGGACGTCTGGTAGAGCTGAAGGATTTCGCCACATTGCTGCGTGTTGTCCGCAAGGTATTCGACCGTCACCCCGACTGGCATCTCACAATCTATGGAGAAGGGGACGAGCGCCCCATACTTGAGCGCCTCATCACGGAGCTCAGGCTCAAAAACAACGTCACGCTTGCCGGGGCCGTCACCGACATACCTTCAAGACTCAGGGAGAGCTCGATATATGCGGTCTCGTCAAGGTTCGAGGGATTCCATCTCGGTCTCATCGAGGCTATGGAGGCGGGAGTGCCACCGGTCTCGTTTGCATGCAAATGCGGGCCGCGCGACATAATCACCGACGGCAAGGACGGATTTCTTGTCGCGCCGGGAGACATCGACACATTTGCCGACCGCATCTGCACCCTCATCGAGGACAGGACTCTGAGACAGAATATGGGCGCGGCGGCAAAACGACGTGCAGCCGATTTCTCGATAGAGAATATCACCGGGCAATGGATGAGCCTCTTCGAGGAGGTAATCAAGGAAAAAAGAGACAGTAGAGGCTGACATGCGTCCCCGCGTTTTCATAGCCATGCATTATCTGGAATTAGGCGGAGCCGAATCCGCCCTTATAGGACTGCTGGATGCGTGGGACTATGACCGGGCCGACATCGACCTCTTCCTCTATGCACATCGCGGCGAGCTGATGCGATATATCCCCGCACGGGTAAATCTTCTGCCCGAAAACCGGCATTATGCCTCTATCGAGAGCCCTGTCGGGGACGCCCTGCGCCGAGGATGCCTCGGAGTCGTACTGGGGCGATGGCTCGGACACCGCAGTTTCGCGAGATTCACAAGGAGAGAGAACCCGGACAACGGGGATGCGGTTTTCGCACATATCGGCAAAGCGGTGACACGGTTCCTGCCCCGGATGTCAGAGAGGGTATATGACCTCGCCATCTCATTCCTGACGCCCCATTTCCAGGTGCTCGAACATGTCAATGCACGCCGCAAGATATGCTGGATACATACCGACTACTCACACATCCACCCGGATGTCGGCCTTGAGAGGCCGATGTGGAGTGCATTCGACCATATCATCTCAATATCCCCGGATGTCACCCGCAGTTTCCTGAAACGGTTTCCGGGGCTCGATGACAGGATTGTGGAGATTGAGAACATAATGCCTGTACATCTCATACGCGGTCGGGCCAAAGAATCTCTTGCGTCCGGGATTTACGATAAAGACACATTCAACATCCTCTCTGTGGGACGCTTCACCTATCCCAAGAATTTCGACAATATTCCCGCCATACTCCGGCAGACCATATCCATTACAGGAAATGACAACCTGAGGTGGCATCTTATCGGCTACGGACTCGAAGAAGAGAAGATAAGGAAAGCCATAAAAGACCGGGGGATGGAGAACCATGTCATTATACACGGCAAAAAGGAGAACCCCTATCCATACATTGCCGGATGTGACCTGTATGTGCAGCCCTCTCGTTATGAGGGGAAGTCCGTGTGCGTGCGCGAGGCCCAGGCTCTCGGACGTCCCGTCGTCATTGCAGACTATCCCACCGCACCCTCGCAGGTGGCTGACGGGACAGACGGGATAATCCTCCCGCTCGATAATGACAGGTTTGCCCGCGGACTCGCCTCAGTCATTGAGAATGACGCACTGATGTCGCGTCTCAGCGAGAACTGCATGGCCCGCGATTACTCCAGCCGCGCGGAGATTGAAAAGCTATATTCATTGATACCACGATGATTCCCCACGTCATACACTACTGCTGGTTCGGAGGGAGACCGTTGCCCGAAAGCGCGCGCCAATGCCTGCGCTCGTGGCAGAGATGGCTTCCCGGCTGTGAGATACGCCGCTGGGACGAGAGCAACTATGACATCAATGCGGTGACATACACCCGACAGGCAGCCGAAAGGGAAAAATGGGCCTTTGTCAGCGACTATGCGCGCTTCGACATACTCTACAGACACGGCGGAATCTATTTCGACACCGATGTCGAGGTCATCGCGCCATTTGACGGCATTCTCTCCTCAGGGCCTTTCATGGGCTGGGAGAAAAGTCCCGCCGGAGTAGGTGTAAACCCGGGCCTCGGCATGGGGGCAGAAGCCGGAATGTCCCTATATGCCGAAATCCTCGCCCACTATGCCGTGACACCTTTTGTCGACAATAAGGGGGCGCAGATTCCCGGGACGGTGGTGCGCCATGTCACCGACATACTGCTCGGCCACGGTCTTGAGCTGACGGATACCGTCCAGAAAGTCGACGGCGTGACAATATATCCCTCGCGTTTCTTCAATCCGTTTGACGACGCTACAGGACGCCTCACCATAACACCCGACACCCGGAGCATCCACCGTTTCGACAAAAGCTGGTGTGACGGCTATGGCCCTGCGCGAATGCATGTATCGCGTATGCTTCACAGATATTTCGGCACAGAAATCTTTGCCCGCATACGGCGGCTGACAGGTATATGAGCATCTTTCCGCCGATAACATACCCGACATTCTATCTCCTCGCCGCAATCCTTGTGGCCATTGAAAGCACTACCCTCATCACAACCGGCACAGACCGCCTGACACGCCCTGTCCAACAGAAAGGGGAATTCTGGTTGCCTCTGCTCCTCTCCGTCATCCTTGCCTTGTGGATGGGAGCCCGCCCTGTCTCGGGAGTGGAATACGGTGATACCATCAATTATCATATCCAATACCTGCAGGCCGCAGAGGAGGGTGCCGGGAAAATCATGATTGACACAGGCTCCGAGTGGGTCTTCGGGGCCCTGATAATCATTAGTCAGGCTCTCGGATTAGACTCTAACGGCTTTTTTACGGTGATAGCTTTCGGATATGTCCTCACGGCCACATGGGCCATGAAGAAATATGTCCCGACATCCCCTTATCTCGGTTTCCTTTTCCTCATCTCATCCCTGTTTTTCCTGAACTTCGGCCTCAACGGACTGCGTAACGGACTGGCGTGCCACATGATACTGCTGGCAATGGCATTCCTGATGGAGGACAAGAGAATCATCGCGGGCATCATAGCATTTCTGGCACTGGGAGTACACCGCTCGACCATGCTGCCGATTGCAGCCGTGACAGCCGCCATCACCGTGTTGCGCGACCCGAAATACGCTTTCTATATCTGGCTTGCCTCCATACCGCTCTCACTGGCCACCGGCAATATGTTCATGGGATTTGTCTCCGGCCTCGGAGTAGACGACCGTATGGCCGCATACGCCGGAGGACACGGCCACGAATCAATGTTCTCAAAAACCGGTTTCCGATGGGATTTTCTGATATACAGCGCAATGCCGATTGCCATATATTGGTATGCCTGTATCAAAAAACATCTTCGGGACGGATGGTATAATGTCATCGCAACCACATACATGCTCTCCAATGCGGTATGGGTGATGCTGATACGTATCGAGTATTCAAACCGCTTCGCCTACCTCTCGTGGTTCCTCATACCTGTAATGATGGTCTATCCGTTGTGCAACATGAAGGCATGGGGCTCATCACAGGACAAGATTGCGGGGATTGTACTTGCCGCATATCTCCTGCTGACCATTTTCCTTCAGATTGTGGTATGGCACGCATAGACTTAATCAGACAATCATGCCTAAGACACTTACGATATTCACACCGACATATAACAGGGCGCATCTGTTAAGGCGTCTTTACGAGAGTCTTGTCACACAGAGCTCGATGGATTTCGAGTGGCTTGTAATTGATGACGGCTCGACCGATTTCACCCGACAGCTTGTCGACGGATTCATCCGCGAGGGACGCATCCCCATACGCTATATCTACAAGGAGAATGGCGGACTGCATACAGGCTACAACACGGCATACGCCAATATCGGGACCGAACTGTGCGTCTGCATCGACTCGGACGACTTCATGCCCGACGAGGCTGTCGAGACCATCGTGAGGGTCTGGCGCGAGAAAGGCTCGGACCGGTATGCCGGACTCATAGGCCTCGACCTGCTGCTCGACACGATGGAACCGATAGGAGGCCCCTTCCCGGAGGGACTCGACGAGGTGTATTTCCCCGACCTGCGCATAAGGAATCTGCATACGGGCGATGTCAAGCCTGTCACCCGCACAGACCTGATGCGCAAGGTAGCCCCGCAGACCGGATTCGAGGGAGAGAAGAATTTCAATCCCGTGTACATGCTGCTCCAGGTCACCGACACTATGCCGATGATTGTGGTTAACGAGCCTCTGTGCATCGTGGACTATCAGACAGGCTCAGAGTCCATGAGCGCCTCGATATTCAGACAATATGTCGACTCGCCGCGCTCGTTTGCCAAACTGCGCCGTCTCGAGATGACGTTGCGGCGTTCCACACTGCGCAACTCTCTGCGCTCGGCAGTCCACTATGTGTCATCGTGCATACTGGCCGGAGACTCGGACTGGCTGCGTACATCTCCCCGCAAGGGTCTCACCCTGCTCGCGGCACCTGCCGGATGGCTGCTGAGCAAATATATCAGACGCCGGGCCAAGGAATGTTGACATACTCTGTAGCCATACGCACTCTCGCCCGCAATCCCGACACACTGCGCCGGGTACTTGAGAGTGTGGCGTCACAGACTCTGCGACCCGAGAAAACGGTGGTCTATATCGGCGAGGGCCACACTCCCCCGTCATTCAGGGTGGCAGACGAGATTTATGTCACAGTGCCCAAAGGCATGATGAGCCAAAGAGTACTCGGGTATGATGAAATCAGCTCAGACTGCATACTGATGCTCGATGATGACATCCAACTTTCACCCGGGACGGCCCTGAGGCTGCTCACCGCTATGGAAAGGGATGGATATGTCCTGCTCGGAGCCGACATGTTCCGCAACCATCTGCAGCCTGTCTCCACGAAGCTCAAGGCTGTCATAGCCAACCTCACCTTCCCACACCAGCGCATCGGACGCGGGTTCATACTCCGTCCCGAAGGGTCATTCTCTTATCCGGCCCATCCGTCACGCGGGATTCTCCCCTCAGACACTTGCGGAGGCCCTCTCATGCTGTGGCATCGCAAGACATTCCTCGGGCTTCATTTCACAGATGAATTATGGCTTGAGGAACTGGGCTATCCCTATGGAGAGGATGCCCTCATCAGTTACAAGGCCAAGGCAAACGGGCTGAAAGTCGGGGTCGATTTCGGGGCCGAGGTCACCAACCTCGACTCGCAGACGGCATCGTCAGTCTATCACGCAGACCCTCGCAGGCACTATATACGCTCAAAGGCCATGACAATGGCCTGGTGGCGCATGAATTTCCGGCCGGATGGAAAGACCTCTTCGGCCAAGGCACTTGCCTGCGGTCTCTTCAAGGCCGCATGGCTCGCAGGTGTCACGGCAAGCCTCTCGCTGGCCGCACTCAGCGCCACGCCACTCACCTCGACGCTCCGGGGCATACGCGACGGCATACGGGAGGCCCGCAATCTTAATATCCCACCTTATATCCTGAGGGACTGATGCTACTCCACGTCATCACATCCATGCTCACCGGGGGTGCCGAACGGCTTGTGACGGAATTGCTTCCGCGCTTCACGGCTGCGGGTCTCGACTGCGGGCTGGCTGTGTTTGACGCCACCCCTACCCCGTTTCTCGAGCGGATACAGGACGCTGGCATAAAGGTCTGTCCTCTCGGTTACGGACGTCCCTCCGTCTATAATCCGGCACAGATCGGACGTCTGAGAGAGCTGTTCAGACAGGCCCGGACAGTACATACCCACAATACCACCCCTCAGTTTTTTGGAGCCGCGGCATGGCGCAAGGGTGGCCCGAAGATGGTCACTACCGAACATAACACCGACAACCGGCGACGCCACATACCTATGTGCAGCCATATCGACCGCATGATGTACTCGCGATATGACGCAATAGCCTGCTGCAGCAACCCTGTCATGGACGCACTGAGGAAACATCTTGGCACGCCTCCCGGCAGACAGCAGCTTGTCACAATCGAAAACGGCATCGACCTCACCCCATATCTCGCTATCCCGGACAAAAAGCCGGGCGAAACCGTAGAGATACTTATGGTGAGCGCATTCCGGCCACAGAAAGACCATCTCACCGCTCTCCGGGCCCTTGCGATGCTGCCCGACAGGTTCAGGCTGACTCTCGCGGGCGACGGCGAGCTGCGCGGACAGGTCTGCCGCGAGACAGGACGCCTCGGCCTGACAGGGAGGGTCACCTTCACAGGCAATGTGGCCGATGTCCCGGCCCTCTACCGTGACGCGGACATAGCCCTGCTCTGTACCCGCCATGAGGGTATGAGCCTCTCCATAATCGAGGCAATGGCCTCGGGGCGCCCTCTGGTGGCCTCTGACGTCGAAGGGGTAAGGGAGAATGTCGGAGACGGGGCGATACTTGTTCCGGGCGCCGACCCCGGAGCCCTTGCCGATGCTATCCTGGCACTCGACAACTCGGATGAACTGCGCACACGCACAGGGATGCAGGGGCGCAGACAGGCACGACGTTTCGACATAGACACCACGGCACAGAAATACATAACACTCTATAAATCTATATGAACTCACAGTTTTTAAGAATCATGGCCATTATGGTGACGCTGCTCACGGGTGTCGCCATGCAAGCGCAGGACAAGCCGCGATGGGCCATCAGGGGCACATCAGACATCAACGCCAGACGGACAAACGACTCGTACACGCTTGTCAAGTTCGAGACTTTCGGCCCCGACCTCGAGTCGGTGCGCCGCGACGCCGCCCTGAGGCTCCCCGAGTATCTGGCAAAGAAATTCGCCCTCAATGCCTCTGACGCCACCGTCACCGAGACCGATGCAATCGGCAATTACAAGACCTATCAGGGCACAATCCCCAACAACAGCGAGGGAGACATCAAGGTACAGGCCGACTATGTGGTGACTTTCGGAGGCACACGCCACGCCACATTCGACGCACGTCTCGTGGACGAATATGTCAGCTTTGACGAGAATGTCGACGGCACATTCGACTATACCCTCTATCAGCTCTATGCCGTCACGACCCGGGAGGGAGCCACACCCGACTATGACAGCTTCTCATATACCCGCAGTTACCGCGGACAGGCTCTGGTACGCTCAATCATCCCCGGCTGGGGGCAGTGGTACAAGGGCCAGGAGACCAAGGCATGGTGCATCTGGGGCGCCGAAGCCGTGTTCGTGGCCGGGTCGGTCTATTTCAACCACCGTTTCCACAGCTACCGCAACGACTACCGCGACTGCGTGGCCGCAGATGACGGCATATCCGCCGCAAGCTATCACAGCAAATACAAGAGCTGGCGCACCATGCGCAACATATCCATAGGATGCGCGGTCGCCACCTACATCTACAACCTCTGTGACGCCGCCTTCTCAAAGGGGCCTCGTCAGGTGGTGGTGAGGAAGAACACCGCCCCCACTGCCTCGATGTCGTTCGGCCCGACGCTGGTCTACGACCCCAACACCGTCATGGCCCCCGCAGTGGGGATGACCGTGACCTTCTGATGAAGATAATCCGTATGTCTACCGTCGGGCTGTCGCTCGACATATTCTGCCGCGGACTGCTCGGCGAACTCTCGTCCGAGGGGTACGATGTCGTGGCCCTGTCATCGCCCGACGCCTCGCTCGCCCGGCTCGGAAAACGCGAGGGGGTACGCACCGTCGGTGTGGAGATGAGCCGCAGCATATCCCCGCTCTCTGACCTCGTTTCGCTGTGGCGGCTCGTGAGGGTGATGCGGCGCGAGCGTCCCGACATGGTGCATACCGTCACCCCGAAGGCGGGACTGCTCGGGATGCTTGCGGCACGGATGGCACGGGTGCCTGTGAGGGTACACACTTTCACGGGACTCCTCTTCCCCACCGCCACGGGATTCCGACGACGGCTGCTGATGACCACCGACCGCCTTACATGCATGGCGGCGACACATATAGTGCCCGAGGGCGAGGGGGTAAAGGCCGACCTCATCTCGGGCCATATCACCCGCAAGCCGCTGCGTGTCCTCGGGTACGGCAATGTGCGTGGAGTCGACCTCGGGCACTATCACACCTCCCCCGCCATCGACGCCGAGGCGGCTCGGCTGCGCCGTAACCTCGGCATACCCGAGGGCGCGCGGGTATTCACCTTTGTCGGACGTCTGGTCGGGGACAAGGGACTGCGCGAACTCATCGCCGCCATACGCGGCCTGGGGTGTCACCTCGTCCTTGCCGGAGCCCCCGAGGGTGGCGCCGACGACATCCCCGAGACTCTGCTGCGCTCAGACCCGCACATCCATCTGTCTGACGGCTGGGTGGACGATGTGCGCCCGTGGCTCGCTATGGCCGACGCGCTGGTCTTCCCGAGCTATCGCGAAGGGTTCCCCAACGTGGTGCTGGAGGCAGGGGCAATGGAGCGTCCCGCGATAGTCACCGACATCAACGGCTCGCGCGAGATAATAACCCCCGGGGTCAACGGCCTCGTGGTGCCTCCGCGTGACACGGATGCCCTGCGCGACGCCATGAAGAGATTCCTTTCCCTCTCCCCCGGGGAGGTGAGACGCATGGGTATCGCGGCCCGGGAGAATGTCGTGCGCAAATTCTCGCAGAGATATGTCCGCGACTGCCTCAAACAATTCTACAGAGAGATTCTATGCTGACATCATTACTTGTCCGGCTCAAACGCGCATGCCCGCTGTTGTGGCGCGGGGTCGAGAGTGTCAACTCCGTGCTGATGCGCATACGTTATCCGTCACTCCCCCTCATCGCCGCCCGCGAGGGTGCCGCGCTCACGTCGCGGCGCCACGACGGTCTGACATGGAGCCCCGTCACTCCCGGCGACGCCGAGGCCCTCTCCCGGTTCCTTACCTCGATGCCTGCCGCGAGGATGCGCCATTTCAACCCTCATCCGTTCGACCCCGCCACCCTGCGCCGCATGGCCTCGGGACGGTCGTTCGTCATGTTCAAGGTCACCGGTCGCGACGGCGATATTGTCGGCTATCATTTCCTGCGCTGCTTCTGGACGGGGCGTACGTTCCACGGACTCACCGTGGCGCCGGAGGCCGGAGGGCGTGGCATCGGGGGCGACATGTGGGCCCTCGGCGCCCGCATCGCCACATCGGCGGGAATGGATATGCGCGCCACCATCTCGGAGTCAAACCTCCCCTCGCTCCGCTCGTGCCGCCGTGCCACACGATGCACCGTCATAGAGCGTCTGCCCGACGGCTATCTGCTCGTAGGCTGCACTCCACGCGACGACTGAGTGAGGATTTATTTGCATTTAATAACAAAAAGCAGTAAATTTGCCCGTACAATTCAAACCTAATCCCAAATTATGTTTCAGAAACAACTCACTTTCCAGGAAGCCGTACAGCGCGCCCTGACAGTCAACTACTGCAATTTCTCGGGCCGTTCGTCACGCTCCGAGTACTGGTGGTATGTCCTCTTCACATTCATCCTCGGACTCGTGCTCGGTTTTGTGCTCGGAATCATCTTCTCCGACACACTCACCGACATCATCACCGGCATTGTCAACCTGGCCCTTCTCCTGCCGGGCCTGGGCCTGTGCGTGCGCCGCATGCACGACATCGGCAAGTCCGGCTGGTGGGTGCTTATCGCAATCATCCCCGTCATCGGCTGGATTCTCTTCATCTACTGGGCCGCACAGCCCAGCCAGCCCACCCCCAACCAGTGGGGCGCCGTTCCCAACGTGACGGCCTGACATAGGATAGCGAACAGAAAACAGAAAAGGCCTGACAGCAGCGGTCAGGCCTTTTCTGTATATAGGGAGCAGGTGTTATTTCACTTACGGTTGCGGTTGCGCCAGAGGTTGGTCATATCCTCGAGGCTCTTGCCCTTGGTCTCGGGCACGAGGGCTGCCACAAACCATGCGGCGAGCACGCAGATGATGCCATAGAGGGCGTATGCGAACATGTGGCCGAACTTGTCGCCCATGCCGAGGCCGTGCATGTTATACATGGGCACGAAGGTCGACGAGACGATAAAGTTGAATATCCACTGGAACGCCACCGCGATGGCCACGGCCTGCGAGCGGATGGTGTTGGGGAATATCTCGGCGATGAGTACCCAGCAGATGGGGCCCCACGAGAACATGAACGATGCCGAGTAGACCATGATGGAGATGACGGGCACGATGGGAGCGACCTCGACAACATTCGAGATGGCTACGCCGAACGCGCCGATGGCCATGCCTATCGAGCCCCAGATGAGCAGGGGCTTGCGGCCCAGCTTCTCGACCGAGAACACTGCCACGAGGGTGAAGGTGATGTTGACGATGCCCATGATGACGGTCTGGACCATGGGGTTGCCCATGTTCATCGACTCGAATATGCGGGGTGCATAGTAGAGCACGGCGTTGATGCCGACAGCCTGCTGGAATACCGAGAGCATGACGCCGACAAAAATGACCATAACGCCGAACGAGAAGAGGTTCTCGCTCTTGACATCTGTGGTCGACTTGATCTGCGACAGAATCTCCTTGGCCTTGTGATAGCCGTTGATGTGGGCCAGCACGCCCAGGGCCTGCTCGTCCTTGCCAATAAGGGCCAGATAGCGCGGAGACTCGGGCACAAGGCACACGAGCACGGTGAAGAGACCTGCCACGATAGCCTCGGAACCGAACATATAGCGCCAGCCGGTAGCGATGGTCCAGGGGTCTGAGTTCTCGGACACGCGATAGATGGTCTCGCCAATCTTCTCGATGACGGGCTGGGTGTGCTCGCCGAGGATAAGGAAGTTGACAAAGTAGACCACAAGCTGGCCGAAGATGATGGCAAACTGGTTCCACGACACGAGGGTGCCGCGCATGTTGGAGGGTGCTACCTCGGCGATATACATGGGGCAGATGGCCGATGCGAGGCCTACGCCGACGCCACCGAGTATGCGGTAGATGTTGAAGGCCACGAGCAGCGATGCGGTGGGCACGCCGTGGTCAAAGAACATAAATTCGGGGGCATAGCTGCCGAGTGCCGACAGGAAGAAGAAGACGCCGGCGATGGCGAGCGACTTCTTGCGTCCGAAGAACGAGGCGAAGAAGCCCGAGAATGCCGAGCCTATGATGCAGCCGAGCAGCGCGCTCGACGAGGTGATGCCGTGTATGGTGTCTGTGTAGACAAAGTCCTTGGCTCCGAGGAAGAAGGCCTGCAGACCCTTCTCGGCACCCGAGATGACGGCGGTGTCATAGCCGAAGAGCAGACCGCCCAGCACTGCCACGAGCACGATGGAGAAAAGGTAGGTCTTGCTGCCTTTTTCAGGATAGTTCATGGGATTAAGGTGGTTTTTGATTAATGGTAAGATAGAAAACGGGGGTGTATGCAGGCGGGCTGCATACACCCCCGCTATGAGTGAGTGTGCGTTATGCGTACATGTTGAGGATAGCCTCGTAGAGCTCCTGCTTGCCTGAGGTCAGCTTGGGCTCGGGCTGTGTCTTGGCGTATGCCACGACATCCTCGAGGGTCATCTTGCCCTCCTCGAACTCCTTGCCCTTGCCGCCGTCGAACGACGAGTAGCGCTCGGTGAGCATGGCCTTGTAGGGCGACTCCTCGAGCAGGGCGGCAGCGCTCTCGAGAGCACGTGCCATGGCGTCCATACCTGCGATGTGGGCGATGAAGATGTCCTCCAGGTCGGTGGAGTTGCGACGGGGCTTGGCGTCGAAGTTGGTACCGCCGTTGCCGAGACCGCCGTTACGGATGATCTGCATCATGGCCTGGGTCAGCTCATAGTTGTCGATGGGGAACTGGTCGGTATCCCAGCCGTTCTGATAGTCGCCGCGGTTGGCGTCGATGCTGCCAAGCATGCCGTTGTCGACTGCCACTGCGAGCTCGTGCTCGAATGTGTGGCCGGCGAGGGTAGCGTGGTTAACCTCGATGTTGAGCTTGAAGTCCTTGTCGAGACCGTGGGCCTTGAGGAAGCCGATGACTGTCTCCGAGTCAACGTCATACTGGTGCTTGGTGGGCTCCATGGGTTTGGGCTCGATGAGGAATGTGCCGGTGAAGCCCTTTGAGCGTGCGTAATCGCGGGCGATGGTGAGCATCATTGCCAGGTGCTCCTTCTCGCGCTTCTGGTCGGTGTTGAGCAGGCTCATGTAGCCCTCGCGGCCACCCCAGAACACATAGTTGGAACCGCCCAGGGCGATGGTTGCGTCGATGGCGTTCTTGATCTGCACGGCAGCGCGGGCCACGACGTCAAAGTCGGGGTTGGTGGCGGCGCCGTTCATGTAGCGGCCGTTGCCGAACACGTTGGCGGTGCCCCAGAGGTTCTTGATGCCGGTCTCGGCCATCTTCTCCTTGAGGTAGGCGACGATCTCCTTCATGCGTGCCTCATAGCCCTCGATGTCTGTGAGGTCGCCGATGAGGTCGGTGTCATGGAAGCAGAAATATTCGATGCCGAGCTTCTGCATGATCTCGAAGCCTGCGTCAGCCTTCTGCTTGGCCACGGTCATGGCATCCTCGCCCTCATTCCAGGGGAATTTCTTGGTAGTGGTGCCGAACTGGTCGCCGCCCTCTGCGCAGAGGGTGTGCCACCATGCCATGGCAAACTTGAGCCATTCCTTCATGGGCTTGCCGAGGATCATCTTCTCGGCGTCATAGTAACGGTAGGCCAGGGGATTCTTCGAATCCTTGCCCTCAAACTTGATTTTCCCGATTCCGGGGAAATATTCTTTCACTGCCATTGGTAAAAAGATTTTATGTGGTTATTGTTTCTGTGAATTGTCTTTGATTATCATTTGCCCAGCACGTTCTCGAGGCGCTCCTTCCAGAGGGCGTATGCCTCGCGATATGCGGGACGGTCTGCCTCGACGGGCTCGATGACCTCAATCTTCTCGAGCGACTCGAAGGCCTCGTTGTTGTCGGCATATATCCCGGCACCGATTCCAGCACCCTTGGCGGCGCCTACCGAGCCGTCGGTGTCATAGAGCTCGATGGTGGCTCCGCTCACACCGGCAAGCGTGTTGCGGAAGAGGGGCGACAGGAACATGTTGGCATGTCCGGCGTGAATCTTGGCCAGCTTCATGCCCATCTGTTCCATTACCTCCATGCCATACATGAACGAGAACACGATGCCCTCCAGCTCGGCGCGGAGCAGATGAGCCTTGGTGTGGGTGAGGAAATTGATACCGTGTATCGAGGCTCCTGTCTCACGGTTGCACAGCACACGCTCGGCACCGTTGCCGAACGGTATCACCGACACACCGGCCGAGCCGATGGGGGCGGTGGCGGCAAGATCATTCATGCCGGGATAGGATATCCCCTCGGGGGCTATCACCCTCTTTGACCATGAGTTGAGGATGCCTGTGCCGTTGATGCAGAGCAGCACGCCCAGACGGGTCTGCGCATCGGTGTGGTTGACGTGAGCGAATGTGTTGACCCTGCTCTTGGGGTCGTAGTTGACCTCGCCGAGCACGCCGTAGACCACACCCGACGTACCTGCGGTCGAGGCGACCTCGCCGGGATTGAACACGTTGAGTGACAAGGCGTTGTTGGGCTGGTCGCCGGCACGGTAGCAGACGGGGATGCCGGGTACAAGGCCCAGCTCGGCGGCAGCCTCGGGGGTCATCTCGCCCTGGTTGGCGAAGGTGGGGACAATCTCGGGGAGTATGTCTGCGTCAAAACCGAGATAGTCGAGCAGGAACTTGGCGGGAGTGTTGGCCTTGAAATCCCACAGCATCATCTCGGAGAGGCCCGAGAGGGTGGTGCAGACACGCCCTGTCATGCGCATGGCGGCATAGTCGCCGGGAAGCATGATCTTGTATATCCTGGCAAAGGTCTCGGGCTCGTTCTCCTTGACCCAAGCGAGCTTGGTGGCGGTAAAGTTGCCGGGCGAGTTGAGCAGGGTGCTCAGACAAGCCTCGTTGCCGAGCTCAGCAAATGCCTTCTCGCCGTATGGCACACCACGCGAGTCGCACCAGATGATGGCGGGACGCAGGGGCTCGAGGTCCTTGTCGACCATTACCAGACCATGCATCTGATACGAGATACCTATGGCGGCAATCTCCTTGGCATCTATGCCCGAGGTGGCCATCACCGATGCGGTGGCCTGTTTCAGGCAGTCCCACCACTGCTGGGGACGCTGTTCGGCCCATCCCGGACGCAGGGCGATAATCTCGGCCTCGGTGCGGGGATAGAAATCAGATGCCACGGTCTTGCCGGTCTGGGCATCCACCAGACTGGCCTTGACAGACGAGCTGCCTATGTCATATCCTAAGAGATACATGGTATTGGGGATTATTTGTTTTTGGGTATTGTGGTTGTAGTTTTTCTAGTTGGTCTAGTTCAACTGGTTCAACTAAAGCAACTACCTATCGTGATGTGTTATATACTTTCCTGTCAAACTTGAAGAACCTTGCAGCGCGGTGGGCCACACCCTTCTGATGCTCCTCCAGGGGCACCACGTATGGCATCTGGGCAATCTTCTTGTGGAAATTGCGCACGTCGAGAGGCTTGTCGTAGACTATCTCGGTGAGCAGACGGAGCTGCGAGGCCGTGAACTTCTTGGGCAGCAGGTCGAACAGCAGCGCGCGGTTGTTGTCGGCCTCGCGGCGCACAGCCTTCAGTGCCTCGGCAATGATGAGGTTGTGGTCGAAGGCAAGCGGCCCTACGGCATTGACCGGCACCCATGCCGCCGCCTCGCGGTCCATGGTGCGCTGCAGCGCTGCATCGAGCTTGACTATGGCGAAATATGCTATGGTGACGATGCTCTCGACATGGGCCTGCTGGGCGCGCTCGAGCCAGATGACATCGCGCGGATTGCGCGTACGGTCTTTCGAGCCGAACGCCTTGAACTGTGTCAGCCTTACATCTTTGACACCTGTGAGTTCGGTCAGTACGCGGGCGGCAGCCTGGTCGAGGTCCTCGTCCTGATAGATCAGCGAGCCCGGGAGTTTCATGTCGTTGAATTCTCCGGCGTGGTCCTTGCCGCTGCGCTTCACCAGAAGCACACGCAGGTTGGCGCCGTCAAATCCGATTACGACACAGTCCACGGATATATGGTTGTTGGCTAATGGAGTCATGGGGTACGGTCAGTTTAAGGCTATATATGTTGTCGTGCTCCGCCGGACCGGCTGGAGCGGCTGTAGATTCACACCGCAAATTTACAAATCTTTTTTTGAATCTACCAAATAAAAATGGTGTTATAAAACATTAAAAATAAAAATTTTAGTTTTCATATCTCTAACAATATCCCCACTTGCGCGCCATCCCCGCTCCAATATGCTGAAAAACAAAAACATCACGTCGCGCGACGATTTTTCCTCAACCTTTCGGCGTGGTGTTTGTTAGATTGATAAAAGGGCGGCGGAGGTCCGCCCAGGGAGACAGACACTCACGTCTTCAACCCCGGAAAAACGTAAAAAACAAATCAAACATCTGTTATGAAACGATTCTTACTTGCCACGGCCGCACTGGCTACAGGCTGCATGTTCGGCATCAGCGCCCAGAACATGATTGAGCGCCCAACATTCGGCGACAATTGGAACATCGGACTTGACGCAGGTGTCACCACACCTCTCAAGGGCCATTCATTCTTCCAGAACATGCGCGGCCAGTATGGCCTGCATTTCGGCAAACAGCTCACCCCGATGGTAGGGGTAGGCATCGAGGGCGCCTGGGGCGTCAACACCACAGCGAGCCGCACCGCGTTCGACACACAGTATGTTGGCGCATACGGCACCCTCGACCTGATGACCCTCTTCGGAGGATTCACCTGTGAGAATCCACGTCCATTCACCATTGACGCTGTCTTGGGTGCAGGGTGGCTGCACGAGTTCTACACCGGCCATCACGACACCAATGACCTCGGTGCCAAGTTCGGACTCAACTTCAATTTCAAGGTCTGCCCCGAATTCAGCATCTCACTCAAGCCTTCGGTCATCTACAACGTCACCGGCAACGGCGCACACAAGGCACAGCTCAATGCCAACCTGGCCACATTCAACATGATGGTTGGTTTCAATTATAATTTCGGCCCCGGCTTCAAGTGTGTCACCTGTCCTCCCGACTATTCGGCTGATGTCGCTGCCCTCAACGAGCAGGTCAATGCCCTCCGCGCCGATCTTGACGGCTCTGCAGCAGCCCTCGCGGCAACCACTGCCGAGAACGCTGCCCTCGCAGCCCAGCTCGCCGAGTGCATGAACCGTCCCGCCACCGTCGTGGCCGACACCACCCTCAACTCCGTACGTTATGTATTCTTCAAGATTGGCTCGAGTGTAATCACCGCCGACCAGCAGCCTAACGTCGAGATGGTAGCCTCCTACCTCAAGCATCACCCCGAGAGCTATGTAGTCATCAAGGGTTATGCATCGCAGGATGGTCCCATCGAGGTCAACGAGCGTCTCGCCAAGGCACGTGCCGAGTCTGTGAAGAACGCCCTCATCAAGCGCTACAAGGTTAATCCCGACCGCATCAAGGCAGAAGGTCAGGGCATCGGCCATATGTTCACTGAGGAGTCCTGGAACCGAGTTTCAATCTGTACCCTCGAGTCTAAGTAAAGCAATCTCCTGTCAATAATACTCACCCCCGCCCGCGCAGTGCGCGGACGGGGGTGATTTTTTTATAGTTGAACTAGTTTTTCTAGTTGGTCTAGTTCAACTAGAAAAACTATACCAACCGGTCATCTCCTCTTGGGCATCATGCTGCGCAGGCTCACATGCTCTATCTTCAGGGCACCCCAGCAATATAGCAGCAGCAGCGGGGTGCGCAGGGCCATGCTTGCCCAGGGATTGCCGGGAATGGTGACGAGCATACCCGCACCCCACAGCACCAGCGCACCGAAAAAGTAGAGGCACAGCCTCGGCACGTCATAGCCGATGGGATAGTGTACCTTTCCGGCCCACCAGCTTGCCAGCATCATCGACCCGTAGCAACCGAGGGCGGCCCAGGCGCATCCCATATAGCCCATGTGGGGCACAAGGAGCACGTTTAGCACAAGGGTCACGGCCAATCCGCCGAGCGACAGCCACATGCCCCACACGGTACGGTCGGTGAGCTTGTACCACAGCGACAGGTTGAAGAAAACCCCGAAGAACACCTCGGCCACCATTATTATCGGCACCACCTTGAGGCCGCTGAAATAGCTCGGATTGATGAAATAGCGCAGTATGTCGAGATAGTACATCACGCCGAGGAAGATGGCCATGGCAAAGATGACAAACCATTTCATCGCGTCGCGGTAGCTCTGCAGCTTGTCGGCGCCCTGCTCTTTGGCGCGGGCGAAGATGAAAGGCTCGTAGGCAAACCTGAACGCCTGAATGAACATCACCATGACAATGGCAATCTTGTAGTTGGCGTTATAGATGCCAAGCTCGGCCATGGCTGTGGCCTTGTCGGCATACAGGTAGGGGAAAAGCAGCGTGTTGACGGTCTGGTTGAGTATCCCGGCCACACCGAGCACCAGCAGGGGAGCCGAGTAGGCTATCATCTCGCGCCACAGGGGTGCGCAGAAGCGCCATCTGAATCCCCGTAGCTCAGGCCAGAGCAGCGGCAGGTTGACCGCCGAGGCTATGAGGTTGGCAAGGAAGATATATCCGATGCCGAAATCAGGGGCATAGAACCACGCGATGGTGCCGGGAGCATGGGTCCACAGCCACGGACACAGCAACAGGAAGAACAGGTTGAGGCCGATATTCAGGCCTATATTGACCAGTTTGAGGGTGGCGAAGCGTATAGGACGCTTGGCATAGCGCAGATAGCTGAACGGCAATGCCGTGAAGGCATCGAGCGCGACAGCCAGAATCATCATCGCCGCATACGAGGGATGGTCGGGACAATGCAGCGCACCCGACACCGGGCCGATGAAGGCAAGCGCCACGACGACAAAGGCAGTCGAGCTGACGGCAAGCGATATGAGGCCCGTCGAATAGACCTCCATGGGGTCTTTGTACCGCTCATGGTTGGCAAAGCGGAAAAATCCGGTCTCCATGCCGTATGTCAGCACAATCATGGCTATCGCCACGGCGGCATATATATAGGTGACGACGCCATACTCGCCCTGCGCGAACGTGAACGTGTAGAGAGGCACAAGGCACCAGTTGAGAAAACGCCCGATTATGGAACTCAGTCCATAGACGGCAGTATCTTTGGCAAGGCTCTTTATTCCGGCCATTGTGGGGTAAGGGGGTTAAAGGTTAAGGGTTAAAGGTTAAAGGGGCAATTTCTTGGCAAATGAGGATTTGAGGCCACTGATAAGTTTCGAGAGCGTTATGAAATACTCTCGCAAACCGTCAAATTCCTCTTCAGTTATATACCCCAGGTCACAGGCGAGTTGCAACTGACAGAATGACTCCATAAGAGAAGCAAATGCGATGCCAAGAAAATTAATCTTCTCTCGCAAAGAAACACGTCCGCTACCTTCAGCTATATTTGAAGGCACCGAGATTATAGCCCTACGCAATTGTGCAGTAAGTCCATAGCGTTCTTCCGCAGGAAATTTACCGGATATGTCATAGGTCAATCTCACAAGAGCCCTGGCCTCTTCATAAGCCTTCAGTCCCTCGAACGAAAATCTGTTCATATTTTGTAACAGTTAAAACTAAACTCCTTTAACCTTTAACCCTTAACCTTTAACCTTCCTCGTCAAACAAGCCGCTGTCGGGTCTCCTGAGTCGCAGGTGGGTATATGCCAGCGATGTGACCTCGCGGCCTCGGGGGGTGCGGCGGAGGAATCCCTCCATGATCAGGAAAGGCTCGTAGACCTCCTCGATGGTGTCCTGCTCCTCGCCGATGGCTGTGGCGATGGTTGACAGGCCTACCGGGCCGCCGCCGAACTTGTTTATCATGGTCAGCAGCAGCTTGTGGTCCATCTCGTCGAGGCCGTAGCGGTCTATGTTGAGGGCTTCGAGGGCAAAGCGGGCTATCTCGGGGTCGATGTCGCCCGAGCCCTTGACCTGGGCGAAGTCGCGCACACGGCGCAGCAGGGCGTTGGCTATACGGGGGGTGCCGCGCGAGCGCAGGGCTATCTCATGCGCGGCCTCGGGGGTGATATGCACCCCGAGCAGTGCCGCCGAACGCGAGATGATACGCTCCAGCACCTCGTGACGGTAGTATTCGAGATGACAGTTTATGCCGAAGCGGGCACGCATCGGCGCCGTGAGCATACCCGACCGGGTGGTGGCACCCACGAGCGTGAACGGCGAGAGCGATAGCTGTACCGAACGCGCGCCGGGGCCCTTGTCTATCATTATGTCGATGCGGAAATCCTCCATGGCCGAGTAGAGATACTCCTCGACCACGCGGCTCAGGCGGTGTATCTCGTCGATGAAGAGGACGTCATTCTCCTCGAGGCCCGTGAGTATCCCCGCCAGGTCGCCCGGCTTGTCGAGCACAGGCCCGGAGGTGACCTTGAAATTCACCCCGAGCTCGTTGGCTATGATGCCCGCGAGGGTCGTCTTGCCGAGGCCGGGAGGGCCGAACAGCAGCAGGTGGTCCAGGGGCTCGCCACGCATCTTGGCCGCCTGGACAAACACCTTGAGGTTCTCGACAATCTTCTCCTGGCCGTTGAACGAGTCGAAATACGACGGACGCAGAGCCCGCTCGAAATCCCTATCACCCGAGGCACGGTTATGTATGTCAAATTCGTTTTCTTCCATTTCTGAGCTTTTCACCTACAAATTTAAGCAAAAATCCCCAACATCCCAACCTCCCGGCGCGTTATAACCATAAAACCGCAACTCAACTCTCAGCATGAAGAAAATAGTGATAATGGGCGCCACGTCGGGCATAGGTCTCAACGTGGCCGAGAAGCTGGTCCAGAAGGGCTGGCGCGTCGGTCTGGCCGGACGCAAGGACGAGGTGATGCAGACCCTGGCCGAGAAATATCCCGACAAGGTGGTGTGGCGTCACATCGACGTGACTCGCCCCGAGGCCGGAGCGAGCCTGCGCAAGCTGGTCGACAAGCTCGGAGGCATGGACACATATTTCCATGTGGCCGGGATAGGCTATGAGAACGATGCGCTCGATCCCGCCCTCGAGACAGCCACGCTCCGCACCAATGTCACAGGCTTCACGCGGATGGTCGACGAGGCGTTCCGCTATTTCCGCGACGAGCGCAAAGGCCGGGGACAGATTGCCGCCATCACGTCGGTGGCAGGCACCAACGGCGTGGGACGCCTCGCGTCATACTCGGCCTCCAAGGCATTCCAGCAGACCTATCTCAAGGCCCTCAACCAGCTCTCCAACATCCAGGGGCTGCATATCAGGTTTACCGACATACGTCCCGGGTGGGTGCGCACACCGCTGCTCGATGCCGACAAGGAGTATCCCGTGTCGATGACGTTGCCCTATGCCGTACCCCTGATTGTCAAGGCTCTGCGACGCAAGAAGAGGGTTGCCGTCATCGACTGGCGCTGGAACATCATCGTGGGCCTCTGGCGCCTCATCCCCGACTGGCTCTGGGTGCGCCTCCCCATCAGGGTCGACACACTCGCCACTCCGGCACAGACACGCACCAACGCCCTCAACGCCCGCGACGGCGAGCCCGTCAAGGCCTGATGCGGCTCAGAACTTATATCCCGCTCCGATCAGTGCAGTGATGCCCTGGGCGGGGCGGTTTCCTATATACTGCCATGTGCGCGACAGCAGGTTCTCGCCGTTGACAAAGAACGTGAGCCTGTCGGTCTGCCGCCATGCAGCCCCAAGGCGCAGGTCGGCCACCGGACTGAGGCTGTGGCGGCTGACGGGATAGAGATAGATACCGTCGGTCAGCTCGGGATATCGGCCATACTCATACACGGCCCTCCCGGCACGGAACTCGAATCCGGCATTGACGGTGAGCTTCTTCAGGGGGCGTACGGTGATGTCGGCGTCGACGACATGGCGCGCGCGGTCGCGCCACAGGTAATATGCCCTGTACTGCTCAGAGGGAGCCATGGTCCACTTGACCTTGGCCGAGAAATTGCGGCCGTTGTCGTATGCGGCCGAGGCCCCGAGGTGATAGCCCTTGATATCCATGCTCTCGAACACGGCGCCCCCGGCCTCTATGCCGTTGCACACGGGCATGAGCCATCCGTCGGCCTTGGCATAGCCGCCGAACACCTCGAGGCTCACATTATGGAATGGGCCGAAGGTCATGCGTCCGCGCAGGTCGTAGGGCACGCGGCTGCTCTTGTATGCCATGAAGGGGTTCATATAGGGACTGACACCCGTATAGAGCGAGGCGAGCGTATTGAGCTCCATGCCACCCTTGGCAGTGGCCTCTATGCCGAAATTCTGTGTCGGGGTCCATGCCAGCGTCACATCGGGCGACACGTTGAGAGCCTTGCCCGAGTTGATGGCCACATCGAGTGTGGCGCCTATGGTGACCGATGTCTTTGAGGTGCGGTTGATGAACCTCGGATTCACGCTGAATATGCCCGAGGTGTTCCCGTCGAGGGGATGGGCCGACCCGAGGTCGAACGGCACCACGGCGCCGTTGTGGGCCGAGCTGTGCAGCAGGTCAAGGTCGAGGTCAAGCCCGAACCACGAGGTGCTGCCGACCTCTATCAGGCCCGAGCCTCCGATGCCGAAAAGATTCTGCCCCACAGGGTCTGTGACACCTTCGTAGGGTGACGAGGGGTAATACTGGATGTCGGTATATTTCAAGCCGCCGAATCCGAAATGCTGCACCTTGGCGTGAGCCGAGTAGTCGAGACCCTGCACACTCGACGAGAACGCGGCATCAAAATTGACCTTCGAGGTAGTGTTGCGGCTCAGATAGCTTCCCGGAATCTGCCACATGTTGTGATAGCCGTATGTGTAGTCTATCCCGGCGTCGATGACACTCTTGCGCCCTATGGCCTGATGGAGGTCGAGCCCCACCGATGCCGTGTGGTCGCGCCACATGGGCTTGCCGTAGAACGGCGTGCCGCCCGGGGTCTGGGCGTACTCGCCGCGATGATAGGCCGAGGCATCATACTGGGCCCATGCGCTGAGGCGCGTACGGTCAGAGTCTACAAACCTGTATCCGGCCGAGACGGCGGCGTTGAAGATGGGGAATATCCCCCCGGCCACATATCCGCGCGTGTCGGGAGCGGCCTCCGGGTCGGCCCATGCGGCGGGCTCGAGGGTCGAGATGACGTTGGGCACCGGGGCGCTGACCACACGGTCGCTGTATGCCAAACGGGTCTTGGCCAGGGCCGGGAGCTGTACCTCGGGGAGTATGGTGATGCGTGATGCCTCGCGGCGCAGGGGTGATGTCTCCTGCTCGACATTTATATCTTTATGCAGGCTCTGGGCCGACACCGCGAACGGGGCGGCCATCAGGAGCGTGATGATGAGTTTGCGCATGTCTGTAACGGAATATGCTTATTTGAGTCTTGTGTCTATCATCTCGAAGATGTCGGCCTCGGTGCCGGGATAGTTGGTGCGGAGCGACTTGAGGTATTCGTCAGCCTCGAAGGTATTCCCCTCGGCGCGCAATATGTCGCTGTAGAGGATGAATCCGCGTGCCAGCCAGTAGGCCTGGGGGGTGTCTGACGATATGAGGGCGTCGGCCACCTTGCGGGCCGATTTCCTGTCGCCCGCATCGAGCAGAGCCTGCCCGTGATAGTAGGCGCTGCGGGCGCCGTAGGTGTCGCGCATGTCGCGCTCCAGCACCTCCCAGTCGGCGTATGCGGCCTCGCGGTTGCCAAGGCGGTTGTTGGCCATGGCACGCAGGAAACGCACCTCCGAGTTGCCATCGGCCGATGTCGCGGCCGACGAGGCCAGCATCTTGTCGGCGGTGGCCACGACCTCGGCATAGCGTCCGAGGTCCGAGGCGGTGCGCACGATACCCGTGCGGGCCTCGCGGAGCATGTTAGAGCCGGATGCCTTGCCCTGCAGCTCGAGGAACGAGCTGTGGGCTATCTCGGTCTTGCCCATCTCTGTCTCTGCCTTGGCCTTGATGAGCAGGGCGTCTTCGGCCACCTCGGCGTCAGGATGCCCCAGGAGCACCTGTGTGGCATATCCCTGCGCCGTACGGGCGTCGCCCGCGTTCCATGCTCCCTCGGCCAGATAGTAGAGGGCCTGGGCCCTTGACGCACCTTCGGGATAATCCTTGATGTATGATGTCAGCCCGGCCGTGGCGCCGGAGTTGACGTATGCGTTCTCGGCAGCCTGGAATGCGGTCTGCTCTATCTCCGATTTCTCGAACTTCGGGGCGCCGGGCACCGATGCGAGGAATCCGACAAGCTGGTCCAGCTTGCCGTCGGCGGCATATATCTGACGCAGGTCGTCGGCCGCGATGCGGGCCTCCTCGGATGTCGGGTATGTGGTGATGACCTTGCGGTATGTGTCTATGCCCTTGGCCTTGTCACCCGAATTGACATAGGTGATGGCGAGCTGCAGGTATCCGTTGCGCCCGGGGGCGGTGGAGGGGTGCAGACGCACCAGCTCGGAGTATGTGCGGATGGCATCGGCGGTCGCGCCTGTCGCGCTCTGGCTCTCGGCCTTCTCGAGCATGGCCTGTGGCACGAGTCCCGACGAGGGGAAGTCTGCGACAAGGCGGTCGAGGGTGGTAATCTTGCCCTTGTGGTCCTTGAGTAGCCCCTTCATCACCGCGCTCTGGAACAGCGGGTAGTCACCCTTCTTCGGGTCGAGGTCGTATGCCTTGAGATAGTCGTCCAGGGCTTCCTGATAGTTCTCGGCATAATAGCTGCAGTCGCCGAGGCGGTTGTATATGTCGGGGAGCAGCGACTGGCCGCTCCGCCCACCTGATGACTGCGCCATACGGGCCGACCGGCTGAAATCTGAGGCAGCGTCGGCATACTCCTCGAGGGCAAAGCGTGTATAGCCGAGCCCATAGCGGGCCAGCATGGCAGACTCGCCCGTCGGGGCAGGTTTCGAGCCCAGGAAGGCGAGATATGCCTTGGCCGCCGCGTCATAGTTGCCACGGGTATATTGCGCGTCGCCAAGCCATAGGTCGCACTGCGAGGCTATGGACGCATCGCCGTCGGGCACCGAGCGGGCCTCGGTGAGGTTGCGCACGGCCTCGCCGGTGCGCCCGGCGGCAAATGCGCGTGTGCCGAGCACGAAGAGGGCCCGCTGGCGTGCCCTGTTCATGGCTGCGGTCGGGCGGCGCACGCGGCGTATGGCGGCAAGCGCGCTCTCATAGTCATTGTCGGTCATGTACCCCTCGACGATATAGCGCTCGACCTCGGGGGCGTATGCCGAGTTGGGATACTCGCGCAGGAACTCCTCGAGCATCGACACAGAGTTGCCGAACGGCACGCGGCCACCGTCGAGACGGGCCACGGCATAGTTGTAGAAAGCCTCCTCGCGCACCTTGGCGTCATAGTCCATGCGGTATGCCTTCTCGAAGGCGAGGAGCGCCGATGTGGTGTCGCCGCGCTTCATGTATGCCTGTCCCAGGAAGAGCCATGCGCTCTGTCCCATTGCCGACGGCGAGTCGGTGGCCTGCTGCAGCAGCTTTATAGCCGCGTCGGTGTTCCCCTTGGCATACTCGTCCGTGCCGAGGATATAGTATGCCGAGGGCTGCGGAGAGGTGGCCTCGGCGCAATATTTCCACAGATAGGGCACAGCCTCAGAGGTGCGCCCGAGATTATACAGCGACTCGCCCGCCAGACGGTTGCACTCGGGCAGGAACTCCTTGACGCGCCCCTGTGCTATAAGCTCGCGGGCGGCGGCAAGCGACTCGGCATAGTTGCCCTGCGAGAATTCGATCTGGGCTATGTAGTATGGTGCGGCATTGCCGGGGGCCTGGGTGGTGTCTACACTGCGCAGATACTCGAGGGCGGTCTTGTAGTCCTTGCGCTGATAGGCGAGATAGCCCATATAGAAACGTGCCGTATCGCGCCAGTCGGGCTTGGAGAGCAGCGGACGGAAATATGACTCGGCCTTGTCGGGCTCGCCGAGCAGCATATAGGCATATCCTGTGCGGAAAGCCACCTCATCGGCTCTCGCGGGGGTCAGCGCCGAGGGGTCGATGCCCTCATAGTCGGCGAGTGCGGCGGCATATTCACCCCGGTCCCAGCGGTAGTCGCCGCGCAGGCTCCTGACCATGGCGCGGCGTGGCGACACGGGATACTCGTCAAGGAAACGCTCTATGACAGGGAGCGCCTCGTCGTCGCCGGCCTTGAGGGTGGCCAAAGCCATGTAATATAATGCTTCCTCGCGCTGGCCGGGAGTGACGGGGAGTGCGTGCAGCCGCGCGAGCTGGTCTATGCATCCGGCATAGTTGCGGTCTGCCTCAAGCAGGGCGATGCCTCGGTCGAGATAGCCCTGTGCGTCTGGTTTGTTGATCTGTGCTACAGCCGGGGCCAATGCCAGCCCCATGGCCGCTGTGAGAATGACGGGACGTTTCATATATGCAAAATTACGCCTTTTTTAATCAATATCCACCCCTCGGTTGTTAAAAATTAAGACTCACTTTCAACTATCGACCATATTATGAGAAAAAACGGGTTTCTGACCATACTGTGTCTGCTCTGCGCCCTGATGGCCGGGGCTGCGGGGACACGTCCGCGCGTGGGGCTCGTGCTGAGCGGCGGCGGCGCCAAGGGTATCGCACACATCGGCGTCATACAGGCGTTCGAGGAGAACGGCATACCCATCGACTACATCACGGGCACCTCGATGGGCGCAATCGTGGGTAGCCTCTATGCCGCAGGACTCTCGCCCGACGAGATGATAGGGCTGATAGCGTCACCGGGATTCACAGATTGGTCTACCGGCAAGATCAACCCCGACTATGTGTATTATTTCCTCAGACAGCCCGAGACCCCGGCGTTCGTCAACCTGAACCTGGGCAAGGACTCGGCCAGCGTCAGGTCGGTGCTTCCGATGAGCCTCATCAATCCCATACCGATGAACATGGCGTTCCTCGACATCTATTCGCGCTACACGGCGCAGTGCGGAGGCGATTTTGACAAGCTGTTCGTGCCGTTTGCCTGTGTGACCTCCGATGTCTATGCCAAGCACAAGGTGGTGCTCTCAAAGGGCTCGCTGGCCGATGCCGTGAGGATGTCGATGTCCTTCCCGGGGATATTCGAGCCCATCGAGCTCGACGGTGTGCCGATGTATGACGGAGGCATCTATGACAACTTTCCGGTCGACGCTATGATGGAGCGTTTCAACCCCGACGCCGTGGTGGGCATAGATGTGGGCTCGAAGGATGCTCCCCCCACGTCGCGCAATCCCCTCGGGCAGCTCGAGGACATGATAATGCAGCCCAACACATATCCCTTCCCATACGACAAGGGTGTGCGCATACACATCGACCTCGATGAGTTCGGGCTGCTGGATTTCGGCAAATACCGCGAGATATACGACATAGGTTACCGCCGCGCCATGGAGATGATCGATTCGGTGAAGATGAAGACCGGCGCCGGGGTGTCGCCCGCATCGGTGGCCGAGAGGCGCAAGGAGTTCAAGGCCCGCACACCCGAGATGATAATATCGAAGGTCGAGGTGACCGGGGGCACACCGCGCGAGAACAACTATCTGACGCAGATATTCACGCCGCGCCACGGCCACACGACACTGACTTTCGACGAGGCCCGCGAGGCATATTATCGTGCCGTGAGCTCGGGACGCCTGCAGAATCTCGTGCCGACACCGGTGCTGAACCCCGACTCGACCTTCACGTTGAAATACAGGGCCGTGGTCAAGGAGGATTTCTCGGTCGGCATCGGGGGTTACATATCCTCGTCGACAAGCAGTATGCTCTTCTTCAATGCCGGATACAATCCGCTGCGTTTCAAGGGCCTGGACGCCAACATAAACGCATGGCTCGGACAGAGCTATCTAGGGGTCGAGGCAAGGGGCGCGTTCTACTATAACACATACCGCCCGTCGACACTGACGCTGAGGTTCGTGGCCACGAGGCGCAGCTACAACGAGACCGAGAAGCTTTTCTATGAGTTTGACTCGCCCGACTTCATACGCCGCTCGGAGGTATTCGGGCGCATGGCCTACAGCATCGGGCCGAGACTGCGGTCGCGTGTCGATGTGTGGCTCGGTTACGGTCATCTGACAGACAGATATTTCGCCGACCTGCGCGCCACCGACGACAGCAGCGAGAAAGACCGTGGTGTCTTCAACCTCGGGCAGATTGCCGCACGGTGGGAGAAGAACACACTCGACAACACCATAGCCCCCACTGCAGGCACACGCCTCAAAGGCACGGCGATGGGTGTGGCCGGACGCTATCATTTCACCGACGGCCTCACCGGGACACGGGATTCAAAGGATGTAAACTGGATCCAGGCCGACCTGTCGGCCCTGCACTACATACCGTTGGGGCGCCGGTTCGCCCTCGGCATCGAGGGGCGCGCGCTGCTGTCGACACGCAAGCTGCTGCCGACATACCAGGCGTCGATAGTGTCGGCACCGGCCAGCCTTCCCACCCCGTCGAGCCACAACGTCTTCAATCATGCACTCAGGGCCAACTCGTTCCTGTCGGCAGACCTGCAGCCTATATGGAAGGTCTCATCCACATTCCAGCTCCGCGCCGACCTGCACGGCTTCCTGCCCATGCGCAAGATACTCCCGGCCTACGAGGGCCCGGGCGCCCGCTACGGACGTTGGCTGCACGACCCGGAATTCTTCGGCGAGCTGCGCGGACAGCTCAACCTGCCGTTCGGCACGGTGAGCGCATATGCCAACTATGCCACCGGCGGTACGGGATGGAATTTCGGCCTGTCGATAGGCACGTTCATACTGGCTCCAAAGTTTTTGGAGTAGGTCCAACTACCTCACACTTTTATCTCCTCCCTCCCGGCGGCGGCGTTGAGCCTGCGGGCAAGGATATAGAGATAGTCGCTGAGGCGGTTGACATAGGCAAGTACGGCAGGGTCTACATATTGGCCGGTGGCCGCGAGGTCGAGTATCGCCCTCTCGGCGCGGCGGCAGACCGTGCGGGCCACATGTGCAGTGGCCGCAGCCACCGTCCCACCGGGGAGGATAAACCATTTCTGAGGCTCGACACGTGAGTCGGCCTCGTCGATGGCATGCTCAAGGTCGGCTATGACCTCGGGGGTGATGGCCTTGCACTCACGGCCATCAGGCGTGGCGAGATAGGCTCCGATGCCGAACATCAGGCGTTCAATCCCGAGCATGATCTCGGCCTCGGGCTCGGCACCCGGAATCATGGCGGCGTGGGCCTGGACAAGACCCAGATGCGAGTTGAGTTCGTCAAGTGTGCCATAGGCATTGACGCGGGGCGAGTTCTTGGCAATCCTCGTGCCCCCCACCAGCGACGTGGTTCCGTCATCGCCGGTGCGTGTGTAGATAAGACTTTTTTTCATAGTGACAAAATTAATGGAAAACTTCGTATATTTGTAACCTCAAACTCTTAAAAATTCAGAATCTATGTTTTCAGGTATTGTAGAAGAGGCCGGCACGATAGCCGGCGTGACCCGCAGGGACGGCAACGTAGACCTGCGCGTCAGGTGCAGTTTCACCGACGAGCTCCGCATCGACCAGAGCATGGCCCACAACGGCGTATGCCTCACGGTGGTGGCCCTGCATCCCGACTCGACATATACGGTGACAGCGATACAGGAGACTCTCGACCGCAGCAACCTCGGACTGCTCGCCGAGGGGGACGAGGTCAACCTTGAGCGCTCGATGGTGATGAACGGACGCCTCGACGGACACATCGTGCAGGGACACGTCGACACCACAGCCGTCTGCACCGACATCGAGGAGGTGGAGGGAAGCCGCTATTACCGCTTCGAATACGAGGTTAGCCCCGAGATGGTGCGCAAGGGATACATGACCGTCGAGAAGGGCTCGGTCACCGTCAACGGCGTCAGCCTCACGGTGTGCGACTCTGAGGCCCGCTCGTTCCGCGTGGCCATAATCCCCTACACTTTCGAGCACACCAATTTCAAGGCCATCAAGCCCGGCACCCGCGTCAATATCGAGTTTGACATCATAGGCAAATATCTGGCCCGTCTGGCCGAACTAACCGCCTGAGGCAGATGACGCCGATTTGGCGATATGGCCGATTATAGCTAATTTTGCACTCTCATATTTCTCAACAGGTACAATAATGCTCGACTTTATCACGCTATTAGCGCTCTTCGACCCCGCCGGAATCATGGCGAAGTTCTTCGTGGCCGACGCCACCACGGTCTATCTGCTGGTGTTCGGCTTCATGGTCATCGAGAGCTCGTTCATCCCGTTCCCGTCGGAGGTCATAGTGCCCCCCGCGGCCTATCTGGCATGCACCAGCCACGATGTCAACATCTATGCGGTGGTGCTTGTGGCCACGGCCGGAGCCATCGTGGGCGCGCTCATAAACTACTATCTGTCGGTATGGATAGGACGTCCCATCGTCTATGCCTTCGCCAACTCGAGAGTAGGCCACGCATGCCTCATAGACGCGGCCAAGGTGCGCCGTGCCGAGGAGTATTTCGACGCCCATGGCGCCATCTCGACATTCATAGGACGTCTCATCCCCGCCGTGCGCCAGCTCATCTCGATTCCGGCCGGACTGGCCAGGATGAACGTGGGCAAGTTCGTCATCTTCACAGGCCTCGGCGCCATGACATGGAACATAGTCCTGGCCGCGCTGGGATGGTGGCTCGGCAAGCTCGTGCCGCGCGAACAGCTCTATGCCAAGGTCGAGGAGTATAACGACTATCTCACATACATCGGCCTCGGAATAGGCGTGATATGTGTGTGCGTGATACTCTGGAACGCATTCAAGCCCCGCAAAAAGGAAACGATATGACACAGGTTGCTCCCTCGCTGCTTGCGGCAGACTTCACCCGTCTGGGCGATGCCGTGGAGATGGTCAACGGCTCTGAGGCGTCGCTGATACACATCGACGTCATGGACGGCGTGTTCGTGCCCAACATCACAATCGGGTTTCCCATCATCGAGTCGATCGGCCGCATAGCCCGCAAGCCGATGGATGTGCACATGATGGTCACAGACCCGGGGCGCTTCGTCGGGATGGTGCGCGACTGCGGGGCCGCGATGATGAATGTCCATGTCGAGGCCACGACACACCTGAACCGTGTGGTGCAGGCCATCCGTCAGGCCGGAATGAAACCGGCTGTGACATTGAACCCCGCCACCCCCGTGTGCATGCTCGAGGAGATAATCAACGATGTCGACATGGTGTTGCTGATGAGCGTGAATCCCGGATTCGGGGGACAGAAGTTCATCCCCGGCACCCTCGACAAGCTGCGCCGTGTCCGGCGCCTCATAGACGCTTCGGGCTCCAAGGCCCTTGTCGAGATTGACGGCGGTGTCAACCACGAGACCGCTCCTCTGCTCACCGAGGCGGGCGCCGACATACTTGTGGCCGGAAGCTATGTGTTCGGCGCTCCCGCCCCCCGCGCAGCCATAGCCGAGCTTGCACGACTCTGAGAAAAAGCGATCATGATAAAGGACATACGCATTTCAGACTACGACTATCCGCTGCCCGACGGACGCATAGCGTCGCACCCGCTGGCCGAGCGTGACCACTGCCTGTTGCTGGTGAGGGGCGAGGACGGCTCGGTCACAGACAGCCGCTTCGACCGTCTGCCCGACCTGCTTCCCGCAGACTCGGTGCTGGTCTACAACAATACCCGCGTCATCAACGCCCGCCTGCGTTTCCGCAAGGGTGACGGCGGCACGGGGGCCCTCATCGAGATATTCTGCCTCGAGCCTGTCGATCCGGCCGACTATGCCGTGAGCTTCGCGTCGGTACGGCGCTGCTCGTGGCTATGCTTTGTCGGCAACAGCAAACGCTGGAAGGAGGGACCTCTGACCTCACACGTCAGCGTCGAGGGGCACGACATAACCCTCACCGCCACCCGTACAGAGCGCAGAGGCAACGCCTCGGTGGTCGAGTTCGCATGGGATGACACCGACGTCACTTTCTCGTCGATAATCTCCGCGCTCGGCGAGATACCCATCCCCCCATACCTCAACCGTCCCACCGAGAGCAGCGACTCCGAGGACTATCAGACCGTCTACTCGCATATCGACGGCTCGGTGGCCGCACCGACCGCCGGACTGCATTTCACTCCCCGCGTGCTCGAGGCCATAAGCGAACGGGGCATACCGCGCCGCGAGCTGACCCTCCATGTCGGTGCCGGGACATTCCAGCCGGTCAAGTCGGACACCATCGGCGACCACGAGATGCACAGCGAGTTCATAGCGGTATCACGCGAGCTCATCGAGGAACTTGCCGGGACCGACCGCCGCGTAATCGCCGTCGGGACGACATCGGTGCGCACGCTCGAGAGCCTCTATCACCTCGGATGCATGGCACATCAGGGCCTCGCCCCGGCAACCCTCCAGCAGTGGTATCCCTACTCGGCAGATCACCCCGCACTCAGTGTCGGCGAGGCCATGCAGGCCCTGCTGCGGAGTTTCGAGGGGCCGGTGTTTGTCGCATCGACACGGCTCATGATAGCCCCCGGATACACCTACCGCATAGTCAGGGGGATGGTGACAAATTTCCATCAGCCACGCTCTACCCTGCTTCTGCTCGTGTCGGCCTTCATCGGCGACCGTCCGGGGTGGCGCGCCCTATATGACCATGCCCTCGCCGGAGAATACAGATTCCTGTCGTATGGCGATGCGTGCCTGCTGCTGTGATGCAGTTCAGATACAGCAGTGGCCCTGCGCTGATGCGCAGGGCCACTGTTTTAACCGGACGTCGCCTTACTCGGCGCTTGCCAGAGGCGACGGTGTGGTATATGTCCTTGTGGCGAGTTCCTGGCTCACCATATAGAGACCCATGCCGTTGTCACCGATCAGCTTGAGCTTGTCGATGAGCGTGCGGCAGTTGTCCTCCTCCTCGACCTGCTCGGATACGAACCATGCGAGGCGGTCGCGGGTGGCATAGTCCTCCTCCTTGGTTGCCAGCGAGTAGAGGCTGTTGATGAGGGCTGTCACCTTCTGCTCGTGCTCGAGGGTAGCCTGGAAGGCAGCCATGGGCGATTCCCAGCTTGTGGGGACAGCCTCGATAGCCTTGAGCTCGACGCGGCCTCCGCGCTGGTTGATATAATTCATGAATATCTCGGCGTGAGCCTGCTCCTCCTGAAACTGCACCTTGAACCAGTTGGCGATGCCGCTGAGGCCCTCGGCCTCAAAGTGCATGCTCATCGAGAGATAGAGAAAGGCGCTATAGAACTCGGCATTGATCTGCTCGTTGATAGCGTCCTGGATTTTAGGGTTAAGCATATCGGTTTACTTTTTTGTTAGTTGATACAAAATTACAATTTTTCTGTATATACACCCCTCCACAAACAGAAATATTTTTCACTATTGTGTGATATATTGTAAAAAACTTGGCGGAGAGTAAAAAAAACGTTAACTTTGCACCCGGTGCGTAGACCATGCCCGTATCATGGCATACATACCGGCCCAACGTCAAGTATTGCGGATTCCTCTCTCCGCTGCACACATAATATGAACATACATCCACTGACCTTATGACCCTGCATCCATGATGCAGACGAGTTTAAGATAAATAACATATTAAAAAGACCTTCCAACATCACATAACCCTAAATTCCAGAAAGGAACATCATGGCCTATTGGATAGTAAATGCGCTGATTGTATTCTCGCTATGCGTACTCTTCGCCGGAGTGCTGATTCCGGAGATTCTGCTCATCGCCTACAGGCGCAACCTTTTTGACGAGGTTGACGAACGTAAGATACACAAAGGCTCCATCCCCCGCCTCGGCGGCATAGCCTTCGAGCCTGTGATACTGCTCAGCATCGCCCTTGTGCTGGGCGGCAACATCATGCTCGGCATCAGCACGTTCGGCAACGCGTTCGAGCACCACGGACTGCTGATGATAGCGGCCTTCTGCTCGGTACAGCTCCTATATCTCGTCGGTATCGCCGACGACCTCATCGGCATCAAGTACAGAGCCAAATTCGTCGTGCAGATTGTCTGCGCCATACTGCTCATCTGTGCCGGATGCTGGTTCACCACCCTCTCGGGGGCACTCGGATTCGGCGAGGTCAGCCCATGGTTCGGCTACCCCTTCACCGCCATCGTCATCGTGTTCCTCATCAACGCCATCAACCTCATCGACGGCATCGACGGCCTCGCCTCGGGACTCAGCTCGATAGCCACCGTCATCTATGGCATCTCATTCCTGTTTCTTGGCGAGTATGCGCTTGCCGTCATCGCCTTCGCCACATTCGGCGTGCTCTGTCCGTTCTTCTACTACAATGTGTTCGGCAATGTCAAGAAGCACTCCAAGATATTCATGGGCGACACCGGCTCGCTGACCATCGGACTCATACTCAGCATCCTCGGCATCAAGCTCTACACGATGCCCGCATGCTCGGCCCTCGAGTTCAAATCGGCCATACTGGCATTCTCGCCCCTCATCATCCCCTGCTTTGACGTAATCCGCGTCTACATCATGCGCATACGCCAGCACCGTTCTCCCTTCCTGCCCGACAAGAGCCATATCCACCACAAATTCCTTGCAGCAGGCATGAAGCCCCGCACCGCCATGGTCACCATCATCACCATCTCGGCACTCTTCTGCCTTGTCAACCTCGGGCTGTCCAATTTCCTCGACATCAACATCATCGTGATACTCGATGTGATGTTCTGGATGATATTTAACGGCTGGCTCAACTCGAGGATCCGCAAGTACAACGCGGCACAGCAGTAAAAGATGACGTGACTCAGGTCATCTATGTAACCTATATGGCAGATGCGGCTTATGTATGGACTACATAAGCCGCATCTGCCATATAGGAATATAACATCAATCACATCATCCCGTCCAGATACAGCTGCGCCTCGGGGCCGAGGTTGAACACGAGGTCAAGGATGCTCAGACCCGGGATGAATCCGAGCTTGTCCTGGCGTACCTGACGGTATGGTGTCCACACTGCAGGAGGGACAATCACGGCCTCCTCGCCTCCGGCAACAGGCTCGCCAAGAGCGAGGATGCGACGTATCTGCGCGTCCCACGCCAGGGCAAGCTCCTCAAGACGCGGATAGCGGTCGGCGACACCTGCAGTGAGCATGGGGAGGAATCTGTCGATATAGAATTCAAAATAGGGTGTGCGCCCGTATGCGCTCTCGAGTGCGACACGGTGCACGTCCCACCACGCGCCGTGGTCAGAGATGCGGATGTCGCTCCACAGACACCTGTGGGTGTCTGGCTTGGCTATGGGCACGGTGAGCTCGAGACGGCCGCGTGTGTCGGCGATGACAAAACGGTGTGTGGCCTTGTCGCGCTTGTCAAAGCGCGTGTCCCACCTCTGGGCCGAGCCGCCGCAGGCCCATGCCGCCGCATAGTCGGCCACCCCCGCGCACAGGCGCGGAGGCAGCGATACGGTCTTGTCGGGATACCTGACGGGACGTGGCATCAGTCAGTATATTTCGGGCTGTCGGGATTGGCGTCGCGCAGGATGCGGTTCCAGCGTATGCCGCCGTTGAATATGGACTTGTCCTTGTCAAACGAGATGAGAACCCTCTCGGGGCGTCCCACGATATGATCTTCGGGCACGAATCCCCAGTAGCGCGAGTCGAGCGAGTTGTCACGGTTGTCGCCCATCATGAAATAGTAGTCCATCTTGAAGGTGTATGTATCGACAGGCTTGCCGCCGATATACATCTTTCCGTCGCGCCACTCGGCGTCGCGGTTCCCCTCGTAGTCGCGTATCACGCGGCCATAAATCTGCCATGCACGGGGCCCCATCTGCAGCCTGGCACCCTTGGCGGGTATCCAGAGCTCGCCGTAATCCGAACGGGTCCAGTTGTCGGCCACCCCTGCGGGATAGAGCATCTCGCCGGGCTGTGCGGGCATCTGCATCACCTTGGCCACAGACTTGTCGGCCTCAAGGGCCTTGACCATGGCGGGAGTGAGGGGCGCGGCATAGACGGTGGGCACCGTGCCGTCGTCGTTGACGATGAACCCGAGCGCACGCAGCGCAGGGATGTCGTCGACGGTGACAGGCACCGTGTGGCGGTCGTCGACAGCCACACCGAGCTCGTCCCACATGGCGTCTGTCATGCTACCCTGACGAAGCTGGAAATAGTGGTTGTACTGCACGTTCTCGGGCTGGGGAATGGCCTCACCGTTGATATAGACAATCCCGTCGCGGATGGCGATACGCTCGCCGGGCAGTCCGACGGCGCGCTTGACATAGTTCTCGCGGCGGTCTACAGGACGCCATATTATCTCGCCGAAGGTCTGCGGATTAGACTCTATGGCCTCGCGTCCGTACATACGCACCAGCGTATAGTAGTCGGGATTCTGCACCTTGGCGCACACGGTGTCTCCGGCTGGGAAGTTGAACACCACGATGTCGCCGCGCTCAATCTTGCCGAGCCCTTTGAGACGGTGGTACGACCACTGCGGATTCTCGAGATAGCTCTTGGTGTTGATGATGGGGAAGGTGTTCTGTACCAGCGGGAAATGTATGGGGGTGTTAGGCACACGCGGGCCGTAGGCCATCTTGTTGACCCACAGATAGTCGCCGACAAGGAGCGACTTCTCGAGCGAGGAGGATGGTATCTGATAGTTCTGCCCCACGAAGGTGAAGACAAAATAGACCAGCACGAGGGCATAGACGATGGCATCGACCCAGCTCATCACCGCACGCACGGTCTGGTTCTTTGATTTCTTCCACCATGTGAAGGGGATATAGCCCAGGATATAGATGTCAAGCAGCAGCAGCCACCACAGGGCCACCCACCAGTTGCCGAGCCATGCCACCCAAAGGAAGAATATGAGCGAGACAATGCCGAAACGCACCCAGCGGGTGGGACGGGTGGCGGCGATACGCTCCATGAATGAGGGAGATTTCTTGCTGGCGGTCATCTGGACTGGATTTTAAGTATGTCAGACATCATGTCGTCTATGCTGAAGACACCCTTGCGGCCGGCAATCCACTCGGCTGCCATCACGGCACCGAGGGCAAATCCGTCGCGGCTCTTGGCCTCGTGGGTCAGTGTAATGGTGTCGACATCCGAGTCCCATGCCACGGTATGTATGCCGGGCACCTCGCCACGGCGTATGGCCAGCACGGGGAGTTCGGTCGCGGTGGCCTCGGCCGCATTCTCGGGGGCGGCTGTCCTGACACCCTCGTCGTCGACGCGCACCTCGCCCACGGCACGGTAGCCGGTGAGCAGGCCATCGGCCTCGACAATATCCCTCGCCATGGTGAGTGCCGTGCCCGAAGGGTAGTCGAGCTTATGGATATGATGGGTCTCGGTGAGCTCGGGCATGTACTGAGGCAGGTGCCCCATGATTGCCGCGAGCTGACGCGACACGAGGCGTGTCACATAGACTCCGATAGAGAAATTGCTCGACGCCAGCATGGCGCTCCCGGCTTCGGCGACGGCCTTCTCGACCTCGGGCAGCCTGTCATACCAGCCGGTCGAGCCACATACCACGGGGACACCGCGGCGCACGGCCTTCTCGACATTGGCAGGGGCCGTCGAAGGGGTGGTGAACTCGATGGCGGCCTCAGCCGAGGCAAAAGCCTCAGAGTCCATATCGCCGATATTCCCGGCATCTATCACGGCCACAATCTCGTGGCCCCTCTCGCGTGCTATACGCTCGACGGCATGACCCATCTTGCCATAGCCTATAAGTGCTAACTTCATAATCTATGATTTCTAGTTTTTCTGGTTGAACTAGACCAACTAGTTCAACCAGAAAAACTCTTTAAACTTTAATCTCTAATCTTTAAACTCTATCTCTCAGAACCTTATCACCAGCTCGGCGCATACTTTGTCGGCGGCGTCGAGCGAGGGGGCCTTTACCCCGTGGTGATACAGATACTTCTCATAGTCGACACGGAGGTCGCAGTGTACGGTCTTCCACGCGTATGTGAGCGTGGCACCTACGGTGACACGGTTGCGCGCGGGGTCAGTGGTGACGAGGGCACCATCCTTGTCGCGGTGCCCGTCGCTGTGGGCGGTCATACCGTCATAGCGGGCCTGGACGGAGGCACGGTTGAAGATACCTGCCTTAAGTGGAAACCCGTAATCGGCAAAAAAGTTCCATGCGTGAGCCGCGCGGTGGCGGTTGTTCACGTAGTGCTTGTTCATATATTCGGCCTCGAGGGTCAGCCCCCCGCAGACCCATCCGGCACTCGCGCCGAGCAGGTTGATGCGCACCGAGTCGGGCACAAGGGTCTCAGCACCCGCAGCAAACGACAGTCCGGCTCCGGGCTTGACAACGACCTTTCCGGCATAAGCCAGCGTCTTGACCCAACGTATCTGGTCGGTGATCGACGTGGGATTAAACGCTCCGGCCTCGGCGGTGAGCATCTGCCACGACCATGAAGCCTTGGCACCGACACCGCGCACGTTGCACATCTGCTTGCCTATGAAAGAGCGGTTGGCAAATAGATAGTTGGAGGGTGCCTTGAAACAGTCGGTACCGAACGGCAGGCGGAACTGTCCGGCCTGAAGCCTCAGCCCCGGGGCAACCTCAAGGCGTCCCCAGGCGTCGAGTATCTTCATGGTACCCCGGTCGCACAGGTCGGTCTGCACGAACCAGTCGATGGCGGGCGAGAGACGCCCGTCGATGGCCAGGCGGGCGTTGCGCATCTGGAAACGCTCCTCGCCACCCTCGGTGGCCAGCTCATATCGGGCCCTGAGGGCTCCGTGGAAATGCGGGATGCGGTCGATGGCCTCGGCCTCCGAGCCCCATGCAGTGAATGACGTGATAAAAAGCATCAGCCCCGTGAGGATGATGACCCCCGGGGCGGACTGGAAGAGAGGAAGACGGCTTACAGACGGCTTCATTTTGAGTTCTTACATTTTCATTATTCGGTTTCAGACGGCCAGGACGATGTTCTTCTCGTTGGCGATCCGGCGCATGTTGAGGATGGCATATCTCATGCGTCCCAGCGCTGTGTTGATGCTGACTCCGGTGGCCTCGGCAATCTCCTTGAACGACATGTTGCGGTAGACCCTCATCACCAGCACCTCGCGCTGCGGGTCGGGCAGGGACATCACGATGCGGCGCAGGTCCTCGTCTATCTGCTCGCCCACCATCTCGTCCTCGACATTGCCGTCGCACAGGTCGCGGCGGTTGAGCAGGTCACAGCTGTCATCGTCGGTCGAGACAGTGTTCTCAAGACGCTCCTGACGGAAATAGTCTATGATGAGGTTGTGGGCGATGCGCGTGAGCCAGCCCGAGAACTTGCCGTGCTCGGCATAGCGCCCCTGCTTGATGGTCATGATGGCCTTGACGAATGTCTCCTGGAAGATGTCGTCAGCCACATCGTGGTTCTTCACGATGTGGAAGATGTAGGTATAGACCTTCTGCTTGTGTCTTTCGAGCAGTACGTCGAACGCCTCGTTATTGTCGTTGGCATAAGCGGCGACCAGTTCGGAGTCGGTCAGCTTAGTCAGTTGTTCCATTGTTTTCTCACTGTGTTTGATTAGAGTAGCAATGTTCTATAGGCAATTTGATTTTATGTTAAAAATTAGTAAAATGTTATCAATTCAAGAAAGTTGCATACAATATTCCTGTGTTTCAATGTGCAAATTTACAAAAAGTCCCCTATCCCGACAAATAAATTGACAATATTTAACCACAAGAGACACAATAATCAATGAGAAATTAGAAATTAGGAATTAGAAAAAATGATGAATTAGGAATGAGGAATTAGAAATTAGAAGATGGTTCAGCCACTTTCATTCCTGATTCCTCATTTCTAATTTCTAATTTCTAATTCCCTTTCAATGTCTTCGAGTGTGACTCCCATCTGCTCGAGGAGGACGAGGTAGTGGTACATGAGGTCGGAGGCTTCGTAGATGAATCGGCTGCGGTTGCCGTCGACAGCCTCGATGGCACTCTCCACGGCCTCCTCGCCCACCTTCTGGGCTATCTTCTTGACACCTTTCACAAAGAGGCGGGTGGTATAGCTCCCCTCGGGCATCTCCTCGTGGCGGCTGCGTATCAATGCCGAGAGACGGCGGATGAAACCATCGCTCCCGGGGGTATCAAAACACGCCTCCGTACCGCGATGGCAGGTTGGCCCGGCGGGGATGGCCTTGACAAGCAGGGTATCGCGGTCGCAGTCGGGAAACATTTCCACGACAGTGAGTGTATTCCCGGAAATCTCCCCTTTGGTCCATAGGCATTTACGGCCACGCGACCAGAACGTCACAAGTCCCGTGGCGAGGGTCTTGTCGAAAGCCTCGCGGTTCATATAACCCAACATCAGTACACGCAGTGTCACCGAATCCTGTACGACAACAGGCAACAGCCCGTCGCCCGTCTTTGTCAAATCAAAATCGTCAAATGTCATAACCCTTTAAACTTTAATCTTTAACCCTATAACCTTTAACCCTTAACCTTTAAACTCTCACCTCAATCCCATACCCGAGAAGCTCGCGTTTCAGGCTGCGGGGTGTCATCTCGCCATAATGGAAGATGCTTGCAGCGAGGGCCGCGTCGGCACCTCCGGCAGTGAGCACCTCGGCTATGTCGGCCACACTCCCGGCACCTCCCGAGGCAATGACAGGCACAGCCACACTGTCGGTGAGGCGGCGATAGACATCGCAGGGATAGCCTCGCCGGGTGCCGTCATGGTCCATGGAGGTAAACAGAATCTCACCCGCGCCACGCTCCACAGCCTCGCGGGCCCAACTGAAAAGCTCCAGTCCTGTGGGGCGCGAACCGCCGTGTGTCGTCACCATCCATTGCCCCCGAGCGTCCGTGCGGGCGTCAATGGCCACCACCACAAACTGCGAGCCATACCTGCGGGCAATCTCGGTGATAAGCCCGGGATTCGCCACCGCGGCAGAGTTGACCGTAATCTTGTCGGCCCCCGCATCGAGCAGACGTGCCGCATCGTCGGCCGAAGAGATGCCACCTCCCACCGTAAAGGGGATGTTGACACGTTCGGCGACACGCTCGACCATCCTCACAAGGGTGGCACGCCCCTCGCGCGAGGCGCTGATGTCGAGAAACACCAGCTCGTCGGCACCCTCGGCAGCATAGCGCGCGCCAAGCTCGACGGGATCGCCCACATCGGCAAGCCCCTCGAAATTGACACCCTTCACAGTCCGCCCCTCCTTGACATCAAGGCACGGTATAATCCTTTTTGCAAGCATATTCTGATGATTTTAGTCGGGATAGCTGGTCTAGTTGAACTAGTTGTTCTAGTTGAAATAGTTAAACTAGAAAAACTAAAAAAACCTTAACCTTTAACCATTAACCTTTAACCTCTAATTCTTCCAGCCTTATCCTCCCCTCATATATCGCCTTTCCCACAATCACGCTCTTCACGCCGTCGGCGTCAAGGCGCTCTATGTCGGCAAGCGAGGAGACACCCCCCGAGGCCGTGAACTCGATAGCCGGATACCGGGCATCGAGAATCCTGTAAAGCTCAAAAGCGGGTCCCGCAAGCATCCCGTCGCACGAAATCTCTGTGACTATGGCACGTCCGAGCCCGAAGGGTGCGAAACGCTCGACAAGATTGCCGATAGTGAGGTCTGAGTCCTCGAGCCAGCCGCTCACGGCCACCTTGCCGTCGCGCACGTCAGCCCCGAGCACCATACGCTCGCCATAGCGGACAAGCCACCCCTCCATGAGTTGCGGATTGCGCACGGCCACACTTCCTATCACCCCCCAGGTCGCCCCGGCGTTGAAGAGGTCGCGCACATCCTCGTTGCGTTTCAGGCCACCCCCCCACTCTATGCGGGCGTTGTTGACCGAAGCCATCTTCTCGAGCAGATGCAGCTCGAGGGGCTTCCCCTCGCGGGCACCGTTCAGGTCCACTGCATGGATATGCGTGAGGCCGTGGTCGATAAAACGCTTCACCATATCTACCGGGTCGGCGCCGTAGGTGGTCTGCGTGTCATAGTCGCCGCGTGTCAGGCGCACGCACTTGCCCCCGATGATGTCTATGGCAGGAATTATATTAATCATAGCTCAAGGAAATTGCGTAATATCCGCTCGCCGGTGTCACCGCTCTTCTCGGGGTGGAACTGCGTGGCGTAGAAATTCTCGTATTTGAGTGCGGCACTCAGCATCATGCGCTCTGAGCCCCAGCGCACAGTGGCTATGGTGTCGGGGCACAGGGGAGCATAGTATGAGTGGACGAAATAGACGCGCTCGCCACCCTCGATACCCCTGAACAGCTTGCTCTCGAGGTTGCCGAGATTGTTCCACCCCATGTGCGGCACCTTGTCGGCAGCCGAACGGGGCTCGAAACGGCGTATGCGGGTGTCGAAGATGCCAAGCCCCTCGGCATCACCCTCGGCGGTGTGGCGGCACATCACCTGCATCCCCACACATATTCCCAGCACGGGGTGGCGCAGACGCACGATGGTGTCGGGGAGCCCTGTGGCGCGCAGACGTGCCAGCGCCTCCCCGCCATGCCCCACGCCGGGCAGCAGCACACGGTCGGCCTTCATTATTTCGGCAGGGTCGGCGGTAAGGCGCCATTCGGCCCCGAGACGCCCGAGGGCGTTTGTCACAGACCGGATGTTTCCGGCTCCATAGTCTATTATAGCTATCATGATATGTTTCAGATGATTCCCTTGCTCGATGCAAGCAGGTTGCCGTCGCGGCGTATGGCCATGCGCAGGGCGCGGGCCACGGCCTTGAAGACAGCCTCGACGACATGGTGGGTATTCTCGCCCCCGGCTGTGATGTGCAGGTTGGCACCGAGCGCGGTGGCGAACGACTTGAAGAAATGCGGATACATCTCGGTCGGGGTGTCACCGACCCTCTCGCGGGCCAGTTCCACATCCCAGCGCACCTCGACACGGCCACCGAGGTCGAGGAGTACCGAAGCGCTGCTCTCGTCCATGGGCAGGGTGAATCCGTAACGCTCTATCCCCCGTTTGTCGCCGAGGGCCATGCGGAATGCCTCGCCAAGCGCGATGGCGACATCCTCGATGGTGTGGTGCTCGTCGACCTCAAGGTCGCCACGGCATACTGCAGTGAGCGCGAAGCCCCCGTGATGCGGAAGCTGCATCAGCATATGGTCGAAGAACTTAAGGCCCGTGTCGATATGGCTGTCGGCGGGATTGCCGTCGAGATCAAGCGATATGTAGATGTCTGTTTCGGCGGTGCGGCGCTCGACGACCGCCACACGGTCGGACAGCACGCGCGATGGCCGTTCGCCCCGGTCATATCCGCTCAAGGCGGCAATGACACGCTCATTCTCGGCCGGAGTGCCGACGGTGATGCGGAGCATACCTCCGCAGAGGGTGACGCGGTTGCGGTTGCGCACCAGGACTCCGCAGCGGCTCAGATAATCGTAGACGGCATCGGGGTCATCGAACCTCACGAGCAGGAAATTGGCATCCGAGGGGAAGACCTCGCGGACACACCTCATCCCGCCAAGGTGCCCGGCAAGGAGCTCGCGCTGCGCCACAATCTCGGCAACCTCGCCGCTGATGTCGCGTCCGAGCTGCCGCATGAGAATCTTCTGCACCGGGCCGCTGATGTTATAGGGATATTTGACCTGTGCCATTATCGAGGCTATGCGCGGGTCGGCAAACGCCATGCCCACGCGCAGCGAGGCCATTCCCCACGCCTTAGAGAATGTCTGCAGCACTATCAGGTTGGGATGCTCGGCGAGCCTCGGCAGCATCGAGCCACGCGCCGAGAAATCGACGTATGCCTCGTCGACAGCCACAATGCCGTCGAACGACCGCGCGAGTCGCGATATGTCGTCAAGGTTCTCGGCGCGCCCGGTGGGATTGTTGGGCGAGCAGACCCAGATGACCTTGGTGTTGGCATCGACGGCAGCGAGGGCCTTGTCAAAGGGGAAGGCGAAGCCGTCGTCCGGCATCACCTCGCGGTATTCGACATCGTTAATGGCCGCGGCCACCGAATAGACACCGTATGTCGGTGCCATGGCCACCACATTGTCAATGCCCGGGTGGCAGAATATCCTGTAGACCAGGTCGATGGCCTCATCGCTTCCGGCACCCCCGATGAAGACACTCTCCGGCACGACACCCTTGAGGGCACCGATGCGCTGTTTCAGCTCGAGATGTCTCGGGTCGGGATAGCGGTTGAGCCCCGTGGCATACGGGCTCTCATTGGCGTCGAGCCATGTGTTGATGGCCCCACCCTTGAACTCGTCGCGCGCCGTCGAATAAGGCGCCAGACGCAATATGTTATCTCTGACAAAACTGAGAGGATTCATTGTAAGCTGTATAAGCGATATAAGTTGTATAAGTTATATGTGTTATATAAGTTTTATAAGTCTTATAAGTCTTATAAGTCTTATAAATTTTTAAATCTTATAACCCTATAACCTCATAACCCTATAACCATTAACCTTTAACCTAATCTCACCTCTGCGGCGCGGGCGTGGGCCTCGAGGCCCTCGGCACGGGCCATAGCCGTGATGACCGGGGCTATCGCACCCAGACCCGCGGGCGTGAGTTCCTGGAATGTTATGCGGTGCATGAAGCTCTCGAGGCTGACACCGCTCATCGAGCGCGCCCAGCCACCCGTAGGCAGCGTATGGTTTGTGCCCGAGGCATAGTCGCCCGCACTCTCGGGCGAATAATTGCCGATAAAGACGCTTCCGGCAGCGCGGATGTCGGCGGCGGCATCCCACGGACGCTCGACCGACAGAATTAGATGCTCCGGGGCATACAGGTTGGCAAACGCCACCATCTCCTCGCGGCTCTCAACAACCACGACGCGGCTATGGGCGAGCGACCCGGCCACCGAATCGCGGCGCGGCAGCGTGGCGGCCATCCGCTTGGTCTCGGCGACGATGGCACGTCCCATCTCCTCGGAGTCGGTCACGGCGATGGCCTGCGAGTCGGGGCCATGTTCGGCCTGCGAGAGCATATCGGCGGCCACAAACGAGGCATTTGCCGTATGGTCGGCCATCACCATCACCTCGCTCGGGCCTGCGGGCATATCTATCGCCGTCACATCGCTCACCATCTGCTTGGCCTTGGTGACATAACGGTTGCCCGGCCCGAATATCTTGTGTACACGCCCGATGCTCTCGGTGCCGTATGCCATCGCGGCCACAGCCTGGGCGCCACCCACACGATATATCCGGTCAATCCCGGCCTCGCGGGCGGCATACAGTATCTCCGGGGCAATCGGATGACCCTTGGCCTGCGGTGTGAACATCACCACCTCGCGGCATCCGGCCAGACGGGCGGGGATGCCCAGCATCAGCACGGTCGAGAAGAGCGGCGCACGTCCGCCGGGGACATAAAGCCCTACCCTCTCGATAGGCACGGCACGCTGCTCGCACCTCACGCCGTCGACGGTCTCCACCATCACGTCGGCAGGGCGCTGCGCCTCGTGGAACGCCCGGATATTGGCGGCGGCACGGCGTATGGCGGTACCGACATGCCCCTTGACCTTGGAGCAACCCTCGGCAATCTCCTCCTCGCTCACACACAGGGCCGTCAGCTCCACACCGTCAATCTCGAGGGCAAGACGCCGCAGGGCGGTATCCCCCCCGGTGCGCACGGCCTCGACAATCTCGGCCACACGACGGGCCACGGCGGGGTCGTCCGAGGGTATGTTGCGGCGTGTCAGCGATTCGAGGTCGCCCGGAGCGGGATGAATTATGAGATCCATTATCTTATGAGGTTTTCGAGATTCAACACCAGTATGTCTTCGGCCCCGATGGCCTTGAGACGCTCAATCTTGTCCCACAGCTCATCCTCGGACACCACTGCGTGGAGCGATCGCCACTCGCCGTCGGCCAGCGGAAGCACCGTCGGACTCTTCATTCCAGGCAGTATCCCTATCGCCTCGCCGACAACCGCAGCGGGGATATTCATCAGTATATATTTCATGCCGCGACTGTCGAGTATCGACGAGAAGCGGAACTTGAGCTTGTCTATCTCGGCCAGCTTGTCGGCGTCAAGCCCGGGGGTGGCGATGAGCACGGCCTCAGAGTCAAACACGCGCTCGACCTCGCGCAGACCGTTCTGTATCAGTGTGCCACCCGATGACACAATGTCGAATATGGCGTCTGCCATCCCCACGGCGGGAGCAATCTCGACGCTCCCCGCAATCTCGTGTATCTCGGCGTCTATACCCTCGCGCTCCAGCCATGAGGCAAGAATCCTGGGGTATGACGTGGCTATGCGACGACCCTGCAGCCACGTCGGCGATACGTAATCGACCTCGCGGGGCACGGCGATGGATATGCGGCAACGCCCGAATCCGAGCTTCATCACGCACTCGACCTTCTGCCCCTTCTCGGCGACCTCGTTGAGTCCCACAATGCCTATGTCGGCCACCCCCATGGCCACCGCCTGGGGTATGTCGTCGTCGCGGAGGTAGAGAATCTCCATCCCGAACCCCTCGGCCATGGAGAGCAATTTCCGGCTACCGCCGGCGGTGCGTATTCCGGCATCGCGCAGCAGCGCCAGACTCTCCTCGTTGAGACGTCCCTTCGACTGTATAGCTATCTTTAACATCTTCTTTTATAATTTCACCGTTCAAAAGTGCAAAAGTAAACAAAAATCCGCCATTTGCCAACATTATGACACCACATTTTGCGCTCAGCCGCCATCCTGATATAAAAACCCACCCCTCGCCCACCTCATCACCATCCGGCCAAGTTTGGAAGTAAAATTCGGCCAAATTCGGAAACAGAAGATAGCATTTATCTTAATTACAATAAGTTAGCTCTCATCGCATTTTTCACAAAAATTGTCCTCAAAATCGCCCGAATCGGGTGCTTGTTGTGCCCGTGGGATGCCTGAGGGACTGAGGAGGCTGGCAGATTGGTCTGTCGGGGCGACAAAATTTCGGTATTTGCATCACAATTTGCCATAATCCGTTGCAAAATGCTTTGATTATGCACGGATTATTACTAATTTTGTCATCGCAATAACCCAATCAGACAAATCACATTATGTTCAGACATCGCATACGCCTCACGGTTGTAGGCACAGCCCTCATCACAGCCCTCTTCGTGTGCGGGGCGCCGGTGACGCCCGATGCTGCGCTCGGACGTATCGAGGCCGAGGCTCCGCAGTATAAGCCCGGCAAAGCCGCGGCAAAGATGCGCCTTGTGCATACCCACAGCTCGGATGCCGTGCCGATGGTCTACGTGTTTGCGGGAGCGGACGGTTTTGCCGTCGCCCCGGCGGACGATGCAGCCCCGGCCCTTCTCGGCTACGGCACATCATTTGACCCCGAAAACATCCCCGACAACATGCAATGGTGGCTCGGCGAGTATGCCCGCGAAATCGAATGGCTTAAGTCCAATCCGTCGCCCCTCAGCGAGAATGCCCCCGAAGACCATCCTGCTATCGAGGCCCTGGTGACGTCGAACTGGGGCCAGGATTTTCCATTTAACCTCCTGTGCCCGCAAACCTCAGGAGGACGGAGTGTGACAGGATGCGTAGCCACCGCGCTCGCCCAGATTGTCAACTATCACCAATGGCCGCAAGGGCCCGGTACTGGCACACATTCCTATGAATGGAATGACCAGACGCTGTCATTCGACTATGGCGCGACGACATTCGACTGGTCGCTCATCAAGGATAGATACCCGTATTACGAAACCTCCGACGAGGAGCGCCAGGAGGTGGCCAAGCTGATGCTGGCCTGTGGCATCGGCACCGACATGGGTTATTCGGCATACGCTTCGGGAGCATACGATTTCAATGTGCCCAGACTGCTGACCCGGCATTTAGGCTATGACGCCGGCATCAAATACCTGAGACGCGACTATTATTCGGCTTCCGGGTGGGACGGAATCATCTACGGTGAGCTTGCCGCAGGCAGACCCGTGCTGTATTGCGGGTCTACAGGCAGCGTCGGGCACGCATTTGTCTGCGACGGTTATAGCTCGGGCGGATACTATCATATCAACTGGGGCTGGAACGGCATGTCAGACGGTTTCTTCCGGCTCTCGGCCCTTAATCCTCTTGAAGAAGGTATAGGGGGGTCGGACAGCGGCTACGGGTACAATCAATCGCAATGTGCCGTGACAGGCATACGGCCCGCAGACGGAACCACACCCGAGAGATTCATATCCCTCTATGCTTTTGGCCCGATGATATGGAATGCTGACGAAGGCTACTTCACATTCGACGACACATATAATGGAATCTATAATTATTCGGGAGAAGACCTCGAGGTGGAATTAGGCGTCAGGCTCGAGGACATCTCTGGTGAGAGCCATTATGCCGGGGAAGGTGTGACCATCACAATACCGGGATTTTCTGAAGGCCTAATCCACGGTGAAGACGGAATCCGGCCGGTCTATCCGACAGAACTGCCCGCAGGTATGTACACGGCACACCCCGTGGTACGCAATCCCGGTTCCGGCACATGGCAGCAAATCTTCATTCCCTATGGCAAATCGGGAACTGTTTTCGTGACAAAAGAGGAGGACGGGACTGTCACTGTCGGGAAAAAAGAGACACAGAATTACTCATTCCTCACCCTGGTCGGGAGCGTAAACGGCTGGGATATAGAGAATATAATCTATCGCCTGCGCCGCAAGACCGACGAGAACCGCAATACGGTCTATGAGGGCACCGTCAACCTGCCCGGCGGACTGAACGAGTTCAAGTTTGGCACCTCGAGGATGACTTGGGACTACATATATGGGGCTTTCTCGACAAATCCTGTCTCTACCCTCTTCACAGATGACGATTTCACATCAGCAAAGAGTTCAGAGACCATGGCAATTATTTCGGGCGGCAACAGTATGGCGCTTCCTCAGGCATGGCCAGGAGGTAAGATGACCATACGCGTGTCATTGGACGAACATACCGCACAGTTCTCATGGGAGTCGGAAGGACTCTCTGCCCTCGGGACAATCGAGGCCGAAGGTGACGGCCCTGTGGATGTATATAACCTGCAGGGGATGCCGGTGCGCAAGGGTGTCATGGCCGACGAGGCCACACAGGGACTCCCCGCAGGCATCTATATAGTGAACGGAAAGAAAATATTAGTGAAATAAATACATAACCATGACCTTACAGACCATCATACGCATAACCGCCACAGGCACAGCCCTCATCACTGCCCTCTCCGTGTGCGGGGCGCCGGTGACGCCCGAGGCTGCGCTCGGACGTATCGAGGCCGAGGCTCCGCAGTATAAGCCCGGCAAAGCCGCGGCAAAGATGCGCCTTGTGCATACCCACAGCTCGGATGCCGTGCCGATGGTCTACGTGTTTGCGGGAGCGGACGGCTTTGCCGTCGCCCCGGCGGACGATGCCGCCCCGGCCCTGCTCGGCTACGGCACCTCGTTCGACCCCGACAACATCCCCGACAACATGCGATGGTGGCTCGGGGAGTACGCCCAGCAGATTGAATGGCTGACCGCGAACGGATGCGCATCGCCCGAGAAAGCCCCCATATTGACCCACGAGCCTGTGGCACCCCTTGTCAAGACACGTTGGGACCAGGGTGCGCCATATAACCGCATGTGCCCCAAGGTAGACGGCATCCCCACATACACCGGGTGCATGGCCACCTCAATGGCCCAGGTGATAAACTGCCACAGGCCCGCAGCGACTCCCGGCAGAGGCATACACACGTATGAATGGGGCGATGGAACCCTGTCGTTCGACTATGGTACGGCGTTCGACTGGGACAACATGCTCGACACCTACACGGCCACAAGCCCGGAGGTGTCATGTGATGCCGTGGCCTCACTGATGTATGCGTGCGGCGTCAGCGTCAACATGAACTACTCGACCACAGCCTCGGGGTCTACCTCTCCGCAGATAGTGTCGGCACTCGTCAACCGCTTCGGGCTCGACAGGGGCGCTGACTATGTGATGCGCGGCTTCTTCTCCTCGGCCGAATGGGACGCCATGATATATGCCGAGCTCGAGGCCGGACGCCCCGTGATATACAACGGACAGTCTGCCACGGGTGGTCACTCGTTTGTCTGCGACGGATATGACCGCGACGGATACTATCATTTCAACTGGGGATGGAGCGGACTGTCAGACGGGTATTTCCGTCTCACGCTGCTCAATCCCGGCGACGAGGGAGCCGGAGGCTCGGGAGCCGCGTACAACACGTCACAGGAAGCCATCATAGGAATCTCTTTGCCCCGCGAAGGGACATACCGCAAGACAGCCCTCTATGTCTCCAGCAATTTCGCATGGCTCCCCCAGAGCCAGCTCTACGGATTCAGCTCGAGAAACTGCCGTCACCGCAGCAGCGAGGATGCCGACATGGTGCTGGGACTGCGTGTCGTGGCCCAGGACGGCACCGAGAGCTATCACGAGGGGCGCCATTTCAAGTTTGTCGGGACCACAGCCGGGACCTCGGGGTGCGGTGATATGGGGCTCGGCTTCCCCGCCGGGCTGGAGGCGGGAGTCTACAGGATATACCCCGTGGCACGGTTCGAGGACTCGGACATCTGGCAGCCCGTCAGGATACAGAACGGCCTGGAGAGATATGTGGTGACGCGCCTTTGGGCCGACGGAAAGATCACGCACGACGCACCCCCGCTATGGTTCAGCGAGATAATGCCTAACGGACGGCTGATGCCCGGCAAGCCATTCGACATAGACACCCGTGTGTCGTGCAACACCGAGACAGTGACCACCGAGACGGTCAGATTCCTGTTTGTCGAGAAGAATACACGCGCCACCTACAAGGTGGGCGAGTGGAGGCAGACATTCGAGAGGGTCACCGACCGATATTACCGCTGGAGCTCCGACAGTCCGCTCGCAGTCCCCGCAGGCGAGTATGTAGTGCATGTGCTCGGGAGCGACAACTATTTCATCTCTGATGCCGCGACCATCCGCGTAGGCTACACCCCATCCTCAGACCCGACAGAACCGGGACAGTCTGCCATTACAGACCCCGCACAGACAACATCCCGCACTGTAGATGTATATAACCTGCAGGGTATGCCGGTGCGCAGGGGTGTCATGGCCGACGAGGCTACACAGGGACTCCCGCCAGGCATCTATATCGTCGACGGAAAGAAAATTTCAGTGAAATAATCATAATCTATGCTCAATTCAATCGTTAACCGCGTGTCAGCCCTCGCCGCAGCCTTCGTCATGGCAACGGCGGCATGGGGCGCACCCGTGACTCCCGAGGAGGCCCTGAACCGCCTCGCCGAGACAGACGGGCCGATGAAGGCCCGGAGCACAGGCGCAGGGATGCGCCTGGTGCATACGTTCAGGACTGCAGACACCACAGCCGCGTCGGCCTATGTGTTTGCCGGGGCAGACGGCTTTGCCGTGGCTGCCGCCGATGACCTCGCGCCCGCACTTCTGGGCTATGGCGACAGTTTCGACCCCGCCAACATTCCCGCCAACATGCAGGCATGGATCGACGGGTATGCACGTCAGATAGAATGGCTCGAGGCCAATCCGCAGCCGATGCGCGAGGCCACGTCCGAAGACCATCCGGCCATAGAGGCTCTGGTGACCTCGAAATGGGGGCAGGACTATCCCTATAACCTGCAGTGTCCCCGCGACTCGCGCGGACTCAGTGTCACGGGATGCCTCGCCACCGCCCTCGCCCAGATCATCAACTATCACAAATGTCCCTCGGGACCCGGTACAGGCTCACACTCGTACGAGTGGAACGGCCAGACCCTGTCGTTCGACTACGGCGCCACCACCTTCGACTGGGCACACATCAGGGACACCTATCCCTATTACGGCACCACCAACGAGGAGCGTCAGGCGGTTGCCAATCTGATGCTGGCCTGCGGCATCGGCGTCAACATGAACTACTCGTCGTCGGCCTCGGGTGCAAGCGACATCTATGTGTGCGGACTCCTCACAAACCATCTCGGCTACGACAAGAGTGCCGGATACCTGATGCGCGACTATTTCTCGGCCGACGACTGGGATGACATCGTCTATGGCGAGCTGGCAGCCGGCAGACCCGTGCTCTATTGCGGCCAGTCCAATGCCGGAGGGCACGCATTTGTCTGCGACGGCTATCGCTCGGACGGATACTATCACATCAACTGGGGCTGGGACGGCATGTCTGACGGCTTCTTCCTACTCTCTGTCCTCGACCCCTACAATCAGGGCACAGGTGGTTCGGGCGACGGCTCGGGATTCAATTTCAACCAGAGCATCACCATCGGCATCCGTCCCTCGACAGGCGCCGAAGCCGACAGGTTCATCCCCCTATATGCCCGTGCCGGAATGGTATGGAACCCTACGGAAGAATTCTTCATGTTCGGAACCTCAAACATGGGGGCATACAGCTACTCGGAGGATGACATCGAGGTAGAGGCGGGCATCAGGCTCGTAAGCGGTACCGGCGAGACCTATTATGCCGGAGAGGGGACGACCCTCTATATCGAAGGTATCTCCGACGGCTATCTCCACGGCATCGAGGGTATCAGGCCCGTCTATCCCGCCGACCTCCCTGTCGGCAATTACAGCGCCTATCCCGTGGTGCGCAATCCGGGCGCCGACACCTGGCAGGACATCTTCACCCCCTACAACGACAGCAAGCCTGTAGCCGTGACCAAGAATGATGACGGCACAATCACCGTCGAGAAACCGACACCCGACTACTCGTTCCTTACCATCATCGGCGGTGTGACCGGGTGGGACATCGAGAACATCATCTACCGTCTGCGCCGCAAGATCGACGAGAACGGCGACCGCTATTACGAAGGCACCGTCAATCTGCCCGGCGGCATGTCCGAGTTCAAGTTCGGTACTTCGCGAATGACCTGGGATTATAGCTATGGCGCCGCGGCTGACAATGCGACCTATACCCTCTTCGCCACCGACGATTTCAGCGGGGCGAGCGGATCGGACGAGATTCACATCGTACCCGACGGCAATAACATCTCGCTGCCGCAGGCATGGCCCGGCGGCAAGATGACCGTGACGGTATCAATCGTAAATCAGACCGCACGCTTCTCATGGGAATCGGCCGGACTCTCGGGCATCGAGACCATCGACGCCCCCGACGCCGCGTCGACCTACTATAACCTGCAGGGCCAGCCCGTGGCCAACCCCGCCGGAGGCATATACATCCGCCTCACCGACGGCAAAGCCACCAAAGTCCGCATCCGCTGACATATCCTAAGACCACCAATAACATATACTCTGCTATACTTTAAGCCCGTTTTTCAGGGATAAAGTATAGCAGAGTATATGTTATATTATTTTCGGGGTGACCTGAATTGCCATATGAAAGCACAAGGACGAGAGAGAAAAAAATATGTTTTACAACATAATTTTTTAGCATAATTGAAAACTTTTTCTTAATTTTGCGCGTTCTAAGATTGAAAGAGAAATTGTAAAACCGACTAAAAGACTGAAGTTATGAAAGTAAAAGAAATGGTAAAGAAGATTATCGAATGGTATGGTGAATCGGCTTCTGAGATGTATCGCGTCAACGACACCGAAAACTATCACGAGCTCTGACAACACCGTCAATAATACAGCACCGCCCCCGCGCAACCTCGGTTGCGCGGGGGCGGTCTCTTTATGTATCAGCCGTGGCCGATGTGGTTCAGAGCCTTACCTTGGATGTGCGGCAGGTGCCGTCGGCAAAGGTCTCGACCTTGATGACGAATCCCTTGTAGTCCGGGGTCACACGTATGCCCTGCAGGTTGTAATACTCGGTCGACAGGATGGCTGACCCGACAGTGATGTCGCTGAGGCCGCTCTCCGAGACTGTCACCTCGGTGCCCTTGACGCTGAGGCCGCCCATGTCGCCGGCCGAACGGAGCACGTATGTACCTACCTCGGCGGGAGCATAGCTGCTGTCGGGGGTGTCGGCCACATATTTGCCATCCTTGAAGATGACGGTGGTGCGTACCTGCGGGTCGGCGGTCCAGACAATCTTGCCGTCCTCGACGGTGGCTGCGGGAGCCTCGGGGAGTGTGGTGTAGTCTGTGGGGAGCCAGCCGTCGGTGCCTCCGAGCACATTGATGACGGTGAGACGCTCGGCCTGCTCCTTGGTCAGCACGGGCACATAGGTGTTGGTGCTGGTGGGCGAGTTGCGGCGCACGCTCAGGTCAATCTCCTTGCCCTCCTTGTCGGTCGAGCCGTACTCGTAGAAATGAGTGGGGAGGTTGCCCATCGAGGTCCATCCGGCCTCGGCGGGAAGCACCTCCATGCGGGTGTTGACATAGCTGATGCGGGGCTCGTTCTGCCAGGGACGACCCAGATGATAGCTGCCGTCGATGACCTCCTTGGCACCCTCGACAGCCTTGATGGTACAGTTGCTGAACACATACCCGTACTTGTGCTGTGCGTCGGTGTTGGGAGCGGCGATGACGTTGCCGCCACGGTCCTCGAGCACGAGGTCGCAACGGTCATAGAAGTTGTCGCCTCCGCCACAGATGAAGTCTACGGTGCCGTGAATCTCGCAAGCGTCAAAGTATGCGCGGTCGCCTGTCACCTGTGTATCCTGGTTGCCCAGCATAAGGACATTCTTCATGATGGTCTTGTCGCCGCCATAGACTGCCACTGCCTGACCCGAGTTCTTGTCGGCCATGCCGTAGTTGAAGTCGTTGCGCAGGGTGAGGTCCTGAAGATAGAATCCCGAACGGTCGCGCAGATTGAGGACGGGGTTTGAGATGCCGTTGCGGGTACCGCGTATCACCACCCCGTCGCGGCTCTGGCCGATCAGCGAGACGTTGTTGCACTGCAGGCGCTGCTCAACGGCACCGAAATCATAGTCACCGTCGAGGATGAAGATGACCTTGCGCTCGGCATCCGTGCTCTTGTTGGATGCGTTGACAGCCGAGAATGCGGCCTTGAACTCGTCGACGTTAGACACGACATAGTCGTATGCCTGCTTTGTGGCGACGGGGCGGTCGCCTGTCACGATGTCGACACTGATAGCCTCGGGATTGACGTTGCCGAAGAAATCCTCGGCGGCTCCGGCAGCCACAGTAAGGGTCGAGGTGCTGTTATACTCGAGGTCCCATACACCGAAATTGAGCGACGATGTGCCACCCTCGGCTGTCAGGGTCTTGCCGTTGACGGTTGCCTCGACATCCTTCATCTCGCGGTCGAACACGAGGGTCACCACGGCATGGTTGTTAGAGACGGTCACCTTGCGGTCGGTGAGGGCCGGGACAGTGCCGGGATTGGTCTTCTCGATGACCAGACGGATGCTTGCATAGGGCTGGTTGCCGCCTGTGATGGTGAACTGTATGGGAGCTCCGGCCTTGTGGTTCTCGACGGTGCAAACACAGTCATAGAGCTGGCCGCGCACATAGTTGTGCTTTGTGGGGACATAGACTGTCGCACCCTCCGAGCTGACAGAGGTCAGGCCCTCGCCGTCGCCATAGTTGGCCGAGAAGCGGGCCAGGGCAAACTCCTTGACTACGATTCCGCCGGGGACAGACAGGGTGTTGTCGGCGCTGTTGAACTTGAACTGCGAGCCGTTCCAGCCGTCCAGGTTGCCCGATGTGAGGGTGTAGAGGCCGTCGCTCCAGCCGTTCTCGTTCTTTCCGGCCGAGGTATAGTTGATGGTCAGGGTCTCGTCTTTCTCGCCGGGAGTATAGATGTGGATGCCCTCGACGGTGAGCTTGAACTGACGCTCGCCGCCATTGATGGTATAGACTGCCTTGTCACCCTCGGCGGCCATGGTCACCTCGGGCACCGAGCCGTCGGCAAGTGTGGCCGATACCTCGGGGACAGCGGTATAGATATTGCCCGACAAAGTTGCTGCGAACGCGGGCTGTGCGTTGAGCTGAGACAGCACCGAGGCACCGACAGACATACCGTCGACAGTGAGCTTGGACACCTGAATCTCGCCGAGGCGCATCACCCTGAGGGTGTAGCGGCTCTTGAGGGCCACGGCGCCGTCGACAGCCTTGATGGAGAATGTCATGTAATACGACTTGTTGGGCGAGGGCACGGGAATCGAGTATGTGCCGTCGCCGTTAGCGGTCACGTCAACCTCGTCGCCGTCGGCATCCTCGGCCGACACGGAGACGGTGGCGTTCTCGATGGCGGGACGCACCGACACTGTCTTTCCGGCATAGTCCTGAGGCAGCTTCACCTCATAGTCGTAGGCCTCGCCGGGAGTGGCCTCGATACCCCCTGCGGTTATGCCCGAAATCTGGGCCAGCGGGGCGTCAAGAGTGCCGTAAAGATACACGTCGTCAAGGTTGAACTGGTTGTCCTGGTTCAGGTTATTGCCCGGCCCCTTCCAGGTTGAAGCGGGGAAGATGCGGATATATACATTCTCCTTGCCACCCACGGGGAGGTTCACATCGGTCACGACCCATGTCTTGTACGATGCTCCGGCCAGATATGTGTCGCCCACGACATTCCAGTTGGTATGGTCGTCAGACCACGCCACGGCATAGAACTGCGTGGGGCTGTTGTGTCCGGCTGCGTTGACCGAGAGGCGGATATCCTTGTATCCGGCTGTCGAGCCCTGTATCTCGTAATAGTTATAGGGATTCTGATATGAATAGCTGTTGCCGTCGGGGAATGCCTCGCTCTTGTCGCCCCATGTGTACGATGTCGAGGCGGTGGCGGGAGTGGGGACCGGGCTGGTGAGGTGCACGGCGCATCCGTCGCTGCTGATGGCGCCGCTCTCGAGATATGCGCCCTTGTCGTCCTGCGACGCAACCTGTCCCGCACGTGTGGGACGCCACGGCATCAGCCACACGTCGGCAGCCCCGGTCTGGGCATTGGGCTTCAGCTTGAGCCCGTGGAGGTTTGACGACGATGACGCGGCTGTCTGCGTGGGGGTGGCAATATCGCCGTTGACACTGTACGTGTTGTTGAACGACCAATGCGCCAGCGTCACATCGGTCTGCGCCCCGGCAGTGAGGCTCATGGCCGCGATTGCGGCCATGGACGCGAGATTCCTGATTGTCTTCATGGATAAGTTCGGTGTAAGGTTTGGAAAAGCGGGGCATGCCAACCGTCAGGAATGACATACCCCGCCGTATCTGTCTTAGGGTATTCTCAGTAGAGTGCGGGCTTAGCGCTTGAGATATTTCTTGCCGTTCATGATGACGATGCCGCGATAGCTCTCGTCAACACGGATGCCCTATACATCACGCCATCCTCGAGCACGGGACGTGCGATGACATTCTCGATGCCAGACTCCGTAACCTTGCCGTAGGTCACCTCCATTACAAAGCAGAGCTGCTCGCCGATGTTCTTGAAGAGGACAGACTTGAGGTTGGGGATGGTGAAGGATACCTTGTCGGGGTTCTCCTTGAAATCCTCCTTGTCTATGTAGTCGCCAAGGATGGTGCCTGTCTCCTCGGTATAGGTGTTGTCGCCTACCTGCTGCCAGTAGCATGCACGGCCCTCGCCTCCTTTCTTCACGCGGTCATAGTTGATGTAGTCGTAGAGGGTCAGGTTGGTGATGACATATCCTTCGGGAGCGATGAGGAGGTTGCCTGCGCCGTTAGAGAGCTTGATGGTGAGCTGAGACTCGCCATTGACCATGATGTCCTGTGCCGACGAATAGCCCTTGTCGTTGCGGACGAGCTGCAGGTTGAAGCCGTTGGGCCATGCGAGATGGTTGTTGGCATCCTCAACGTCCTCGTGCTCGGTGTCACCCTCGTATGCCACGTGCGTCGCATCGGCGTCGGTCCAGCTCATGATGACGGTCTGGACATCGGTCACCTCGCCTGTGCCGGGCTGCTCACCGCCACCCTCGACTGCAGTGAAGGCGATGTTGCGGATGTTGGCTGTGAATGTCTGCCACAGAGAGCCCTCGTGCATGGTGATGCGCAGGGTGTAGTGGCCTGTGGCCATGACGGGTGTCTCGGGGAGTGTGGCATTGACCACATAGTTGCCCCAGTCACCGCCGCTCTCGCCGGTGCGCTCGATGGGTGCGTTGTGCTTGTAGATCGAGGTGTTGTTGGCATCGAGCAGCTCGAAATCGGCGTTGCTGATATCCTGAGGAGTAGCGGTCTCGAAGGTAATCTTGTAGGCCGACTCAAGAGTGTTGTTGATGGCGAAAACTGCCACGTCGCCCTCGCCGAAATAGTCGAGGTTGAGGAAATCGCCGTTGTCCTTGACGTTGGGCGAGAACGAGCTGTTGTTCTCGATGGTGGCGGTGTTCAGGTCAAACGGATTCGACGCGTTGGTCGGGATGTTGACCGATCCGGCAGCCGAGGCCGACACAGAGGTCAGCATCGCAGCCGCGATGAGAGTAAAGAATTTCATAAGAAAATGATTGAAGGTTATTGATGGATTGGATAAAATATGTTCTCATGGGGTCCGAAAACCGCTGCAAATGTAGCCTTTAGATGATTATGCCACAAGCGTTTAAACAATTTTAACAATATGTTGTAAAACATATTGTATTCTACCGGCAGGAGCATCAAATCGTTATAAATACAATAAGCCTTCTCCACACACCGCACCTATCTCGCCGAGCTGCCCGTCCAATGCAATTAGAATAAAGTTTATCTCCCAGCCGCGAAGCGGCTATCTGCGGAAAGCCCCACATCGAGCCGTGTGACGGGATAGCCCGTAAGGGCATACATCCCGTCCACGGCGATGGTGTGGGGTAAGCATATCGATATAAGTCCGGGCCTCGAAGAGGTCCATTAATCAGATACAAAGCCTGATAGGCAAGGGCGGCTGCGAGGATACTTCGCGGCGGGGATATGGGAAACGGACAAGACAGGCGGAGGCCCACGGGCATCCGCCTGTCTGCTGTATAGATATGCCAGCTCAGGGATTACCTGTAGAACTTCTTCACGGTCCTCACGCTGCCATCCGAGTAGGTGTTAACCTCTATGACGAATCCGCGTGCCTCGGCGGGACGTCCCATGAGATCGGTGCGCCTGGTCGAGACGATATATGCGTCTGCCGGAACGGTGTTCTCTGTTATGCCGCTCTCGTAGGCCTCGGCTGCCAGCCTCATCTGTGCGTGCACGTTATAGTAGGCAGGTTTGGGAGCAAGGCTGCTGTCGAACATCAGGGGCTGGTTGTGGCGCCACGAATGGTTGTCCGAGATGCCCCAGACAAGCATCGAGGTACAGTTGTCATTCCTGAGGAATACCCGTGTCACCGCTCCATACTCCTTGGCCTGGAGGTCGAGGGCATTGACGGCATACGGGTTTGCAAGCGCAATGTCAAGCTCGGTGATGATGCACTCCATGCCAATCTCGGCATACCTCTGTATGTTACGCTCGAGCTTAAGCGTGTCGAGCTGCCCGGTGGTGAGGTGGCACTGCAGGCCGCATCCGTGGATGGGGACATCCGAGCCGCGGAGCCTGTTGATGAGGTTGTGGTATGCCTCGGTCTTGGTGCTTCCGGCAAACTCAACGCCATAGTCGTTGATGAACAGACGTGCGTCAGGGTCGGCCTGATGGGCCCACACGAAGGCCGAGTCAATGAACTCCTCGCCGATATATGTCGACCATATCGAGGGACGGAGCCTGTATGCCTTGGGGTCTGTGCGCACGATGCTCTGGTCGTCGTCAAGCACCTCGTTGCAGACATCCCACTCGGTGATGCGCCCTTTGTAGCGGCCCACGACATTGAAGATATGGTTCTTGAGGATGTCAAGCAGCTCGCGCTTCGAATAGTTGTGGTTGTTCTTCTTGCCGTCCTGACTCACCCATCCGGGCACCTGCGAGTGCCATGCCAGGGTGTGTCCGCGCACCTTCTGCGTATATCGGTCGGCAGTGGCCATCACGGCATCCGAGCCGCCATAGTTGAACTCGCCGCGTGCGGGCTCGGTGGCGTCAAACTTCATCTCGTTCTCGCCGACGAGCATGTTGAACTCGCGTCCCACAAGCCCGGCCTCGCCGTCCTCGCGGCTCGAGTCGTAGCGGTATGTCGCGAGGGCCACGCCTATGTTCTTGCCCAGCTTGGCGGCATATTCGCGCAGGGGTGTGCTGTCGTCTATGTCGGCGCTCCAGTCGTCGTCGGGCCACTCGCCTTCATGGCCCTGGTCGTCATCATCCTCAATGTCGCCCTGGCCGCTGTAGTCGAGCGAGGTGACACGGGCGATGACGCTGAACGAGCCGTCGGCATTGTCGCGCTGCTCGACCACCCATGTGCAGGCTTTGGGATAGCGTATGCGGAAACCCCATCCGGCCTCCTTGGCGCTGGCTGTGAGCAGGGTCATCTCCTCGTTGAGTGTGGGGACAGCACCCTCGGCAAGGGCGATGGTGAGCCTCGGGGTCTTGTCAGACTGCTCGAAGTCCTGGGTCTGCGGGCTGTATGAGAGTGTGCCGAGGATGTCGGCGCGTCCATACTCAAGTCCGTTGCCCACGGTGCAGACCACATTGGCCTCGGGGTGGAGCACAACCTTCACGTCTGATGTGGCAGCCACATAGTCGGCGAATGTCAGCGTCCCGCCGCAGGTGGGCACAATCTTGCCGTAGGCCTCGGTACGGGCAGCCACGCTGCCCGAGCCCCCCAGCACCGAGCCCTTGAACACGAATACGGTACCCGTGCTGCCTGTAGCACCGCTCAGTTTCCCGGAGGCTGCTGCGGCGGCATCGTTGGCTATGATGACAGAGCCCTCGAGGAGCCTTATGCCCGCGCTGATGTCGTTGTCGTTGCCCGTGATGGTGTATGCGCCGGGGCCCTCCTTGATGAGGCCAACCTTGTCACCTGAAGAGGATGCCTTGATGCGTCCGGCCAGCACGGCATCGGTGCCCTTGCACCCAACGACATAATATGAGTTGGCGGAGCCCTTGCGGTAATAGCCATCGAGCACGCTGCCCGCCTCGGTGTTGAGCTCGCCGAAGCGCAGGCCCCTCGTGCCCGACTCGACGGCGATGACAGCACCGTCGTGGAGAGTCACCGATGTCCCGGCAAAAATCTCGTTGCAGCGCGAGGCGTCGACGTTGTCGGGCTGGAAGGTACCGCTGTTCATAAGCAGTCCGTAGAATCCGCATTTGGGTGCCACCTCCCTGTAGGGATAGACATGCACGTCACCCTTCATGGCGCTCCAATCGGGGTATGTCGCGCCCTTGCTCGACTGCGTGCCCAGATATGAACGCTCGCCTCCGGCATAGATGTTGAGGGTGCCCTCTCCGGCCACGCGGCCTGTCCACTCAGAATAGCGCGAGGTGCGCACATTGGTCGTGATGCCCGCAGGGATATAGATATTGTCCGAGATGTTGCGGTATGAGCTTGATGTGTTGTCGGTGCAATAGTCGAGCACGCCGCCGTCCTCGGTCGACACGAAATCGTCGTATGCGCCGAGAAGCTGGATATTGTCGATATAGAACTCAGAATTGTTGTGGTGTATGCCCAGACGCATCACATCCGACGTGTTCCCCTCGTCGGCGGAGAGCATGGTGTATGTCTTGGTGAGCCATTCGGTGCGGTTGCCCTGGTTGGGATACCCCTCGTCGCGATAAAGCTCCTGGGTGCCGAGATAGGCTGCAAACTGCTTCCAGTCGTCATTGTCATCGGCGACACGGTACAGGTCGTATCTCACCATCGGATAGCGGTCGGTGAGCGCCCTGCCCCGCAGTTCTGTCGGCAGAGTGAACTCGGGATGGCATCCCCACTCCCTGAGCACGATGTGAAGGACTTTGTTTGACGGATTCACGGGATCCGCCTCGACGGTAGCTGTGGAGGTTATCTCTCCGCCACCCGACTGCCACATGGTCCACTGCGTCCCGACGGGATAAGCCTCGAAATCGCAGACGGTCAGCGGCGCCGCCGACACCCCTGACACAATCAGAGATGCAGCGATCAAGCTGCGTATTCTGTTCATGGTAACTGATGATTTTGGTTAACTGTTCTACAAATATAGCCATTTTGTCACATAACAGGCAAAACAATCAGAAATATAGACTATTTTATCAGAGAAACAGACCATATCTCAACAATATAATGACACTTTTTAACTAAACCTGTTGCCATATTTCGGATGTTTTGGCTTAAATTTGCAAATATATCACGTTAACATCCAACCCATCAACCTTCATACCAGACCATAAACCGTACGGACCATGAGAAAAATGTTTTTGCTATTGTCATTGCTACTCGCAGGCACCATCGCCGGATCTGCCAAGGACTATTCACACTACTATACCAACCTTCCTGTCGAGGTGGCCCCTGTTACGGAGGTCACCTTCCCCGACCGCCACGCCTCGCTGACCGATTTCGGGGCCAAGGGTGACGGCGTCACACTCTGCACCGAGGCATTCGCCCGCGGCATAGAGAGCCTGTCGGCACAGGGGGGAGGAATACTCGAGATACCTGCCGGTGTATGGCTCACCGGCCCCATAGAGCTGAAGAGCGACATCTGCCTCAACCTCGACAAGAACGCCATTATACTCTTCTCGCCCGACAAGAGCCTCTATGTCGACCCTGACCCCAAGGCCAGGCGCGTGCTCCCCGGCATCACCGCGACACGCTGCAAGAACATCGGCATCACCGGCCGGGGCATCATCGACGGCCGCGGCCACGAGTGGCGCCCCGTCAAGCGCGGCAAGGTGAGCGATGTCGAGTGGAAGGCATACAAGGCACAGGGTGGCGTGGAGAACTCGAAGGGCGACCTGTACTATCCATGGGACTCTCGCTACGGCTATGCCAACGTGGCCACGACCCCCGAGAAACAGGAAAAGATGCGCAACGACCTGTTCCGCGTCTTTCATTGCGAGGGGATATTGCTCGAAGGGGTCACCTTTCAGAACGCCCCCAAGTTTCATGTGCATCCCTTCAACTCGCGCAACGTCATCATCGACGGCATCACCGTGCGCGCGCCGTGGAACGCCCAGAACGCCGACGCCATCGACCTGAGCGACTGTCATCAGGTGCTGGTGGTCAACTCGACCATCGACGCAGGCGATGACGGATTCTGCCTCAAGAGCGGCGAGTATAAGGAGAAGGCCCTTGTCAACGGATGCGCCGACATACTGATACGCCACTGCACAGCATTCCACGGACATGGCGGATTTGTCATCGGCAGCGAGGACATCTGCGGCATGGAGCGCATCGTGTGCATGGACACCCGCATGTCGGGCACAGACATAGGCCTGCGGTTCAAGAGCGGCATCGGCCGCGGAGGCAAGACCAAGGACATCTATCTGCAGGATATAGTGATGAACGACATCTCAGGCGACGCCATCGTATTCGAGTGCACATATGCCGACCGCCCTGCCGGCTCTGACGACAAGGCTCCGGCCAAGCCCAAGGAGCTTGTCAACGTGCCCGAGTTCACCGACATACATATCTCGAAGGTCACCTGCAACGGGTGCCGCAAGGCCATCGTGGCCTCGGGCATCGAGGGTCTGCGCTGCGTGTATGACATCAATATCTCGAACTCAACATTCGTATATCGCGACGCACCGACTGCCATCGACGACAAGACAGCCACCCTCGAGCTGAAAGATGTACGCCTCATCCCCGAAGGCGGCTCACGCTGAATCCCGACTGCAATCCTCAACAATAAAACTCTCGCTCCTTGTTAGTAAAGACTCACGGCGCCGCTGTCCAGGGCATTGACGCCATCATCATCACCATCGAGGTGTCTGCCCGCCAGGGCGTATCGTTCGCGCTCGTCGGCATGGCCGACACGGCTGTGCGCGAGAGCCACCAGCGTGTGGTCTCGGCGCTGACCCAGAGCGGTTTCACATGGCCGCGGCGCAATATGGTCGTCAACCTCTCGCCGGCCGACGTGCGCAAGGAGGGGGCGGCATACGACCTCCCCATCGCCGTGAGCATCCTCTCGGCCAGCGAGCAGATCAACTGCCTCAGGCCCCTTGAGGAGTTCATGATCATGGGCGAGCTGTCGCTCGACGGCTCCGTGCTGCCCATACGTGGCGCGCTCCCCATGGCCATCAAGGCGCGGCAGATGGGTTTCAGGGGGATGATTGTCCCCGAAGCCAATGTCGCGGAGGCTGCCGTGGTCAACAATCTTGACGTCTATGGCGTGAAATCGCTGCGCCAGGTTGTCGATTTCCTCACCGGGGTCATAGACCTCGCGCCCGAGGTGGTGGATACCCGTGCCGAATTCGCGCGGGCATCCACCGTCTTTGATTTCGATTTCTCGGAGGTCAAGGGCCAGGAGGCGGTCAAGCGCGCCCTCGAGGTGGCTTGCGCCGGTGGGCACAACATATTGCTGGTAGGGCCTCCGGGCTCCGGCAAGTCGATGATGGCCAAGCGCATACCCACCATCCTCCCCCCGCTCACATTGCACGAGGCGCTCGAGACCACCAAGATACACTCTGTGGCCGGAAAGCTCAAGGAGGGCTCGAGGCTGATGACCGTCCGTCCCTACCGCTCGCCGCATCACACCATATCGCCCGTCGCGCTCGTCGGTGGAGGGAGCAATCCCAAGCCGGGCGAGATATCTCTGGCGCACAACGGAGTCCTCTTTCTCGACGAGTTTCCCGAGTTCTCGCGCCAGGTGCTCGAGGTGATGCGCCAGCCCCTCGAGGACAGGCACATCTCCATCTCGCGCGCAAGATATGCCATCGACTACCCTGCGGGGTTCATGCTTGTGGCGAGCATGAATCCATGCCCCTGCGGATATTACAACCATCCCACCAAGGAGTGCCAGTGTCCCCCCGGAGCTGTGCAGAAATACCTCAACCGAATCTCGGGGCCGCTGCTCGACCGCATAGACCTGCAGGTCGAGATACTGCCGGTGCCGTTCGAGGCGCTTGCCTCGACACGCCCTGCCGAGCGCAGCGAGGAGATAAGGGGGCGTGTCATCCGCGCCCGCGAGGTACAGGCTGTACGCTTCGCCTCAGAGCCGGGCATACACTGCAACGCGCAGATGAACAGCCGCCTGCTCACCGCCCATGCCACCCTCGGCGCCGAGGGGATGAAGCTGCTGCACGACACCTTGACGCGCCTTGACATGAGCGCCCGCGCCTACGACCGCATCCTCAAGGTGTCGCGCACCATAGCCGACCTCGACTATGCCCTCTCACCCTCCATGACCCTCGCCCAAGCCGCGGCAGCCCCCATCCTCACCCACCACCTCCAGGAAGCCCTCGCCTATCGCAACCTCGACCGCGCCTCGTGGGGGAGCATGACTCGCTGAAGCCCGCACCTGTCCAAAAAAATGAGAGCGCCAGCGAAAAAATTTTTGAAAAGATTTGAGCTTTAGCGAAAAGATATGAAGAAATGGACCGGCAACAACCGCGCCAAATGGCACGACTACACATCAAAGTGCATCTATCACATCACTCTGATGAAGAGCCCGGAGATGCCGCCATTCGGCACCCTCGCCGGAGACTGCTCGCTTAAGCCCGGCACTCCCGGCGCTCCCTATATCAAGGCATCCCCTCTCGGACAGGCCGTGAAACGCGCCCTGCGTGAGATACCCGACATCCATCCCTCGCTACGCCTGTACCAATATGCCCTCATGCCCGACCATCTGCACATGCTGCTCTCGGCCGAGGCGCCTCTCGACGAGATAATCGGACGCAAGATCGCCATATTCAAGGTGCGTGTCAACCGCTATCACGGTACTCGCGGAATATTCATGAAAGGCTTCAACGACCAAATTATCGGGCCGAACCGCGACCTCGGCACATTATTCATGTATCTGCGCGACAACCCCTACCGTCTCGCCGTGCGCAGACATAGCCCCGATTTCTTCCGCAGGATTGACAATGTGCAGCTCGGAGGAGAGACGTGGCAGGCATACGGCAATCTCCATCTACTCGACAATCCCTTCAAGGAACAGGTCGTGGTACACCGTGCCGACAGCGCGGAGACACGTGCCGACAATCTGGGACGGTGGCTCTGCGCCGCACAGAATGGCGGCGTCCTTGTCTCCCCCTTCATCAGCAAGGACGAGAAAGAGGTACGCAGGTTGGCCGAGGAGGAAGACGGACGCATAATCCTGATATGCAACGAGCCGTTCGGCGAGCGATTCAAGCCCGCACTCCACGATTTCGACCTCTGCTGCTCGGGCAGACTCCTCATCCTGGCTCCCCCCGACGACTCCCTGGCCGAGCTGACGCGCCCCGTATGCCTGCGCCTCAACACTATCGCCGAATCCATTGCAAACAACCGATACTGAACTATATGTCACGCAACCTGCTGGGCCGGTATGTATGGCTCATCGACACGATAAGGCGCCACGGTGCCATAACCCGCGAGAAACTGAGCGAGCTCTGGCTGCGCTCGCCCGTATCGGAGGGCTCGCCGCTGCCGCGGCGCACCTTCTACAACTACCGCGCCGCCATCGAGGAGCTCTTCAACATCAATATCGAATGTGACCCGGCCACCTACGAATACTCGATAGCCTCGGGCGACCCGCACCGCGAGGGGATGACCGACTGGCTGCTCAACTCGGCCGCCATGAGCAACGTGCTCGCCAGCGTCTCTGACGCCTCAGACCGCATCTTCCTCGAGGATGTCCCCTCGGCGCGCCTGTATCTGTCGCAGGTGGTGACGGCACTGCGCGAGAACCGTCCGCTGCGCTTCACCTACCGTCCATATACACGTTCGACACCCACACACGGTGTGGGCATCGAGCCATACTTTCTGAAAATCTTCCGCCAGCGGTGGTATGTCACAGGGCGCAATACCGCCGACGGGCGTATCAAGACATACGCCCTCGACCGAATGGAGGATGTCACGGTGGGCGACACCACATTCACGCCCGACCCGGCCTTCGACGCCGAGGAATATGTGCGCGACGCCTTCGGCATCATCTTCTCGCAGGGAGAGGCCAAGGAGATTGTGCTGCGCACCGACCCGCGCCAGGCCAAATATCTGCGGGCCCTCCCCCTGCACCACTCGCAGCGCGAGAGCATCCACGACGACTACTCGCTGTTTCACTACCGTCTGCGCCTGACAGACGATTTCGTGCAGGAGATACTCTCGCTGGGCCCGCGTGTCACCGTGGTGTCGCCCCCCGAGCTGAGGGCCATGGTGACGACATCACTGCGCGACACACTCAGGCTATACGGCCAGTGAGTCAGGCCGCGGGAAGCGTGAACATCGAGGCAGGCACCGACATCAGCACAAGGTCACTTGTATCGAACCCTTCGCCGATATTAAGCAGCACAGCCGCTGCGACAATGAAAAGCACCTCGAAGATGATGCCGGTGATGACGACACCCTTGGGTATGGACGGAGCCTTGAATATGGCAGAGCATCCGGCCCAGGTGAGGGCGAGCATCGGCAATGCCACCGCGAGCATCACCAGCGTCATGCCCCACCCCTCGAGATAGGGCGCGGCCATTGATATGTCAAAGGCGGCAAGCAGCCCCGAGCCTGCACCGATACTCAGGCACACCATCCCGGCTATGATACAGAGGGCTATGATGATGGTGGTGGCCGCAGCCATCGCGCCTATGAGCCCGAAGAAGCCGACCAGGAATATGCCCACTATCTGGAAGAAACTGTTGATGAAGTTCCCGGCGCCCTGCGCGGCACCATTGACCACACCCGATGCCGTGTCGACCACCGTCTGCCCGACGCTCTTGATGTTGACAGGCTGGCCCTGCATCTCGAGAATCTGGCGGGGAGTTCTGGCCGGGGGAATGACCATCCATGCCACGAGATATATGAGCACGCACGGCCAGAAATAGGTGCAGACGGCAAGCACCACGGCCAGGATGCGCAGCACGGTTACATCCCATCCCAGATAGAGCCCGAGCCCCGAGAGGACACCCCCGAACACCTTATTGCGCTCGTCGCGATAGAGATGCTTCTTCACGGGTCCCTGATATGGAGGAGGTGTAGCGGGGCCGCCTACGTTATATTCAGCCTCATCGCTGCCCGAGATCTCCTCGGGGCGCCCCATTATGTCTATGACGCTGTTCACGTCGTCTATCACTATCACGCTCTGCCCGGCTGCGATGCGCTCGTCGAACAGCTCGCGTATGCGGCTTTCGATGTCCGAGACTATCTCCTCGCCCTCCGGGCCGGGAAACGCGGCGCGGAGCTGGGTCAGGTAGCTGTGAAGCAGGGTATAGGCGTCTTCGTCTATATAGAAAATCTTGCCGTTGATATTGGCCGGAAATGCTTTTTTCATTCTGTGATGTCTGTCTGGTTAAGGAGGATGTTGACTGAGCGGGCGATGTCGTTCCACGACAGGGTGAGCTGTTCAAGGAAGCTGTGGCCCAGAGGGATGATTGAGTAATACTTGCGCGGAGGGCCTTGTGTCGACTCTTCCCAGCGGTAAGAGAGCAGGCCGTCGTTCTTGAGGCGCGTGAGCAGCGGATAAAGCGTGCCCTCCATGACGATGAGGTGGGCGTTCTTGAGGCGCCCTATCATCTCGGAGGCGTATGCGTCGCCCTGACGGAGCAACAGCAGCACGCAGAACTCCAGCATGCCCTTGCGCATCTGCGACTTGAGGTTATCTATACTTGTAGGCATAGGAGGGATTGGAGAATTGGGTTTCTGTTTCGGAATTAATTCACGATGCAAATGTAGGGACTTTCATAGTACTATGCAATACATAGTACTAATATTTAACATTAAATCACCTTTAGTGTAAATTTATGTTAATGCCTACTATCATATTTGCATAACCCTCCCCCCGCAACTAACTTTGTCCCCAAATCCCCCAGATTTCTAATTTCTAATTCCTAATTCCTCATTAAAAGATTTCCTCATTAAAATAATTCCTAATTCCTAATTTCTCATTAAAAAATGCCTGCTTACGAACATCTAAAGCGGTTTTTCGACCGCAACAAATTCCAATACGAAGAGCATGACAACCTCTTCGCCTTCATGGTCAACAATGTCAACTTCCTCGCCTTCAAGAACGAGGGGCCCTTTGTACAGATAGTTATACTCTGCGACACCGGCGGAGTGCCCCGCGAGAAGCTGCTCGAGGCCGCCAACGAGGTGAACATGTCTAAATTCATCGTCAAGATAACCATAAACCAGGACTCGAAGGGCGCATGGTGCTCGTATGAGTTCTGCCCCGACGAGCACACTCCCGACGACCTGTATATCTCGATATTCAAGGTTCTCGACGACGCCTCGGAGGAATTTTTCAGCCGTCTGCGCAGCTGACGACTGCCCCTGCAGACACAGCAACGCCTGTCATCGTCGGACGATGACAGGCGTTGTCAGTTATATATCAGTCCTCTGTCAGATCAGGCAGCTCTCGAGCACGGCGGCGTCAAGCACTGCGACAGCGATGAGGTTGATGATGTCGCGCACCTCGGCATCCACATTGATAAAGTGGATAGGCTTCTTCAGACCCATCTGGATCGGGCCGATGCTCTCGCCCACGCCCATCTCGAGCATGATGCGGTATGCGGCATTGGCGGCAGACAGGTTGGGGAACACGAGGGTGTTGACATCCTTGCCCTTGAGACGGTTGAAGGGGAACACCTTGTCGCGCACGGGGGTGTTGAAGGCATAGTTGATCTGCATCTCGCCGTCGATGGCCAGGTCGGGATTGAGGGCATGGATGCGGTCTACAACATTGTGTACCTTGGCACACTCGGCCTCGTTGTTCGAACCGAAGTTCGAGTAAGACACAAGGGCCATCACGGGGTCGTGGGCGAAGAACTTGACGGCATCGGCGGTGAGGCGCGTGATGTCATAGAGGGTATCCTCGTCGGTGGTGCCGTTGATCATCGTGTCGGCAAGGAAATATGTTCCCTTCGAGGTCTCGAGTACATGCAGCGACGCAAAGTGGTCATATCCGTCCTTGAGGCCCACAACCTCCTTGGCGATGTTTGCGGTCTCGTTGTTGGCCGAGCGGATGCCTGCGATGAATGCGTCGGCATCGCCGTTCTCGACCATCATCATGCCGAAATAGCTGCGCTCGAACATCTTCTCGAGACAGTTCTCATAGTTGCCGCCCTGGCGCTGACGCTTCTCGGCCAGCATGCGGGCATATTTCTCGCGGCGGGGAGCCTCACGGTCGTGGCGCAGGTTGACAATCTCGATGCCCGAGATGTCGAGGCCCAGACGGGCGGCACGCTTGCCGATCATCTCCTCGTTGCCGAGCAGCAGAGGTATGCAGAGGCCGTCGGCGGCTGCGATGGCTGCGGCACGGAGCATGTTGTCCGTATTGGCATCGGCAAACACCACGCGCTTGGGGTTGCAGCGGGCAGCCTCGTTGATGCGGCGGGTGAACTTGCGGTCGTTGCCCTTGAGGCGGAGCAGCTTCTCGTCGTATGCGGCCCAGTCCTCGATGGGACGGCGGGCGACACCGCTGTCCATGGCGCCACGGGCCACGGCGGGCGACACGGCGGTGAGCAGACGGGGGTCAAACGGGGTCGGCACGATATACTCGCGGCCAAACTTGAGGTTGGCGCGCCCATAGGCGGCGTTGACAACCGGGGGTACCGGCATACGTGCAATCTCGGCGATAGCCTTGACGGCATATATCTTCATGGTCTCGTTTATCTCGGTGGCACCGCAGTCGAGGGCTCCACGGAAGATATAGGGGAAACCGAGCACATTGTTTATCTGGTTGGGATAGTCCGAGCGGCCCGTGGCCATGATGATGTCGGGACGGGCGGCGATAGCCTTCTCGTATGCGATCTCGGGGTCGGGATTGGCGAGGGCGAACACGATGGGACGCGGAGCCATCGACTTGACCATCTCGGGGGTCACGACATCCTTGACCGACAGGCCCAGGAACACATCGGCGTCGACCATGGCCTCGGCCAGAGTGTTGATGTCGCGCGAGGTGGCAAAGAAAGCTTTCTGGGCATTGAGGTCGGTGCGGCGGTCAGAGATGACACCTTTCGAGTCGACCATCACCACATTCTCTTTCTTCACACCGAGGGCCATGTAGAGCTTGGTACAGCTCACGGCGGCAGCACCCGCGCCGTTGACCACGAGACGGATGTCCTCGATCTTCTTGCCCTGTATCTCGAGGGCGTTGAGCAGACCGGCAGCCGAGATGATGGCGGTGCCATGCTGGTCATCGTGCATCACGGGGATTGAGAGCTCCTCCTTGAGGCGTGTCTCGATCTCGAAACACTCGGGAGCCTTGATGTCCTCGAGGTTGATGCCGCCGAATGTGGGAGCAAGGGCCTTGACGATAGAGATGAACTTGGCGGGATCCTTCTCGTCGACCTCGATGTCAAAGCAGTCAAGACCGGCAAAAATCTTGAACAGCAGGGCCTTACCCTCCATTACGGGCTTGCCTGCGAGTGCGCCGATGTTGCCCAGACCGAGCACGGCGGTACCGTTTGAGATTACAGCGACGAGATTGCCGCGGTCTGTATAGTCATATACCTTATCAGGATCATCCTTGATTTCGAGACAGGGATAGGCAACGCCGGGCGAATATGCCAGGCCCAGGTCTGCCTGAGTAGCATATGGCTTGGTGGGAATCACCTCGATTTTTCCGGGGCGCGGATATTTGTGATAATCCAGCGCTTCCTGCTTTGTAACTTTTGCCATTTATATTTCAGTATTAGTTCGGTACTTTTTCAGATGATATGCAAAGTTAGTGAATATTCACCAAATAATTTTATAACATCCCCCAAAAATTATCCGCCATTCCTCCCACATAACCTCCTTTAACCCTTAACCCTTAACCTTTAACCTTCACTTCACCCTGTCCGCCCGGCGCACTCCCTTTATCTTGAGCACGGCGCGGCAGAGCGCGTCGACATCCGAGGTGTCTGACACATTGACGCCAAGGTCACAGCTGAACACCTCGCCTCGCGCCTCGATGTTGAGACGGCGTATGTCGATGTTCATGTCGGTCGAAATCTCGCGGGTCAGCTCGGAGAGTATGCCGTGGCGGTCAATCCCCTCGATGCGTATGCTGGCGAGGAACTTCTCGTTCACCTTGTCCCATTTCACAGCCAGTATCCTGGGGCCATAGCTGGCCTTGAGCACCTGGGCGCGCGGACATGTGAGCGAGTGAATCTCGACCTGGCCGGAATCGGTGATGAACCCCATCACATCGTCGCCGGGGATGGGGCGGCAGCAGTCAGAGAGGCAGAAATTGCGCCCCGAGTCGTCATAGCGCAATATGTATGTCTCTTTGCGGTTGATATTGTCCGGGGTGGTAACGGGCACGAGGGCCTTGGACTTTGAGCGCGAGCCTCGGGTGGTCTTGCCGGTGCGGAATCCGAGCTTGAAAAGACGCGAGATGAGCGACTTGGCCGAGCTGGAGGTATTGACATTGAGATAGTCGTCAATCGACGCCTCACCCGACCCGAGACGCAGGAAAAGCTCCTCGCGCGACTGGACATGATATGTGCCCAGAATCTTGGTCATCACGTCGTTGTTGAGCGTGATCGAGTTGTCGGCAAGGAACTTCTCGAATATCTTGCGCCCCTCCTCGACCTGAGGCTGCTGCTCGCGGCGCAGCTCCTTGCGCAGACGGGTCTTGGCTTTGGCGCTGGCGAGGAAATCGAGCCACTCAGGCTTGGGCGACTGCGACTGCGAGGTGAGCACCTCGACCTGGTCGCCCGAATTGAGTTTCTGCGACAGGGGCACCAGCTTGTGATTGACCTTGCCCGCTATGCAGTGGTTGCCTATCTGCGAGTGCAGCGTATAGGCCACATCGAGCACCGTCGCTCCAGCGGGGAGTGTCAGCAGCTCCCCCTTGGGGGTGAAGACCACAATCTCGCTCGCAAACAGGTTGAGCTTGAGGGTATCGAGAAAGTCGATGGCATTGGGGTTGGGGTCATCAAGGATATCCTTGATGGTGCGCAGCCACACGGTGAGCTCGCTCTCCTCTTCGGTCTCGCCTCCTATCTTGTATTTCCAGTGGGCGGCAAAACCCTTCTCGGCAATCTCGTCCATGCGGCGCGAGCGTATCTGCACCTCTATCCAGTTGCCGTCGGGGCCCATCAGCGTGACATGGAGCGCCTGATAGCCGTTGGCCTTGGGCACCGCTATCCAGTCGCGTATGCGCTCGGGATGAGGGCGGTAGAGGTCGGTCAGGGCCGAATATATGCGATAGCACATCTCCTTCTCCTTGTCGGGCGCCTCCTCAGGCAGCTCGAATATGATGCGCATGGCATAGAGGTCGTAGACCTCCTCGAAGGGTATCTGCTTGGTCTGCATCTTGCGCCATATCGAATAGACGCTCTTTACCCTCGCCTTGGCCTCGTATTTCAGGCCCATGGCGTCGAGACGCTGGCGTATCGGGGCGGCGAAATTGCCATAGACCTTCTCGCGTCCGGCCTCGCTCTTCTTGAGGAGGGCTGATATGCGGGCATACTCGGCGGGATGCTCATACTTGAAGGCAAGGTCCTCGAGTTCGGTCTTTATGGCGAAAAGCCCCAGACGGTGAGCCAGAGGGGCGTATATATATAGTGTCTCGCCCGCAATCTTATACTGCTTGGCCGGAGCCATCGACCCGAGGGTGCGCATGTTGTGCAGGCGGTCGGCCATCTTGATGAGCACCACACGGATGTCCTGGCTCATGGTGAGCAGGAGCTTGCGGAAATTTTCGGCCTGCGCGGATGCCTTGTCGCCGAATATGCCACCCGAAATCTTGGTGAGCCCCGCCACCAGCTCGGCAATCTTCTTGCCGAAATGCTGCTCGATATCCTCGACGGTAAACTCGGTGTCCTCGACGACATCGTGCAGCAGGGCCGCGCATATCGACGTGGAGCCAAGCCCCATCTCGGCCGAGGCGATGCGCGCCACAGCGATGGGATGGAGTATGTAGGGCTCGCCCGACCGTCGGCGCACACCCTTGTGCGCCTCTTTGGCAAACCGGTATGCCCGCTCGATGATGTCGGTCTTCTTGCGGTGGTTGCTGGCGACATATCCGTCGATAAGTTCGCGATAGCGGGCCTCGACCATCTCGTCCTCCTCGGCCGGGCTCAGGGTATAAGACTGTGATTCCATGGCATACTGGGTTGGGGATATGGGTTAAAGGTTAAGGGTTAAAGGTTAAAGGGTTATGAGATGAGGTTATAGGGTGATAGTTTTATATATCCTTTGGGTATTATGAGTCTCCTCCCCCTATAACCTTTAACCCTTAACCTTTAACCCTTAACCCTCTCAGAGATATTCTTCTCCGAAAGAGATTTTGACATCGTTTACCATCTGTTTGATGCGCTGCTCGTCGCTCTTGGGGCAGATGAGCAGCACGTCGCCCGAGTCGGCCACGATATAGTCCTTGAGGCCGTGGGCCACGACGAGCTTGCCCGAGGGGACGGCAATCATGTTGCCCTCCGACTCGTATGCTATCACGCGGGCATCGCGCGTCACGTTGGTATGCTCGTCCTTGGGCGAGTTGTCATAGAGCGCGCTCCAGGTGCCCAGATCGTTCCATGCAAAGTTCACGCACTCCACATACACGTTGTCGGCCTTCTCCATCACGGCATAGTCGATCGAGTTGGCGGGACAGGCAGCGAAATTGGCCTCGATGAACCCTTTCTCGGCGGGAGTGCCGAAATCGGCCTTACCCTTGTCGAAGAGTGTGGTGAGGTCTGAGTCGTACTTGTGCAGGGCGTCTATGATAGTCGAGGCGCGCCAGAGGAATATTCCGGCGTTCCAGAAGAACTCGCCCGACTGGAGGAACACCTTGGCAAGCTCGAGGTCGGGCTTCTCGGTGAAGGTCTTGACCTTGAGTATCCCCGGCACCTCCTCGCGGCCTATCTGTATGTAGCCGTAGCCGGTATCGGGGCGCGTGGGGGTGATGCCGAGGGTGAGCAGGGCGTCATGGGTCTCGACAAACTCGAACCCTCGGCGCACACAGTCGGCAAAGACAGCCTCGCCGGTGATGAGGTGGTCGCTCGGGGTCACGATCATCGACGCCTCGGGGTCGATGGCATGGATATGGTATGCGGCCCAGGCTATGCATGGGGCCGTGTTGCGGCGCGCCGGCTCGAGCAGGATGTTCGAGGGCTCGATGTCGGGAAGCTGCTCGCGTATCAGTGACTCATATTTTGCGTTGGTGACAACGACGATATTCTCCTTGGGCACAATCGGCAGGATGCGGTCGTATGACATCTGCAGCAGAGAGCGGCCGGTGCCAAGGAAATCAATAAACTGTTTGGGGCAATTTTCGCGGGAGTAGGGCCAGAAACGGCTGCCCACTCCTCCGCACATGATTACACAATAACGGTGTGAAGCCATAGTGAGGGGGGATACAGTCTGTGGATAAATTTTATAGTTATCCGCATGCGGACACTCCTGTCACGCCCTGCGGGAATTTCGAACCGCTAAGATACAAAAAAATACATTATCCCCCAACCCCCGAGGCACAATTTTGGTCAAAAGCTCCTAAAATCACTCTTTCAGGAGGGCCTCAACCTCGCATTTGAGCAGCGGCATACTGTTTATCACTATAGACCAGAGTATGTCGGGACGCAGTGAGTCATAGGCATGGATTACGAAATTACGCGTATCCACAATCTTGCGCGCCGAGGTTATAGGGATTCCGGGGTTTATCTTGAGCACACGGTTCATCGCCTCGCCCATTATCTCGATGTTACGCTCGACTCCGCGCCTGAACAGCGTATCATCACAGAATGTCTGATATTGCCGGGGCCGTCCCACCATAAACGACTCGATCTCAAGGATAGAATTGAGAATGTCAGTGAGATATTTCTTCTGCTTCCTATCCATAAATCAGGCGTTTTGTCTCGTCAAGCTCCTCCTTGAAATACCTGTTCTTCACCGCGCTCTCGTCCACAAGATCAACGTCACGTCCGAAGAGTGTGCGCAATGCGTCGTGAAGCCCGAAAAAATTGTCGGCATATGTCAGATATGTCACCTCAGGCGAGAAATCGACCAGTATGTCCACATCGCTGCTATCGTTGAAGCGGTCAGTGAGGATAGACCCGAACGCATAGAGCTTACCTACCTTATATTTACGGCAGATATTGAAGAGTTTCTGTATGTTATCGGTTATCAGATGCATTGTCGGGAGGGTTGTTGGCTGCAAATATACAACAAATATCTGACATACGCGGTTGAGAATCTTAAAAAATGGCCGACTGCAGCCCGACATGGAGTTTACGGGCCGAATAAGCCCTATTTTCGGTGGGGTAAGTGTATTTTCCTACCGTTTTTTTAATACCTTGTGGATTTTTTTTGTAATTTTGCACCCAAATCTATACCATCTATTCATCACGGTTCATCCTTTCATAACGTAAATGAATAATCTAATCACCATCTCACCGTCGCCACACGCGCAGACGCCGACCACGGTGACGCGGCTCATGATGCATGTCATCATCGCCCTGATCCCGGCAGTACTGGTGGCCCTTTATTATTTCGGCCTCGGCGCCGCCATTGTCATCGCCACATCAATCATCGGATGTGTGGCCGTGGAGTATCTCATCACCAGGTTCATGCTTGGACAGAAGCCATCCATCGGCAACCTCTCGGCTGTGCTCACGGGTCTTCTGCTCGCGCTCAACCTCCCCTCCAACCTCCCCGTCTGGACCGTCCTCATCGGCTGCGTCGTAGCCATAGGCATCGGCAAGATGGCCTTCGGCGGTCTTGGATGCAACATCTTCAATCCGGCTCTGGTGGGCCGCGTGTTCCTGCTGCTCTCGTTCCCCGTGGCCATGACCACATGGCCCATACCCGGCGAGAACCTGACAGCCTATACCGACGCCACCACAGGCGCCACGGTGCTGGGCCTGCTCAAGCAGCACATCATCACCCCCTCTGACGTCTGCCTGCTGGACGGCGCCATCGGCAACATGGGTGGCTCGCTCGGCGAGGTCAGCGCCATAGCCCTCCTCATCGGATTCATCTACATGCTGTGCATGAAGGTCATCACCTGGCACATACCCGTCAGCATCATCGCCACCGTGGCCCTGTTCTCGCTCTGCGTGGGCGCGCCCGTCGGCATCGAGCTCCTTTCGGGCGGCCTCATGCTCGGCGCCATCTTCATGGCCACCGACTATGTGACATCACCCATGAGCCACAAGGGCCAGATTCTCTATGGCGTGATGATAGGCATCATCACCCTGGTCATCCGCCTCTGGGGCGCTTATCCCGAAGGCATGTCGTTCGCCATCCTCATCATGAACGGCGTAACACCCCTCATCAACCGCTATATGAAACCCCGTAAGTTTGGAGAAAGGAGGGCTGCAGCATGAAGTCGTCGCTTCTCAATATGGTGCTCTCGCTGGGCATCATCACAATAGTGGCCGCAGGGCTTCTCTCGTGGGTATATACCCAGACCGAGGCTCCCATCGCCAAGGCCAACCTCGACAAGCAGATCGAGGCAGTCAAGGCCGTGACACCCGAGTTTGACAACGACCCCGTGGCCGAGGCCGTCGAGATCACTCCCGCCGGCGAGGAGCGCGTGCTCAAGGTGTTCCCCGCCCGCAAGGGTGGCGAGCTGGTCGGTGCTGCTGTCGAGAGCTATTCGTCCAAGGGTTTCTCGGGCGACATCAAGCTCATCTATGGCTTTGACGCCGCCGGAACTGTCACAGGCTATGCCGTGATGGAACATGCCGAGACCCCCGGCCTGGGCGCAAAGATGGACACATGGTTCGGTCCCGAGGGCAAGGGCAACGTCATCGGCCTCAATGCCGCCGAGGGCGAGCTCACCGTCAGCAAGGACGGCGGACAGGTCGATGCCATCACAGCCGCCACAATCACCTCGCGTGCGTTCCTCGACGCCCTCAACCGTGCGTCAGCGGCTTTCGCACAGCTCAAAGCCGAGGAGAAATAAACACTAAACCCGACATCTCCACACAGCCATGAACTCAAAACTCAGAATCCTATATAACGGCATCGTAGCCGAAAACCCAACCTTCGTGCTGATGCTGGGCATGTGTCCCACCCTCGGCACCACGAGCAGCGCCGTCAACGGCATGTCGATGGGCCTCGCCACAATGGGCGTGCTCATCTGCTCGAACGTGGTCATCTCGATGATCAAGAAACTGATTCCCGCCAAGGTGCGCATCCCGGCCTATATCGTTGTCATCGCCACATTCGTGTCGATACTCCAGCTGGTGATGCAGGCATACGTGCCCGCGCTCTATGCAACCCTGGGCCTCTTCATCCCCCTCATCGTCGTGAACTGTATCCTGCTGGGCCGCGCCGAGTCGTTCGCGTCGCGTCACGGCGTCTTTGACTCGCTGCTCGACGGCATCGGCATCGGTCTCGGCTTCACCCTGGCCCTCACCATCCTCGGCGCCTGCCGCGAGCTGTTGGGCACAGGCGCAATCTTCGGGGCGACAATCTATCCCGAGACATACGGCTCGCTGGTGTTCGTCCTCGCCCCCGGCGCATTCATCACCCTCGGCCTCCTCATCGCCCTCTTCACCAAACTCAGAACAAAATAAGCCATGCTCGAATACATCTCCATCATCATCACGGCGATCTTTGTCAACAACATCGTCTTCGCCCAGTTCCTCGGCATCTGTCCTTTCATCGGAGTTTCGCGTAAGCTCTCGTCGGCTGTCGGCATGGGTGCCGCCGTCACCTTCGTGATGGCGCTGGCCACCACCGTGGCATGGCTGCTTCAGGAATTCGTGCTCGTGCCTTTCGGCCTCGGGTTCATGCAGACAATCGTCTTCATCCTCGTCATCGCGGCACTCGTGCAGATGCTCGAAATCATCCTCAAGAAGATTGCTCCCGCGCTCTACAGCGCGTTAGGCGTGTTCCTCCCCCTCATCACCACCAACTGCGCCGTGCTCGGCGTGGCCATCGAGGTGACACGCAAGGGATACAACCTGGGCGAGTCTGTGGTCTATGCAGTGGCTATCGCCATAGGCTTCACCATGGCCATCTCGATATTCGCAGGCATCCGCGAGCAGCTCCAGCTCGCCTCAGTGCCCAAGGCAATGCGCGGTGTGCCCATCGCCCTCATCTGCGCCGGTCTGCTGGCCATGGCATTCATGGGCTTCTCGGGCATCAAGATCGGATGATTCCCGCTCGGAAACCGTCACAAGAAATCGACCACGCTCCCGGCCTGTATGGCGGGGAGCGTTTTTTTCGCAGCTACCTGAACCATCGACCCCCGAGGACGGTTATATCTGTACACGTCGAACTATTGTTATTTTATGAAAGGGACCTTTAGATTGTTAATGGTGTTAACAGCTACTTTCCCCTTGGGCCTACGGGCTCAGGGGATAGCTGATATTGCCCGGACGCTACGCGACCTCCCCTCCTACCAGGCCGAGGCCACGCTGAGCGTCACGCTGCCGCAGACAGACACTGACGTAGCCTATACGCTCGGCCTCAGTTCCATGTCGGTCCCGGCCGACACGCTCGCGCCCGCATCCTATCTCATAGACTGGAGCCTCCCGACTCCGACAGGGGTCTCAGAAGGATTCACAGCCTATTTTGACGGCAACCTGTACCGCTACCGCGACTCGAGGCTGCAGGAATATCACACTGAGTGGGATTCCATCCCGTTCCGCGTCACCGCGCCCGGAGGCGGCGTGCAGCGCTCGGCCCAGTTCGCGTCACTCCTCCCACAGTTCATCGGCACAGAGATAGAGGCCATGATGGCCGACCCGCGGTACACACTCTCGCTTGACACTGCCAAACGGTTTGACGGACGCGACGTCACAGAGCTCACGGCCATCATGACCGTCGGAGGCGAGACCGTCCAGGAGCGTCGCTATCTGCTCGACCCCGTCACCGCGCTCCCCCTACGCACGGTCACCGAGAGCAATCCCTCGTCCATATCCGAGCAGACAATCATAGTGGACTATAAACCCGCCCCGTCACCGGAGAAGCCGCAACGTCTCACCGAGGAGCTGCTGGTGGCACGCTACCCCGAGATATTCGAGAAATACAGGGAGAATAACTTCCGCATCGAGAATCTGCGCGAGTCACCACTGCCCACCTTCGCACTCCCCACCCTGACGGGCGAGCGTCATGTGCACCACCGTGGCGAGCCGTTCCGCCAACCCACTGTAATCGCCATCATAGACCCCGCCACAGGCTCATTCAATGACAGGGTGATATCCGACATCCGCACGGCGGTCGACAGCGCCACAGCGCCCGCAGACGCCATTTTCGCCTTCGCCACCACAAACGCCGACCTGGCCGAAGAGACGGCGGGGCGTCCGCGTCCCGGCGAGACCATGCTGCTCAACGCCCGCTCGCTTGCCCGCGACTGCGGCGCCACAGCATTGCCGGTGGTCATAATCAGCGATGCCGGTGGCACGGTGAGAAATGTCGTGCTCGGCTACAACAAAGACCTATCCGAGATTGTTTTACAATCGCTTGAGCTTCTATAATTAACACAAAACACCCCTTTACTATATGGAAACCGTATTCTTCAAAGGCACACCCTGCCACACCTGCGGCACACTCCCCGGCGTGGGCGAGACCGCACCCTGCTTCCACCTCGCAGGCCCCGACCTGTCGCAGCTCATCTGCTCTGACTTCGCCGGCAAACGCGTCGTGCTCAACGTCTTCCCCAGCCTCGACACCGAGGTATGCGCCCGCTCGGTGCGCCGGTTCAACGAGGAGGCCGCCAAACTTGACGACGTGACAGTGATCTGCGTCTCCATGGACCTCCCCTTCGCGATGGGCCGCTTCTGCACGGTCGAAGGCATCAAGAACGTGCTCTTCGGCTCGGCCTTCCGCTCGCCCCTCTTCGGACAGAAGTACGGCCTCCTTCTGGTCGACGGCCCCCTCGCCGGACTCCTGACACGCGCCGTCATCATCATGGACGAGAACCGCCGCATCATCTTCCGCGACCTCGTCAGCGAAATCACCGACGAACCCGACTACAAAGCCGCCCTCAAAGTCCTCAAGAAAGAAGTCTGAACAATCCAACAAAAATGTAGCTGGTATCTGGACTAACCCACTTCCCTACCTTATAAGTTATCTCGGCGACCATCGACAAATCAATAAGTCGATGGCCGCTGATTGCATAAAATAGGCAAGCGTTTATTTATATTTTTTTGTGAGCCTCGAAAAATTTGATTACCTTTGGGCATTCAAACAATTTCAAACAAATCATTTTTAGCAATGGCCATTTCAAAGAAAAGATGGACGGAAAATGAGTTTGCACTGACCCTTGACCTCTATTTCCGCCTTAAGGACAAAAATGAGTCCTTAGGAGCATCAAACATTGAGGTACGTAAGGTTGCAGACCAGCTTGGCCGAACAGCGGCCTCAGTAGCAATGCGTCTCCAGAATTATGTATACGAAGAGATTATCTATGATTTCAAGAAACATCATCCAAACGCAGAAGTCCCAGAACCAGATAAGGGTTTGAAAAATGGAGGTGACGAATGCGCTAAATTTTTCATCAAGTATGTTGAAAACAGAGAAGGACTAAGCAAGTTAATCAAAATAAGCGCAGACGATGCGGCAACCGCATTAAAACCCCTAATCACATCCACAGAGGCAAATAAAATCGTCATAAAACTTGCTGTCGAACATCCTAACATTGATTTCACTGGTGATGATGGCAATCTTTTCGACACATTGTTATATTTTAACGACATACTCCAGAAAGACAATTTCTCCTTAGTAGAAATCAAGGTAATCTCGGACAGAATCAGAAAATTACCCAACATTCCTGGCGAAAGTTTTAAAAATATTATCCATTCAACTCTCGCCGCCGAAAATGCCGACAAACTTTTGACCATCCTTGCGGCATTTGACCCAAGATTTGCTTGATTATTTCTTTTCTAACCTTTTTCTAAGGGTCTTCGACTATACAATGCAGTCGGAGACCTTTATTTTCTTTTGCAGAATTAAAAAATTCAATTCACCAAAGCGCTATAACCTCTATATCATATTGGTTATCAAAGAGATGCTAACGCGCGCCACATTCTTGCCAAAATGTTTTCATATTTTTCTTATTGATTATTTTGCTATTTCAAATATTCTGATTAACTTTGCAACATCAAAAATATTAAAAAAATGAAAACCACCCCAAAAATCTGGAGCCATTCCGAGCTCCTCCAGTCCTTGAAACTCTATCAAGAGCTAAAAAAGTCGAAGGTATCCATGACAGCCTCAAACCCACGCATCCAGCAACTGGCAAAGACAATCGGACGCACGGCAGCCGCTGTCGCTATGAGGATGGGGAATTTCCTCGCCCTCGATTCAAACGGAACAAACGGCCTCAAGAATGGAGGTCCCTCCCTCGCCAAATTCTGGCGGAGACACACAACCCAGCTCAATCAATCTACCATTTTCAACTATTAACCCATAAAACATGAAAAGAAAATTCATCCCCTGGACTACAACAGAATTAGTCATGGCCCTCAATCTCTATCGTTCTCTCAAAAACAATAGAATGACTATGACAGCCTCAAATCCTCTTATTCAGCAGCTCGCGAAAGCCATCGGAAGAACTGCAGCAGCCGTTGCCATGAGAATGGGCAATTTCCTCGCCCTCGATTCAAACGGAACGAAGGGACTCAAGAACGGAGGCCCCTCCCTCGCCGAATTCTGGCGGAGACACTGGTTGCCGTACAACCAACCTTCCTTAATCGCCAATCCAATTTAAAAGTAACCGGCAAAAAAGCTATCCAGGCCAAGAGCCGCCCCCTCTTGCCATCCAAACAAAGCAAACAGGAACTCTAACCAAAGCAGGTTGGTCAAGCTCAAGTACTTGAGCTTGACCAACCTGCTTTATCTTTAAACTCTAAACTTTAATCTTCAGTCTCCTCAGGATATTCATTACATGCACATATATCGGTGAGGGGGGTGCGGCGAGGTCGGTGGCCATGGTCTCGGCCATGGTCATTGGTGCCTCGGTGCCGAACTGGCCCGGATAGAGCACGATAAGATTGGCCGAGGGGAAATACTTCTGCAAGAAGCCGGGCACCTCGTCCATGTCCGAGTCAAACGACACGGACGCACGGCGCGCGCTCACCACTATCAGCAGGTCGTCAGGGCCGACCGCGTTCTGCCGGAGCACAAAGTCGTCAAAGCTCTCGACTTTCTTGAACATGGTCTTGATGTCTATCTTGCTCTGCCGCAGAATGGTCGTTATCATCAGCATGGTCTGCTCCTCACACCAAAACTCGACGGGACACCCCACGTGCCTCACGAGGTTGCCCACGGCCTGCACCCAGCGGCGGAAACCGGTCTCGAACTGAGCCTTCTTGGGCACGGCGACATACACCTTTGTCAGCGTCGAGAGCGGGTTGAAGCAGCGCGTGATGCACACCATGCGGTTTGTGCTCTGCAGAAGCTGCTCTATCTTGCTCCCGAGGAACGAGTCTATAATGGCAGTGCGGCGATGCAGTCCGATGATGACCTCGGTGATGTCACGTTCCTGCATGGTATTGAGCACTCCGGTGATGAAATTGAGGTCATAACGCTCTATGGGGGTCAGGGCGACCTCGACAGCAGCGGCGGCACGCTCGGCCACGTCAAGCGAGTTACGCGAGATCGAGCGCGATGGCGCGGAGTTGTCGTTGCGCACGTGGAGGGCATAGAAATCGCCCGGCACAGACGAGTCGGGGAAACGCATGGCCAGCGCGAGATCGACGATTCCCGGGGCTGTGAGAGGGTTTGAGATGGCTATGAGCGAGCGCGGATGTGTGGTCGACTCATCCTTGTCGGCCTCCTCCTGCGCCTGCTCGAGCAACTGTACCTTCAGTTTGGCGGCAGCCCGCGCAGTGCCCAGCGACGACACCGTACAGGTGACAAGAATCATCAGGATAGTGCCGTTGAGTATCTCGACGCCGAACAGCCCCATCGAATATCCGATGGTCACCACAGCGAGCGCCACGGCTGTATGGGCGTTGGAGAGCTGATACATCATCGAGCGGTCGGTACCCGTGAGGCGGAATACCTTCTGTGTCACCAGAGCCGCAAGCCACTTGGTACTCATGGCCACGCCACACATCACTCCGGCTATATAGAGGGTCTGCCATCCGCGCGCAAGCACGCGCAGGTCAATGAGCATCCCGACACCGATGAGGAAATACGGGATGAAGAGGGCGTTTCCCACAAACTCGAGACGCCCCATCAGCGTTGAGCGTCCGGGAATGAACTTGTTGAGCACAAGTCCGGCATAGAACGCGCCGAAAACGCCCTCGATGCCTATCCACTGGGCCACGGCGGCGGCAAGGAACACCATCACCATGACATAGACAAACTGGGCTATGCCGTCGTGATATTTCTTGAAGAAGTAGCGCGTAAGCCGCGGATAGATATAGAAAATCGCGGCACAATAGACCGCGAGATAGCCCAATATCGGCAGCAGCGAGCGCACCGACCCCTCGCGCACCACCCCGAGCACTCCGGCAAGCACGATAAGCGAGCCAAGCACGGTGACGATGGTTCCGGCGATGACGATGATGACGGCGGGTGATTTGGTGACACCGAAACGCGCCACAATGGGATATGCCAGCAGCGTGTGGGCCGCGAACATCGAAGCGAGCAGGATGGCCTCGGGCAAAGCCATGCCGAGAAAACCGATGGCGGCAGCCGCACCGAGCACCAGAGGGATACAGAAGGTGAACATGCCGAAGACCAGACCGCGGTTGAGGTTCTTCTTCAGGTGATACATGTCTATCTCTATCCCCGCGAGGAACATCAGATAGAGGATACCCACCTGGCCGAAAACCTCGAAGCTCATGTCGCGGTCGAGCACCCCGAAACCATGCGGCCCCACAGCCACACCGGCTATTATGAGGCCGATGACGTGCGGAATCTTCAGGCGGTTGAGCAGCAGCGGTGTGACCAGCAATATGGCCATCACCGTCAGGAATATCGGCACCGGCTGGCTGATGAGCGGGGCCGCAGAGAGATATATCAGGGCTGGGAGCGGCATGACGGTGCAAAATTACTAAAAATCCCGCATTCCCCCATCCTGCCGGGAAATAAAAAAGGCCCGATGCATCACGCACCGGGCCTTCCACTAAGCTAAATATATTAAATCATGAAATTCCTGTCTGTTTTTTAAGCCTTCACAGCCTTGGCTGCGTTCTTGGCGCCGCGGCGGGCGTCGGTGATGTAGGCCACGGGGGCGGCCACGAACATGGTGGCCAGTGTGCCGATGACAACGCCCCAGATCATGGCGAACACGAACGAGCGGATGGCGTCACCGCCAAGGATGAAGATACAGAGGAGCACAAGCAGTGTCGAGCCCGAGGTCATGACAGTACGGCCGAGGGTCGAGTTGATCGACGAGTTGATGGTGTCGAAGAAGCTCTGCTTGGGATAGAGACCGACATTCTCGCGCACGCGGTCGAATACCACCACGGTATCGTTGATCTGATAACCGATGACGGTGAGGATGGCGGCGATGAACGACTGGTCAACCTCCATTGCGAAGGGGAAGAGGCCCTGGAAAAGCGAGTAGAAGCCGATGATGGTGAACGCGGTGAATGCCACGGCGGCGAGTGCGCCAACCGAGAAGGCCACGTTGCGGAAGCGGATGAGGATGTAGAAGAACATCGCCAGCAGCGCGAGTATCACGGCGATATATGCGTCGGTGCGCATGTCGTTGGCCACGGTCGGACCCACCTTCTGCGACGACTGGATGCCGACATTCTCGTTGGTGGTCGAGAAATCCTCCATGCTCATGCCGTTCAGCTCGGAGTTGAGGCCGTCATAGAGAATCTTGGTGATCTCGTTGTCCACGCCTTCCTCGTCAGACTCGATCTTGTAGTTGGTCGAGATACGCACCTTGGTGTCGTCGTCGATGGTGATGACGCTGAGCTGCGCACCGCCGAAGAGGGGCTCGAGTTTTGCCTTGAGCTCGTGGGTCTTGACGGGATGGTCAAACTGCACCACATAGTTGCGGCCACCCGAGAAGTCGATGCCCTGGTTGAGGCCGCGGGCAAAGAGGCTTATCACCACGACTGCCACAAGGATACCCACGACGGTGAAGCTGACCTTGCGTCCGCCGAGGAAATTGAAATGCGAGCCTGTGAAGAGCTTGGCCGAGAGGGGTGTGGTGAAGGTGAGGTTCTGGAACGCCTTGGTCTTGGCGAACATCAGATAGATGAGGCGGGTCAGGTAGACCGCGGTGAAGAACGAGCAGATGATACCGATGATGAGGGTGGTGGCAAAACCCTTGATGGGGCCTGTGCCGAAGAGCAGCAGGATCACACCGGTGATGATAGATGTGAGGTTCGAGTCGAAGATGGCCGAGAAAGCGTTCGAGTAGCCGTCGGCGATGGCCGAACGGATGGGCTTGCCGGCACGCAGCTCCTCCTTGGCGCGCTCATAGATGAGCACGTTGGCATCGACCGCCATACCCAGCGCCAGCACGATACCGGCTATACCCGACAGGGTGAGCACGGCCTGGAACGAGGCGAGGATACCGAAGGTGAAGAAGATGTTGAAGATAAGTGCCACATTGGCGATGAGGCCGGGGATGAATCCGTAGATGAGGCACATAAAAATCATCAGCAGGACGAGGGCGATGACAAACGACCACATACCGTCGTGGATGGCCTGTTCGCCGAGCGACGGACCGATGACGGTGTCAGAGATGATGTCGACCTTGGCCGCCATCTTGCCCGACTTGAGCACGTTGGCAAGGTCCTTGGCCTCCTCGGTGGTAAAATCGCCGGTTATCTGCGAGCGTCCACCCTCGATGACCGAGTTGACGCGGGGTGCAGAATATACATGGTCGTCGAGCACGATGGCCACCTGCTTCTCGATGTTGGCGGCAGTGATGCGGGCCCACTGGCGTGCGGCCTCAGGCTTCATGTTCATGCTCACATAGTTGCCACCCTGCATCGCGTCATAGTCTGATGTCGCGGTGGTGATGACGTCGCCGCTCAGGGCAGCCTTGCCGTTGGTGGTCTTGAGGGCCACAAGCTGATAGATGGCCAGGTTGCGCTTGCCGCGTACAGAGTCGTTGATCTGGACAACCTCAGGCTTGAACTCCCATGCCAGCTTGACATTGGAGGGGAGTATGCGCTTGGCTGCGGGCGATGCCAGCAGGGCGTCGATGGTGTCGCGTGCGGTCTCCGAGGCTGCACCTACACCGATAAGGTTGCGGGGATTACCCACCTGGAGGAAATAGTCGAAGAGGCCCTTGCCGTTGCCTGTGGTGTCGGCGCGCAGGGCATTGTCGAGCTGCTGCAGGGCACCCGAAATCTCGTTGAAGGGGGTTGTCTCGTAGAACTCGAGGTTAGCGCTCGACTTGAGCAGCTCGCGCACACGCTCATGCTCCTTCACACCGGGAAGCTCGAGCAGGATCTGACCGTCCTTCTCCAGCTCCTGGATGTTGGGGGCCACGACGCCGAACTGGTCGATACGGGTGCGGAGCACATTGGTCGACGAGCTCACGCGGTCCTTGACCTCCTGCTTGAGGGCGGTCTTGACGGCGTCAAAGTTCTCGCCGCGCTTCACCTGGTCCTTGAACACGACCGAGAGGTCGCCCTGGGGATCAAGCTTGCGGTATTCGTTGCAGAAAATGTCGATATAGTCAGCCGACTTGTTCACGCGGGCCACAGAATCCGCGTTAGCCACGGCAGTCTCGAAATAGGGATTGCCCTCGGCGTTGGCCATTGAGCGAAGGATGTCGGGAACCGAAACCTGGAGGGTCACGTTCATGCCTCCCTTGAGGTCGAGGCCGAGTCCGACGGCCAGTTTCTGAACTTCATTGAATGTGTAACCGAGATAGACCTTCTCGTTGGCGATGTTCTTGATGTAGTCGCTGTAGGCCTTACGTTTGGTGTCCGGGGAATTGTTGTCCTTGGCGGCCTCGGCTGCTGCATACTCCTCGGCCTTCTTCTCGTGATGGTTGGTCACGGCAGTGAAGGAGAGATAGAACGCGCAGATGAGCACCATGAATACGGCAATCACGCCTGCGACAACGCTACCCAAAGATCCTTTGCTTTGCATTGTGTTGATTAACTGAAAGGGTATTAATGAATTAAATATTTGATTTACAATCACATCACGGCCGAGCGCAATGCACCCTGCCGTTTCGGTGGGCAAATATACGAATTTTATTTCACATTTCCCCTAATTTTCAAATGAATTAACAGAAAAAACCACCTCACGAAACAGTCCTTCGTTCTTATAAAAAAGAAGATTCATGGTGCCGTCCACGGCCGGTTTCATAAAATAGCCCGTGGCCCATCCGGCATGGCTTGGTTCGGACGGGAGTCCGTGAATCTTCTGTCTTGTTTCGTTCGGTATGTCCGCCCCGTCTTTGGCGGGTATTCCCGGATACCCTTCGGGCACCCGGAGAAAGGGTATGGCA
>OLOX01000031.1_pt1 | contig 117871 bp, 122 predicted proteins | sample 1672091 | NCBI WGS metagenome assembly OLOX01 (sample SAMEA3136644, study PRJEB25190) | human gut metagenome | reverse complement strand
ATACCAGAAGGAGATACATCAACAAGTAATAAAACAGGAATTCCAGTAAGTAAACCAGGTGTAACAGTTTGGACAAATATAGACTATACAAATGCAAAAGCAAGTGCTGAAAGTATGATAAATAATGAATATGTACAGACAGGATTACTTACAGGAAAAGCATGGGATACAACATGTCACTGGATAGAAGGTAGTTTAAAAAGTATAAATGCATCAGCAAGTTTAATAGATAGTAGATATTATGGAAATTATAGCAATTCATTAGCACCAGCTAATGAAAATAGTGGAACAAAAAGAACAGCAGGATATAGTGATAAATGGAGTGTAAAAAACATATATGATTTAGCAGGGAATGTATGTGAATGGACGAGTGAGGCTGGCAGTCCTTATTTCGTTAGTCGTGGCGGTGGCTATGATGAGAGCGGTCTTCTTGTCAATCCTGTTTCGTATCGTGATAGCAATGATGGCTGTAATGCCTGGACTGGTTTTCGCCTTAGGCTTTATATCAAGTAGTACAGACCACTGTCTGGTGTACTAGAAGTTTTGTATATACAAAAATGGAGTTTGTATATATTATGAATTTTAGAGATAAGTAATTAAGAAATTGTGTAAATATATAGGACAGGTATAAGGATAGGGAGAAGACACATATTTGCTTTGCAAATATGTGAGCCGTAAAGGCTATGTAAAAAAAGCAAAGCATTTTTTGTATAGTCTTTGTGGTGCTCTTCCCCTAACCGCCTGGTTAACTCTCCTTAACGGCTCGGTTAGTAATTTTTTACTAATATCGATATTTGAAAGGAGGGTTTCTTTTTTTGAAACTATTAGAAGAATTTAATAAAGTAAAAGCTGAAAATAAAAAATGTATTGCTTTTGTAAAATCAGGTGCTTTCTATATTTCATTAGGTATAGATGCATATATATTAAATCATATTTTAAAATTAAAACTAACAGATATGTCAAATACTAAAAGAGTTGGAATACCGATAAATAGTATAGAAAAATATATTGGTTTAATGCAAAATTATGATATACCATATGTTATTGTTAATAATGGTAAGATTGTATATAAATGTAGTGGTAATTTTGAATTTGTTTTAAAAACGTCTAAATTTGAATCCTTGATAGGACTTTGGTATATGAAAGATAAAATATTAGAGTATATATTAAAAATCTTAAGTAAAAATTTAGGTGAAGTTATATGATAAAAAATGAGAATTTGAAATTGTTACCAAAATATGAGGAATATATTGTGTATGTAAATAAAATGATAATTTCATCTCCAAAATGTTGTAGGTTAAGTATTGATGATGAATTAAAAAAATCTATGTATAATTGTTTGTATCAGATATATAGATTAATATATTTAGATACAATATATAGATTAAATATATGTAATGAATTAGATGCATTGTTTTCATATCAAAGATCAGTTATACGAACAATGTATGATTTAAGATATATAGATATAAAAAAGAAAAACAATTGTATAAAGTATTTGGGAGATATAGGAAGAATGTTAGGTGGATATTTAAAATCATTAGGTGTAAAGTATGCCAAAAAAATCTAAAAATGGATTTAAGGAAAAAATCACATATGAAAATTTGTATAGGGCATATTTATGTGCAAGGAAATCTAAAAGATATAGATATGATGTTATAAAATTTAATTTAAGGTATGAGGAAAAGTTGAACTTAATTTGTGATAAATTAAAAAAAGGAATATACAATTTTGGAGAATTTAGAGAATTTTATGTATATGATCCTAAAAAAAGAAGAATACTTGTAGCCCCATTTGAAGATAGAATAGTACATACATGGTATGTTAAAGAATTTATAGAAAAAATATTTGTTCCAACGTTTATATCAAGTTCATATGCATGTATAAAGAAAAAAGGAATGCATAAATGTGCTTTAGATGTAAAAAAAGCAATGTATAATATGAGAAAAAAATATCCTGAATCATATGTTTTGAAAATTGATGTTGCCAAATTTTTTTGATAATATAGATAGAAATATACTTTTTAATATTATAAAAAGAAAGATATCAGATAGAAATTTTTTACTTTTTACTAGGAAATTGTTAAATTCTAGTAAAAAGTATGATAAAAAAGAAAATATATCAATACCAATAGGAAACTTTTCATCTCAGATGTTTGGAAACATGTATCTAAATGAAGTGGATAAATATGCAAAAGAAAAGTTAAAGTGTAAATATTATTTTAGATATATGGGTGATACATGCATTATTTGCAAGAATAAAAAAGAAGCAAGAGATATACTCTCTAAGCTTACAATTTTTTATGCTGAAAAATTACATCTTTTACTAAATAATAAAACAGAAATATTTCCAATAAAAAATGGAGTGAATTTTTGTGGGTATAAAATTACTTGTAAAGGATATATGAACTTAAGAAATAAAGGAAAAAAGAGATTTATAAAGAAAATAAAAAAAGTAAGGAAATTGCTTGAGGAAGGAAAAATAACAGTAAATGATGTAAAAAAGAGTATAGCAGGAAATATAGGTTATATACAAATTGCAAATGTTGATAATTTGGTTAAAAAGTATTTATATTTAGAAAAAGAAAATAGTGGTAAATAATATAAATATTGGGCAAGGTTGAAAAAGGCTAACAGTTCTAATTTCATTAATCGTGGCGGTAGTTACAATAATGACGGTAGTGACAATCCTGTTTCATATCGTAACAACAATAATGCCTCTTTCGCGTTTGACAATATAGGCTTCCGCTCTAGGCTCTAATACATTAAAAGAGTATATATTTTAAGGAATATATAGAATAAGTATTAGTATTAAAGGAACTTTGTCCATCCAGTATGGTAAATATATTTAAAAATGCACTTACTAGTAAAATTATATAATTTGAAAGTGAGTGCATTTTTTAGGAGGAATAATGAATAATTTTTATGGGATATTAAAAATTGAAAATATATCAAAAGTGAAGGTTGATTATTATAACAAATGTAAAATGAGTTTTGATATAATATGTATAGATGAAAAAGTAACACTTAAGCTGATATGTATGGAAAATATGATAGATAGAATATATTTAAAATTAAAAATAGATAAAACAATTTTTGTCTATGGAGTTTTGTTAGAAAATAATAGTGTAATCGCAAGTAATATAGAAATAACATGTTAGATAAGTTTTTATATAAATTGATATATTTTTTGATACTATTTAAAGCAGAAGAATAATAATTAGTAAATAATGAATTAATTACTATATTGTAACTGCTTCATTATCAAATATTATACTATATAGTTGAAAAAATACAAATTAAATTTTTATTGCAAAAAAATCATTAATATGCAAAAAAGATTAAATATGAATTACGTTATTTACATTTAACCTTTTTTCTTTGTTTTAAGTACTATATTTATTATATTATATTATTTTATTTTATTTTATATTATATTATATTATATTTCTTTGGTTCTTTCTTTCAGCCTCTTGCTGAATCACCCATCCCACCCGTTACCAAAAGATAAAATTTCAAACTCAAAAGGAGAACGACACAATGACAGAAATACGAGAAACCGCATACAATCAAACCAACGACCATAAAACAGCAGAGATATCGACTAACGAAACGGTATGGATCAACAAGCTGCTGCGACTTGCCGGCAAATATCCTAACGAGATACATATTCTTGAACACCCAGATAGCAACTACGGTGTGCTTTTGATTGAGCTACCCAAATCGTGGTTTAAAATCAGTCCACCTAGAACGTGCAACTTGACTGATGCGCAGAAAGCAGCGGCATCCGAAAGACTCAAAAATGCTCGTCAGCAACGTACATCTGAAGTGTAAAAAAATGATTCTAAAAACGCATTAATGAGTTTTAAGGTAAATTTATATGCTCTACCAATTGCGTTTTAAATTTGCATAAAAAAATACTATTGAATAGAGGGGCATAAAATGAGTATTGATTTTTATAACCAACATATTTATACCGCACGAAAAGAGCACGAATGCACTTTATGTAGAAAACCCATATTGAAGGGTGAAGAATATGTTTATACTGTTTGTAAATGCTATTGCGAAGATTTGTATACTTCCAAAATGCATCTTACTTGTGATGATTTGACGCATCGTTATATCCAGACTCTGGAGCCAGATGATGAATATAATGAGATTGACGTGCTGGATGATATTCGTGACCAAGTATGTTCAATTTGTGAGGACAAAGCATCTTGTAAGTGTAAATATTGGGATGTGCCTAGGTGCTCAAAAGTTATTGAAACATACCGTTTGTAAGAAGGAAGGTAAAACGATGGCAAGAAAATATTTAAATGACCTCAGAATAAATGATAATTTTATGAAACTAGATTCCAAAGATCCTAGGTGGACAAGATGGAATAAGGAAATTGAAGAATATGGATTCCCAGATTATGAAACCTGGTGTCTAGATATTTATTTTTATTGCTGGCTTTATGAGAGGTTGAAAATGTTTTTAGAAGTTAATTGCATAGATTTAAATGTCCATAAATTCAATTTTGAAAACAAAGAATATACTCAAAAAGAGCTTATAGATAAAATGTTGCACGGATGTGAGCTTGCCCTCTCCGAAGCATTCAAGAATAAAAAACTGACAGAAGACGAAGAAAAATCAGTGTGTGATATTCCTTGGATTTGGGCAACGGTAATGCCTGCAATGTGGTGGTAGGCGAAAATATCCCGGACGTGTAATAATTATACCCTATGGGGAACAAATAGATATATTATTAATAGATTTTTGTACCTCATAAAATATAAATCAAAGAAAGGAAAACAAATCATGGCAAAAAAGAATGTAACCATTTACACTTGCGACTGCTGTAAAAAGGAATTTCCAGTTGAGGGTAACAAGACCACAAACAATCCATTATACCAAGTTAACATACCTTCAAAAATTTATGATTGCGAAGGACGTGGCTATTCTGAGGGACTGTCACGAATAGAACTATGCTCCGACTGCTATTTGGAATTTTGGGATTATGTTCAGGCTAAATATCAAGTAAGTGAACTCTATGATGTATCTATAAAAAAAATGTTTTGAAAAGATTGATATTAAGGAGACTATATGAACTATACACCACCAAAGCGCCGGATTATTCCGCAAGAAGAGCGGAAAAAAGTATACGAAAAATGTAATGGACACTGTGCTTATTGTGGTTGCGAAATCACCTTAAAAGCAATGCAAGTTGATCATCTTATTCCAATGCAATTTTATGATATATATAAAACCCAAGGCATTGATCTTGATACCTTTGATAACTATATGCCCTCGTGCAGACCCTGTAACCATTATAAAAGCACTTTTACACTTGAAACCTTCAGATCAATGCTTGAACGACAACCTGAAATATTGTTAAGAGACAGTGCAACATATAGAACTGCCGTAAGGTTTGGTACAGTAACCCCTACTCCACATAAAATAACGTTTTATTTTGAAAATCATGAAAATGAAAAATGAATTGGAAATTGAATAAAGGAGAATGAAAATGATTAAATATATAAATCGTGATGCACTTGTACATACCTTGATGGACAAAGGCTTTTACCCTATCATTGTAAGGAATGCTATTGAAGCCACTACGGTAACAGACGTAGCACCTATAATACACGCGCATTGGATAAGAACGGTAGATATCGATGGAACTAGACAATGTTCTTGTTCAAACTGCAAACACACCCGATGGGGACTAACAAAAGCAAAATACTGTTCGTACTGTGGTGCGCTTATGGATGAAGGAGAAGACGAAAAATGAAAAAAGAAAAGGTTGTTGAGATAGACATTAATGATATTGTCAAAGCACTTGCTGATGTTGGCATCAAAATAACATTAGGTGATAAAAAAAACGATAAACTTGTTGCTGTTGATGACTATGGCAACAAACGTATATTAGACAAAGATTTTAATATATTTGAGGATGAAGGTAGCTGCATAGTACCACCTGAGGGGTACAGTTTTTCAAAAAAATTTCCAGCATGGATAATTGCTTATTGCGTTGATACGAATTCATGGGTTTGTACAAACCAAAAATTTTTTCTACTATCAATATCTAAAGAATTTCAATGTGAAAATGATGCTATTGATTACTTTGAGCATCATGTAGACGAATTTGTTGAGTTGAATATAGAGATAAGAAAAGAATTAAATCAGCCGTATAATAATTGTGTATTTCTTGAAAATAATGCAATAACATATATGAAAGGATTGAAAAAGGGAGAGGAAAAATGTTAAAAATTTATCACATAAATCATTGTGTGTCTATTGATGGTACTGAATGGCGAAAAGTTGGTTATACTGGGTATTGCGTTTCAGATGAAGATTTGAATGAAAAGATATCTTTTGAAAATTTATCATTCGAAGAAGCATGTGAATATCTGTCCAAGCATTTTATTAATGGTCTTTGGATAGCTAATCCGCTGCTTTGTCGTAAACCAATTATAAGAATCCGCCCTAGTAGTTCTTGGGAACCTATTTCGTATAAAAAGTTCAATACACTGTCTTATAAACTGAAGTATACAGAATGGACTGATGTTACTCTTGAGTGGATTATGAAACATTTATCTGTTGACCAGTGCATTCAGTATCTTAAGGAGCGTGGCATAATGGCTTGTCCTGTTTTGAAAGGAGAGTAAAATGAATTACAACGAATGGATTGATAATATTATTTCTCAGCTACAGAAGCTAAAAAATAATAACGAAGAAGCGAACAGATTAATTAGTTTTTACAGTGGTGTGTTAAATGCCCTTGGAGTGTCATATGAAACAACATTTGCTTTAAGTGACATTAGTGCAATGTACACTCTTCAGCAAGCTGGTTCGGACGAATGGTATTCCTTTGGATATGAATATGATGCACGAAAAGAATGTGAAAAGTTAATTGACAAGGCTAGAAATGAGATAGTAGAAAGAATAAACAATTCATAACAATTGATAAAAGATTTTATATTTATATAAGGAGCAACAAAAGATGAATGAATTAAAGGTGTTTGAGAACGAGGAGTTTGGCAAGATTAGAACAATAATGATTGAAAATGAACCGTGGTTTGTGGCCAAAGATGTGGCAGTAGCACTAGGGTATGGAAGTGGTAAAGCTCCTATAAATGCAGTGGCAAAACATGTAGATTTAGAAGATAAAGGGGTCACTGAAATGATGACCCCTGGAGGAAGACAAAATGTGACAATAATTAATGAATCTGGTGTGTATGCACTCGTTTTTGGCAGCAAGCTTGAGTCCGCAAAACGCTTTAAACACTGGATTACCCACGACGTCCTTCCGACCATTCGTAAAACTGGAGGCTATATAAATAGCGACGAATTGTTCATCGAAACATATTTTGAAGGATCGAGTGAAGAAACCAAAAATATTCTTCGGTTAAATCTTTCTAAAATTAGACAGCTAAATGAGGAAAAGCGACAGCTCCAGCAAACGGTTTCTGTTCAGGCTCAGCAAATTTCAGAAATGCAGCCTAAAGTAACGTATTATGACATTGTGCTTAATTGTAAAGATCTTGTAGCCATTTCTGTAATTGCAAAAGATTATGGATGGAGTGCAAAACACATGAATCAGTACTTGCATGAAAAGGGCGTTCAGTATAAGCAGGGCTCTATTTGGCTGCTTTACCAAAAATATGCTTCGAGTGGTTATACAAGTACTAGAACGTATACTTATCAAGATTGGAAAGAAGAATCACATACGGATATTCGAACATATTGGACTCAGAAGGGTAGATTGTTTATTTATGAGCTGATGAAGTCAGATGGTAATCTGCCGCTTATTGAACAGGAAGGAGCTATTAAATATGAGCACTGAAATTCTTAATGGAAAAATTACATTTACGAGGCTTGGTGAAGAACATGGTTGTCTCTCTGTCAAGCTGACTATTGAAGGAGCTGGTTGGGGTTGTGGCTTCGGGGACTATTGCCTCGATCATTGGTGTGCTGAAGCTGGAGAGCACTCATCTAGTGATGGGTATGGCGCAATAATTGAAAATCATGAAATGAAAGACCAGCCACAATCCCATTGGCTTTAGACGGTCGGTAGTTCACCTTATGAAAACTCTTGAAGTTGAATCTTGGGAGGAGCTTAAGGGGCAATATGTGCGAGTTGAGTTCGAAGATGGGGGTGGTAAAATTCTTCGAATTGGACATTTAATGAAAGATAAGTGGTTTTCTTTCAAAGAGTACTTTAAAATAGTAGAAATGAATCAGTATAATACACCATAATATGAATAATTTGTAAATTACTCATCTAAGCTATTGACAAATCAATCCTTTTGTGTTATAATTACTACTGCACAAAGGGATTGATTATTTTTACAAGGAGATTTAGTATGCAAATTAGTATTAATGTTGATGAGACACAGTTCAAAGAATTGATGGATAAGTCGCTTGCTGCGCTACCAGAAGAAAAGCTTCAGGAAGTTGTTTTAGAAGGTTTTCGAACGTATTTAACTAACACTAATGTGTTGAAAGAGTTAATAATGGCGAAAGACGCTTGGGGTTATGAAATAAAACCCACACAGTTTTTGCAAGAGATTATGCTTAGAACAACTAAGACAAACAAGTTAAATGACTTACGGGACGAAATGATTGATGTTGTTAGAGAAAATTTTGATGAAATTATCCATAAGGCAATGGCGCAGATTGTTTGCAATGGAATATTTAATGGAATGGAAAGATCTATTAGTAGTATAGCACAAACAACTTGTAATCAAATCATCAACGAAAGGAAAGAATATGGAAATTAAGACAGAAGTAAAAGTATATAACGTTGATATGGAATGCCCTCAGTGTCATAAAGGAAAAATGCGCCCAACAGGGGCATGTCTGGATCTTTTTCCATCTACATATCCACATAAATGCACGAAATGTGGATATCTTGAAAATTATCATCAGACATATCCATATATGACTTATGAGAAACAGAATGCCGAAGAAGTTGTTAAAAAGCACTTGAGAAAGACGCGTCAGAGCGAGTTTTTAAAGATGTTCCCGAACGCGATTTTGACTCCGGAAGGCAATGTAGTCATATGTCCCGCCAAGGTTGATGCAACACACAAATGCCACTTGACCAATACGAATTCATTGGCATGTAAAAAATGCGTGCAAACCTACTGGCTGACCGAAATTGAAGATGAAAGTGAGGACGAAACATGATTCATGTTGATTTGCCGTATGATTTTGGAACATTTGTAAAAGTGAAAGACGAGGAATCCAATCTAATTCGTTATGGTAGTGTAGCGACATACGAGGTTATGGATGATGGATATCTAATTTGGGTTTCTGGTTACAAGGAACCTTGGTGCGGGGTGTATTTACCAGATATGGTTGAGCTAATGAGTGATGATGAAATTGAGGTGCTAGTGAAAAAATATGAGGCAATGTTTGAATAAATTAATTGATGAAGAAATAATTGACAAAGTATTAGAGTTTAGAATAAAAGTAAAAACAAATACTGGCAAAGAAAAATGGATTCTTTTTTCGGATATAAAAGGATATATTAGTTCTGCGCTATCTTGTAAGCGTGATGATGGCACACCAGGCATTGAGTTTAACATAGAATGCTGTGGCTACACAAGACAGATTATTGATGCATTATAAAAATATAATTTTGAGAGGTAATTACAATGATCGATTGCAGAAATTTAATTATTGAAGACATCACGCCATGGCACGGCGATGTGTTTGATCATTCGATCTATGAGTACTCTTGTAAACTGTCTAAAAAGAAAATCATACCTCATATTCATTGCAATTATAAGCGATGCCAAGATTATGTCCCTGTTAATGAAGATGAAAGTGTGAATTATAAGAAAGGAAATTAACAATGAAAGACTGTAAAGACTGCAAATATTTTAATGGATATGACTATGATGACGGCACACCTGAGTGAGATTATGAAGGAGGATATGAGGCTTGTCCGTACTGCTGTGAAGGAGATGTGGAAAAAGATAAATGCAAAATCACACTTGATATGCCCGATATTACAACATTTATCAAGCACACTGTTGCCAATACAGTTGAAAAAGCAGTATATGATATGATTGATAATTGTGTTAAGTCAATGGTAAAGGACGAAATTAAAGACATTGCGGAAGCATATGTTGACGAATCTCTTAAAAAAGTTGTCGATGATGAGATAAAAGCATATATGCAAAAGGAGATTACTATAGGTGGTGGATGGCGTGAACCTGAAAGAAGGCTGAGTAGGAATGCGTATCTTGCTGAATGTACAGCTAAAGTCATTGACGAAAAGCTCAACCCTGAAAAAGTTACAGATATGGTTAGAAACTATTGTCAGAGAACAATCGATGACAACGTTGAAAGGATTAAAGTTGCTGTTAACACAGGCATAAAAACTCAGTTTGATGAAACGACAAGAAAAGCGCTGTCAGATAATGTTGTTTCAATGCTTATGGTGGGAGATACATATAAGAGACTTTCGGACAGTATGGAGAGAATACTGAAGTAAGCGAAAATGAAAGGAAGAATAGAATGGATGCTGTAGAATTTCTGAAACAAAAAACAAGATTGTGTGATACTAGTGATTGTGTGGATTGTCCACTTTCCCGTTGCAATAATGGTAAACTTGATTGTGATTGTAGTAATTTTATTCTGGTATTTCCTGAAGAAACAGTTGCGAAAGTAGAAAAATGGGCTATAGAGCATCCGCCGAAAACAAGACAAATTGAGTTGTTGAAATTATTTCCTATGACAAGAATGATAGATGGAGTAATTGATATATGTCCTATAGCCTTTGTAAAGGATCCTGATGGTTCGAGGGAGTGTTTAATGACCGATAATCTACCAATAAGTCAAAATTGCGAACAATGTAAACGTCAATTTTGGCTTACTGAAATAAAGCAACGATAGGAGGAATGTGGAATGAAGCTATATTTTTTAGCTCGTTCGGGAGAAGAGAGGCTGCTTGCTACAGTAAATACTGAAGAAGAAGCGTTTTGTGAGATTCAGAAGTTTTTGGACGAGCATAATTTTAAAAGCTATTATACACGAACGTGGATCGTTCCTGAAGAAAATAATGCAATATATGTTGATTTTGGTTCTTGGTCTGAATATATGGTTATCAGGAGAGATTAAATGATTAATGTTCGGAAAAATTTAATAGGTGTAGTTTTTGGAAGACTTATCGTTCTAGAACGAGCAAATGACTACGTTAGCCCTTCTGGGCACCAAGATACTCAATGGTTGTGCGAATGTTCATGTAAGGACCATAACAAGATAATTGTTCGAAGAAACAATTTGGTGTCTAAACATACTACTTCTTGTGGATGCTTATCAAGAGAACAAGCAACACAACGGTTAAAAAAGTATAATAAATATGATTTGTCTGGTGAATATGGAATTGGCTGGACTTTAAATGCTAATGATGAATTTTATTTCGATTTAGAAGATTATGATAAAATAAAAGACTATTGTTGGTTAACTGCTGTTAAGGGGAATCGGTATAGATGTCTGCGTGCTGATTTATGTTCGCCTAGTAAAGAAAAAAGTATTCAAATGAGTAATGTAGTTATGGGGAAGAATTGTGATCATATTAACAGAAACCCATTAGACAATCGAAAAGAAAATTTGAGATTTGCAACACCTACCGAAAATGCTAGAAATGCATCAATAGGCGTTAACAACACATCTGGATTTATCGGTGTTTTTTGGGAAAAGGATCGTAACAAGTGGTCTGCTCAAATTGTAGTTAATTATCATAATATACGTTTTGGAAGTTTTGAAAATAAAGAAGATGCTATTATTGCTCGATTGAAAGCGGAATATAAATATTTCGGTTGCGATTTTGCTCCTCAACGCCATTTGTTTGAAAAATATGATATTAATGACGAATAGAAAGGAAAATGAAAGGGTGATAATTATGATCAAAGAAGTTGAGCAAATATATGATTATGTTTCTCAGATGGAGGATTTATATTATTCGAAGCTAACGGGAGGAGAAAATCCAACATCTGCTGATATGATCGTAATGGCTCAAGCGTCAGCATTCCAAAGAGTTAGATATTTTATTGAGAGTTTGGAAGAAGAGAAAGAGCGAGGAAAGGAAAATGACAATTGAAGCAATTAAACAGATGCTCGGTACTTCTACATATGATTTTTTAAGGAATAACGAGCATCTTGGTGATAATATTATGTTTCTTACACTTGGTGGTAGTTATGCCTATGGAACTAATATAGAAACTTCAGATATAGATATCCGGGGCTGCGCTTTAAATACCAAGGAAGAAATATTAACCAATAAGAAATTTGAACAGTTTGTAAATGAAGAAACTGATACTACTATTTATGGATTTAATAAGATTGTTGGTCTTCTAACGAATGTGAATCCTAATACTATTGAGTTATTGGGTTGTAAACCAGAGCATTATTTATACATATCTCCTATTGGTCAGGAGCTTTTAGATAATAAGAATATGTTTCTTTCAAAGAAATGTGTACACTCATTTGGGGGATATGCCTCAAGTCAGTTGCGTCGTTTGGATAATAAGGCGGCACGAGACTTGGGTCAGTTTCAGCAGGAAGCTCATATTTTGAACAGTATTAAAAACGCAGCTTGTTCGTATAAAGAACGTTATTTTGAGCATCCAGAAGATGCAATTAGACTATACATTGGTGAGTCAGTACAAGAAGAATATGATACTGAGATTTTTATGGACATCAATCTTAAGCATTACCCTCTTAGGGATTGGAAGGGTATGTGGTCTGACATGAACAACATTGTTAAAGATTATTCTAAGCTTGGTAAGCGTAACGCTCACGCCGCTTCTCATGGTAAATTAGCGAAGCATATGATGCATTTAGTACGACTATATCTGATGTGTTTTGATATTCTTGACAACGGTGAGATTATTACTTACAGAGAAAAGGATCATGATTTTCTGATGTCTATTAGAAACGGTGATTATTTAGACGAAAATGACAAGCCGACCAAAGAATTCTTTAATATTGTGGATGAGTTGGAATCTCAGCTAGAAATGAAGAAAAATAGCACTATGTTGCCGGAAACTCCAGATATGAAGCAAATAGAAAAATTTGTTATGAGCGTTAATGAAAGAGTTGTCAAGGGAGAAATGTGAATGTCGGAGAAAATTAAAATATTTGGTGAACACCTAATGCCTGTGTTTGAGCGAATAGGTATTTATCCAAAAAATATTTATCATGGCAAGATAGATAAGTTTGAATATTTTGAGGTTTGGGAATTGACTCTTGAGGAATTTGCGAAAATGAATAGTATATCTCATGATAGATATCATGCTATTATGCCTAATGGCTCTTGGTGGGTTCCAGCGGCAAAGGATTTTGATATGCAAGGTGAATAAAATGACAGAAAAGATAGTGGTAGGTAGCAAAGTTGAGGACTATAAACAGGCAACGTTAGTTAGTTTTAGTCAGATTGGTAAAACATGGTGTGTTGATACTACTATTCCAAAACATTATAATAGATTTCTTAGGCAAGGCTGGAAGCTTGTTAGGGAATATGTTTATGATAATGGAGAGATTATTGGTGGGGTTTTTGAGGCACCAGAAAGAGCAATTACTGTTCGAAGTGTTACGAAGGAATAAAAAATATGAGTAAATAATTGTAAATGATTTGTAAATTAATATCCTGATATATTGACAATTGTCTGTTTTTGCTGTATAATATTTACAGTACAAAGTGATTAGGAAGGAGACTTGTTAAGATGTCGGGATTTTTTATTATTATACCCTTGTTCATGATGGAATTGTACTGGATAGACCAGTATTTTGCAGATTGATTATAATACAAAGTGATTGAGGTGGTGAACACATGGCAAAATCACAAAAAAATCAAATTTTTGTGCTAAAAATTAATACTAAATATTTGTCGAAATATAATTGGCATTTAACTTTTAAACTAAGTGAAATTAGAAAACAGCCACAATTGGTAGTTAGTCTTGGCTCGTCTCAAATATTGAGATGGTTAGAAAAAGAACAGTGCCGTCAAAATAATGATTTTGAAGCAACAAAAATTAAACGAGAAATTAAACAAATCAAAAAACAAAAGAATGGCGTTGAGAATAAGAAACGAATTAACAACTTGTATGATCAGTTATATGAAAAACAATTTCAACAAGATTACTTAATGCTTGTTATGGATTCTCCGAAGGACTATAAATATGTATGTAAACATGGGTTCAAAATAACTATTGATTATGGGCATATCGTTAGGACTGTAGAATATAAAAGGCTTCTTGGAACCGCAGGTTCTATTAAAAAAAGCACTATTATTTTTGTTAATAAAGAAGTTCATGGTATGTTAATGACAAAAATTAATAATGGACGTTACGAGGGACCCAAAGAGGACGAAATACCTAAAAAATACAATGGTATTGATTTAAATTATAAATTTATTGCAGCAAAAATCAATGCTTATTTTGCATTACAATGTTCTGCTAGCATTGCCGTTCCTTGGCCACGCATTATTGTCATTGATGATGTGCATACGAAGTTCAAGGATATTGTAAGACTTGTGAAGGACACTGGTGGTGATAATCCAGAATGGCCAAGTGTTACGGATGATATTGAGACGGAAATAGAAATTAATACTTGTGATGGCATGGGATTTATTTCTCCTGAAATGAGTGCTGAATGGGCAAGAGCCTTAAATGAAGGAGATGAGCCGTTATCTGGATTTAATACTCGTTGTGCATTCTTGAAAGGGATGGTGTTCACAGTAGATTTTAGGAAATTTGCTGAAGAAGTGGCACATGCATATATTATTAAAGATGCATGGGGAGACGAGAGAGATGTAAGGGATGCCGACGTTATTCTTACCGTATCTATGTTAAAATTATGGGACTCGTATGCTGGTTATGAAGATTATTATAATAATTGTATGAAAAATGAATATGAGTTTTGTATTGCAAAAAGTACACCTCACGCACTACGTAATGTTCACACTACAAACTATCAATATCTTCAGGATTTTTCATTTACAGATGCGCAGATTGATGAGTTAATCAAACCTACTGTTACAGGAATTAAGGAATGTCTAGGGTTAGATTGGACAAAACTTATTTTATATATGTGTGGTACTGGACTTGACGAAAAGAATGTATTGTATATGGATCCTATGTGTAAAGCAATTATGGCAAATCCAGAACTCGTGCAAGATCCTTATGTGAGGTCTAAAGTCAGTAGGATGATTCAAAAACGAATTAATTCGGCAAAGATAGGTGTGCTAGACGTAGAGGGTGACTATAGTATTGCGGGAAATGACCCATATTCATTATTACAGCATATGTTTGGTCTAGAAGTTACTGGTTTGTTAAAAAAGGGAGAATGTTATCATCAGTATTGGAAGGACAGAGGAGCAAAAGAAATTTGTATATTTCGGGCTCCAATGACAACAATTGAGAATGTGTGTAAACTTAGTGTTGTAACTAGCTCTGAGATGGAAAAATGGTACAAGTATATCAAAACATGCATCATACTTAATAGTTGGGATACTACGGCAATGAGATGTAATGGAGAAGATTATGATTCGGATTCGAATTTTTGTACAGACAATAGAGTTTTACTGGATGCCTTTGAATACAAAACTACTCTGATGTGCGTACAGGATAGTATGCCAAAGAAAGTGCCAACCGAGGATGACTATATAAAATCTGATATTAATGGTTTTGGTGATTCTATTGGCAGTGTTACGAACAAGGCAACAAACATGATTTCTTTACGAGAACAATTTGATAAAAATAGTGAGGAATATAAGCGGCTCACTTATAGAATTAGTACGATGATGAATTATCAGCAGAACGCTATTTTGAACTAAATGGTAGCGGCGTTCAGTAATGAACGAAAAATAAAAATACGGTGAACTTACAAATGTAAGGTGTGTAGTCTACGCTAGGAATCATAGGAAATGATGATGAAAGACTATGCTAACTGGGAATATCTAAATATGTGTGTATTAAATATTAAAACAAGGAGGTGGTTAGTATGTGGAAAGTTATAGAAGGTTATCCTAAATATGAGGTTTCTGATGATGGTGAAGTTCGAGTTATTAAAAGTGGTAAAATTTTAAAAAAGAGTGTTGATACTCGTGGGTATTACAAAGTAACATTAACCAACAGTGAAAACAGAAAAACATTATTTGTTCATAGACTGGTAGTAATAGCTTTTGTGTCAAACCCAAACAATCTAAATCAGGTCAATCATATTGATGAAAACAAACAAAACAATCATGCCAGTAATCTTGAGTGGTGTGATGTTGTGTACAATTGCAATTACGGCACTCGCAATAAAAGAATTTCAGAAGCAAATAAAAATAAAATATTTTCTACAGAGCATCTTCAGAAGCTATCAGAAGCACAAACGGGCGAGAGGAACTGTATGTATGGTAAAAGATATGAGCAAGCCCCACGAGCTAGAGCAATTATTTGTACTGAAACTCAAAAAGAATACTTAAGCTGTAAAGAAGCTTCTGAAAAGACTGGAATCTCCAGAACAAGTTTATGCAACTGCTTAAAAGGTAGTAGTAAAACAGCAGGAGGATTCCATTGGGAATATATTTAAACACACACATACATGACAATCCAGTGCCAAGCCAGATCAGCGATGATTTGGAAGGTCAAACGACTAGAACATACGGTCTTGAGCACAAGATTATGAAGTTCGTACATATTGGGTGAAATTCCAAATATGGAAGTGCCGTACTCCACTGTCAAAGTGGATGAAGATATAGTCTACTCCCCTAATAAATATCGGGATAACCGAGGGTATAAAGGAGATAGAATTAAAGGTGTGGTCGCAAGACCAGTGCCTAAAGAATGGTTGAATTCGAAAATGTTTAAAATTAAGGACGATGATGATGAAGATACTATTAGAGATAAGCAAATAAATACTAATATAGCAGCAGAAATTAAACCGTGGTTTTTTATCTATCGCTATTCTCAGTTAAAAAAAGAGTTAGATGAATATATAAAAACTGTTAGATCGAATTGTAAAATTAGGTTTGGAAAAAGTTTAGATGAGCTATACACTTCAAATGACAAAACCGAGGAAGAGGAATTATTTGTATATAACTACGAAAAATATATGCCTGTGAGCAGAGCACCTGGAACAATGAACCGTATTTGTTGGAGAATCGAAGATGAATTTCAGACTGTAGATGTATTTCCTGATATTGAGTTTGATTATTCAATATTAAAAAGTAATATGACGTATGCTCACGAAGAATACGTATCAGTTCAACAGTTGTATGATGAATATAATAAAAATATGCAATTATTTTTAAAGGGTATTAAGAAAAATGAGTCTTCTAAGGAAGAGAGAGATGCATTTATGTCTCGACTGATTGAAGATTTTACTATTGCTTGCTATGAGAAATGCCCAAATACAGAAGCATTAACTAACATTCTTATCGACATATGTTACACATCAAATAAGAATAAGTCATTTGCGTGGAATATTGCTGGAGAACAGATTTTTAATAATGTTTTAAAAAATAATGGATATAAACTTCAATATCCAATCAAGGATAAAAATGGGAATATAGAGTTTTGTGGTCATAAATTCTCTTTATATACACAACAAGTAGGTGGTGATTTAGATGTTGATTCTGAATGAAGCAAAATATGCAAAGACAATCTATGATGGAAAAAATCAAGAAGAAAAATTTACTCTTGCTAAACTTAGATATGTTACTAGATACCTGTTATATGTTGAACATATAGCTGATGATGAAAATTATATAAATACTGTAGCGTGGATGAAAAAATATCATGAAAATTTTGAGGAAAGTTATTATTCTAAATTGATTTCCGATGCTATAGAACAAGCACACAAATATCCATTTTATAATATTGAGAGTATTAAGATCACCCGGTCTGAATTGGACGTCATATCTTCTTTAGATAATTTGAGAGCAGAAAAAATTTTGTTTGTGTTGTTATGCATGGCAAAGCAGCAAAGCGTCTCGTGTGGTTTTACAAATGGTCTTGTAAAGTATTCTATTGTGGATTTGTGTAAAATGGCAAGAATATCAGTCCCCGCTGACGATAGAGAATATATTTTACATTATATTTTACAACATGGATTTTTAGAATGCCCAAAGAAGAATAATACTAAATGCTTGATTGTTAATTTTATTGATAATAGTGATGATGTGGTACTCAATCTTGGCGATATTGATTGTCAAGAACTTGCGTATGTTTATTTAAGCTGGAAGAATAATGGCAAAGGATATGGTTATTGTGAATGTTGTGGACGACTTATGAAAAAATCTAAAACGAATCCTAAGAGGTTTTGTGAAGATTGTTCTAAAATTGTAGGAGAGGTTCCCGATGATAAAAAAGTTGTTTTATGTGTAGACTGCGAAAAGCCTGTGTTTATAGATAATATGAACACAAGAACCTGTCGGTGTGAAGAATGTCAACGAAAAAAGCAGTTGGAATATCAAAGAGCTTCCATGAAAAAGCTTAGAGAGAAAGAATAGGTTGTGAAGTGACCATTTTAATTTCATACAGTACAAAGTGATTAGGAAAAACTTAGGGGGAAATACACCTGACAAAAAAATAGGTCGAGATTTTCCTAATGAGAGAAAATAGAAAATGATTATTCTCTTAACATTTTTAAATACGAAACATACAAAAGGAGAAAACGAATTATGGATGAACTTATGAATATTTTAGCGGAAGTTCCAGAGTCAACAGCAAATCTTCAGCTTCCTGATCCAGAGCTTAGAGACTATTATAGAGATGAGCAGGATAGAATTTTCTGGGTCGATGATGCAATTGATGATAATCTTCTGGGGCTTGTTAAAATGATTATACGTTGCAATAAAGAAGACAAGGATATTCCGGTTGAAGATAGAAAACCAATTAAGGTTTTCGTAGATTCACCAGGTGGGGATGTGCAAAGTTTATGGACGACTATCAAGGCTATTGAAATTAGCAAGACCCCCATCTGGACTATTAATCTTTGTTCTGCCTATAGTGCAGCAGCAGATTTAATGGCCTCGGGACATAGGCGTTTTGCTTTACCAGGGACTAATTTTATGGTTCATAACGGAAGTTGTAATTACGGTGGGCAGGTTGATCAAGTGGAATCGATGAAAAAGTATTTTGATAAGCTTGGAAAAAAAATCACTGACAATTTCCTAGCTCGTACTAAAGTTGATCCAAAGATATTTAAGAAAAAAGCAGTTAGCGATTGGTTCTTTGATGAAAATGAAGCCCTTGAAATGGGTGTTATTGATGAAATTATTAGTTCATTTGATGTTTTGTTTTAATTCATAAAAAAGGAGCCAAGTTATGGCAAAAAATAAAGATAAGATTAAAATTTTTTTCGTTGGCGAAGCAGCAAATGATGTTACGGGGTCGTCTATCTGGATACAAACTCCAGATAGGCAGATTCTGTTAGAATGTGGCTTATTTCAGAGTTGTGGTAGCACTCTTGAGACATACAAAGTAAATAATAAGCATTTTGAATTTAAACCCAAAAATATAGATTATTTGTTCTGCCTTCATAATCACAGTGATCACATCGCGTTGTCCCCTCGTTTATATGCAAAAGGATGTACAGCACCAATGATTATGCCACAAGGTTCATATGAAATTGCGGAAATCCTTCTTAGAGATAGTGCCAATATTATGAGAGCTGATGCAGAAGAGCTATCTCTTAAATTTAAAAGAGATTATGCTCCAATTTACACAGATTCGGATGTTAATATGTGTCTTCAGCATTATACTGAATATCCAATTGGAGATATAGTTCAGTTAGATGAATATGTAAAATTTAGATTTGTTCCTTCGGGACATATTCTGAATAGTGCGCAGATAGAGCTTTGGATTACTTGTGGTAATTTAACTAAAAAAATTGTATATACATCTGATCTTGGTAATGTTCATATTAAAAAGTATTATGCAAATACTTTTGAACCTATTAAACGAGCGGATATTTTAATTGGGGAAACTACTTATGCTCGTCAACCTAAAATTGCAGACGCAAAGATGAGAGAAAAAGATTTGGAAAAACTCGAAAGTGTAATTAGACAGACGTGTTGCGAAGACCGTGCGAGAATTCTCATTCCAGTTTTTGCTAACGATAGGGCGCAAAATATACTTACATATTTGTACGATATTTTTGGTAACGATGAAGCTTTTGATATTCCTGTTTTAATTGATTCGCCTATGGCAATACGTTGTTGTAAAGCTTATTCTCGTATGTTAGATGGTGAAGATGCAAAAAAATGGGAAACAGTTTTGCAATGGAAGAATATTCATCTTGTTGAGGATTCTGTTGAAAGCAAAGAGTGGAGAGATGCTAACATTCCTGTTGTGGTGCTAGCTAGTTCTGGAATGATTGTCAAAGGAAGGTCTACTGGTTGGGCATGTAGCATGTTACCTAAAGTTAAAGATAGAATCGTTTTTTGTGGCTTTTCGGCAGAAGGAAGCATAGGGGCTATTATCAAAGAAGGTAAACAGAAAACTATTACCATTTCGGGCAAAAAATGTGCAAATAAATGTCAAGTTACTAATCTTATGAGCTTTTCTAGCCACGCTCAGAGAGATACGCTTTTAGACTATTATAGTTCTGTACAATGTGAAAAAATCATATTGGTACATGGGGAAATGTCAGGCAAGCTTGACTTTGCTAAAGAGTTGCAGGAAAAAATTTTTAATAATGACAATACAGGTAAAGTTGTAGTAGCGCAGCGTGGATATGAGCTGTCCATATAACATAAAGTGATTGATATACAAAGGAGTAAAAGGATATGGCTAAACAGGGAGTAAATAAGAAATATTCAGTTTCGGCAAGTGGTGTTTTAAACATAGAAAATGGCATTTTGACTATTTCAGTAGAAGATATTGGAGATTTTCGTCTTGATGTACTGTTGCGTGATTTTGATGGCTGTCCTATCAAGTTTACAGCGGTATATGACGAGGAACAGGAATCCCCAGAGGTTGTTAATGTTGAAACGGGAGAAATTGTAGAATAGTAGCTAGAATCAATCAAGCCTCTCAACGATGCTCAACCCGATTGGACTTTCGTAAAGGTTGGTGCGGAACCTTCAAATCCGCACTTTTGCTCTGATAGCTCAGTTCGGTAGAGCACCTGACTTTTAATCAGGATGTCATAGGTTCAAATCCTATTCGGAACATCAATTAGCCTAGTTGATTATGTTTGCGGTTGTGTGGTTCAGCTCATTACTTGACTACTATTCTAGCAAGAAATCTATTCGCTGCAGAGAAGGTTCTTCGGACGCTAGGCATATAACAGCATAAGTAATTGGTAGCATCAAGTGCGAGTGCTTGGAATGGAGGTTCGAACCCTTCTGCTGTTTTTTTTATACAATAAAAAAATAAAGATAAGGAGAAAAATAATATGATTATTACAAGAGAAAAGATTATCCATGAGCTGTCTGATAAATGTCAGTTTTATCAACGAGACATTAGGGTATTGCTTCGTGGACTTGATGAAATTGTCAAAGAGCATTTTAGTGAGGTTGCAGATGATGAAGAAGTGGTTCTTCAGCTCGTCGAAGGAATTAAAGTTGGATTTAAGGTGGTTCCTGAAAGACAAAGAAAAAATCCCGCAACAGGGGAAGATGTAATTTGTTCGCCCACATGTAAGCCATTCACTAAATTTAGTATGCCCTTACGAGACAGTATTCAAGAAGCATATGAAAATAGAAAAAAAACATCAAAAGAGACGTAATGTCTCTTTTTTTGTTATATAAGAAAGGATAGAAGATATGGAAGAGATACTAAAGAAATTACCTGAAGAAAATGAAAGTCAATATATTTGGAAAGTTGGACAAGCAAAGGATGCAGGCTTAGTTACTGAAACTTGGGAACAACTTGCTCCAAGGCTTAATATAGAGCTTGGTATAGATGATACTGAGTGGAGGGGTGAGTCGGCTTTTCGTAAAAAATACAGAGTTATGCAACAGGCATATGATGATGTATTTAGTAAAAAGCAATTTGCTGAGGAACATAAGGATAAGATATCTGATGCAACCAAAGAACTCTATATAGCAAAAAAACAATTCGAAGATCAGAGACGTGAATGTCGCAAGTTCTGGACCTCAGAAGCGAGATTTGAACATTTAACTAATAAAATAATAGAATCTGTAAATTTTTTGTGTGAACAGCAGCCACTAACTTTTAATGATTTTTATATTGGAGAGTCATATAAGGATGCGGTACTTTGCATGGCAGATTTCCATTATGGAATGATAACGGAAAATATTTGGAATAAATATAATACTGATATTTGTCGTCGGCGTGTACAAGAGCTTATCAATAAGACCATAAGGTACTTACAGCTTCATGATGTGCGAACATTACATGTGTTGCTTTTAGGCGACGCAGCTCATGGAGCTATCCATGCTAGTGCAAGAGTAGCATCTGAGGAGGATGTTTGTGATCAGATCATTAATGTATCCGAAATAATAGCAGAAGCAATCAACACATTATCCCAATATGTTCAGACAGTGAATATATACGCTACATACGGAAATCATTTAAGAACTGTGCAAAATAAAAATGATAGTATTCATTCAGATAATATGGAAAAATTAATACCTTGGTGGTTAAAACAAAGACTTCGTGATAATCCAAAAATATCAATCATTGAAAGTGAATATTATGAATTTATTTATTTAAACGTTCTTGGATATGATATTGTAGCAGCACATGGCGATTTAGAGAAATTTAAAAATTTTGGAGTTACGGTTAATACATTATTCTCGAAAAAGTATGGTAGAACAATTGATTATACTATTAGCGCAGACAAGCATCATATTGAGGAGTTTGAATCTTTAGGTATTGAGTCCATACTTACACGTTCGTTATGTGGTACTGACGAATATTCCAATAACAACAGATTGTACTCTGCCCCAGGTCAAACATTGATGATTTTTAGTAGTTCTGAGGGTAGAGAATGTACTTATAATATCAAATTAGATTAAAAATGAAAGTAGTTAAGGAGATTAAATTAATATGAATATAGAAAATCAGAATATAAAAAGTAAATTAGTTTTTGATTATCGTGCGTGTCGAGCACTTTTAAAGAAGGGCTTGCAGGTAATAGACATAAAGCCTCTCAAGACTGATAAAACAAAGCCAGTGATAGTTTTTGCTGACACGCCTGAGTTTCAAAAGGCTTTTGCTGAAATTACAGAAGAACTTAAGAAAAAAGACGAAGCCAAGAATGAATCTTCGGCTGAAATAGTCGATTAATGCCATAGTGGTCATTTTCGAAGAAAGGAGTGATACCTGTGGCAGGTCGTGCAATGGGTCCAAAAAAGAGATCGGATGACCCAATTAATAAAGAAGAATTTTTATGTTATTATTGTGGGAATAAAAAAGTAAGGTCGAAATTCTATGCATCTACGGATCCGTTCAATACCGTGGGCGTCATCCCTTATTGCAAGGAATGTATTGAAAAAATTGCTCGTAACTACAATAAGACATCGAAGCAGTTTGGAGATGTAACCAAGCAATCGTTGTGTGCGGCACTTGAAAGAATGGATTTGCCTTATCTAGATATACTTTGGGAAGCGTCATACAAAGAGGTTAATGCTCCAGATTTAGATAGACCAAAAACAAATGTATGGGCAGCTTATATTAAAAATGTCAAATTGCCTCAATATAATGGAATGCGTTGGCGTGATGGAGATTTGTTTAAAAAGGGTGAAGTTAAAAATATCGATGAAGATTTTGAGAGAAATTTAACACCCGAGGTTTTAGATGAATATAAAACTAATAAAAAGGATATTATTCGACTTGTTGGATATGATCCTTTTGCAAATTATCCTGTGGAACAAGACTTACCTGTATTGTATGCCAAGTTAATTAGTTTTATAGATGAAGAAACTAAAAATGATGGTATGAAAATGAATGCGGTTATTCAGATTGTACAATCATTTAATCAAATACAAAAATTAAATGACGCCATTAATGAGTTGTCTGCGGATACATCGAAATTGAATGCCAATAATGGTACTATCAAACAACATGCAGATACAATATCAAAGTTACTCAGTGGTGCGAATGCTCTTGCTAAAGATAATGGAATTAGTTTGAATTACAATAATAATAAGTCTAAAGGTCAAAATACCTTAACTGGTAAAATGAAAGATTTAGATTTGATTGGTTTTAGGGCGGCGAAAATTAATATGTATGACATTGATTACTGTAAAGGAATGCAGCAGGTCGCGGAAATTAGTGCTAAAGCACAAATTGACCAAATTGGATTTGATGAAAATGTCATGAATGAGGTAAACAATATTCGGCGTGAGCTTGTCGATGATTTACAAAAACAAAAAGATAAGGCTCTGGAGAGAGCACGTGTCTTACTTGTAGAAAATAGGGATTTGAAAGACTTTTTAAAAGAAAAGGGACTAATTGATGAGTTCGGGCAGGTGATTGAAGATGAGTGACACTGTTTTGACCGAATGGGAGATGCTGAACAGCTGTATTGAAGATTGTTTTGAGGGTTTTAAAGATTTATGTGATGAACTTAAAGATACATTCATGGAATATGGAATTTTTGTTAAGCCCAATTTATATGACATGACTACTAAGAAATATCGAGAAAAATTGGATTTGGCAGAATTTTTACAATGGGGTAGGCGGAATCCGTCTCGGTTCATAGAAGAAGTTTTTAATGTTCAGTTAATGGATTATCAACGATATCTTATTGATAGCTCATGGAATAAACCATTTGTTGTATGGGCAATGTCTCGAAATGGGGGTAAGAGTTTGCTTGCCGCCTTATTCATTATGGCAAAAATGTTATTGATTCCAGGATTTAAAGCTTATATTTTGGCGGCAGTAGGCTCTCAGTCAATTGAATTGTTCACTAAAATGGAACAATTCGCTATGAAAAATATATCTTCATTTACTAATTTAAATGATGTTTTTCAAAGTAATGTTGTAAAATCGCAAGCTAATTCAAATGGTTGGATTCATAATCCCGCATCTTATACAGTAAGAACTTATGGCGGAAGTCAGTGTTTTACATTGAATGGTGCGTTCGATAACAACCGGAGTAAACGATCTAATTTAAATGTGTATGATGAGGCCATGAATTCTCCTGATGAATTATTTCATACATCTGAGCCTTTTACGACTCAGAACTCAGAATTTAAAATGGGTAAGGATTATAATGTAGAAGATGTTTTAGCTGAACCTTCCGCTTTTCCGAACCAGCTATTATATTGTTCTTCTGCTGGACGAACTGACCAATATTTTTTTAAAAAGTATAAAGAATTTTCATTACGAATGTTTGCAGGAGATAAAAGGTATTTTTGTGCAGATATTTCGTGTGATGTTATTATTAATGCTACGGTACATAATAAATTATGGCCAGTTCCTCTGTTAACCCAAGAAAAGGTAGATCAAGCTATGCGTGAAGACAAAGAAGCAGCCATGCGTGAATATAGAAATATTTTTACGTCCGAAGGTGGAGATGGCCAGATTATTAAAAGGGCTGATATTATTCGAAATTCTGTTCCACGATTACCTAAACTCGCAAATGATGGAAATGGAAGTTTATGGGGGCTTATGTACGACCCAGCGAGATCACGAGATAATTCTGTTATTTTTATTCCAGAATATTATCAAGACCCAGTGGTGGGTTGGAAAATGAGGGTACAAAATGTAGTGAATTTAATTAACATAGAGAAAAAAAATAAAACTCCTATGACAACACCAAATCAGATTAAGGAGCTAAAAAGACTACTTTTAGCATACAACGGAGAAGGTAATGCTGACTATGAGAATATAGCAAGTATATGCGTCGATCAAGGTAGTGGTGGTGCTGGAACTAATATCGTAGACTTTCTATGGGAAGATTGGGAAGATGATAGTGGTCATATGCATAGAGGGTTGATTGACCAAGAGTATAGTCCAGAAGAAGTAAGATTATATCCTAATGCAATAAAAAATAAATTACATCTTCTCTCTCCAGTTAAATATAAAACAGAAATGTTTAAGGCACTAATTGAAATGATTAGTATGAATTTGATAGAATGGCCAAACGAATATGATAATCGTGGGTATGTAAGTTTAATGTATGACTTGAATACAAAAACTGGAGAAAAGATACCACGGTATATAGAACCAACAGAAAAAGAAATAAAAGAGTTGTTAAAAAAAGGTATTGAGGTTGTGAGGGAACAGCGTCGATTGGACAAAGACGAAGAAATTGCCTTAAAACAGATAGACGCTATGAAGACCGAACTTGTTAATATCTATAGGTTTAAACAAGCAAGTGGTGCTGATAGATTTGATCTTGCACCAGATCGAGTAGGAAAACTTAACGACGACCGTGCCTACGTCGCCGCAATGGGCGCGTGGGTATTACAGCAATTACGTCGTGAGCATTTGGTTACAAAAAAACGCAATAGTTCTACTAATCTTGCTGAAATGTTTACTCTAACAAGAGCAAAACCAATTAATAAATTATTTGGATAAGGAAGGACGGTGAAGCGATAATGGCTGAAAAAACAACAAAAGAAAAGATTGAATATTTGTCACAAAAGGAGCAAAATGAATATCTTTCAAATCAGGATAAAGGAAAAGCAAATTTTGCTAAATTGAAGGACATATTGCAATTAATTAATCTTGAACAAAATAGAACTATTAACTTAAGTACATATAACAAAGAAAGTCTTAGATCATATTTGCAAGCACCGTCTACCGAGACTAACCAGAAAAATTTACGTAAGCTTAGTGATTATCTTTATACGGTTTCTCATATTTATCGAAGAATGATTAATTATAAGGCGGAGCAAATTACTTGTCGGGCATGGACTGCGTACCCTGTTGTTAATTTAGTTGATGAAAATGACGCAGACAAGATTAAATCAGATTATGAACGCATTACTCGCATTGTCAATAATATGCATATGGAAACTCAGATTTTAAAAATGATGTTACGTGCATGGAAACATGATGTTGTTTATGGCTATATTTATGGTGATCCTGAAAAAGAAGGTAGCTTTTATATACATTTATTAAATCCTGATTATTGTCGTATTTATAGTGCGTCATATTATGCTGGTTGTCTTGGTATTGCTTATGATATGTCATATTTTAGAACATACCCTGATGACTTAGAGTATTTTGACAAAGAATTTCAGAAGTTATACAACCAATACCAAAGTGATAATGTACGATGGAAAGAATTGCCTATTGAAAAAACTATATGCTTTAAGATTAACATTGATAACTTAGATTTTCCAGTAGTTCCACTGAGTGGCATCTTGGAAGAAATTATTAATCTTGAAGACTTGCAGGCTGTGCAAAGCGTTGTAGATGAATTGAGTGCATACAAGATGATTTGGGCAAAAATACCAACTATCTCTGGGTCTAAGGAGCCCGATGATTTTGCAATAGATTTAGATTTAGCAAAAGAATTTTATCAAAAATTATTAACAATCGTGCCTGAAGGTATTGCCTTGGGTTTATCTCCAATGGACTTAGACGTGTTAGAGTTTCAAAATAATTCTGCGGCAGAAGACACTAATACATTAAATAAGGCATATCAAAATTTGATTAAAACCGCACACGCACACTCGTGACTTTAGTCGTGAGTAAGTGTGCGAATATAGTCAGTGCATAGGGAAACTTGTGCATAGTGGTTGAGAGATCAACCCAATACTAATCTAATTACTGGAAAACCCTAAAGCTATTCAAGCTACAACACAATATCGTACAGATATAAGTGTGAATGCGACGAAAGTAGAAAAAATTGAATAGATAGCATACGGTTAAATCCTAAGTGCTGCAATAATGGGCAATCAGTATCCAAGACCGAAAGGTAAGGATCAACGACTATCCCTCTTGAGGGGAGTACACACAAGCGTGTGGAAATGGTTAGACCCAAACAGGTAATGCTGTGGGATAAGATATAGTCTGTGCTCATATGAAAGTATGAGATACCTACTGTTAAACAATAAGGCAGATAAGGATGCGTAGAATTAGCGACTCTATGTGAACTACAACCTCTAATACGACTAAGAACCTACGATTCTTATGTATATTATACTATTTACAAATTATTTACAATTATTTTATTGACAATTTCCAAATATTGTGTTATAATAATTACATAACAAAGTGATTGGAGGTGTCAATGTGGAAAGATCTTATAAATTCCGAATATATCCGAATAAGCAACAGCAAGAACTTATTACTAAAACCTTTGGCTGTTCAAGGTTTGTACATAATTATTATCTTGATAAGAAAATTAAATTATATCAAGAATCAAAGCAATCAATGGGATTTTATGCTTGTTCTAAAGATTTGACATCTCTAAAAACAGAGAAAAAATGGCTTAAAGAAGTTGACAAGTGGGCGTTGCAAAATTCATTAAAGGATTTAGACACCGCGTATAAAAATTTCTTTGTAAGTCATTCTAGTTATCCCAAATTCAAATCCAAAAAGAATAATCGAAAGTCTTACAAAACAACATTTACTAATAATAACATTGAGTTCAAAGAAAAGAGCATTAAGCTTCCAAAACTTGGGCTGGTGAAATTTAGAGATAAACAGGTTCCTCAAGGCAGAATTTTAAACGCTACAATTTCACAAACACCAAGTGGTAAATATTATTGTTCTTTGTGCTGTACCGATGTTGTCATGAAAGAGTTCAACAAGACTGGTTCTGTTGTTGGAATTGATTTAGGATTAAAGGAATTTCTTATTACAAGTAACGGCGATAAGGTTGATAATCCAAAATATTTGAGTAAATCTTTACAAAAGCTTGCTAAATTACAAAGAGAACTTTCACGAAAATCAAGTGGGAGCAATCGAAGGAATAAAGCGAGGATTAAGGTTGCAAAACAATATGAAAAAATCGCCAATCAACGTCGTGACTTCTTGAATAAATTATCTACACAGTTAATTCGAGACTATGACGTGATATGTATGGAAGATTTGCAAATATCTAATATGATCCAAAACCATAAGCTTGCAAAATCGATTTCAGATGTATCATGGTATGAATTCCGTAGACAATTAGAATATAAAGCTAATTGGTATGGAAGAAAGGTTAAGTTTGTGGATACGTTTTATCCGAGTAGTCAAACTTGTAGCTGTTGTGGTTATATCAATAAAGAAACAAAAGATTTGTCTGTGAGAGAATGGGCTTGTCCTAAGTGTCATACGACACATGATAGAGATATCAACGCAGCAATAAATATTTTAAATGAAGGACTTTAAATAGTATAAATTACATAAGAACCGTAGGAACTACGGGGATAGCTCGGGAAATGAGTAGTCAATAGACTACTGTCACCGAGAACCCCGCGACTTTAGTCGTGGGAGGTTCAGAGAAACTAATGGTAGTATTGTACTTAATTCTAACAGGATTACTAATAGTGAAAGTTTTAAGAAGGCTATGATGGTTGAGTGCCTTGATGCTATGAAACCAGTTACACAACTTAATGCGTGGATTAATTTATATTTAAAATTAAATTATAATGTTGAGAACTTTGTAGTGGAATATAGTGACGTGTCTCCGTATTTTGTTGAGGATAGATTATCTACACTTAAAGAGGCAGCAGGTTATGGTTTGCCAGTAAAGCTTGAATATAGTTCTTTGCTTAATTTAACACCTGTTAAAGAGCGAGGTATGGCGTATGTAGAAGATATTCTTGGACTTGGCACAACAGACTGGATTCATCCGTTAGTTAGTTCTAATACTCAATCTGGGGTTGACCCATCTAATGATGGTTCTCAGGGTGCTCCAACGAAGGATGATACTGAAATTAGTGCAGATGGTGTTGCTACAAGAGATAAGAAATAAGTGAGGTGCTTGTAATGTCACAGGATAAGAAATTTATTAAAACAACTGACAAGGAAACTGCTGACCGACTTATGATGTTGGGTTTTCAGCTTGTGACCCAGATTGGCAGTACATATACTTTCTTGAATGAGGTTAAGAAGCTTGACTTTGAGGTAGTAGATAAAAAGAAAATTGTATATGATAATAATTTGAGTTTGTAATCTCCTTTCGGAGTTGCAATATATAATTCTGAAGAAGGGAGGATGAATGAAATGGGTAATCAATCTAGAATTTTAACACTTGATAATTTATATCAGTTTTTTGTAGAACAGAATAAGACTGTTAATTTTAGTTCTAAAGATTCTAAACAACCAATTGTAGTAACAGTGTCTGGAAAATTTGAAGAATCTGAAAATGATATGCCTGGTATGCTAAAGCTTAAACTTAAAGTTTGTCATACGGAATTGAATAGGAACGGGAGTTTTATTTCTAAGGAAAATATGGAGAAAGCTATGCCATCCCTGAAGTATAGACCAATTTTGGCCTATATACATACGACGAGTACTGGCGTTGAAGATTTTTATGCGCATAATATAGAAATCGTTGAAGATGAAGATGGTGAAGAAAAGATTAATTATCTTGAAAGACAGGTTGGCTGCTTCACATCAGATGAGCCGTTCTTGGAATATGATAAGGATATGGACAAAACATATGTTATTGCATATGCTGTTATACCTGAAGAATATACAAGTGCTGCTGAAATTATTCGTAGAAAAAATGGTACTAAAGTTAGCTGTGAGCTAGTTATTAATGAACTTTCTTACAACGCTAAGGAAAAGTATCTTGATATTACCGATTTTTATTTTGGAGGAACGAGTTTGCTTGGCTGCAATGAAAATGGGGACCCTATAGGTGAGGGAATGCAGGGCGCAAGAGCGGATATTTCAGATTTCTGTCACAAAGAACCTATATATACATTTCAAGATAAAATGGTTGAGGTATTGGATAGGCTTAATACGACCTTATCTAATTTCAATAATAATTCTAAAGAGAAAGGATGTGATAAGATGGGAAAATTTGAAGAACTTCTAAAACAGTATAATGTAACCGCTGAAGACATTACCTTTGAAACTGAAGGTCTTTCTGACGACGAACTTGAGGTAAAATTCAAGGAAGCTTTTGGAGAATCTACGGAGACTAGTAACGAACCTACCACTACCGAGGAAGAAAATACTTCTACTTCTGAAGGTGATAATAGCGAAGAATCTAAAGGCGAGTTTGTTTGCAAGAAGACATGCTCTATTAACGAAGATGGTAATATGACAGTTGCCTTCGATATTAGTCATGAGGATATACGCTATGCACTGTTCAATTTAATTTCTATTTACGAGACGGAGGACGATGAATGGTACTTTGTTTCAAATGTGTACGATGAGTATTTTATCTTTGAAAATTGGCGTGGTGATAAGCTCTATAAGCAGTCATATACTGTTGTTGGAGATAATGTTTCTCTTAGTGGCGACAGACAGGAAGTATTTAAAATGGTTCTTACAGAGTCGGAGAAGCTTGCTATTGAGAAAATGAGAGAGGACTATGCTGCCCTTGAAACTGAGTATAATGAGCTTAAGATGTTTAAGGATAACTATGACGCAGCACAAGTAAAGGCACAAAAGGATGCTATTTTCGCAAGAGATGAATACTCTGTTCTTGCTGAAGATGAGGCATTTAAGACGCTTATGGCTGATGCCGCTAAGTTCAGCGTTGAAGAAGTAGAGTCTAAAGTAAAATCTATCTTTGCAGATTTCGTTATTAAGACGGGAGAGTTCTCTGCGAAGAAAGATGACAAAAAGATAGGTGCTATGCACTTTAGCACAAAGAGTGTTGATAAAACAAACAAGAACCCTTACGGAAATTTATTTAATTAAGTTGTATAAAATATTATGTACCTTTTCCTGAATAATTGGTGGTTATGTCAATTTACAAAACAAAGTGGTTGGTGTATAATATTTATAGAACAAAGTGGTTATTTTGGGAGAGTGTATTGTGGATAAATATTTTTATTGTTACAGTTATCCGTTAAAGGAATTTTTAATTAAAAATGGCATTGATCCAATTTTTAATTCTATTCATGAAAAAACCCAGAAGAAGTTTTGGGTGTTTAAAGGTACAGAGCAATTGAATAAATTGCTTGATAGGTGGCGTTTGAATAAAAAGTAAACGCCGTATATTTTGAAAGATATTTATAAAGGAAGTATTGTTTTATGTTAAGAAAGAAAACACATGAAGAATATGTCGCTGAAGTAGCTACAATTAATGCCAATATTGAAGTCATTGATCAATATATTAATTCTGATACAAAAATAAAACACAGATGCAAGATAGACCAGCATGAATGGTATGCGAGACCATCAACCATTTTGAAAGGAACGGGGTGTCCTATATGTGGAACTAGAGCGATGGTAAAAGCAGAGTCTAAGACACATGATTCTTATGTCAAAGAAGTTGCACTTATTAACCCAAATATTATAGTCATTGGTAGATATATAAATGCAAAAACAAAAGTTAAACATCGTTGTAAGATCGATGATTACGAATGGGATGCCGCTCCGACAAACATTCTTCGTGGGAAGGGATGTCCGAAGTGTGCAGGAAGTATTCGTTATCGAGTGGATGAAGTTAAATATAAGTTGCATATTGTTAATCCTTACATTGAGATGATTGGTAATTATGTTAATATGCGAACACCAGTATTGTGTCATTGTTTGGTCGATGGCTATGAGTGGATGGCAGTTCCATCAAATTTGTGTAAAGGGGTTGGCTGCCCGATGTGCGCAAAGAAGGCTCCTTATACGACAGAAAGTTTTGTTGCTAAAATGGCAACAGTTAACAATGCGATTGAAATTATTGGACAGTATACTAATGCTAAAACTAAAATTTTATGCAAATGTAAGATTGACGGGTGCGAATGGGAGGGACTTCCATCTAATCTTATCAGAGGAGAAGGATGTCCTAAGTGTGGGGTAGCGTCACAAACACGGATGAGAACTAAAACGCATGATCAATATATTAGAGAAGTGGCAGAAATAAATCCTGATATCGAAGTAATTGAACCATATATAAATATTGATACACGTATTTTACATAGATGTAAAAAAGACGGAACGGAATGGAAGGTAAGTCCAAACAGTATTCTTTCTGGAACAGGATGCCCACGTTGTAACGATTCTCGTGGAGAAAGAGAAATTCGACTGTATCTCGATAGACATAATATAGCTTATATATGTCAATATAGATTTAACCAATGTCGTAGCACGAGCCCTTTACCGTTTGATTTTTATTTACCAGACTTGAATATGTGTATAGAATATGACGGCATCCAACACTTCAAGGCAATTGACTATTTCGGAGGAGAAGATGGCTTTTTGAAGTATCAAGCTCGTGATAATATTAAAAATAATTTTTGTAAAACAAACAATATTTCACTTCTTCGAATTAGATACGACCAATCTGTGCAAGACATATTAAATAATTTTTTTGAGCAATATAAAACAATTAATGATAACTAAGTTAAAAAACACTTTTAAAAAGTGTTTTTTTTAGTATTAAAACTAAAATTTTTACTAAAGGAGATTTAAGATTATGGCAGAGAAGTTTATTTCTTATACTAAACATGGTGTTGTTGAAACATCAACCCTCGTTTGTACTCATGGAGGAGCACATATTTATAATGGCGTAGCCGAAGTCGATGTTGACAATGGAAGCGTGGCCAAGCTCGGGTCGTATGTTGAATTTGATTATTTTAAGGCGGAAATGCCTGCTGTTGTAGACGCAGTTATGCTTGTTGCAACCGAACCCAAGATTTATGCGGAGTATACAAAAAAGTGTCAGGAGGAAAGCAATTTCTTTAATGGCAAGGGTGAAATTATGCAACTTGACGATCTTGTTCGTTACGACAGGTTTGCTCTTTCCGCAGAAGCTTTTGATGACACAGCTTCCCCCGAAATCGGTCAGTACGTTGGTGTAACTGGCACTGGATATAAGTTGACTACATTAGGAACCGACGAGCCCACCAACAGAGGCTTTGTTGGCTATATTTATGATATAGCGTCTAATGGAAATTATAGAATTTTTGTTAAAAGAAATCTTGCTATTGAGGCGTAATTTAATGAAGGGAGAAAAATATTATGAGATTTAACTTTAATGAATATAGTGATGTACTTCGTGCTCATTTTGACGAAGCGACATATATGGACTTTAGTCAACTTTGCAGAGATGTGGCAAACAACGAGCTTCAGGGTAGTATTACTCTTAGACAGGGTAGCGACAAGATTAGAGAGAAGATGCTTGAAATTTATCAGCTTCCTATGAATCCTACTGATCGTGAAATTCGTAGATCTATGAAATATCAGGACAGAAATGTCGCTGCTTTCGAAATTATCGAAGATACTCTTGAAGATACTCTTGTTTCTGGATGGAACGGTAGTGAATTCTGGAGAGCACTCGTTGACACAAAAAATAACAGACTTGGGCAGAAAAATATGTTCTTTTTCCCAGATAATACTGTAATTTCTGTTGCTCGTATTAATAACGGACATAGTGATATGATTCGTCAGAGACTTGGGGAAGGAACAGAAAGAAGCGTTGAAGTTTCTAGCATTGGTGCTAAGATTTACATGTCTTGGTCTAGATTCCTTCAGGGCGTTGAAGATTGGTTCGCTATGATTGAAAAAATTTCTACCGCATTTAGCCGTTATATCGACACTATGATTCACGGTGCGTTTGTTACAGCGGGAAAAAATCTCCCTGAACCTAAGTGGTATACTGGTGGTAAGCTTGAAGCAGCTAACCATGATAAGTTTGTTCAGCTCATTAGTGATGTTATGCTTGCAACTGGTTCTGAAGTTATGATTGTTGGAACCAAGCCCGCTCTTGCACAGCTTAAGAATCTTGGTGATATCGCATGGATAGCTGAAGAAGCAAAGAAAGATGTTTACAACACTGGTAGAATTGGTACTTTTGAAGGTACGCAGATTGTTGAACTTCCTCAAGCGTTTGAACTTAATAACGTAAATGCTTACCTCGAAGAGGATAAGAATATTTATATTTTCCCTGTAGGTTTTGACAAGCCTATCAAGTTCTATTGGGAAGGTGACACTGAAATTATTGCAGTTACAGATAATACTACTCATATAGACAAGTCTATTGATTACCAGGTTCAGGCTACTTGCGGTTGCGAGGTTATGACTGGCAAGAGATTTGGTACTTGGGTTATTGCTGAGTAATTTAGAATATATGGAATAAAAGGAGAAAAAATATGGAAGAAGTAATAAATGAAACTGTAGTAGAAGAGCCTGTAAAAAAATCTGCTGCAAAAAAAACTAATGGGAAAAAGGCTACTACAACTGAGTCCGCAGAAATATCTCAACCAATAGAAGATACAGTTGTGTCAGCAAAGACCCCTAAGAGGTACGAACCTACTGATACAATTATGTGTCATTCTGTTTTTCCTGGGACATTTTTATTTAGTGGTCCAAAGTCTAAGATTGTGTATCCTTTTGAGGCCCCTGGCGATGAAAATCTTGTTGAATATCAAGATATTCTTGCTGCATTGATGGCGAAAAAACCGTCCATCATGGCTCCTTATATTGTTATTGACGATGAGGAATTACTTGAAGATGTTAAATGGAAACAGGTTAAAAAGACATATGAAGATATGTTCGCAGTGAAGGACATGAATAAATTTCTTACAATGCCTTTTGATTCATTCAAAAAGGCATTTAATGAACTTCCCGTTGGTATTAAAAAGAATGTAATGTTAGCAATATCTACAAAAGTAAGAGACGGAGAGTTTAGTGAAATGAGGAAAATTCGTCTTGTTGACGAAGCCTGTGGGTCTAATATTGCAGTTTTACTTCAGTAAATAATAGGAGGTATGCTAAATGACTTCCTATAAGGAAATTTTTGATTTAGCTCTTAGATTGTACGATGATCCTTCTCTTGCTACATGGCCAGAGGAGGATTTGTCTAATGAACTATACAGTCATCTGCAAATAGCAATAGCTAACACACCCAAGATACGTTCTGAGGTTTCAGATAGAGACGATTTTGACCCCCTGTTGATTGATTCGACTGGGTTTCGAAATGATCTTTCTGATGTTACGAAAATGGTGATTGGGTTAGGGATGAAAAGGGCTTGGCTCCAGCCTCAAATAGCCTCTACGACTCTGACTCTCCAAAGGTATTCAAAAAAAGAAGGATACTCACAGCGCGAATTCTTGAATGGTCTTATGTCGCTCGACGAAAGCATTCGAATTGAAATTCGAAAATTGCTTCGTGATAACAGCTATGTAGACAATGGCTATTTTGACGATTAGGAGGTATTTCTATGAAAACATTTTATGGAAGTATTTCTGATGATATTGTCGAAAAGCAGAAACGCTATTTTTATGGTTCGATAATCGGGCTACTTTACTATCGAGAGGAAGGATATCCTCTCTTAGATCAGCGCATCCAAACGCTCGTTAATCAAATATTAGGTTCTATGAAGCTATTCAATAATGCACCTGAAATACTATCTATTGTGGCGTGGTTAGAAAATGCACGTATTAATCCAGAACAGTTTCGGAAAAATGTTTTAGATGCTGCCAATATGGTTGATAACTTGAAGGGCGGTGATTCAAATGTATGAAGATTTTCGTAAACGTATGGAGAGAAAAGGCACTTATATGGGCGAGATTATGCGTCGTCAATCTGACATCGTAGTAGATGCACTTTGGATGAATAGTGTATCAACTCGTCCAGTGCAAGTTAAGGTAATTAATCAGGGGTTGCCACCGACATATGAAGCTCCTGATGATTTTGAAGATGTACTATGGGCTCATTTTGAAGAGCATAATAAATTTAATGTTACCAAGGACGAGCAAGACTGCTATCTTACTTTTCGTCCAGGGGAATTGGCACAGCATCCCGAAATTAAGCCGGGTTCTTATGTTTGTGTGCCCAATGTAGATAATGAGCCTGAGTGGTGGCTTATTGTGTATATTGACAATGATAATGAGCTGAGAAAAACTCAGATTTTAAAATGTAATTGGGTACTTAAATGGGTAGTCAATGGTAATATATACCAAACTTTGGGTTGTCAAAGAGTCGCTAATAGTTACAATAGTGGGTCGTGGGATGCGGATCGCTTGACGTTCGTAGATAACATTATGTCAGTCTGGCTCCCAACTAACAAAGACACTCAAACAATTGGTTATAATCAACGTATGCTTATCTCGGATGAGGGTCGCTATCCTCCGATAGCATGGCAAGTGTCTAAGATTGCTTGGTGCAAAAAGCATCAGGACAGTCCGCTGCATTGGGAAACCTTGCAGTGTATTCCTTCGAATTGCTGGAAAGCCCTTAGAGTTCTATAAACTACAACATAAGGATGAAATAAAACTAGGTGTGAACGTTAAAAATTATAGAAATTGGGTAATCAGCAGGTAAGTTCCGAATAGGAAAAACTTCAACGACTATGTGGTTGTAATATCCGTAGGGCAAGTGCCCGAAGTGGAGGACGTCTAAGGTTACTTTGTAATACAAAGTGATTATGACGAATGATATAGTCTATACTGTGGCGAAAGTTGCAGAAAAATTATTTCTATCATAAATAATATCTTGGTTAATGTAACGAACTAACTGAGTAATAACATAGAGAAGACACTATTCCAGTAGGCATAACAAAATTCCGTTTTACGCAAGAAAATTTCGATCCTTTACATGATAATTATGAACTTATGCTAGCAAATTACTACGATACTCCCGTAGAACCGTCGAATCCTCTTGACTGGAAGCCATCACCAATATCCGCCACAATAACCTATAGTGGTACAAAGCCGACAATTAAAATTGGTGGTAACTTTAAAGTCTTTACGGCAGCATTTGCTACCGAGGATGAAACCGTTAAATCATGGAGCGTTAGTGACGAGAATGGCACAATTACAGAAGATATGGAAGATTATATTATTGCGTATGATGGTAATAAATTAAAACTTAAAGTGGTACAAAAATATGATTTGGTAGGAAAAGTGCTTATTATCCAAGTGGTAGGCACGAATGGCAGTACTGGTGAATTAAAAATGGAGGTGGTTGGATGATTAGAGATATTCAAAAAATTGAAGATGATATTTCTGTAATTAAGCGTATTATTGAAACTGTTTTGTGTAACGACCCTGATATTATAGAAGCGCTTGATAATCGTGAGCTTGATTCCAATCAGCCCGAAGAATATATGTACACAAACATCTACCCATTTATTCGAATTCCCGGCACTCAAGATGTTTCGATGAATTTTATTTGTTTTTCTGTAGATGACCTACAGGAAGAAATACGTAATGATATTATCAAACAGCAATATATTCAATTTGCGGTTTTTGTTCACAAAGATTTGGTAAAAACAAACTATGGTGTTGCAAGGCACGACATGATAAGTTTTTTAATCCGTGATTTATTTAATCGTAGTCATATTTTTGGCCATGAGTTAAAGTTGGTTAGTAATCGCGAGGGCACAACGGACACTGACTACTGTACAAGAACACTGAGATTTCAATTAACTACACCAGAGGTCGCACAAGATGGGTTGTTCGACAATCGCTACGAAAGGTTTTCTTTGAATAGTCATAGTAGAGAGATTATAAGAGAAAATGTTCGAAGTTGATGATTTAAAAGTCTGGATGGGCGAACCTTATGTGATTAATGATAAAATTAGTGTTTTTCAACCGTCACTTCGTGACATAATAAATGCCAGTGAAAGAGAATACTTTTCCACGGTGCAAACTATATGTTCAACAAGTTCCAATATGAAAAGTCAGTTAGATTCTATGGGACTTGATTGGGAGAAAATAGAAGATTTCCAAATGTTCATGATGTTGAGCCAAGCGTTAACTGTAGATAAAACGCATCTTGTTCTTGGGGATTTGGATTTGTCAAAATTCAAACCGCATGAAAATACGCAAAATGGCGATATTGTTTTAGTAGATGTGGAGAATAATATTGTAATTGATAAATTAATTTATATGCAAATTACTGAGTATCTTCGTAAGGTGCATGGTTTTACGAGATTGCATGATGTGGCATCAACTCGTTTTGCACATCAAATGGCAATTGAAATGGACAGAGAAGAACTTGAAAAGAACAAGAACAAACCATACAAATCATTTTTATTCCCCTTGGTATCTTCGTTAAAAGCAAGGCAAAAATATACTAAACAATATATATTGGACATGCAGATTTTTGAGTTTATGAATGAAATTAATAGATGTCAAATTATTGTACAAACAGATGCTTTGTTACAAGGTAGTTATTCAGGTATGGTGGATATGAAGAAGATACCAAAGAGTTCGTTCGATTGGCTTCGTGATATTGGCGAAAAACAATCAGGACAACAGTTTAGTGCAGGTACTTTTTAAATAAAGTGCCTTTCATTATATTTTATTTATTTATTTATATTTTTAGGAGGAAAAAAATTATGGCATTCACAATTGGGACGTTATCTAAATAACGCTCACCAGTTCGCTACATTTGGAAACTATGTAGTGTATTCTCACGGATATGCTGGAAACCCCTTAGAGTTGTAATACCAAAACGGAGAGATGAAATATGCTCAAACGGCAACGGTTTGAAAAGTTTACAAATTGGGCAATCAGCAGGGAATAGGCGAATAGTCTTGCCCCTAACGACTAGAGCTGGAATGCTCGTAGGACAAGTGTCCGAAGTGTGAGACCCTAAACCGTAATATACGGCATGGTGAATGATATAGTCTCGCCTCATACGAAAGTGTGAGAAGTCTTGTTTATTATAAGTAAACCATTGGGACAGCGGAGTAGCTACCGTTTTAGTTGCCCTTAACAACTAATTACCAATGTTTTATATACATATTGGTCTTTTAAGGGAGGACATAATTATGGTCGGTGTAAAATTAACTGATAATGAAAAAATGCAAATTGCATATCTTTATAGTCAAGGTTTAAAATGTCAAGAGATTGGTGACATGTTTGATGTTACTAAGACAAAAATAAGCCAAGTAGCGAAAGAATATGGACTCAGCCGACAACAGAAAGTGCTGACTTATTCAAAAGAAGAAGTGCGTGTAATGTATGATTTATATTTAAAAGGGGAAAATGTTGAATATATTTCACAAATATACAGAATAAATCGAGCAAGTGTTTATAACTTATTTCAAAAGTATAATTTTGATTTAGTAGAGGATAGGCATAGAGCTTATACTGTCAACGATGTGTATTTTGATAAAATAGATACGGCCAATAAAGCATATATATTGGGGTTTTTGTGGGCAGATGGTCATAATAATGTAGAGAAAGGTATAGTAGAAATGAGGCTTCAAGAAAGGGATAAACATATTCTTGAAGATATTTCTGTCGAAATGGAAAATGATAGGCCTTTGTATTATGTTGAAGAAAAACGTGCCACACGTCAAAATACATATCGGATGTATATTACTAGTCGTCAGATTTCTAATGCATTATTACAGTATGGAATGTATGCGAACAAAACTTACGTACTGCAGTGGCCATTTAATATGGATGATCAATTTATTCCTCATTTTCTTCGTGGTTTTACTGACGGAGACGGTTATGTTGGCGATTTTCAAATTTCATGGGTTGGCACAGAAATGATGATGCAAAAAATACAGGCAATTTTATTAGATGCTTTAAATGTTAATGTCACAATCAAAAATACAAAAACAGATATTATCAAAACGATGCAGTTGCATCGAAAAAAAGAAGTTGTTCGAGTACTTGACTGGATATATAAAGATGCAGATTTAAAATTAAATAGAAAATTTTTAAAATATCAGGAAATGATAAACAAGGACGCACGGGATTAACGACCCTGTGTGGAAAAAGACAAGTGTGATAAAATTCGTAGAATTTCGCAGTATGCAGCGGCAGACAAGCCTGCATCTGAAAACCATGGTATCGAAGTAAAGAAGGGTGATATCCTTTGGACAATCAAGGACGTTACTGACTTTACAATTTCTAATTCTAGTGAGGCAGTTGAGGCTACTGATGGTGAAGGTGTTGTTATTGAAAGATACCTTAGATCTAAGGCAGCAGAAGCTAGCGGCTCCAACGCACTGTTTGACATGCCTCTTGCAGCAGCTCAGGCTGGTACAAAGATTACTACTGGTGCGGTAGACATTGACTTCCATGACGTTCTTAAGATGGAAAAGGACGCAACAGAACTTACTCTTTCTAAGACACCTAAGACTGGTGGCGAACCTGAAGTAGTTTATATTTGTAACGACGATGGTTCTCTTGGCGAAAAGCTTGAAGTTGGTGCAGGTAAGACAGTAACTTATGCTGACGGCAAGCTTACATTTACAACTACACCCGCAGCTGAAAAGGCAGTTAATGTATTTGTTCCTTATACATATACTCAGGAAAATGCACAGAAGTTTACTAACTTTACTGATGCAGACGCTATCCCTGGTCGTTGTGTTGTAGAAGGTATTGGTAGAGATGTATGTTCCCATGCTCTTTGCTATTTTTATGTAATTGCACCATATGCAAAGTTGTCATTGGATGGAGACCTCAATCTTGGTACACCTGATGCTACTCATGATTTTACTATTAACTTCATGAGAGAATATTGTGGTGAAGAAGGTCTTTATACCATTATTACATGCTAATTGAACAGCATGTGATAATACAAAACGCGAGACGAGCAAGGAGTAATTAATCTTGTTGACAAGAAGGCGGATTTACCTCACCGCCTTCTTCTCGTTTTGTTATTTTGAGGTATTTTATATCAAGGGCGGTGAATAAATTTGAAACAGCAATGTAAGATTTGTTCTACAGAATTTGATTTTTGTCCATCATGTCATCTCAATCGTTTTTCTGCAAAAGCAAGAGGGTTTTGCAGTGATAGTTGTAGTAATATATCAACTATTTTACAGCGTCATGCAGGGCATAGATTGACAGCCGAAGAGACTATTGAGGCATTGAAACCTTATGGTATTGATTCTATGAAGCTCCAGCCAGGAATTAAAGCTTATTACGATAAAGTTCTTGCTGAAATAGAGCCAATAAAGCAAAAATCAAAATTTAAAAATAAAAAAGAGTATCCTGTTTATCAGGATGACACGAGTAGTTTTAGCACCGAAGTGTGCGTATCTGATGAGGATATAGAAGCTACTCCTGAAATTGAGTAAAATCTATATCCTTATTTTTTTGCAAGTATGCGGTGTACAGACATACTTGCTTTTATTATGTCGAAAAGGAGAAAATACAAGAAATGATTACTAGTGAAATAACACATAAAAAATACGAACCAAGTACGGCATTATATTTTAGTAATCCTATCCAATGCCAACGCTATTTACAATATCTAGGAACCGAATTTTTTTTAGATATTATATACAGTTCGGAGAAACGACCAGATGCATTAATTTTTGTATGGAAACGTTGCCCCGAAACTGCACGAGCAAAGGAATTGTGGGATCAGCACTTGCTCTAAAAATAAAATCATTTTTCACAGAAAGAAGGTGAAAAAAATGCCTGTAATTAAAGTTTTAGTTCGTAATCAAAGACTCTCTTTATATAATCTCCCCGTTGTGGCTTCAAATTCTTATGATTATTTAAAAATTCAAGCAACTTTTGTAACGTCAGACTGGGCGGATGTAGATATTAAAACAATTAATTTTAACTGGAAGGGCTATAATAAGCAAGCTGTGTTAGATGAAGATAACCAATGCTACGTTCCCAAGGAGGTTATCCGCAGTCCTGGGTTTCAGCTCTCTATTTTCGGTGGGGGCATAACAACCAATCAAGTAAAAGTGCCTGTTATTAACAGTGGTATTGATCCAGATATAATGCCGAATTTCTCTCTTGAGCTTTATGAGGAACTTATTGAAAGAATGCAAAATGCCACAGATAAACTTGAAGCATCTAAGGCAGATAATATTATTCGTAACGAAGAAGATAATACTATTCAGCTTTCAGCAAATGGAAAGCCTATTGGAGATAAAATAGAAATGTGTAATTGTGGTATTAAGAGTTTCGATGTTGATGAAAACGACAATATTACTATCACATTGCTTGATGGACGTGTAATTGATTTAGGTCATATTGCTGGTGCGTCTGGGGCAACATTTATACCTCATATTTCTGATGATAAGATTCTAACATGGACTAATGATAAAGATCTTCCGAATCCCGAACCAGTTGATCTCAACCCGTTTGATGAATGGGGAACTTTAGGAGAGGAAGAGGACTCGGATTATGTCTGGGAAAATTTAGAATAAGACGGCATAATATCCGTTTTATATAAAAATTTTTTTTGAAAGGAGACGTGAATGACATGGCTCAGAATGTTCGTTTTTTGATAGCTACTCAAGCAAAATATGACCAATTGGTAAAAAAGAACGAGTATGCATTATACTTCTGTCTTGATACTCAGCGCTTGTATAAAGGCGATGTGTTAATCGGCGTTGGTGCGGAAGCTACAACTTCTGCCGCAGGTCTATTATCTGCTGCCGATAAAGCAAAACTTGATGCTCTCGTAGCTGGCTCTACAGTAGGTTTGTCCCCTATAAATCCTAGTATTGTCATTACAGACGAAACAGATGGTACAAAGAAAATTGCTGTAGGTATTTCTAAAAAAGAAGGCAATCTGATCACTGTTGAATCTGATGGTTTGTATGCCGTAGCACAGCCTACACCTTCTTATGAAATTGAAAAGCAAGAAGTTGCAACAGATGGCTATTCTACTACTTATAAACTGAAGAAAACTGTAGGCGATGTAGCATCATATTGCGGCACAATTAACATTCCTAAAGATAAATTTCTTCAGAGTGCAACAATCAACACTGTAACCGAAACTGATAATCCTTATACGGGAGCGGTCGTTGGTGAAAAATATTTTGATTTCTTGTTTAATGACGCTGAACAATCTCATGAATATGTACCATTAAAGGAACTAGTATCAACACAAGCTTATACTGCCGGAGACGGTATTCAGATTAGTGATGCTAATGTAATCTCTATGGCGTTAGCAACAGAGACTACACCTGGTGCAATTTCCGCTGAAGATTTTAAGACACTTCAGACCATTCCTAGCACCTATATTACTAAGGAAGAAATTGAAGCAGTTAAAGCAGAAATTAAACAGGATGTTGAAGCAACCGTAGGAACCCCTGACGCTTCTCAGTTTGCTGTTGATGAAAATGGTGTGTTGTCTATTACTGAGTTAGCTTCGGACAAGATTACGCATAATGGTCAGAAGCTCAATGAAATATTAGATGGCATGACTGACACATTTAGTTGGGGTACATTATCTGAAGAGGTTTCTGTAGATACAAATAGTGTAAATGCTGCTAGTTTAATTTCTAACGCTAGTGCAGATGCGGAAATAACACTTAATGAAGGCACTGTGAATGCCCCTGTTAGTATGACTAAATCAGCAACAGTAAATGGTGTTAATAAGGGTATCGCACAAAATCATAACCAGGAGGTTGGATAATATGGCTACAAAAATAACTGAAAAATTAACAATTAATGGCGATCAGTCTAGTGTTGTTCTTGATGGCCTTGATTTCACTGGCAATGGTTATGTTGAAGTAAAGAATGCAGATGAAGTTATTATAAGAAATTGTCGCGTTTATAATATGAATGTGACTGGTGCAACTAAGAATTTTTGGCTGCGCATTTTTAATGATATCCCAGTCAAACTCGTGGTTGAGCATTGTTTCTTTGGCAGCAATCCTAGTGCCGATGGCAAGAGAATGTATAACTTAATAGAACCTTATGCAAAGTTCAAAAACGGTTCATCTATCTCTCATAATTATTTTGCTGACGATTGTTGTGTACACAATTGCGTAAATGTTTACGGAGTGGTTGATAATGCTACCATTAACATTGACGACAATGTTTTCGAAATAAGTGCGGGTACAGTTAGACTTGGGCCCAAGGGCGAACCAAAATGCACAATCAATGTGAGAGATAATGTAATTCTTGCAGATAATCCTGCCTACACAGCTGAAGACTAGGGACTGCTGACCATTCAGCCATACAATAAGGACACTACTAGTCTTAAAAACATGACAGTTGTTCTAAAGAATAATACTTTGGCTAGCGAACAGGTTGGTTACTTTGGTTATGGTGCTAATGACTTAGTTATAACTGATGAAAATAAAGCGAAGATAATTATAAATGGTAAGATTGCAACTTTGCCAACTTACCAGTGGTAAAAATAAAATAATAAATTCTCAATTAAAATGGAGGAATAAAATATGGCTCAACTTAGATTTTTAAGAGGTCTTGAAGCCCAGCTTCCTAAAACCGCCACTGACGGTTATTTTTATCTGACTAGTGACACACATAGACTTTATGTTGGTCAGGGCGAGGCTCTTGTGCCTGTTAATGAAGGCGTTCTTACAGTCGCCAATATCGAGGCACTTCCTGAAAGTGCTCATGCTGGTGATTTTTATTATGCAACTGCCGAAAATGTACTTTGTGTTTATAATGGTTCTCAATTTATTCAGATCAATCCCGACACAGGGATGACTTCTGTCGAAGTAGCTGGTGAGGGAAATGCAGTTACGGCAGCTTCGTATGATCCTACAACTCGTAAACTAACTCTTACTAATGGTGAAACTTTTGCAACCAAGGCACAGCTTGATGCAATTTCAACTTCAGTAGAAGCAGCAAAGCCTGAAGTATATCAGGTAACTTCTGATAGTACAGATATCGCTGAACTTACTCAGGGTATTGCTGGTAAGGCTGGTGACGTACTGATTGCTACTAACACATCTGGCATTAAGTCCGCATATCACTATGACGCAGAAGACGGTTGGATTGCTTGTGACGGAAACGTAGACGCATCTACCGTTATTCTTAAAGATGACATTACAATGGCAGGTAACTATACTCAGGTTGGTAATCTTAGTAAGACTCAAACTGGTACAGCTAAATTTGCTACTGCTGGCAAGTCTGTTGCAGATGCTCTTACTGAAATTTTCTCTAAGAGACTTCAGCCTGCTAATCCTACAAATCCTGCAATCACTCTTACATTCTCTCAGGCAAAGGCATATGAAGTTGGTACAACTGTAGCTCCTACATACTCCGCTTCTCTCAGTGCTGGTAGCTATACCTATGGCCCCGCAACAGGAGTAACAGCTTCTTCTTGGAGCGTTACAGACGGAACAACGACCAAAGATACAGCTTCTGGCTCATTTGATTCTTTTGTAGTCGCTGATGATACTAATTATAAGATTACAGCATCTGCTACTTACGGTGATGGTGCTATCGCTAAGGACAATCTTGGTAGCGATTCGAACCCTGTAAAGCAGATTAAGGGTGCTACTATTTCTAAAACATCTGGTGCAGTAACAGGCTATCGTAGCTTTTTCTATGGTGTAGTTAATACATCTACCGCTGATGCCCCTCTGACTTCTACGATTATTCGTGGACTTACTAATGGTGGTGCTTATACTACAAGCAAGACTTTTATTCTGAATGGTAATGCTAATGCAAAGAGAATTGTTGTTGCAATTCCTTCTAACTCTACTCGCGCAGGTGTAAAAGAAGTTATTCTTACATCTGCTATGAATACTCCTGTAACAGACTCTTATGTAAAGACTGTCTCAGCCGTTCAGGTTGAAGGTGTTGGCGGTGCTACAGCCGTTGATTATGACGTATGGGTATATGAGCCTGCCGCAATTGATGCTGGTGAAGTTCATAAGATTACTTTAGCGTAATGAATATAGGGAGGAAATAGATTATGGCAAAATTTAATTTAAATGCATACACTAGTGCGGACGGTCTTGGTTTCCCTCTGAATTTCAGACGTGGTAATCCTAACCCTCTTGACAATTCTTCTGTTTGGGCTAGCCTTACAGCTGCTCAAAATTATGCAAAAACTGACCCTGTTGCATATGTAGGTCAGGTACTTACTGTTCTTGATGTTGTTGACGGTACAGCTAATGCTGCTACTGTATATTGCATCCAGAATGAAGCTGGCGATCTCGCTCGTGTTGGTACAGTAACACTTGGTGACGATACCACAATAATTAAGAATGAAGATAATACTCTTAGTATTAAGGGTTATGCTGATGCTGCTGAAGGCGCACAGCTTGTAAAAACAGCCGATGGTCTTGCGTGGGTAGTTCCTTCTACAACTACAGTTGAAGGTCTTCAGACTGCTGTAGCAGCTCTTAAGGAAACTGTTGGTGATAGTACAAAAGGTCTTGTAAAACAGGTTGCTGAGAACAAGGTTGCCATCGAAACACTTAATGCTGATTCCACCACTGAAGGTTCTGTAGCTTATCAGATTGCTCAAATTGTTGCTGGTGCTGATGCAAGCTTCGATACATTGAAGGAAATTGCTGATTGGATTGGCACTCATACAACTGATGCGGCTACAATGAACAGCCAGATTAATACAAATAAGACTGACATTGCTTCCCTTAAGGAACTTGTTGGCAGTGAAGCCGTAGCTACTCAGATTGCTAATGCAATTGATGCCGCACTCAAGTCTGGTGAAACTGATAAGTATGCCCTTGCTTCTGATCTTACTGCACTTGCTGGCAGAGTAACTACTGCCGAGCAGGATATTGACGCTCTTGAAACCAAGGTTGGAACTACTACGGTTGCAGAGCAGATTGCCGCAGCTCTTAAGGGTGAAGGCGACGAGGACAAGTACGCCCTTAAAAAACACACTCATATTATTGATGATGTCACAGGTCTTCAGGATGCCCTTAATTTAAAGGCAACCGATGCTGGTCTTAAGGCACTTGAGGCTGTTGTAGATGGTAAGGCCGATAAGGCAACTGATCTTGCTGGTTATGGTATTACTGATGCTTACACCAAGACAGCGGCTGATGAAGCTGTTGCTACTAAAATTGGTGAAGTTGGTGAAAAGACTGTAAAGGCATATGTAGATGATGCTATTGCTGCTAAGTCAACGGCTGATGGTACAACCTATGCTACTAAGACAGAAGTAACTGAAGCTATTGCTGGTGCAGGTCATGCTGCTCAAGCGGATCTTGAAGCACATACTGGTGATACGACAGTTCACATCACTGCTGACGAAAGAACACAGTGGAATGCCGCAGAAAAGAATAAAATTGAAAGTATTACTTCCGCTTCTAATACTATTACGGTTGTTACTGGTGAAAATCGTAGTGTTGATATTAGTCTTAACTGGGGCACTTTCGGAGAAGGTTAATTTATAACTGATTAGATTATGGTAGGGAGATTATCCTCCCTACCGATCTTATTATAAAAAAAATAATTAATTTTGGAGGATAATTCTATGGCCATGTTTAAGATTTTACGAGGGGTGGAAGCGAACATTCCCTCTACTTATACAGACGGTTGTATTTATTTTTGTAAAGATACTAGTAATTATTATATAGATTATATTGGCACAGACGGTGAGCTTCATCGTTCCAAAATTGCTGCAGGTTATGCTGACAAGCTTCATTATATGAAGGACGGTCAGTCAATTGATGTAAATCCTGCTGATATTATCACCAAGGACAACTACCTCACTGTTATTGGCACTGCTACGGACAGCAAGGCTGGTTTAATGTCTGGTGCAGAGCATACAAAACTTACAGGCATTGAATCCGGTGCTAATAAGACAATTGTAGATGATGCTATTAAAGCAGATTCTATAAATCCTGTACAGAATAAAGTAGTTAAAACTGAGCTTGATAAAAAGGCAGAAAAAGAACACGAGCATACACAGTATGAAAATCAGAATGCTTTTGCCAAGGTAACTGTTGGTGCAACAACAATCGAAGCAGATAATACATCTGATGGCATTACTATTGTTGGCAGCTCAAATGTTACAGTTACACCTGATGCAGCTAGTAAGAAAATTACTATTGAGGCAAAGGATACTACATATGAAGCTGCTACATCAACTGCTCCTGGGCTGATGTCTGCTACGGATAAGGCAAAGCTTGACGGCATTGCTCTTAATGCCAATAAGTATGAGCTTCCTGTTGCTACGACTGATGTACTTGGTGGTGTAAAGCAGGGTGAAAATATCACTATTGCCGAGGATGGTACTATTTCTTCTAAGAACACAGAATATGGTATTGTTACCACTACCAAGGAAGGTCTTATGAGCGCAGGTGACAAGGAAAAACTCGATGGTATTGCAGCTAATGCTACTAGAGTTCTTGTTGATGCCGAGCTTAGTTCCACAAGTGAAAACGCTATTCAAAATAAGGCTGTAAAAGCTGCTCTCGATGGTAAGTCAGATTCTGACCATACTCACGATTACATTCCTAATTCTCAGAAGGGCGTAGCTAACGGTGTTGCTACTCTTGATGAAAACGGTCAGGTTCCTGCTACACAGCTTCCTAGCTATGTTGATGATGTTATTGAAGTTGCAAATTATGATGCACTTCCTGAAACTGGTGAAACAGGTAAGATTTATGTAACGCTTGATGATAACCTCACATATAGATGGGGTGGCACAGCTTATGTTGAAATCTCTAAGTCTCTTGCTATCGGTACAACTGGTTCTACAGCTGCTGCTGGTAATCACCGTCACGACAATGCCACTACAGAAGCAGATGGTTTCATGTCTACCGCTATGGTCGAGAAGCTTAATGGTATTGAGTCTGGTGCGAACGCATACGTGCTTCCTGAAGCTAGTGCAACACAGCTTGGTGGTGTTAAGGTTGGCAAGAATCTTACTATGACTAATGGTGTGCTTGATGCAACAGATACAATTTACGAAGATGCAACAACTTCCACATCTGGTCTGATGTCTGGTGCTGACAAGACTAAGCTTGATGGTATCGCTGATGGCGCTACTAAGGTTATTGTTGATACCGAACTTAGCAATTCTAGTGTAAATGCAATTCAGAACAAAGCAGTTAAGGCTGCCCTTGATAATAAGTCTGACGTTGGACACACTCATGATGAGTATGTAAACCAGAATGCATTCGGTATTATCAAGATTGGTGCGGCTTCTGTTGAAGCTGATCAGGCAATTGATACACTTGAACTTGCAGGTGGTGATAATGTAACCATTACTCCCGATGCAGAAAATGATAAGATTGTTATCTCTGCAAAGGACACAACCTATAATGACGCAACTGCGAGTGAGCATGGTCTTATGTCCACTGCTGATAAGACTAAGCTTGATGGTATCTCAGCAGGTGCTCAGGTTAACGTAATTGAGGCAATCAATAGCCAGTCTCTTACTGTTGGTGCTGTTGATAACAAGAGCGTTAACCTTGAGATCAATTGGGTTGAATTTTGATAATTGAGTAGTTTTTAGACCATAAGGGAGATGGAAACTATTCTATCTCCCTTTTTTTTATGAAAAGATTAATTAACACTTCAGAGAGGTGAAATTATGGCAAAAACAGGTTTTTATATTGGTAGTACACCTATTGGAAAGGTTACAGTTGCTTATAAGTCTACTACTCCCTCGACTCTGCAAGAAAAGAGCGTTGTCCCTACTAAAACTGAACAATCAGTTTTGCCAGATACCAACTATGACGCATTATCTAAGGTAACGGTTGCTGCAATACCTGATGAATATCAAAATATATCAGAAGTGACTGCATCAGCAGAGGATGTAGTACAGGGAAAGAAAATAGTGGATAGCACGGGAGTAGTTTCTGGTACTATGTCAGACAACGGTACTGTCTCTAAAGTTTTAGACACTACAACTAAAAGTTATACTATTCCTAGTGGAAAACATTCTGGAGCTGGAGTAGTTTCCATAACAACGCAAGAAAAAAGTGTAACACCTTCCACTTCAGCTCAAGAAATAGTTCCTGATACAGGTAAGGTACTTTCTAAGGTAACGGTTGCGGCGGTTACTTCTAGTGGTACTGACACTTCTGACGCAACAGCAACATCGGGCGATATATTGTCTGGTAAAACGGCATATGTGGATGGGGCAAAGATAACGGGTAATATTCCAACACAGACTGCTTCAAGCTTAACCGCTAAAACAAATACAGTTACTGTCCCTGCTGGGTACTATGCAACTCAGGTTTCAAAATCAATATCTACAGGAACAGTAAATGATCCTATGTTTAATGTAAGTGCATCTGGATTAGTAACAGCTACTGTGTCTACATCTGCAGGATATGTTACGAATGTTTCAAAGCAAAATACATATCAGTTACCTACTCAGGCAGCTAAAATAGTTACTCCGAGTACGACACAACAAACAGCCGTAGCGTCGGGAAAATATACTACAGGAGATGTATATGTAAGTGGTGATTCAAATCTTGTTTCAGAAAATATTAAATCTGGTGTAACTATTTTTAATGTAGCTGGAACTTATGAGGGTAGCTCATCTAGTTATCGTTACGATCAAACAGGCACATATTTTGCTGGAACAGTTTCTAGTACTAGAACTATTACGTTCAATATTGCGGGAATAAAAGATGTTCCTCTGGCAGGCTTTATTGTATTGCCAGAAACTACATTGTCACGTCCCTCGTTAACAAGTTATAGTTTGATCGTTTCCCTTACTTGTATGGATGGTTATGGGCAGGGGGATACTGGTGATGGAAGTATCAGCGTTACAGATGGACATAAGTGGGAGTATACCACCATAAGCAGATCAACTGGTATTACTTTTAGTAGTGATGCAGATTCGCAATTTAGTTATACTCGTTCAGGTAGCACTTTAACTATCACTTCAGCGACAACAAGCATTAGATTTTCGACCATCAGTGGGGAACGATATAGATTATACCCTATATGTGCGAATACTGTATATGCTAATTTTGAAGGCATTCCGGTCGAAGAAGGCTAAAACAACTATTTTATATTTATAAATTACAAGGAGAACTTATTATGGCTATTAAAACTAAATTAATTCAAAACGTTTCTATTGATAAGAAAAATGTGTTAAAAACAAAATTGATAAACAAGGATGAAGAAAAGCTTAAGCCAATTATTACTGACGAGAACGGCAAGGAAATTGTTGATGATACTTTGATAGAAATGACCGATAAGGATGTCAGTTTTAGAAAGCCTGCTGACGCAGAAATTCCTCCTCAGCCAAAGCCGAAGCTCGATGTAAAATAACTAAGAGGTGCATAATAGAGGGTAATTTTATATTTCCCTCTATTATGACTATTAAATATTATGAATTAAATTTATCTTTAGAAAGGATGAATTAACTATGGCTCTTTTTAAAATATGTCGTGGAGTGGAGACAAATCTCCCTACCACTTTAACAAGTGGGTACTGTTATTTTTGTACCGACACTACAAATTTTTACATTGACTATACGGACACGTATGGTGCATTGACACGTGCGAAGATCGCCTCAAAGTATGCGGACAAGCTTCGTTATACAGAGGATGGTAATTTTATAGAGCTTGACCCAACTGATATTGTTACGAAAAGCAATTATGAAACTGCTATAGGTGTTGCAACTTCTGATAAAAATGGTTTGATGTCATCTTCTGATAAAACTAAACTGGACGGCGTTGAAAGTGGAGCACAGGTAAACGTTCAGGCTGATTATTCCCAGAATGATAAAACTGCCCCTGACTATATCAAAAATAGGATTGGTTGGTGGGGTGATGGTAGAATGCGGTCTGTAATAGCAAACTGTACAGACCCTATAGAAGACGCAGATTTGACATCGACTTATCCAGGTTATACATATTGGTATGGTATTTCCTCTTGGTTTGGTGGCAATTTAGACCTTAGTTATCCATGCACTCTGATAGGTTTTGAGGACTTTGTTGTGGATGAATGGAAAAAAATTACACCCTCTGATACAGATGAAAACTGGGGACAAGTTGTTGTCGGAGATAGGAGCATAATTGTGATAGCCGAGGGTGGAAAAATAACAAAAATAGGTAGTAAGACAATTTGGTCAGATAGTTACAATCATCGGGTTAAATTTGTTCAATATGATGGTGAACGGAACCCAATTAGCTTAGACTTAATCCGTAAAACAGATTTTGTCACTGAAGGCGATCCACGTCTTATAACGAGTCAAGGGGTTAAAAGGTATGTAGATAAGTATGGACAAAAAGTTACCATTAAAACATGGACTGCCGCAGATATGACTTAACAAAGGAGATGAGCAAAAATGGCTACAGAAAAACAAATTTTCAATTTAGTAATCAATAAAGTTGAAAGCCAAGCAGTTTACGACCATATGGCTTCCAACAACTTAGTTAACGAAGATGAATTATATTTGATCGAAAATACAGGCGATGATAGTGGTGGAGGCGTGTTTTTTGGTACTTGTATGACTGCTGCGCCTACGAATGAAAAGGTTGTTACAACGCAACAGGGAAACTTTAAATTAGAAGTTGGTGCAACAGTGTATGTACAATTTAATACAGCATCAACGTCTACTGCTACCACATTAAATATTGATGGTACTGGTGCGATTGCCGTACAAACTTCAGCGACCAACCGACTTATGGCAAATCAGATTGCACCTAAATCGGTTGTTGGTTTTGTTTATGATGGTACTGTATACAGAATGCTTGATGGGGCTATTGCGACAACAACCTATTATGGAGTGACTAAACTATCATCTGCTGTTTACTCAAATTCTACAGCTACAGCAGCAACATCATCGGCGGTTAAACAAGCTTACGATTTGGCTGCTGCAGCACTTCCTCTTAGTGGAGGTACAATGACAGGAATGTTGACTTTGGATCAAGAGCCTATAAATGATCAACATGCGGTTACAAAAAAATATGTGGACCATTATACTACTGCTCTTGAGGAACAAGTGCAGGCAATTATGGCGGTGTTAAAAAAATATGGTATGACGGTTGATATTGGTGGTAACGTTACTCCCGCTGAATAAAATTTTATTTTTAAATAATAAAGGAAGAAAATGCTTATGTATTACTATGCGCACATTGATGAAAGCTCCATTGTAATTGAAGTTTGTGCGTTGAACGAACCGATATTTGATTCTATGTATATAGAAATTACAGAAGCACAATACAATAATGGAGAAAATTTAGTGGGTTTACGATATGACCCAGATTATCATACTTTTGGTGATATAATTTATTGGATTGGCACAACAACAGAAGTGAGTTATAAGACTACTCCTCGATCATTAAGTGGAAAACTTGATGAGATTGATAGTAAGTTAGCGAATAAGGCAGATATCTCCCATACGCATGACGACAATGGTAGTGTAGTAAATATTGTGAGGTGGTAATTATGGCAGGTTTATACGTTGGTAATGTACCAATTAATCAAATCAATATAGTTCCCACTACTTCTGGAATTGATACTAGTGACGCAAATGCCACAGAGAATGATATATTATCTCCTAAAACAGCATATGTTAATGGCGTTAAAATCACAGGCAGTATTCAATCAATGGCGGGAGGTATTTACGCTTCTAACCAAATAATATTTACTACAGGTAAATATCTTACAGGGGACATAGAGATTAATGTACCACCGTCAGGTATTATTCCAAGTGGCACCGTAAATATTACGGCAAATGGCAGCTATGATGTTAGCACTTATGCAAACGCACAAGTTGATGTTGTGCCTTCGGTAGTTAGCACTCCGCGGTCTGTGATCTTTACTGTTGCAACAGATGTAATGGAGACAACATCTACGAAAGTTATTACTGGAAATACTTTTATCGCACAGAATATTAATAACGATAATTTATTTATGACATTGCTTCGAAAAGAGACTACTGCTAATGATACTATGACTATATGTCAAGCATCATGCGCAAACTCTCCTGCTTTTTTAGGTGGTTATTTTATGACCGTGTATAAATCTGGTCTTGCTGCGGCTGTACAGACCAATACTAGTACAAATTATAAGTTAAATAGTAGCACAGCAGGAACGTATACTCGTATTTATGCAGATAGTAATGGAGATGTTTATATATTGACATATTATGCTGGGTTTTCGTCTACGAAGGTTGGGCTTAAAGCAGGAGATTATACGCTATTTTACGGTTTATTCGGCGAACAGTAATTTCAGGGAGAGAGGTGCGATGTATGCCTACTACTACACGTGTGAATTCTTTAAATATAAATTTATTGACCCAAGCACAATTTAACGCAGCAGAAAAAGACCCTAATCAAATCTATATGATAACTGACGCTCAGGATAACACAGATATTTCAGTTGTAACTACTACCGAAAATGGTCTAATGAGCTCTGCGGATAAAGTTAAATTAGATGGTATTGCGACTGGGGCTACTAATGTATCAGTAGATGATGAACTTTCGGGCACTTCTACGAATCCAGTACAGAACAAAGTGATTAATAATGCGTTGAACGACAAGGCAAATTTAGCTATATCGATTATAGCTAATTTGGTTGCCACTGTATGGATAGAAGATGGAGATGCACATAAACAAATTCTGACTATAGATGGTGTCACGCCAACTAGAAATGGTATTGCTGGTGTTGCTCAGACAGCAACCGACGAGCAATGTAGACAAGCGGCAAGTGCAATGTTACGTATTGCAGGACAGGGAACTAATCAGCTTACTATTAAGGCATTAGGAGAAGTTCCGACTGTCGATATTCCTTTGGAAGTTATTTTATTATAAAGCAAAAATATTGAATAAAAGGAGATGGTTTCAAGGATGGCAAATAATAAGTTAATTGTACAACATAGACGTGGTACAGCCGAACAATGGGAATCATCTGGTATAGTTCCATATGACGGAGAGATTGTAATTGAAGAATGTGCAGACGGGACTTTTAAGACAAAAATTGGGGATGGCGTTAACACCTTCCCCAATTTGCCATATCAAAATTTAGATAAAGAAATTGCGGAACTTAAGCAGTACGTTGACGGCAAGGTAGTACTTATGCAGCATATACTAGTAAGAATAAACGTATAAAATATAATTCCACAGGAGAATCTTATGTAAACTATTGGACACGCTCTGCTGATATAGGAAGTGTTAATAATTTTCACTGTGTATATGATAATGGAGTAATTTCTAGCTTCGGTGCCGACTTCCCAATGGGTGTGGCTTTTGGATTCTGCATTTAATATTTTTAGAAAGGAGTGGTTATAGTGATTCGAGGAGCTTGTCAACAATTTAAATTTAAAACACCATATGACTTAGAGCAACTTAAAACTGTTCATATTACTTTTTGGCAGCCAGATAACAATGGTACCGAAGATTGTACTTTGCCCATTACAAAACAACTAACAGATTGTAAACAGGATCAGCTAGGAATTAATGTAACTCTAAATCAAGTAGAAACGTTAGCCTTTTCGGAAAAGAGTAAAGCGTTTGTGCAATTTAGAGGATTGACTATTGAAGGATTTGCTTTTGCGAGTCGTATAATGCCTATTAATGTATATCCAGTAAAGGACGAGACTGTTCTTGAGTGAGGTGTAATATTATGGGAGAAGATAAAATTATACAAATAAAAGAAGAACCTGTAAAAGTAGAAACTGAAATAAAGTCTACTACTACTGAAATCGACGAAGCGTCACAAGATGTCGAGGTGCAAGCACCAACTCCATCAAGTTTTTCTGTTGAAGATGCTAATATCATTGATATAGAAATGGATGAGGCTTTTCCGTCTATGCCTCGAAATAACGTCGAGGATTTAAAAGGAACTACAAATCACTCTTTGCTAGATGGTAGAGAATTGCCGAACCAACACCCAATTTCGGCCATTTCAAATTTAAAAGAAGAATTAGATGAAATTAAATCATTGAAAAGAGTTTATTCTTCTGAAAATGGTTTTGGTGAATTCCGTAAATGGGACGATGAGAATCCAAAATGGGAAAATCGATCTGGTTATTTTGTGAAACTTATTGGTGGCACAGAGAACGTTGCTATTTGTACTAATCAAGATGACGTGTATGGTGTATCAGTAATACATAGTGGTTTTGTTGGTGGTCAGGACATTTCAGATAAAAGCGACGATCCTCTTTATGCTCTAGTGGGTATTACTGGTGCTTTGCGTGTGCGTACAGATGGAACGGCTACGACAGGAGATTATATCGTACCCAATGAGTTGGGTGTAGCAACGAAATCTAAAAATAACTGTGGTTATAAAGTCATATCAACTGGTAGTTATGCTAGTTATGAATATCTCACAATTGCTGTAACACCACAGAACGATAAGATTAATAAAATTTATGGCACACTAATGGATGCCGAAGGTAGCTTTGGTAATATTGTTGTAAGACTAGGTGAAGTTGAATCGAGAGTTGATAATGCAACTGATAGAATAAATATTGCTATAAATAATAATGATGAATTAAAAAATCTTATAAAAGAAAATACTAAAAACATTGAATCTGTTGGTGCTACAGCTCAGGAGGCACAAAAAGCTGCTAACCAAGCTACTGAGAAAGCGAACCAGGCAGTGACCGAAGCCAATAATGCAAAAAATGAAGCTCTAGCTGCTGCAAATGAGGCAAAAGATAGAGTGAATGCATCATTGGCAGATATTAATGACCTCAAGGATAAAATGACTATTATCTCTAGCTTCAATGATGGTGATGGCAATACTGGTGTACAAGGATTTGTTGATGTTGCGGAAAAGAACAATATGTTACTTGGTTCCTTACAAGAATCAGTTAATGAATATGGCACTGATATTACATCTATTAGTCAGCAAATAAAAGAAACTGAAGCGGCAATACAGCACCTTGTTGTTCACTCTGACAAATACTCTGTTGGTGAATATTCACTTTCTTATGGGCTTTCTTATGACGAGGCAAAATCTCTTTTGAAAAACGGAGATACGTATATAGCTACTTTTACTCACACAGAAACGATGAAGCAAACTATTGAAAATCCTGATGATCCAGATAATCCTACAGTAACAACTACTGATTTTTCTTTTGAACGAGGGTATGCGTACCAATGGGATGCGACCAATATGATGTGGGTCAAGGGCGAGTCAGTTTCTACAGCAACTACTTATTCACAAGGAACGAATGTTGGGGATTTGTGGTTCTGTTGGCAAGAGGTTGAGTATACTGACGAAAGTGGTAATACAAGAACGCTCATTCCAGGAACGCTCTACCGTTGGAGCGAAGATGGGCAATGGGTTGCTATAGCTACAACAGATGGTAATTACAAGAGTCGTATGATTTCGTCTATCAAGCAAACAGCTGATGGTATATATTCTGATGTAGCTAATTTGCGTGGAGATGTGTCAACTATCTCCCAGGAGGTTGATAAAATTAGCACCAGGGTAGCGACCGCTGAAGGCAATATAAGTAATGTAGAACAAAGAGCGGACTCTATTGAAGCAGAAGTTAACAATATCAATGGCACTATGACTAGCATAAAGCAACAAGCTGATGACAATAGTGCAAAAATTACATCTGTTGCTTCGGGACAGTTCTCTATGAGATATCAGTCTTTCATGGGCAATCCCGAACTAGTCGTGGAGCAACATAAATATAATGCACCTCCTTTTTGGGACGAAGACAAGCAGGAATTTGCGTTTAGTGATGAAATAATAGATGATACTAATGGTATTTATTGCTATGCTACTAAGAAAGATGTTGATGGTAATACTATTCTAGATAAGACTAAATACTACAAAATTACTTCTGATGGATATGAAGTTTATATTGTAGGCAATCAGGCAACTTCTTTTATTGATCAACGTATTGATGAAAATGAGGCGGCAATAGATTTATTGGTTCAATATAAAGATGGTGAGTTAAAGGAATCATTAGCTAATATTAGTGAAAAGGCTGATGCAAACGGTGCCAGTATTAATTATATGACTTCTTATTATTATCATACTTTATTGTCAGTATCAGAAACCCCTGCGTTTTCTCCAGATGGATTGAGATATAAAAATAAACCTTCGTGGAATCCTGCTCTCGGTAAGTATGAGTTTGATGCTAAAGATAAAGATGAGAACGGTGCGTATTATATAGCCGACGAAGATGCCACAACTTATTGCTGTATTAAAACAGCAGGAGATGGTACAACCTTGTATGAAATATATGGTCTTGCAGGTAGTTATATGGCGGCAATTCAGCAAGGTGCTGATGAAAACGGCGGCTATATTCAGTCTATTGTGCTAGATATAGAAGCTTACAATGTAGGACAGTATTCTCCTTCTTATGGTATGTCTTACGATGATGCTGTTACGTCTATTCCGAAAGGCACTATGTATGTTCCTGTGATAAACCACTCTGAGAACCTAATTCCCGATGAGCGAGTTGGTACTGATACTATTGATAATGACCTTAATGCGGGTACGCTTTCTGAGAGAGGGTCGAGTAACGATGTAGTGCGTTTGCCTACACCTCCGTTTAATTCACTTGAAGCGACTGGTATGCAGGCTTATGATTTTGTAGTTGAAAATGGTCAGACTTATAGCTATAAATGGACGGGCACAGCATGGGAACAAGATGGTATAGTCTCATTAAGTAAGGAATACTTTGCTTATGATGGTACGAAGAATATAGCGAGGTTATGGTATTGCACTCAGGATGTTACAAGTTCTCAAGAAACTGAGGATGGTAAAAGTAAGATTTACAAACAGGGCACGTTATACGCATGGCATGGTGGAAGATGGTTTGCTATTGCTACTGTAAATGATAATTTACTTTCTCGTTCTATTAGTTTAGTGCGTCAAACGGCAAACTCTTATTCCATAGAACTACGTAATATGCAAGGAGATTTTTCTCAGTATAAGCAAACTGTTAATAACATTGGTCTTTTAGTAAGTGGTTCTGATGGTTCAAGTGGTGAACTTAATATTTCCAAAGAAGGAATTGTTGGTGAGGTTTATAATCGTACAGGTAATTCTGGCACTTTAAAGACACAAGTTGATTCAACTCAGGCAGTTTTAGATTTAATGGTTTCTGGTCTTTATCATAAATTAGAGCAGCCGTTAACAAGTAATGTTCCACAACCATATGGTACTTGGGGTAAATATGCTGTGCGACCAGAATGGTCAGTGGCACTGAAGAAATTTGTTTTTGATACAAGAAATGAAGATGCTGATGGTATTTATTATTTCTTTGATAATGACGAAACTCATTATTGCAAAGTTGTTGGAGACCAGTATGAAGTTTATACCATAGGCAAATTATCTACTGCTGGTACAGATGCTCACATTACTGAAGAATATGCTAATATTAACACACTTGCTTATTTCGGGGATGACGAACAGGGTACTATTGCCGGATTGAGAAATTTGGCTCTTGAGGGTAAAGCACAAGTGCAGCTTTTAGCTTCGTTAGATAAGAATAAATTAAATCGTGTTGTTGATATGTATGGATATACTGTTCCCGAAGGAACTAAGAGATATGCTAACAAGCCTACGTATTTAAATGGAGCTTTTACTTTCAGTGGGCAAGTTGAAGATACCAATGGAGAATACTTTCTTATTAATAGTCAACAGTTCGGTAAATTGATTTTAGGTAACAAGGGCAGCTGTTATGGCTATGAAGTTTATGACTATGACAGTAGTAGCACTGCTGGGCTTGTAAGCACTGTGCTCGACAACCAGGCTAACGTTGGAATGATAGTAGATAGTAATGGCGTTAGAGGTAGCGTAGTAGTTGAAGCTATTAACGGGCAGTCCCAAGCAACAATTTCTGCTGATAAAGTGAATTTAAACGGCTATGTTACTATTAATAGTTTAAAGTTTGGAGGAAGTACTGAAATTGATGGCTCAAGAATTGTTACTGGTATTATTAAGAGTACGGATTATAGTTGGACTGATGGCAATACTTTTTCTAATGATGGTACGTCATTTGATTTAACTACTGGTGCAATAACAAGCCAAAATTTTGCTATTGACTCAAGTGGTAATTTGTATCTCAAAGGAGATATTAGTGCAACTAATGCTTGTATCAAAGGTGGTTTAAAGGTTGGAAGCTCTGACGGCAATACATATAATTTCGTTGTTGATTCAAGCGGTAATGTGACGGTTAGGGGTGTTTTAAATGCGACAGATTTACGAATTAATGGTACTAGTATTCTTACAAGTAGCAATAAAATTAAATCTAGCTATTTGGATCTTGGGAATATTCAATTAGACGGCACAACGGGTAACATTACATTAACTGGAAGTATTTATATTTCAGGCAACATCCAATGGGGAACTTCTAATAGTCCAACATTAGTATTATATGCTCGAACAAAGCTTAGTGCTCCTACAGGTAGTTATTCGTCGTATTCGAGTTCATCGTCAACTAATTGGCATCAAATTTATAATTCCACATATGATTTTTATGCGTCATATACATATGACGGTGGTAGCACATGGACAAGCGCGATTAAGATTCGAGGAGAAGATGGTGTTGATGCAAATGTGACTGAAGATACGATTTTTGATATTTTAACTAATGGTGGTACTAAATTTGGTATTTTTAGTGATAGTACTACTAGTAAGTTATATATTAATGCCAATTATATTCAGACAGGTATTTTAAATACAGCATTGGTAGATTTTTCTGGAGATTATGGCACAATTGGACAAGGTTATGGCTCTACAGGTGGTGAATATGGTCGCACGACGGGGCTAGTGATGAAGTCTTCGAATACTGAAAGGTATGTGTCTGAAGTTAGAGTTACTGACGGAGGATGTGCGATGACGAAGTGTTTTGAAAGTATTATTCAGGAGATTTACGTGTGTGAATCTGGTATTGGATTTAATGGTGATTTGATAGGTGATTGGTCGGACAAACGTATTAAAAATTCAATTTCTTATGACGTTAATAAGTATGAAGATTTTTATATGCAACTAAAACCGTCTTTTTATAAAATGAATAATAGCCGCTCGGATAGATATCATGTTGGATTTATAGCACAGGACGTAGAAGAAGCTTTAGCTGTAGTAAATCTTAGTACACAAGATTTTGCTGGTATTGTTATAGAAAATAGAACGGATCCTGGAGTTTATGGCTTATGTGACGCACGACATTTAAGATATTATGAATTCATTGCCCTCAACACTCACATGATTCAAAAACTATACAGAGAAATAGACGAACTTAAAAATAAGATACAACAATTGGAGAAGACCTCCACAGAAATGGAGTGATTATATGGCACAAAAATATAGTATACAATTATTAACGGCTTCAACATCCGAATGGAATGCGTCCCAATATGTTGTTCCCAAAGGAGAGTTGATAGCCGAGTTACAAACAGATGGAAAAATACAATTAAAAATCGGTGATGGGTTACATAAATTTTCTGATTTATCATATGTAGCCGATAAGGGTCCAAAGGGAGATACTGGTACACCAGGTACATCACCTACGATCTCAACGTCGAAAGCAAATGGCATTGCCACTATAACAGTTACTGATGCCCTTGGGGAACATTCTTTTCAAATAAATGATGGAAAGTCCCCTACAGTTGCAACAGATAAAGTAGGGAGTGTTGCTACTGTTACTATTATAGACACAGAAGGTGAACACGAATTCACTATAAATGATGGTGTATCTCCAACAGTAGAAACTTCCAAAACAGGTAGTACAGCAACGGTTAAGATTACTGATGCAATCGGAGATCATACTTTTATAATTAAAGACGGCGACAAAGGTGATCCTTTTACATTTAATGACCTAACTGATGAACAAAAGTTAGAGCTAAAGGGCGATACTGGTGAAGGCTTTATTATCAAGGGCACGTATGAAACATTGGCACTTTTGCAAACAGCTGTTACAGCTCCTAATGCTGGAGATGCGTACGCTGTTGGCGCTTCTGCTCCGTATGATATTTATATCTATGATGGCGTAAACTCCGTATGGGTTAATCATGGACAGATTAAAGGAGCTAAAGGAGATCCTTTTACATACAAAGATTTTACAGCTGCACAATTGGAAGCTCTAAAGGGTCAGGATGGGGTGTCCCCTATTGTTACAACCTCTAAAGAAGGTAAGGTAACAACTATTACAATTACTGACGCTGAAGGTGAAAAAAAAGCAACAATTAATGATGGTGCTGATGCTACCGTAACTGTTGACAGTGAGATGAGTGCTACAAGTACCAATCCCGTACAGAACAAAGTGATTAAGACTTATGTAGACAAGTTTAAAGCAAGTCGTTATACACAAAATATAAGTACTACGTGGACAGGAACAGCTGCCCCATATACACAAAATTTATCTGTACTTGGTGTTGATGAAAATAGTATAGTGGATGTTTCTTTAGCATCTACTGCTACAGAAGAACAAGTGAAGGCATATAATACTCTTAATCTTCAAGATGGTGGGCAAAGCGTAGGACAGATAACACTTAAGGCATTTGGAGCAAAGAATACTGTAGCGATACCTATTAATGTTATTGTGAGGGGGGAAGCGTAATGCCTATTCTTATTCGTGGGGGAGGCAAATCTACACAGGACGTACTAAACTTAGCGTCTGGCATAACCAAGTATACTGATTCGTTTGAGATTGAAGGGGAGACACGAGGTAATGTGCTTACGCAACCATCGGACTTTTCAGACGAAAGTACCATAGTATGGAATCCCACTGTTAGTTCATATTTCTCATATTCTATAGAAAATATTGAAGGCAGCGAAAACGGTAACGCTTTGGTTTTAACCCCTGTTAATACAGCGGGGACAAGTATTTATAATACGTTTTGGTTTACATCCACTGTTGATTCAAGTACATCGGATTCAAGAACATACTTAATTGCTGTTAGAGCAAAGGCAAGCGAATCTATTACATCTTATTATCCCAACTTAGCGATTACGTACCGTCCAACAGGAGCCACAAACAGCATAATACTGCATTATTCTTATGCACCGACAACTGAATGGCAGACTTTCTTTGTAATTGCAAACATACCCGAGAATAGATATCTGTATGATGTGACAATGTGTTTTTATAGCAGAGGAATAACGCATTATATAGATTGGATTGCGGCTTATGATATCACCGGGACGAACTTCGGTCATATGACATTTGGAGCAGATGCATCTGCTACTACAAGCGACGTACTTTCGGGCAAGTCTTTCTACAAAAACGGTGTTAAATATATTGGAACTATAAAATCACAAGGCGTCAAAATGGTAACTCCGAGTACTGATCAACAATTAGCTGTTGAGGCGCATAAATACACATCTGGGAATGTATATGTCGCAGGAGACAACAATCTTAAGAGTGGAAATATAAAAAGCGGCATAAGTATATTCGGGGTTTTGGGCACATACGCAGACAAGGCAAAGGTATATGTAGCAAAAGGCATCAACCCGACAGCGATGGGTAGTGGTTCGACTAACCGCAGTTTCCAGATAAGCGCAAGCGGTATCAGCAAGCTGATTGACGCAAGCAATAGTGACACTGCATTTCCTTCGTCTCTATACGGAGTAAGACCGATGGCGGTAATTATAGCAGCATTTTCACAATACAGTACTACTGCGAGTTTGTGCGAAGCCTATTTTACCGATAATACTTACAAATATGGCGGCGCATTATATAGATATGTTGGTAATGGTGTATTTACAACTACGCTCGACCCGAATACCGCAGAGTATTTATCGTGCAATCCCAACGCCAGCACGGGAAATGTCAATATATACGTATATGTGAATAATACTTACAACTTCTCAACAAGTGCGTCGCACAACATATATATCATTTATTGATGCAAGGAGCGATTTTAGACAAATGCCGAAAATAGAACAGGATTTACTAAAAGTGAAAGGCTCGGATGGTTTAGTATCATATGTTATCAACAAGAGTTACTCGACTTATCCGTATGTGACATATTTTGATGGAGAAAGTCGGATTTGGAAGGTAATCAGTGCAGCATATCCTTCATCTATGAGCTACTTTGATATATCGTTTAAGAACGGTACTATAACTACGTCTAACATGGAGTCACGTGGGGAGATAACGGGAAGATTCATGGTATCTAATAATGCAAATGAATATCCCGTCAATGGTGTGCAAGGTGGATATTGGTATCTTAGGACACAAATTGGTTATACCAAATAACACATAGGTTATAAAAAAGGAGAAAATAAAAAATGAAATACATAAATATTATTAAAGCTCAAGCGCCAATACATTATATGGCAAAGATTAAACTTCCTATTAAGGAAAATAAAAAATCTCGTGCTATTTTTAAAATGGTACTTGCAATAGATGAACTTGCAGCATATATCAAAGAGGAAGAAATGAAAATAATCGAAAAATATAAAGGTGTCATTCAATCAGATGGTTCAATCCAGTTTGGCAATGACCAAGATGGCGTTGATAGAGCAAATTTGTGCGTTAAAGAAATTGCCGAATTCGAAAACTCTGACGTGGATTGGAATTATGAAGTTGTGCGACTTTCAGAAGAATCACTGGCTGATGCATCAGATTTTTCTTTATCGCCAGAAGAAATATTCTACTTAGAAGGTTTTATTGAATTTGAATAAAGAGGAGAGGATGGTAATGTACCGTCCTCTCTTTGTTGTTATAGGAGAAAATAATTATGGTTATATGTGGAATTGATGCAAGTACAAATAAGACTGGTATTGCTATATTTATGGACGGTGAGTATATTGTGCATACATTGATTGATTTACACAAGGAATCTAATGCTGATGTGCGTATTCCAAAAATGATGTGCGAGATATGTGCTTTTCTAGATCGGTTTGGTATAGACAAAATTATTATGGAAAAAAGCATTTTAAAAACTAATGTTGATACCGTTCAAAAGCTAAGTAATATCGCTGGGGCGGTAATGTTATATGCGGCACAGCATGATATTGAATTTGAAAACCCTGTGCCTTCTGTGTGGAGAAAACGCATAGGCTTGCAGCAGTCTAATAAGATTAAACGGACAGCACTTAAGCTCGAAGCGGTACAGGCTGTGAAGCAAGAATACGATATGAATGTTACAGACGATGAAGCAGAGAGCATTTTGATTGCTCGAAGTGGCTATAAGTTGCCGACGATTGAGGTAAAAGCTGACAAAGTTTTATGGGGCAATGAATGAATTTGAAATGGAGAAAAGGAGATTTTTTTTATGAAGATTACAGCTAAACAATTTGTTGAAGATTTTCAAGAAAATAATATTCAAAATACAAAAATAAATGAACATGCGGTAGAAGATTATATCAGAAAAAAGTTAGAAATTAAAGAGTATATTCCATTTACGGAAAAATGTAAAATTATTGAAGTGGTGGTAGGCAAGAGTATTGTTGAAGAAAACGGAGTAAAGCGAGTTGACCCTATAAATCAATATATCAGTTTTGTTATTGCCATGCTAGTGGCACATACTTCGTTGGATATCACTCAGGATAATCCAATTAGTGATTATGATACTCTTTGTGAAACAGGGTTGTTAGAGCCAATTGTGATGTTATTCCAAAAAGACTATGACGAATGCAAAGTAGTGCTTGATATGCTTGTATCTCAGGTACTTGAAGATAATAATTTTAATGTTATTGTTGGTAAGTTTTTAAATGGCATTTTAGCTCATATAGATGTTTTTGCTACCACGCTAAAAGAATCTATGGGTAATGTCGATATAGCAAAAATACTAGGAGACAACTTTAAAGAAGAAGATATGGTAAAACTACATAGTTTCTTAGACTCATACAATAAATAATTTTTCGAGGAGTTGATTCAATATGGCACAAATCATAGATGAAAAAGCATTAGATAATGCTATTGATGAATTGTTTAAAGATTATAAGAAAGCACTTCGAGTTGCTGCACAAGAAGCCATTGATAAAGCAAGAGATGATATATATATTAAATCAATTTCTTGTTTGGTTGATTATTATAATGATTACCCACCAGCAAATTACACGTTAAGTTATAATCGCACATACAATTTGATGAAATGTTTAGTGCCATATTCTAATCCAGTAAAAGAAACGGCCGATGGTTATGATTGCGAGGCGGGCATAGAATATAACGGGTCGTTGTTAGAAAATACTTATTCTGGTTCAAAACAATACAGCCCTACTGACCCAAGCTGGATTATAGATAATTACCTTGCTGGTATTCACCCTCGAACTGATGGTAGCAGAGAAATTGGTGGGGGTAATTATGAAGAGGAAAAATATCAAGGAACAGTGGTTCCTTTTAATATAATGAACAACTATATAAATAGTTATAATGATACTTTTAATAAAAATTTAAGATTTTCATTGAGTAAGCAAATTTTAAAACTTACAAGAAAGTGAGGTGAAACTTATGGCAAGTAAAAGACAAGAATTTTATATGTCTGTAAAAGCAATCTTGGATAAGACTCAGGCAAAGAAGGATGCTGCTGAATTACAAGAGCTTTTATCGCAGACTAAAATAGATTTTGATACTCCTGAATTCGAAAGCAAGGTACGAGCTGTAGTTCAAAAAATGAGCAAGGAAACAATGTCTGTTATTGGTCAAAGCTTCAACGAAGCATTAAGGCTACTTGGTAAGGAACAGATTAATATTGACAGTTTAATTCAGATGCCCAATGCCGATATGTGGACAGAAATGGGCAAAATGGCTGGGCGGTTTTATGGCGAAGGGTTACAAGAAGCAGTTAAAAAGGCTCTAGAGGGTATTGATTTATCAGCACTAAACGGTCAGAAAAAAACTCATGGATGGATTAAGAATCTTGGCGAAATAGATCAAGCCCTTAATAGATTAAAAGACAAAAAAGGTAATATTAGCCAAACCAAGGCAAAAAAGATTCAGGAAGGATTTTCTCCTAAACCAAGAAAGCAAGAAGAAGCACTTTATACTCAGATAGAAAAACTCCAAAAGAGTTATTCCGACAAGGATGAATGGGAAGTAAGGTATGCTAACTTAGTAGAATATATTAAATTATATGAATCCTATCAGGAGAAATTTAAAAATGTACCTAAAGAGTTAGCTTCCATAGGTAAATTTACTTATAAACAGGTAAAATCTATTGAACCACAATTACAGACATCATTGCAAAATATATTTAATGTTGCCGCAGGTAAACAGCCAATAGGTTTAACTGAAGGTGGTACTGTCGATGTAAATGTAATTCCACGTGTAATAGAAACATTGGATGTGTATGATATTCTTGGTGGTAAAGATAAAATCAAAGTTCCTGTTGAAGTTAAGGTAGAAAACGAACCAAAGAAGAGCAGAATGACTCCTAACGCGCTTAGAGGTGTTCAGTCACCTGAAGAGACTGCTGGTAATAGATTGTCTTCAAGAGAATATTTAGGTGGTACATACTGGGTTCCAAATGCGTTTAAAGACATTGCCAAGAATTATGGAGATGGTGGTAATGTCTTAAAGGCGGCGCTGAAACCACTTAATGAACTTATAGTATCTGTTGATGGTTTGGAGTTTAAAGACTTAGATAAAAATCAGTTATTGTCATATTTGTTTCCCGGATTTGATAAGTATGAACAGGGTGGACAGCCAGACGATGCTCCACAAAAATTCTTCAACGAGATGGCACGACAGGCGGGCTTTGATTCACTTGTTATTAAAGAAGTTAATGAGGGTGGAAATGAACTAGTTGACACGATTGCTGTACTACAAGAAAGAATCACCCATTATACTGAGGCAATCCCTGAGTATTATGATGTTGAAAAATTAACCCCTGACCAAGAACGGGTTGTTTTATCTCAACAGAAAGGCTCTGCTGAAAGATGGTATGGCGAGACTATAAGTAGATTGCACCAAGAGCGTAATGTAGCTTACGCTAATAGGGATGATATTAAAGAAGAAAATAAGGTAAAAATTATTGATTCGGTTATCCCTATGTTAGAGCAAATGAAGGCAAAAGCAATGGCGGCATTTGACCAAGCGATTCAACCGCTAGGTGGATATCTTAAAGAAGAAATTAAGCGTGGTTTGCCGGAAGTTATAAAGGATGTAGATGATGGGCGAAAGGTTGCTTTGATTCAGGAGGATACTTTAAAATCATATTTATCAGAATATTCTGAACTATCTTCCAGAGAGACTAGAACCAAGGCGGAAAATGCCCGTATAAATGATATTAATAATGCCATTACGTCTGTTGTGTCAGAGAGCGACATTGATAATGTTTATGATTATTTAGATGCGTTGTCTGAAGGTGCTAAAACAATAGATGAAGTGTTTGATTTTTTAGCTCCCAAAATAAGTTTTAAACCTAATAATTTTGTCAATTCTGTGACAGGGCCTAATATATTAGGTACAGAGCAGCCCTCGAATGACAATAATGTTAATAAAACAATTCAGTCTTACGAGGAATTGTGCGAGGTTGTTAAAAGGTATAATGAGCTTGTTCTTAAGAATAAAACGGAAGGACAAACTTTTACGGATGCTGATCGTGAAGAATTGGATGGTTTAACCAATAGAATCCAGGCTACTCGTGATTTAATTGCATCTGATGATATCATTAATGAAATTAATGCTTTTGACCAAACATTGAGTGCCTTGGGTACTACTAATTTGGAACAACTCGCACATTATCTTGGCATAGAAATTCCAGAAGCTGCGCAAAAAGCCAGAGATAGTATTGAGTCTTCAAATGACAGTAATAAAACGAACAGCGAGAACATTCAAACTATTTTAAACGATGCAAATAAATTTTTATCTTCAAATACGGATAAAAAGATTGAAGACTATTTTGAATTAATAGCTACTAATGCCATTGAAATGTCTGATGATGTAAAACACGCAATTGAAGCAACAATAGGTAGCGTAGATTCACTTCAATCTATTGGTATTGGTGCAAACAATCACGGTGGTTTAATTGGAGACAAATCTGCTCTAATTTTAAAGAAACCTCACTGGGACAAAAGTAATAAAAAATGGGCTGTTGATAAGCAGCAGAGTGATGATGCAGTTGAATTGCAAAGTCGGCTACGTGGAACAGATATACCTGATGTTAATTTAGGAAAAATTCAAGAGGTAATTAATGCCGAGAAGTATTTGATTGAGTTGCAAAGCCGAGTTAGTGGGGCTCCAATATCGACAATCGGTGAAGCAGTCGAAAGAATCAATCCAGAAATATTGAACGCAACAGAGAGTTCAATTCAATCTCTGATTTCAGCAATGCACGAGCTATATAATATAGGGGTTGAAACTGATGTTCAAAACTTGGGTAATATTTTGTATGACGGCAAAAATGATCAATTTGGTATTGTTGATATGGACGTCAAACATGATTTTGAATCATTTGAAGCCATGCTTAACGCATTTGCTCAAACTGTGCGGAATCAGGTTGAAGATATCGCTAATACATTAAATGATCCACAAATGGCAGAAGCATGGTCTCGATTCGCAGATATGGTTGACGGTGAAGTTGCAAAAACTGTTGCAACTCAGTCACCAATTGTACCCGTTGACACTCAAGGCGTAGAACCTATTAAAGATAAGCAGGTCTCTATTGACGAAACAGCCCTGAAGAGTATTCTTGATGGCATTACTTATAAGGTACAGATTGTTGGAGACAATGAAGCTTCAGAGCAAGGTACCACAGTTATCAGCGAAGAGTCACTGAAGACAATTTTAAGCTCTGTTACTTTTAATGTTCAAGGTTCGTCCGAGGTATCTACAGAAGAAGCCAATAAGATTGCTATTGATGAAACGTCGTTGGAGAATGTGCTAAACAAAGTGTTTGGTAGTATTTTAACTTCTCATGATGCATCTACAAAAGGCGATAACGCTGGTGCTCCACAAGCACAGTCTACTGAAAAAGTAGATGAAAGTTCACCTCAAGCTCCATGGGCAAGAGAAAGTACTCTTAGTGGTGAGATTAAGTCAACTTTAGAAGATATTAGAAAGAATACTATCTTAGATGAACATAATAAACCAGAAACATCTTTAGGAGAAGATACGGTTACAAGATTAACAGATGCTATTAGTCAAATAAATATTACTTCTGATTTAACTACCGAGGGGTTAGCAACTCAAGATACTGTTAGTGAGATTTCGGGTCTTGTTAAGAGCATTAATGATAAGATTGTTCAGGGAACAAAGGTTATTGAGAAGGGAAAATCTACCTCAGTAGGTGATTTTAAAAATACTCAGAAGCATAATAGTACTATTAATCATGGACAAGCTGAAGGAACATCTGGTTCTGCGCAAAAAATGTTTGATTATTATTATTGGCTTGAAGAACAGATGGAGAAGTTCAAAAATAATACCAAATATTATAATGCATTAAAAAGTGTTCGTGATAGAATTACACCTAAAATTGTAAAATTCAATGACGAACTTGAAATAAGTGGTAAAGAATCTCCTGTTTGGAAAAAATCGCTTGATCAAAAACATGACTTGCATATGGCGCAAATTCAAGGTGGAGAAGAATATTCTGAGAGCCTGTCTACAGAAAAGAAAGCACTTGAATTATTAAAAGAAGAATATCGACTTAAATCAGAAATCTTTAATTTGGAGCAGCAAGGTGCGGTAAAGGAAGACTTAGATCCCCTTTATGAAAAGCTTGGCATATATCAGTCTATTAGAAATATCATTGAAGACGATATGGATGATGAGGCTTTAACTAGGTATGCTGTCCAGGCCGCAGCGGTTCAGGGTAAAGGTGAAGACAAATTAACTGTTGCGAATATTAAGTCTAATATTAAGGCTCGGGCTGAAGAAGTTAAACAAGCTGCACAAAGCGTAAAAGAAGAAGAACAACAGGAAGCTACTGCCCTTAAAGAGCTGAAAAAATTATATAGTGAACTCGGAGTACTTCAGGCTAAAAAACAAGCGTCTGACAAAGGTAGTGCTGTAGCAACAGAATTAAGAGCACAGATTAGTGCTAAAAAATCAGAAATAGCGGCAAAACAAGTTGACCATAACGTCAATCAACAGCTTCTTGAAGATGAACGGCAATTATCATATGAAAAGGAAAAAAGTTCAATTGCTATGCAAAATGCCGCTAGCAAGGATGCTACTGCGACAAAAGAAGAAGCTACTGCCCTTAAAGAACTTAAAAAATTATATGAAACCCTAGGTAAGCAAAAGGCTATTATGGACGCCGCTACACCAGGGGCACAATATGACAAGGCAAAAAGTGATTATGATAAAACTGTTGCCGATATCCAAAACATTCCTAAAGCCTCTAATTTTGAAGCGGAAGATGAAATTGACATTTATAATAAGGCTTATGAGGAACAAAAGAGAGTGCTTGAAAACGAAAAGAAAATTCAAGACGAAAAGCAAAAAACGAATGATACACTTAAACAAACTAAACAAGCACTTGAAGAAATTAAAAAGCTTTATGCCGAGCTTGGTAAATGGCAAGCTATATTAGATACTAGTTATGATGATTCTTACGTTGCTCAGGACGCACAACTTAATATTGATAGACTGAAAGAAGAAATTGCAGCAAAAAAAGAAAAAGTAGATATTTCTGAAGAAGAATTGCAGCAAATATATCAAATTGCTAAGGCAGAAAAGCAACGCGCCATAGCATCACAACAGTCCAAACAAGGCGATAAAAGCGCACTTAAACAGCAAATAAAGCAATCTCGTGAAAATGCTCGTTTTAATCGTGCAAATTCTGTATGGAATACAGGTGTTAGCACGATGGAGTCCTTGTGGGAGATTGATGATGATTCTATTGATATATCACAAATTCCTGCCGTTAGGCAGTTAAATGACGCATTAAATGCACACAAAGCCATTAAAGACAAAATAGCCCAACAAGGTAGCATTATTGACCCAAATGACGAGGCTTTGTTGAAGGCACAAACACAAGATGTTGCAAGACTTACTGTTCAAGTTAAAGAATTGATTCAAAATTATAAGCAATTAAGTGGTAAAAATGCTACAGAAATAAGCAAGCTTGGTGCCGGAGATCTTAAAGAGCAATTAATAGCTGCGGCGAAAGAATTCACACATGGCAAGGGTATAATTGGTGAGTTTAACGCAGAGACTGAAACGTTAGCAGTTAAAGTTCAACGTGGAGCCCATGAGTTTACTAATTATACTATAGCAGTTAGAGATGCGGATCAGCGTATAATGGCTTTAGAAGGTACTACAAAACGTACTGAAACATTCTTTGAAGCAAGTGCTCGTAAAATGAAAGAAATTTCTTCTTACATTACTGGCATGGGACTAATAAGTCGAGGAATGCAAGAAATTCGTCAGGGTATTACTTATGTTAGAGAAATTGACAGTGCTTTAACGGAATTGAAGAAGGTAACTGATGAAACAGAAGAGAGCTATGATCGATTTTTGCAGACGGCATCCAAAACGGCTGCTAAAGTTGGTAGCACGGTTAGGGATGTTGTTAGCTCGACGGCTGACTTTGCAAGGCTTAAATGAATTAGGTCTCCTATATGGTAACATATGGGCAAACAATTAGCTTAAAACGGTGAAACCCAGGCGACTGGCAATACCGTGGGTAAGGTTCCTGATCGGGAACGCCCGTAACGACTAAAAAGTATAATTATGAAAGGTGGAATGAGATATGTTTGTGAATAACATAGCTTTGTCACAAGATGAACAGCAAATAATTTATGGGGGTCTCTTAGGAGATGCTACTTTAAGAAAAAATCAAAATTCAATACGATTTTGTCAATCGATAAAACAAGAAGAATACTTAAAGTGGAAGTATTCTTTTTTTAATGATAATGTTAGTGAAATTACAATACAAAATTATCAACAAGGATGGACAACTATTGCCTTTTCATTACAAAATCATCATCATATTTTAGATCAATTTTATCATCGTATTAGGAAAATTGTGACGGATAAAAATGGTGATAAAAAAATAACAAGAGAATATTTAAATCTTTTAAATCCTCTTGGTTTAGCTATTTGGTGGATGGATGATGGGTGTTTGTCTATACATAAAGGAAACAGATATGGGAAATTGTGTACTCATGGATTTTCATATGAAGAGAATTTAATTATACAACAGTATTTTCAAGAAATATGGGGTATACATGTTGATATAAAAATAGAAAAAAGAAAATATTATTTTTGTAGATTGAATACTGAAAATTTAAAAAAATTAATTTCTATTATATATCCTTATGTAACACAAGTTCCTTCTATGATATATAAAATTGATTTAAATTATACATTGACAAAATATATTGGGGACTTTAAGGAAGTCTATGATTATATCAAAGAAAAATGTTCATGATATATTATACGTGCATATATAGTAATATTATGCATACGCTAATCAACTTATATAAGTTGAAGATATAGTCTGAACTGCACATATAATCTAATAATGAAAGTGCAGAGGTGGGCAGAGATGACCCATCCCTTTCTATTTATAGAAAGAGTAACAAAATTGAGGATATTCTATGCAAGAAGCTGCTACTATGGCTGAAAACGCTCAGTTGTTAATGAATGTATCTGAGTTTGATGATATATCAAAAGCAACTGATACTCTTATTTCGGCTATGCAGGCATTTAATTATAGTGCTGATGAAACGTTACATGTAGTTGATGTTTTTAATACAATAGGTAATAATTACGCAATATCAACAGCAGATTTAGCAGATTCATTAACAAGATCTTCAGCAGCATTAGTAGCAGCAGGTAACTCGCTCGAACAAGCTTCAGCATTAACCGTAGCAGGTAATACCATACTTCAAGACCCGGAATCTGTCGGTAATGCATTAAAAGTCGTTTCTATGCGTATTAGAGGTGTATCAAGTGACCTCGAAAAGGCAGGAGAAGAAACGGACGGTATGATTACTAATACCGCTAAATTACAAGCAAAAATCCAAGGATTAACAGGAGTTAATATCTTACAAGACAATGGTGCTTTTAAAGACACATATACTATTTTATATGAGCTCGGTAAAGCCTATGAAAATCTCGACGACTTGTCTCGTGCAAGTCTTCTTGAATTAATTGCTGGTAAGACTCGCGGCAGTGCAGTAGCAGCAATTTTACAAAATTATGAATTATTAGAAGAAGCATATAATGATGCGTTAGATGCTGAAGGCAGTGCTTGGAAAGAGAATCAAAAATATTTAGATTCTATACAAGGCAAAATTGACCAGTTTACAAACGCTGTCCAAACGATGTGGAACAATACCTTAGATGATAGCTGGATTAAGGGTTTTGTAAGCTTTGGTACTATTATAATTCAAACAATTGATAAAATTGGCTTATTAACTACAGCTTTAATTGCTCTAGGTGCCGTTTCTATGATCAAAAATAAGACGGGGCCAATAGTCTTTTTACAAGATTTGACTAAATTTGCAACTGACGCAAATGCTAAAATAGCAAATTTCCCAAAAACTATTAACACTTTAGTACAAGGTACTCAACGGTTAACTTCAGCGACATTAGAACAAGCAGTAGCAAATGGCTCTTTGACAACTTCGGAAGCTATTCGTCAAGCAACAATGAGTGGATTAGTATTGTCGCAAGTTTCATTAACTGCCGAGGAGGCAAAAGCATTATTGGCGACTACTGCTTTAAACGAGGTTGAACAACAGAATATTATTACAAAATTAGGTTTGTCGTCCTCATCTCAAAAAGTCACTCTTGCTATGCTTCAACAAGCCGTAGCAACTGGTAAATTAACGGCTTCTGAAGCAACACAAATGGCACTTGCCACAGGGTTGGTGGCTAAAGAAACAGCATTAACTGCGGCACGAGCTACTAAGATATTAACTACTAACGGCGTGGCTGCATCGGAAACACAAGCTATTGTATCTGCATTGGGGCTCGGAAAAGCAACTCAAACTTTAACATTGGCAACTATTCAACAAGCAATAGCAAATGGCACTTTAACTGCTTCTCAGGGAGCAGTTGCCATGTCTTTATTAGCAACTCAAGGCGCAGCGACGGGATTGATTGGCACATTAACAGCATTATTGGCAGCAATATGGCCGTTGTTGGCAATTGGTGTAGCTATTTTTGCTATTGTTAAGATAATTGATGCCGTTGTTACAACAACTAAGGAACTTGAGGAAGAACTTTCTGGACTTAAGTCTGAGCTTTCAGATATTCAGTCTGAACTTGATTCTGTAAATAATGAGCTTAAAACAATGAAGGAGCGAATGGACGAGCTTCTTTCTAAAGGTACATTGTCATTTACAGAAGAAGAGGAATTAAAGAAACTAAAGAAAACCAATGACGAACTTGAAAGAGAAAAATATTTATTAGAGCAAAGAGAAAAGAGAAAGAATAAAGAAGTAGCCCAAAAGTTTGTAGAAACAATGGATAGCGCTCATGGGGGTACACTGTTTCGCGATGCAGTAATACTTGAACATTCAATGCCTGCATGGGCAAGCACAACTGAAAAGATTAATAAAAAGAAAGATGAATTAAAAAATGCATCGACTGAAAAAAGAAAATTTCTTTTTCTGGAGCTTGATTCAGAAGCAGATAAAATTCAAAAAGAAATTGACAACTTAGAAAAAGAACGTGATGCTTACGCAAAAAGTACTGATGACACTATTGATAAATATTTAGAATATGCTGAAGGTGTAGAATATTTTGAAGGTGATAATCTTGAAGAATGGCAAAAGGCATCAAACGAGCAACTCGATTTCATCAATAATATGCGTGACAAGTGGGAAATTATGTTGGGGTCCACTAACGCAAAACCAAATGCTATTAGCCGCATATTCAACAAAGAGCAATTCTCTGAAATTTCTGATGAAATTGATAAATTAGTTGAAAAATTAAAAGAAGATCCAGGAAATACGGTATACGAAGAAAAAATAAGAGATATAATTTGCAGTAATGAAGAATTGCAAAATAATCTAAAACAAACTGGATTAACAGTAGATGATGCTGTTGCATCATTTACAAAATTTAGCTCTGGTTTTGATAGTGACAGCATTGATGGAATAACTGAACAATATCAAAATGCTATTGATGTTTTAAGACGAATTACTATTGACAGATTAGAAATTGAAAAAGAATTAAAACAATACGCTTATGGTGGAACTGTAGATTTACTTAATAGACCATTAGTGGATGCTTCAGAACTGTCTAAGGTAGGATGGGAAAATGCTGGCGAAGGTACGGCTACAGTATTTAGTAGTACGTATTCAAATGAAACTGGTACTATTGCAGTAAACTTTACACCTATCTTACCCGATGGTAGTAGGGTGTTGGGCCCAGATGAACTACAAAGATATGCAGAAGATGTTATCTCTGGAGTTCGTCGGGACGATTTGAATCTACAAATTGGAGCGACGTTCGAAGGAGAAGATGCAATAGATCAAGCAGTAAATGCGGCAGAAAAAATACACAATCTTCAAGATATGTATTATTTGCCAATTAAAGTTGAGCTAGATGATGGTACCACAGAAGAAATTAAATGGGATGATTTGTTTGAGTGGGATGAGGCAAGTAAACAATGGAAAGCACAAAGCACTCAGTTTGCTAAAATTTTAAAGGATACTGATGAAACACTTAGACAAGAATTTATAACTTTAGCAGAGAATATTAAGAATAATAAAATAAGTATTGAAGATGCGGTTAATTCTTTGGAATTATCTGGCTTGATTCGTATTACCAAATTAACAGAAAATACATTGTCAACTTTAAACACAGATATGTTTGCTGATGTTAAAGATGATATTTCTGGGCTTATTGATACATTTTCAGAATTAGGTTCCGCTCTTGAAAGCACTGCGTCCGCAATGGATTTGCTACATAGCGCACAGCAACAAATGAACAATAGCGGCAGAATATCTGTTAAAACAGCTCTTGAATTAATTGAATCAACAGATAATTGGGAGAAAATTTTAACTGTTACTGGAGATACAATCACTCTTAATTCTGACGCCGAACAGGTATTGATAGGAACAAAACTTCAATTAATTGAAGAAAATATTGATTTGGCATTAAGCCAAGCTCAGTTGCAACTTGCACAAATTGAAGGTACAGAAGCTACACTTGAAAATGCCGAAGCTGACCTTATTACAGTAGAAGCGCAAAAAACATATGACAATGCAATGCTTCAGAGTTCCGCTGTGTCGGCAGGGTTAGGTGCTGCTGTTGGTGTTCTTGTTCAAAAGCTTAACGCTCTTAGAAATTTAGATTTTGATAATTCAGCATTAAACACATCGTTATTTGATGCATTCAATAGCGCATATGATTCTGTTATTACATTGTCTACGTCTACAGTAGATGCCGCTGTTACGGCGGATGAATTAAAACAAAAAATTAGTGCTTTACAAGAACAAAAAAACCTTATATCACAGATTAATACTCCTGAAACATTCGGGGCTTACTATGATTTCGATAAAACTCCTGGGGATAAATACACCGATAAGAGCAGTACGAAATCAGATTCTGCCCTTGAAAAACTCAAAAAGGAATACGAGAATAAAATTTCCTTACTCGAAAATCAGAAAACATATATTGAAAACGAAATATCTCGTCTAGAAGCATCCGATCAACAAGTTAGTAGAAATTTATACGAAGAACAGATTAAGCTCGAACAGCAAAAGTTGGCACTTTATGAAAAAGAAAGAGAAAAACTACTCGCTCAGATGTCAACTGTAGCTAAAAACTCCGACGAGTGGTATGAATATGCCGATGCCATCTGGGAGGTCGAGCATTCTATTCAAGAGACAGCAATATCCGTCGTAGAGCTTCAAAAAAAGATAGCTCAACTTTATATTGATGTCTTTAACAAAATAGATGAAGCATATAGTAAAGAGCAAAGCTTACATGACAAACGCATAGAAGCTCTTGAAGATGAAATTGAGCTTTTAAAGCTTCGTAATGAATATGCTACTATTTCTCCTGAAACTTATAACCAGTTAAGTGCTGAAGAAGATGCGAAAATTCAAAGTAATCAAAATGAAATTACCAGACTGAAGGCATTACTACAAAAGGGCATTGATGAAAATGGCGAAGCACTGACAGAAGAAGATATCTATGATATGTTGGAAACTATCTATGAAAAAGAGGCAGATATTCGCCAAAGCGAAATTAAAAAAGAACAGTATAAGCAAGACAAGAAACAAGCATATTTAGATAGATTCAATAATACATCAGAAGCATATGATAATTTAGCCAACGTTTATCAAGGTAATTATGATAATGCAGAATATTACAAGAAGTACGCAGACTTATATGGTATAAGTATTCCAAAAGAAATTTTAGATTATCAAACCAGCCAGCTGGAACAACAAGTTCAAGTAACTCTGAACAAAAAAGCCGAGCTGGAAAGACAATTAGCTGAAGCAATTGCCAGCGGCGACATTCAAGTTGGCGATTCTCAATGGCTTGAAATGGTCAACGCAATTAATGATTGCACTTCTGCGGCAAATGAATTCCAGTATCAGATTGCTGAGGTTGCGCAAGAAATAAATGCTTTGTCTGTTGAAAAGTTCAATGACATAAAAGATGCATTCAGTAATGTTAATGACGTATTCAGTGATAGACAGTCATATATAGAAGAATATATGAACTATCTCGAAGCACTGGGCATAACTGTCCCTGCAGAAATGTACGAAGAACTTATTGCTAACGAAGAGCAAAGACAAGCGTCTAATATGGCAAGTCTCGAATCACTTCGTAGTCAACTTGCTGAAATGGAAGCTAATGGCTATACTGCAGAGGACGATGAATGGGTTCAGGCTCAAGCAGATATTCGTGCATTAGAAAAAGAAGTATTAGCGTCTGAAACGGCAATGGCCCAATGGAGCAAGACCATACAAGAAATGAGCTTTGAAAAGTTCGATGAGTTCTTGAAGAGAATCCAGGATGTTTGTGACGAGCTTGAGAATGTTTATGGTCTTATATCTGATGAAGATGTTGCTCTTGAGGATGGTTCTTGGACAGAAGAAGGCATTATGTCTCTTGGACTAATGACTCAGAAGATGGCGATAGCCAAAGAACAGGCGGCCGAATATGCAAAAGAAATAGAAAAACTTGAAGAAGAATACCAAAAAGGTACAATGAGCGAACAGGACTATTATAATAGATTAATGGAACTGAAAGATGGACAATGGGAAAGCATTAACGCATACAAAGATGCAAAAGATGCTATTATTGACATTAATGAAGCTCGTATTGATATGATTGAGCAGGGTATTCAAAAAGAAATTGATGCTTACACTAAACTAATAGACTTGAAGAAAAAAGAGTTAGATGCCGAACGTGATCTATATAATTTTAGAAAAGATATTAAATCTCAGACAAAAGATATAGCCACACTTGAGCGCAAAATAGCAGCAATGTCGGGATCGACAGATGCTGCAACCATTGCACAGAGGTCGAAATTAGAAGCTCAGTTGCGCGAAGCCAGAGAATCACTTAACGATACATACTACGACCATGCTATGGATTCGCAAAGCAATGCATATGATGACGAACTTGACAGCTATACCAAATCAAAAGAAGACTATGTTAAACAACTCCGTGAAGCTTTAAAAGATGTAGAAAAAATAGTAGCTGATAGTATGGCACAAGTGCTTGTCAATGCAGATTCAGTGCTGACAGGCTTGAATAATGTTTCGTCAGAATACGGCGTAACTTTGTCAGATTACCTAATGCTCCCATGGCAAAATGCCGCGCTGCAAGCTACAGCATATAAAGAAAGTGGCATTCTTGATTTAGCCGACTTCACTGACCAAACTGGAATCTACAGTGGCATAATTACTGACCAAATCAATAATCTATTTGGTAATGGTTCATTGGCTGCGGGTCTGTTCCAAACAAGTGTCGAAGGCGTTGTGGAATCTATTAGAGTGACTGTTAATGAAGCTACTTCTCCTTTAACTTCTGATTTACAATTGCCTTGGCAGACAGTTAAAGAGTATGCACAAAATACATTTGCTCCAGAAATAATGTATGCCCTACAAAGTGTAGCTGATGACGCCTCTGGCAAAAAAGAACAGTTAACAAATGATTTAACAATCGCTTTCCAAGAGGGAGTAAATAATGCGGAAGAATTTAATCAAGTGGTTATAGATGCATTGAACGACGTTATAAACAAATCTGATGATTTTGCCGATGTTGTTCCCTCAAATGTCACTGCGCCTTCAGACGATCCCTGGAGCTTGTGGTCTAGTAATGTTCAAAATCTCATTCAAAGGATTATTGATAAAGCAAACGATGCTGTGACAGCTATTAATAGCATGAATAATGCTGCCAATAATGCACAGAGCATAGCTGATACTATTAATAGTACTGGTACGAGTGATAATGGAGGAAAAGGAAATAGTGGAAGTACTAAAACCAGTCAACCTACATCGTCATATCCACCAATTGGATCTCAACATACCAAGTATACGGAAGCCGATGTGAAGGCATTGCAAAGTGTTTTGAATTCATTGTTTAGCACAGGATTGACCGTTGATGGCAAGCTAGGCCCTGCTACTAGTGCAGCTATCAAGAAAGCACAGAGGATTATGTATCAAAACGGAAATGAAACAATGAAAGTGCAAGATGGTTTGTATGGTGTGGCAACTAGAGCTGCTATGATTAGTTATATTGATAAAAAAATTGATAACTTGCGCGGTCAAAGTGGATCGTCTATGATGAGCCAAGGTATTAAAAGATATACTGATATGAAAAAGACATTGCCCAAAGCATTTTATGCAAAAGGTACAATGGGTATCTCTAAAGACCAATGGGCGATTACCGATGAACCACAGTTCGGTGATGAACTTGTTCTTATCCCTGGTGCTTCAGGAAATCTTTCCTTTATGCGTAAAGGTACTAGTGTTGTACCAGCAGATATTACAAAGCGCATATTTGATCTTGCTCAAACCCCAACAAATGAGCTTGGTAACAACTTAGTTAAAGTATCTATTCCAAATGTTTCTACAAATAATAATATTGAATTAACATTTGATACATTATTAAAGGTAGAGAACGCAACAAAAGAAACTATTCCTGAACTTAAGAAGCTTGTACAAGAACAACTTGATGTATTTGCAAGAAAGCTTAACTATGGAATTAAAAGAGTTGGACAATAAAACAACATATGACAATCGGAGGGAGAAATCCCTCCTTTTGTTATATAAATATAGTAGTAGTTAGAAAGGAACGGTGATTGCGACGTGATCAGTCCGTACAAAATTAGATTTAGAAACAAGACTAATATAGATTTTGACGCCATTGTCGATATTGCATTTTCTGATGATAATGGTGAAACTGATAGCTTTTTAAATAAAGAAGTAGTGTCATCCACTAGTTGGGATGGCTCATATAAAAGAATACATGGCTATAAATACAACCAACCTTTAACAGCGACATTGACGTTCGCCAAAAATGATTTTAGTGATTTCAATGACTGGGAAAATAGACGTATGTTATCTTGGCTGTCTGGTAGTAGTGAAATGCAAAAACTTGAAATATACAAAGATGACACCGAAGTTGTATCGTATATCTTGTATGGCAACATCGTTACTTTACAGCAACAAAAAATAACTAATAATCGAGTAATTGGATATGTGTGTGAGTTCGAAAATATATCTCCATATGCTTACTCGCCAATAAAGGTAATAGAAAAAGAAGTAAGTTCTTCAGAGAGTATTTTAATTAAGTGTCATAGTGACGAAGAAGAGAAGAAACTATATCCAAAAATTACACTTACTATTGGCAATAGTATTTATTTGGATACAACGGAAGACCCTATGCAATCTACTTTTGATATGATGCCTAATACGGTCTATAGATATACGTATAAAGACCCAAAAAGTGGTTTAGACAAAATTGTTCTTTGCGTGAATATTGATGGGCAAAAATATACTTTAGCTGGCACTTTTTCTGGTAGTATTGAGAATCAAACTCCTAGTGCTGACACAACAGGCTTATATTATTTGAGTTCTAGTGATATGAGCGTATACAAAGGGGTGCATAGCGATCAAGGTTACGGCTGGCAGCTAATAGGCAAGGTTGGTAATGGTGTAGAAATATCTAATACTTACACCAAAGATGAGAAGATTACTATTGCAAAATCTATCATTACGGGTTGTTATAAAAATGAAGTGATAACTTTGGATGGTACCAATCGAGTTATTGCAAGTTCAAATACGCCCTTGCGAGTTTTTGGTAATGATTTTAATTGGAAGTTTCCTTACTTTATTAATGGAGAAAATAATATTACAGTGTCTGGAAATTGTGTAATTAAAATCGAATGGTCTGAACCACGTAAGGTCGGACAGTTATAATTCCAAGGAGGAGTAGCTATGAATTTACCATCAAATTTATTTGAGAATTATACTCCGCCTTCGGTATTTCTATGTCAACCAAATAAAGAGATTATAGGAGAGCTACAGATTTATGATTTTTCAGGTGCTTTTAAATTTAATACCTATTCTGAGATTCAATTTTCTGTTGCGAAAACGTATAATGATCCAATACAAGGCAAGAGTGTAGAGAACTTATATTATTCATTAATTGATTCTTTGCGTGTCATTTATATTTTCGGTATAGGGCATTTTATGATTCAAGATGTTCAAGAAAATTTAAACGATTATGATAGTAAAACAGTTTCTTGCTTTTCATTAGAGTATTCTACAAGCACAAAATTTCTTGATACATTTAGAGTTAATACTGGTGAAGATGACTCTTTGGAATACATTTATCATATGCAAAAAAATGGTGTGGATTATTCTATAGATAGACCATATGTAAATGCTCCGACTACATTTGACCCATATGAACGATATTTTATTAAGGAATATACAGACAATGATTCCTATGTTTATACCGAAGTGAAAATTACAGACGCAAACGCATTTGCTGAATATGATGAACAATTATATATCAAAGCATTTCCTAATATCAGATTTTATAACCCATCTAATCCGGCTTTAAGTTTATTACACATTGTTTTTAATTATATCCCTGAATGGAAAATTGGAACGGTGGATTCAGACTTATGGTTTCAAGAGCGTACTTTTAGCGAAGATCGAATTTCAGTATATGATTTTTTATGTAATACTGCTGCGGAAGCTTTTCAATATGTGATACAGTGGGACTCGATTAATGGGGTTGCTAATTTTTACGCAACCGAAGAAGACGGAATTACTGATAATAATGAAATTCAAACTCGCTGGGATACTGACGTATTTATTTCTAGAGAAAACTTGGCGTCACAAATTGATATTAAGTATTCTACTGACGAAATAAGGACAAAATTAAAAGTAACTGGTGGAGACGGACTGGCAATTCGTGATGTAAATCTAGGCGAAAGTAACATAATGAATTTATCTTTTTACAATGACCCTATGTGGCTAGGTAATGATTTATATATTGCATATAATAAATATATCAGTCAAGTGGAAAGTAACACAGAGAAATATACGAATTATATGTCCGCGTGGGTGGCTGCTTATAATGAATATAGTGATTTAATGAATGCTATTCCCATATCGCAAGATGTGCTACGCATCGGAGATAAATTTCAATTATTATATTGTTTGTACAGACCTGTGTACGAGGATGGGGCTTCCGATAACGAAAAAGAAACGGCGATTAATGCTGCAAAAACATCCTTAGAAAAGAAATTAGATTTATACCATGTTAAAGAAGATACAAAATGTAATAAAACAGATAACGTACTATTAACTTTAGAAAATGCTGATTCTGATAGTGCAACTATTCGTGTTTATTATAATAGTGAGGAGTCAGTTTATAAAATTCGTAGAACTATAACCAATGCGGCAACAGGTGTTATTTCTTCAGTAGAATATTCTTTAAGACAATGGGTAACAGAAGTATTAACAGCTAATTATTTAGGATTAAATAATTATACCGTTAAATCAATTGGTATTTTGGGTGCTTACTTATGTCTCGTCAAAGACGAAACAAAAAAAGAAAATGTACAAGATTATGGTATTAAACTTCTTCAAGAAAAGCAATCTGTTTATACTAAAATCTTTATTGTGCAAACTGAAGGTTATTATTCAAAAGAAGGGAACCAGTGTGTTGCTAGTGATACACAACCAACTGGAGAAATAGCCGCTGGTACAAAATGGCTTGATACTGATAGCAGTCCATTAAAGCTTTATATCTATAAGAACGGGGCATGGATAGAGTATGACCCAACAAAGAATAATGAGAATCAGAGCGATTATGAAAATTATGCTCGGTATATAGAGAACTATGAAAAATTACAAGTAGTACAGGAAGTTCTACTTGAAAAAGAATTACGAGCATCATATTTATTAAATGGTGTTGCTGTCAAATCCCGCTATTTTACAAAGGATAAGGTCAATTCTGAAAATTTAATGAGCGTTATTGCTGAGTATTTCCCTGAAGAGTATCAGGAGGGAACTATTACGCTTGTTGGGTACGAACAAGAATTTGGTATTGTTCGTTTCACTATTGGAAGAGATTTAAAAAATGAATATGCTGTGTATATTGGTGACAATGGTATTCCATACATTGCTTATAGTCGTTCACAAGGCGTTAATTTATCTAGAATGAATAGTTTAAAAAAGCAATCAGCAATGGAAAATTTCTTTACAGAAGGAGAGCTAATAAGACTATCTCCTTTCATTAGAGAAGATGAATATACTAATGACAATATTATTTTAACAGGGTATGAATCAGAAGAAGAAGAAATTTCAATTAAAAAAACATTGTTGCAAGAGGCAACAAAGGAACTTAAAAAGATTTGCCAACCTAAATTATCATTCAGTATAGATATGGCAAATATTATGGCTATACCTGAATTTTTACCGCTAAGAGAACAATTCCAACTAGGAAGTTTTGTAAAAGTTGAATTAAGAGAGAATTATATTAAGAGAGCTCGTTTATTAGAGGTCTCCATTAATTTTGATAATTTGTCAGATTTTTCTTGCACATTTGGTGATCTAGTTACTACAAAAGATGAAGTTGATAAAACAGCAGATTTGTTGCAACAAGCAGTGACAGCTGGTAAAACTGTTGCAGCGAGTTCGTCAAGTTGGCAAAAGGCGGTTGAAAAAAGTACAGCATTGGATAAAGCTATTAAGGATGGATTAAAAGATGCAGCCTTACAGGTTGGTAGCACGTCTAATCAAAGTATCTCGTGGGATTCTCGGGGAATTTTGGGTCGTAAATTAGTTGAGGGTACTGAGAATACATATGAACCAGAGCAGTTTCTTCTGAGTAACAATAAGCTTGTATTTACGAATGATAACTGGAATACTAGCAAGGGCGTGTTTGGAGCATTTAATGTAAAAGGTGAAAAAAGATGGGGTATTCTTACTGATTGCATGATTGGTGGATATATTGAAGGATCGGAGATTAAAGGTGGTTCGCTAGAAATCGGGGGAGAAGGCGGGACGTTTAAAGTAAATTCAAATGGCTCAGTTGAAATTCTTGGAGCAGATGGTAGTAGTACATATGCAACAAAAAATGATTTTCAACAGGCGGTTAGTTGGACAATTGAAATTGTTTCTGATGGACCAACAGTTTTTACTGATAAAAGTCAAACAGCTACATTAACTTGTAAAATTTACAATCAAGGTGAAGATAAAACAAATACTATTAGTAGTAGCAAATTTAAATGGATTCGTACATCCGCTGATTCTTCAAGCGACAGTATATGGAATTCTAAACATATTGGAATGAAATCAATAGTTGTTACACATCTAGATGTAGAAAAAAATGCAACAATATATTGTAAAGTAGATGTTGAAACTACGTAAATGGAGATTATGATGATGCTAGTTAGTGAACAGTTAGTTGAAGTAAAAATAGGTAGTAAAAATTTTCAACACTATAAGCAGCTTGGGTACGATATTAAAACTGGCACAAATATTAAAGTGCCAGTAGAACATTTAACAGCCGGAAGTCATGCTATAGTTCAAATAGTTTGTGATATATGTGGATGTCTTATCAAAAGACCATATTATGATTATTTAGAAAAACACAACATTGATATACTTGATATTGATGTTTGTATTAAGTGCAAAAATAAAAAAACAGAACAATCAAATCGTTTAAAATATGGTGTGCCATGTGTTTTTCAAGATAATAATATTAAAAATCAAATTAAAAATATTAACTTGCAAAAATATGGTGTTGAAAATCCTTTTCAATCGGAAGAAATTAAAAATAAAATTAAATTAACATGTTTAAACAAATATGGTGTTGAGTATTTTTCACAAACAGATGAATATAAAACCAAAACAAGACAAACATGTCTTGAAAGGTATGGTGTTGATTTTCCCAACCAAAGCATTTTTGTGAAAGAAAAAGCTATGAAAACAATTTCTCAGAATGGAAATATTAAAACCTCAACGCAGCAAATAAAAGTATATGAAATTATTAAAAACAAATATCCAAATGCGGCACTGAACTATGTGTTTAGTAACTGTTTGTTGGATATTTTTGTTTGTGTAAATGATACTAGTATTGATGTTGAATATGATGGGTGGTTTTGGCATCAAGACCAACAACAAGATATTAAAAGAGATAAGTTTTTGCAATCAAAAGGATTTAAAATACTTCGTATCAGGTCTGGGCATTTAATACCAGATGAGCAAGAAATATTTAATAAAATAAATGAATTAGCAGATACTCAGCATTGTTTTAGAGAAATTGTGTTATCAGATTGGAAAGGTCATGATATAGAATATGTACAATAATATTTATTTAATTACTACATAATTACGGAGGAACATAATATGATAGTTGGACTTATGTCAAATCAGCAAACCTTTATTGATATGACAGATTCTCAGAATTTATCAATCAGTATTGCATACAATTTACCTGTAGTGCAGGTTAAAAATAATAGCGAAAATCCAGCAACTTATTCTCCTTCGTGGGAGACGACAAATTTAATTTTGACACCAACAGTATTTTTAAATTCAGCAGACGTTACAACTTCTATTGAATCTATTACATGGAAACGTCAAGATGGTGGGGCAACTCCTGTTAATTTAATTTCAGGAGAAACTGTTTCTAATGGGATTCTAACAGTAAGTACCAACAATTTATCTACTTCTTCAAGTGGAATCATTACATATATTTGTACTGCTACCACAGCAGACGGGTTAACTGCAACTGAAAAAGTATCTTTTTCTTTAATTGTATCTGGTGCAACCTCAACATCAGAAAATGCAAGTGTAACTTTTCAGTTGTATGCCCCTAATGGATATGTTTTATCCAACACAATAGAATCTATTACTCTACAAACTGTTGCATACGTTGGAAGCACACAGATACAAACAGGAGAAGCAACATATAGATGGTATGAGCAAAATGATGCAGAATGGTCGTTGATACAAGAGGGCACTTCATCTTCATATATAGTTACTCGTGATGACGTAAATAAATTTAAAAACTATAAGTGCGACATGATTTACAACGGTAACACGTATACAGCAACTATTATGGTTGAAGATAAAAGTGATACATATAACATCGTTATATGCATATCAAGTAATATTAATATTTTTACTAAAAAATATTATTGGATTATATATATATTAATATACAACCAATACGGAGAAGTAGACCCATTGCTCGGCCCAGTTTCTATTATTGAGCCACAAAATCCTAATACAAATGACTATTGGTATTCCATTGATGGTAACAATGAAACTGTTACGTTGAAAAAATATAATGGAACTACTTGGGAACCATCTGATAATTTACAACAACTATCTTACTATTGGAGCCAAATAAATACCAATGGTAGCGATATTCCAATGGGACAATCTGAAAAAGTTAAAATTATATCAGCAAATGATTTTACATCAACTGCCACTTTTAAGTGTGATGTTGAAAGTCAAGAAAATGGTTTCTTAATAATGGATACATTGACATTAACAGACACGTCCGATCCTATTATTTCTGATACGGCTCCTCAGAATGTACAAGATGGACAAATATGGATTAAAAAGAATGACAATGGCACATATATGATGTTTATTTGGGACGCAGCAGAAGAAAACTGGATTTCAGCAGATGCAGATTCGAACAACAAGATATATACAAGTAGACCTTCGCAATATAATGTTGGTGACTTGTGGATTACTAATTCTGATGAAGACCATGGGACATATTTACAAGGAACATTATTACAGGCACAAACTAGTAATACGACTTATAATGCGGATGATTGGACTCCAACATTAAAGTATGATATGGAATTAGACGATATACATGAAACATTGAACAATTTATCACAATACGTTCGCATTAATTCTCAAGGATTGCAAATAGGTGCAAAAACTGATTCCGGAGAAATTAGTCCGTTTACTAGTTTGTTTACAAATACGGAACTTGCTTTTTATCAGGATTCAGACAAGTTGCTTACCCTTGCGAACAACCAGTTAATTGCTCCAAAGGTAACTGTAGAAAATAATTTAAATGTTCAAGGTACTATTAATCTAGGAAATATGTATATGACAATTGAAGATAACGGTAGTTTTAGCTTTACTGTATTGAACTAATGAGGAGGTAATATTATGGCATCAGGAAATTTTTCGTCACGATCAGTCAATGGATTAAGCCTTTATGTGGCATGGTCGTCAACTGATAATATTAGTGCAAATACGTCTAGCGTGACGGCAAAGGTTTATGTTAAAAGTTACGGTCTAAGGGGTTCTGCACTGTCTGACTCTTATATTACTATTAATGGAAATAAGAAGAATTGGGCATACAGCTTTAATATTAATAACACTTCAGTATTACAAACAACCAAGGTCACAGAATACACTGTCACGGTACCTCATAATAGTGATGGTACAAAAAGTATTACAATTAAAGCCAATATGGAATTTAATGGTACTTATGGTGGAACATACGTGTCTGATTTAACTGCTTCTAAATCAGTTACTTTAGGCACTATACCACGTTCTTCGGCATTATCTATTCCATCAAGTGTAAATACAGGCTCTTCATTAACATCAACAATAACACCATCTAGTTCTACATTTAAGCATAAAATTAGATTTGAAATAGATGGTAGCTCAAAATACACTAGTGGGTGGATTGCAAAAGGTACAACATCATTTGCATATACAATTCCACATAGCTGGTTGCCTAAAACTACAAGCACCAAAATGAAAGTTTTTCTTTATACCTATTTGGATTCTGCAAACAATGATTCTGATTATATTGCTCGTATTTACAAAGAAATAACTGTTAACGTGCCATCTAGTATTAAACCTACGGTGTCATCGGTGAGTACTACATTAGTTAGTGGTTTGAATAATAAGTACGTGCAGGGTAAATCAAAAATTAAATTAGTAGCTTCTGCATCTGCGGGTAGTGGATCTTCAATTAGCTCATATGTCTTTAAGGGCGCAAATATCTCAGGCTCATCAGGCACATATAACAGTACAAGTAACACTCGTACAAGTAGCACTATTCAAACGTCTGGAGCAGTTCAGTATAAGGTTGCAGCCAAAGACGCTAGGGGTAGAATTTCGGATTACAAAACTGTATCCGTAAATGTATATGAATATGCAGCACCACAGATTAATTCTATTTCTGCACAAAGATGTAATGCTAGTGGTGTTTTAGATAATAATGGTACTTATGCAAAAATTGTTATTAAAACTAGTTATGCTTCTGTTGATGGAGCAAATACTCGTACAGTTAAATTATGTAGTAGCAAAGATGATTATGCTTCTACAATAACAGTTTTGGACACAGATAATACATCAAACACTTATACTGGTGTGTACAATGGAGATTTTGCAACATCTTCAAGCTACACTGTCAAGGCAATTATTCAAGATTCATATAATACAAACAATAAATCCATAGTTTTAGGCGTGTCTGAACGCACGATTAACATTGCCAAATATGGTAATGGCGTTGCTATTGGCGGTCTAAGCACAGTAGTTGATTCGACTGCTTCTGGTCTATTTGAATGTAACTGGCAGACACATTTTAAAGAAGGAGTTAATATAGACAATTCTACACAAGAATACGTTACTGTAACTCGTAGGAGTGTTTCTGATGATATCAATCAAGATGGTACTAATGAAACTGCAGATATTAGGGTGCAATTATATGTGAACGGTAGTGGAAACGTTACTTGTCGTAGAAGATATTCTGTAGATAATTCTGCGTTTACTACACAAGGATATTGGCAGTTAAGAGATAGTGATTTTTATGTAAATGAGAATATAGTATCTTATAAAGAATTATTTACTAATGGGAAAACAGACGCATATGATGGTAAACAGGGTGCGTGTATAAGCAATAATGGTAGAGTATATTTAGTAGGAACTACAGAAGGAAAAACTGGCGCAATATCTCCGTACAAACCAGGCATCGTATTTGCATATGACAATGCAACAAATGGTACCTCTTCTATATTAGAAACCGCTTCCGGGGTACTTACATTTGATTGCACAGCAAACGTCACGGGCAATGTTGCAACAGATGGAAAATTTGGGTCAACGTCTACATATAATGATTTAGTTTTTGCCATGTATTGCCAATGGAAGGACAATGCAAATCATGATATTATCAATCGAGATATTGACGGATTAACAGCGGGTATTGGCTGGGCTGGATCATCTTCATACTCTACAGTTTTAAATCTAAGAGGTCAAACTGTAAGGGCACCTAACAATAGTGGCGTAGCTGTAACTTCAGACGAGCGACTGAAGAATAGTTTTATCGATTTGAATCAGTATGAATCATTTTTTGATAAATTACATCCCGTTGCATTTAAATATAATGATGGGGCATCTGGAAGGTATCATATTGGTTTTGGAGCACAGTCTGTTGAAAACGCATTAACAGAAAGTGGTCTTGATAACACTAAATTTGGTGGCATACTACGCTACCCAGTAAAAGAAGATTCAGGTGATTATCGTGGATACAGTGAAGAGTATGGTCTTATATATAATGAATTTATTGCACTTAATACACATATGATTCAGAAGCTAAAACAAGAAAACGAAGCACTAAAACAGACAATGTATGAATTAGAAAATAAATTGAACTATGTTTTATCAGAAATAAAAGGAGAATGACTAAAATGAATATTAATTATATTTAAGGAGAATGTGATATGGAAATATTTAAAAACATTGCTACAGTTGTCGGTTGTATCTCAGCTTGTATAGCATTATTAATCACAATTATTAAACCTTTGAGGCAGATACTTGTAAATTCTATTGCTCATAAATCTCAATATCAAAAAATGATTGATAATATTGAAAAATTAAATAATAAACTCGACGAGTCGTTAACTAACGATGCAAAAATACAAGAGCGTCTTGAAAAAGTTGAAAAGAATGTACTGGAAAATGAAGCGGAAAGACTAAAATCAGAACTATCAACTTATTATAATAAGTGTTGTAGGGGGTTGCAGATATTCCCAGAAGAAATGCTTAGAATAGATGAAGTATACGATAAATATCATAACAAATTAGGGCTAAATCATATCGGAACAAAAATGTATGACGCAATTGAAAAATATTATAAACAACAGGATTTTATCAAGATACACAATGATTAAATTACATGGCAAAATAATTGAGGTGGTTCTATGAAAAACAAGAAAATGGAAACTTCAAAAAAGATTATATTATTTATTGGTATTCTATTCGCTGTAGCTATAGTATATACAATCATATCTTGTTCCATATCGTTGATTATGAATACGTATACTGACTGGACATCCATTGTAGCATTGTTAACATCCACTGGAGGTGCCTTTGGCACAGCTTGTGGATTTTATTATTCAAAAGCTAAATCAGAGAATAATTACAAATTACGTATGGCTTTTTTAAAGGAAAAATATACGATTTTAAAAGAGATTGGTGCGATAGACGAAAATCGTGCAAAAATGGAAATTGAGAATGAGCTTGACACGATAAATGGAAAACTTGATATGGAAGCTGAAGAAGCGATGTCGATTGATAATTCTATATATCAAGATGCGTCGTCTACGACAATATAATTTTAGGAGGATTTTAATTATGGAAAAATATTCGATGTGGATTGAACTTGTAGTAGCTATATGTGGGGCTTTGGCTGTATGTCTACCACTTGTTACTAAACTATGTAGTACAATTGTAGCATTTGTAAAAGAAAAGAATTGGAATAAGATTATTGAAATGACTATGGAGTATATGGCTACAGCAGAAACAATGTTTGAGACTGGGGCTGAACGTAAAGAATGGGTACTGGAAATGGTTAAAGCAAGCGCAAAAGTTTCTAATTTTAACTTAACAGAAGAATCTCTTGCGAAAGTTAGTGAACTGATCGATCAGATTTGCAAGACAAGCAAAAAGATTAATACAAAATCTAAAGAAACTGTTTAATATTATAGGGTGCAATATAAAAGTTGCACCCTATTTTTTTTGACTTTCAAGATGCTGTTTAATTAAATTTATAATCCATGAATTTATAGTACGATTATCTTTGTTTGCAGCTTTGTCAATTTGAAATTTTAGCTCAGGAGATACACGAATTGTAATCGCTTTTCGTTCATCTTTCACTATAATCACCTCTCCCCTGCATATTATCATAAAGCTAAAATGCCGTCAATATTGGGGTATTTGATAGCAAAAAAAATAAAAATGCCAATAGGGGATTATGTGGAATAAATTGGTCGATAACGGCAATAATATAAATACCATATCTCAATCACCACATTTTGTACTTCCAAATATTTAAGGGACTATCTTTTGATAGTCCCTTATTTTTTATGCTCGTAACAAGTGTCTTCAGATGGGGAAAGTTCTACACGTGGCACCAATGGCAAGTTTAAAACTTGCTCCACTCGAAACACAGAATCTTCGGCTGTTACGAGCCTATAGAAAATTTACTTTAATATCAATATTGTCACCTTGTTTTGTCCATATAATACTTGAAATTATGGTCTTATACAAGTCGTTAAGTTCTTTATCGTCAAGCTCATCTTCCCATCTACTTCTTCTAAATTCTTCTATATAATGAAGTTTTTCGTGGTTTGTTATAGATTGTGCTTTTTGTAATTTTAAATTTTCTATACTCAATTGACTCTCTAATTCATCCACTTCTTTGAGTATTCGTTCTTTTGCGGATCTATATTCGTCTAATGTATCAACACCTTCATCATAGGCTATTCTTGCCCTTTTTAAAGCTATATCTTTTTTATTTAATTTATCCATAATAGTTTTTATTTGAAGCTGAATCAAATCAGTTGATTGGTCCTCACAGCTTTCTATTTCTTTTCTTATTTGTTCTTCATACTCTTTTAATTGTTCATCTATTGCATCAATTATATATTGAGCTTTTCCGCTAGAGTTTGGACACTTATTACCAAGATAATCTTTATGCCAGCATTTTTTTACAATTAAATCTTTGCCTCTCTTATATTCTAATGGTAAACCATATCCACACAATCCACATTTAATCAGTCCTTTTAGTGGGTAGTAATGATCACTCCGTCTATATGGTGATTTTAAATTTTTTTGAATTCCTATTAATATTGTTTCATGTTCGTCTTGTGTTTTTATTGCTTCATGTCTATTTTCAACGACAGTCCATTGTTCCTTTGGTATTTTTTGAAATGGTTGTTTATTAGGAGATTTGTTTTTATGCCCATCGCCTTTAGTTTTGTTAGATATAATTTTCCCAAGATGTGTTTCATCTACAAGCAATCTACGAACTGTCATATTACACCAACGACCACCACGTGGAGAAGGTATATTACGCCTATTTAATTCCCAAGCAATTTCATTTGTACTCTTTTTGTCTTTTATAAATGAATCAACCATAAATCTATATATTGATAATTTCTGTAAATTAACAACAAGTCCTTTTTCGTTGTAATATCTTTTATTTGTTGCTGGGTCTATCCACTCTTGATATTCATATGGCATTGGAGGTGTGCCGTTTGTCCACGCGCCAAGTTTCGCGCCAACCTTCTTACCCATAGATAATCGATGGGTAATTTTCTTATATTCTCTACGCGCAAATAAGGTTTGTAAATCAACGGCAAATTCTTCATTGTCGTCATTTAGATTATATAAAGAACTTGGAGTCACCATATAAGTGTTAGTTTTTTGAAATACTCTTTTTATTTGTCCCCAATCTACTAAATCTCCTCTACCCAATCTATCTAAATCAACACATACAACTGCATCGTAAATATTATCTTCAACGTCTCTTAATAATTGTTGCATAACTGGTCTTGCAAATAATGATTCTCCAGTTTCTACTTCTTCGTATACAACATAAACCCATCCTCTAGATTTACACAGTTCTTCTAAAATCGTTTTGTGTTTTATTAAGTCTTCTGTAGTTTCTCCTCTAGATTTTCTCAAATATTCTGCAACATATTTTATAATAATTGGATTGTATTCATTTCGCATTTCCAACGAATATCACCTTCTCTATTGATTTTATAAATATATGTTAACTCTGAATGCTTTTGCTGTCAATTGTCTGCTTTAATTTTTGGGCATACTGCTTGATAGCCTCTAAAGAAGGTTCGTTGTTGTATGTAATAACCACCGTAGTGTTATTAGAATATTTTTTAATTATAGTTTTTGCCATTTGTCTCTCCTTGGTCGTTTTATATTATTGTGTATAAAAATAGCGATGATATTTTACTACCACCGCTATTTTATTTTTTTATTTTTTATCTTTTTCTATATAGCCGAAGCATGTAGAATCTATTTTTTGATACGCCTTATAGCCCTTCCATTTAAAATGATAATCTGCTCGGAAAAATAATACATACTCAGGTATCGTGCATCCATTTTGAATAACTTCATCTACTGCTTCGTAATTAGTTTCATTTGGTGTGGTACAATACAGTAAGCTAGCGGGTGTAAACTGATCTTTAGCATGCACCACTTCTTCTAATGTATCTCCCCATCGACCATCTTGCCACCTGTTAATTACTACAGATACAATAGCTTCTTGACATTCAATGCTTTCTGTGTTTGCTTCTCTATAAACTAGTCGTGCAAGCATTTCACGCTCAACAGAAGTGATTGTATAAACAGGTTCTTGTTCTCTGCCAATACTCGCAGATGCTTCAACAATTGGGTATTCCGGCGTATCAGCTTCACAACTACAAACACATATAAGTGTAATAATGAATATAATTGCTAATACTGTACATATACAAATCACCTTGGTTATATTTCTCATTTTATACTCCTGTTGAACCGTGTCCGCCACGATCTATGTTGTCTTCTAGCGTATTAGTAATAAATTCTATGCTTGGTTGATGCTCCATGATACGGAACTGGCAAATTCTATCGTTTTTACTGATTCTAGTATCTCTCATAGCTAATGCTGGGAAAAACCATTGGTCATTGGGTCCACAATATGATTCATCAACAACTCCCATGTGATTTGTTTGGATAATACCAAAATTCTTAAAAGTTGAGCTTCTTGGAACTATATGTGCCTCATACCCTTTTGGGAGAGCCATAGCTACTCCAAGTGGAATCAGTTTAAACTCTCCCTTTTTCATTTCAACCGTTTCTGCCGCACGAAGGTCAATCCAATCCGACTTGCCATCAACATATCGAAGCTTATCGATGTCTTCTGTAAAGTATTTTATTTTAATATCCATACAGTCACCTCAATTAAAAGAACAGATGCCACAGATATGAAAATGGGTCTGATTCACTAGAATAACTATAGCAACCATAGTCATTTACATATGCCTTTTCGAGCTTTTCAAGTTCGTGCATCTTATCTTCAATCTCTTTTCTACGGGCTGCTTTCTCTGATGCGAGTGCAGCTTCTTTTTTCTTTACTTCTTCCGCCTCTTTCTTTTTAATAATTTCCTTCAGCGTGTTATATTGATTCTGTGTAGTTTCAAATTCCTTTTTGAGTTCTTCAAGTGTTTTTTCTCTCTTAAGTTCTTCCATAGTTTTAGTCTCCTTTTCAATCACTTTGTTCTGTTTAGTCTTCAATTTTAATTATTTTGTATTTGCCACAGTCACATTCTTTTTCTTCTCCCTTATCTAGGGATTCTCTGAATTTTTTGCAACAACATTTCGTATCATTGTTCCATACAAGAGCACAAGGGCAATAGCCACGTGTCTCTTGAAGTTGACGATTTACTTCAGCTACTAGTTCCAAATCGTCATTTAATACAATTTTATATTTAGCCATTTACTTTATCTTCTTTCCAAAATTTATACGTGATATCTTCCCATATATTAGATGGTTTATTGATTTGTCGATACATTCTTTGGTTTGTTGTTTTTGAAGCCAAGCCACCAAGACTGCTATTATATACTCCAACTTTGACATAATCAAAATATACTGCAATGCCATATAATGATAATCTAGATGGTAAACCACTGTATAATGCAACTTTCAACCCATAATGGTCAACTATATGAGCTAATTGTGCTAGTTCTACCCAATTTTGATCTCCACCCATAAAGCATACGCAAGTAATTAGTCCTTTGTATTTTTTAATTAGTCCTATTAAATCATCAGATATATAATTGCCTTCATATTCCCACAAATATTGACTGTGGCAACCCTCACATCGGTGAGGGCAGCCACTAATATTTATGGCAAGTGTTACTTCGTCTGGTACTTCTTGAAAAACGATACTGTATCCGAGGTATTTTAGTCGTTGTTCATTCATAATACCTTTTCGCCGCCTCTTTTTGTCGAGCTTCTGAAAAAGCAGATACTCGCTTTAAATATCCAATTACTCTAGTTAAATAGTCTATATTTGTACTACCACATTTTTCGCAATGGTCGAGATGATGCTTGCTAATATGTCCACAATCATTGCAAATAGTGTTCGGAATATTAAATGTAAAATAAGAACAACCAGTTTTAATAGCATCTTTCATAATCACTTTGTACTGTTCCTTAGAAAGATGTTCGTTAAGATTTCCATGGAGTGCGGAGCCTCCGTCCAAGTATTTTGTTAATTTATTGCCATGAAGAATGAACTTATCAATTAGATTCGTTCTGTCATCCTCGACAACATAAAAATAGCTATTGTAGCAATCTCTTGGTACGAAGTACCCGTCTTCTTTATCCCACTTGGCGTTTTTAACTCCTAAGTTTTCTGCGGGGACAAATTCTGTATTAAACATTAATTCATCAGTCCTTTCAGCTCTATTTAGGTCATAAATGGGTTTTAAAATTTGCTCACAATAGTCAAAATACTGTTCGTTTGGAGTAATTGGTATACCAAGAAATTCTGCACCTTCGACAAATCCGTTTACCGTGTTTGTCTGCTATTTCTAGCAGCACTGACTATTTCTTATTATTATCCATTGATAATAATACTATCATTTCGAATTGCGTATCAATAGCAACCCTACTCCACTATACGTGGATAGTCGATACAGGGGTTTATATTTTTCTCAAAGGATATGTATATTTGTTGTCTCTATATTTAATAATTTTTCCACTATTAATTCCTTGGACTGTGCTAGGATGACAAATAACTTCTTGCGCAATTTGTATACAAGACTTATTTGTGTGTAACAAATTGTCGATAATGGTGTTAACTTCATTTGGAGATAGAGTTCTTTTTGTTTTGGTTGATTGTTGATTTTCTCTAATTGGATAATTAATGTTATTCTTTTTGTATGTTTTTCCAGTATTGATGGCGGAAACAACGCTGAATGAGACATTGAATTTTTGAGCAATTTCCTTTTGAGATAATTTTGTATTACATAGTGCATCTACAATATTATCAAATTCTTTGCATCCAACCCTATGACAAAAAGATTCTCTTAATGGATATTGTAGATAAGAACGCCATCTTTCTGATCCTGAATTGATTTCTATAACATAACTCAAGTCTAATTCGTACTCTTTAGCAATATCCCTTAGTGACTTATCCAATTCGTGTTGAATACTATATATTAATCTCTTGTAAAATTCAGTAGTATATTTTGTCTCTCTAAGTGGATATTCCAAATCTTCTTGTCTATAATAAATTCCGTTATTAATTTCGCTCACAGATGTTGGTGTTATATTATATATTTTCGCAATATTATTAAAGTTTGTTTTGGAATTACGAATATCATCAATAATTTTATTTAGTGTGTCTTGGTCGTCGATTTTTGCTCTTGGGTTTTGCACTCCAACCCCCACACTTCCACCCCCGACGCACACATTGTACCCAATATCGTGATTTGTTGAATTATAATAAGTAATCCAATATCGTTCTTGTTCGTCGTACTGCTCCGTTTTTTCAATTACCTCAACCCCAAAATTTTCTTCTCCATATTTTTTTATTGCCCTATCAACAATTGTCCTTGGATTATGCTTAGATGCAGAAACATGTTGTTCCCATCTATGTTTTGCATTTACGCTTTGTCCAATATATATTTTGTTATTAATTAAATTTGTAATTTTATAAATATCCTTTATCATAAGTAAACCTCCCACGAGATTGCCATACCTTTCGGCTTAGGTTTCCTCGTTAGCCACCACTGTGACCCCAGCGATAACTGGAAAAATAGTATTAGGCATAATTACATACCTACTGTTAAAAATTGCTTTTCTAATGAAATATATCCAGCATCATACACAGGAAGTAGTTTTGCTTTAAAGTTGTCTTTCATAATTTCATTAAAAGCTTTAAGATAGCAATGAACTTTCTTAACCTGTTCTGCTACTGCTTCTGATATATCTCTATTGCCCCGTTTTGCATTTTGCACGAGTCGATTGATATTGATTGTAATTACTCCCTTAGAACCAGTTGACACACCACCCGCTCCTAAAGTGAATGAGAATGTATTATCCTGAAGCTCATTACGCAAACGACAGCACGAAGCAAGGGAATCAACGCTACTACTTCTATAGGTAAAGAAGGAGTGTCCTTCTGCATACATTTCCGCAGCAAAGTCTGCCCATTCGTGGTCTACGTAATCCGAACCATCATCTAAAAGATTCATAGTTTCAACTGGGAACGTAAGAGGTTTCTTAAGTCTTTCTGCATTGAACCACTTCATAAATCGTTTCTGTAGCCAGCTAACGCTCTCCCACTGTGGTTCTGTATCGTCCGGGAAGATAAAATCATGAAAAATGCCGTCAAAATAATTTGTATCGAAATAGGCTAAATTCCAGAATACACTTTGAAAATTACGTGCGGCTGCAGGCTGATTTAAAGAATATGCAACCTGGCTAAATTTATCTGTAATAACATCATCAATAGTTCTTTTTCTCCTACTAAGAGATGCGCTCTCGTTTGTATGTAGGTAATAATTATCTCCATATTCTTTGCGAATAAAATAGTCCAAATAAGTTAGAAACTCTGGAGTTGATACGGCTCCTGCAAACTGTGCTGCGATAGCGAAAACAAGATTAATGAAAGAACCACAAAACGAATCAAGGTTCTGTGGTGGTTCAGACATGCCACCGATTGACTTAAGCCCTTCAAACAAAAATGGGTACATTGTAATACTGACACAGTACGGCATCACTGAAGTTTCGTCATGCTTATAAATTTCATGTGACTCTAATTGCCGAATATACTCATAAGCCATTTCTTCTCCGAACATTTCAGTAATTTTATTAATCATCAAAAGCCTGTTCGTGCCAATAATTTCTCTTTTAGTCAATTCCCCTTGCATTGTTGCAATATTTTTATTATCAACATTTGCATTTGAATCGACTTCACTACCACTAGATGCGTTACTTGCCTTTTTATACTTATTAATAAAATTAATATATTTTTCGTAGCTACTATATTTTGCCATATTATTACTGCTCCTTAATCCACTCCGCTGCTTCTTTAAAATTCATCATTGTTCCGTCCACTTCAAGTGCCGGAGCCGTTTCAAGACCCTTCGAAAGCATAAGCTGTACGTCGTTACATTCTTCATATTTAACGCCTTTAGCTTGAAGCTTCTTTTCAAGAACCAGACAACGAGGGCACTTACTCGAATAAAATATTACTTTCTTGCTCATATAATTCTTGTTCCTTTCGTTCTATATTGTTAATAATATCTATAATATCCACCCAGTTATAAGCTCTGTGGAGATCATATACATAATCTTTAGTTTTATCGCGATTCCATGGGTAGTCTAACACAACCCTATTACACAAATTCTTAGTTAAGTTATCTAATTTATCATCCACCATAATATCCGTATTAAGTAAACTTTTATCCTGAATACGTATAATATCATCTGAGGTTATACAAGGAAAATGCCTACAAACCCAATCTACTTTATTAGCAAAACTACGATATGGTGTAGCTGTTGCCAAAAACACTCGATGTCCTTGTTTCATTAATGTTTCAAGTCCCCACTGAGCATCTGGAATAGGGTTAAGGTAATTATAAATTGTTTGTCCCTCAAAGATATTTAGAATCATATCTGCATCTTGGGGGTCAAGACATTCGTGTAGATGAAAAGACGTAATATCATCAAGTGTGATATTCTTTCCCATTTTAGTATTATATAACTTAATACCTGTTGAAACTAAATCACACAGAATATCATCTATATCTAATGCAATTTTAATATATCATCACTCCTTTGCTCCATCTATATGATTCTTCCAAACCCCCTCAACGTCACAAATCCATTTTAATACCGAATATGCGGTCGCAAAATCAACGTTTGGAATAACATAATCTACATCCATATTCTTTTTCATATCCCTAAATTGCTGTTTTTCCGATAGACAACGGCTTCTATATGTCATAAGATTATCACCTCGTGCCATAGCACGTTCTTTGCGCATATCTTCTGGAACATTGACGTACACAGAAACAATACGTAGATTTGGCAAGTCCAATGCTTTCAATGATGCTACGCCTAGTGGGTCTACCGTATAAAAATCTGAGTCGTAAAGCTGCTCAGTTGTTGACCAATAATGCTGATTATTAATGTAAGTATAGGCAGCAATTTCACCGTTTTCTCTCATTGCCTTATAAGTATCCACCCCTACAAAAATATGTGTTATACCTTCATTTTTTCTCTGTTCACGAGTAGTATATGATATTAGTTGACTCCAACCATTTCGCTTACAAAGCTCGTGAATCAAAGTGTCTTTACCTGCTGCCGACTCTGCCATTATACACATCAACACATGTTTATTCTGCATTAGTTTCACCACCTTGATAGGTTTGATTAAATCCACAGCAATTAAACTCGTCACATTTACCATTCTTCCAATAGCACATTGGTACTAAAAATTCAGTAAACTCTGGGTTGACTTTAATCACTGCTTCGCAAATAGCTTGAACCACTTGACGAGTTTCATATGCTGCTTGTCTACATAATCGCTTATTAGCGATAACCATAAGTTCTTCAGCATTGACAAACCAGCACATATTAACTGGAGTATCCTGTCTATCTGCTCCTCTATCATGACCATTATTTCTGTCAGATCGTTGTGTTTTAACGAATGGGGTAGCATGGACGTGCCGTACAAGATGCGTCGCGCACCAGCTTGGTATGCCATTTAATCTAAAACAAAATTCAAGCGTTCTTATAGGAGAATGTCTTGCTTTAAGTATTTTCTTTTTCCATTCTTCTGTAGGCGGTTTTGAGCTTTCTTTTCCTACCGTAACTAACGTACAAGTTTTACATAATTGCCAATCATCTTCGGTAGGGTGTTTCAAAATTTCAACCGTAAAATCCATTTAACTCTTTCTCCTTGAAAAAATAATATCGAGTAAATTCTTTAGCGTATAATATATCGCATATTTCATAATCAATCCTTATTTGACACCATACTATCTTCAGCTTTCTGTATACCATAAAATCTTAATGCACATTCAAGACAACAGAAATAATAACCATCTTCGCTGATGTAAATCTCGGTATTATCATCATAGATGTCTTCATCACATTCTTCACAAACGCCTATTTTTCGGATATCATCCATATCCTTGTCTAAGTTGTCATAATAATCTTCATTCATTTGTGCCACTCCCTTCATTCTCAAACTTTTCTTTTTCATATAAAATTGAATTTTTAGGTGCTCTATCAATCACGTCCATTGGCATCAGTCTTGCTCCAATAGGATTTTCTTTATATGCCTCGCTCATCGTAGAGTCCCACTGAGATTTTGATAACTTGCACACTACCTTATCAGAGTAAACGGGGATACAATAAGGCATCATCTCATGGTCAAAGTGGGTAAAATTATATTCTCTTTTACGAATACGTTCCACCAATGCCTTTTTACGTTCTAGTGTAAAATTAACCGTTGGATAAACATCATCATAAGGAGAAGTCCAGCCGACAACTACCAATGCCATAATTAACTATTCGTCCTTTCGTTTAAATATTTTTTAATCAACGCATTTGCTGGCTGCTTAAAATAATTATTTTGCATCCAATACAAATACCCTATTTCTTCTTTTGCAACTTCGGGAATTGTTTTATCCTTAAACTTACCAAAATTAAATTTCCACTCATTTATGTCTGGAAGAATTTCTGGCTCTGTACCAAGAACTGTCTCAAGATATTCTGATGGAAGCATATCAATGTCTGAACGACTACTTAAAATATCACATTCGTGTACTAGAATTTCCATTTCATTTTCTGGTTCGGGAAGAACTATATTGCTGTGCTTACTGGTCGTCCATTCTCCACTATGTCGTTCGCACATACGAGCAATTCGTTCCTTAATCTTTTCGTCAATATCGTGCTCGACGTGGGCTTCTCTTACCCATTTACCAGCTAACATTGGATGTTCATGTACAGAATATTCAGACTTTTCCCAATTACATTTCAATGCATCGTGAAATATGGGGACACATCTCATAGCATCTCTTTGTACGGGAGATGGGAACTTTTCCTGATTGCATTTGAGTTCCAAAAGATAGTTCATAATTTTACCAAACATAACAATGTGATAAACTTGACCATGCGGTTTACATTGTGTGGCATTATGAAATCTAATACTTGTTGAACTAGGCATTGTAAAAATGTAATCTGGAATTTGCTCAATCATATCTTCACAATACAAACGCATATCTTCTGTCTCAAATTTATCAAGGAGCTCCTTAAATACTGCTCGTTTATTCATTTCTTATATCTCCTGTTGTTTCAGAATCACTTTGTTCTGTAGATTGTGTAGCTTTTTCTTCCTCTGCTTTCTTCAGTGGAACAGATATGACTGTGACAATTTCAGTCATACATCTCTTATAGTCACGTAAGCTTACTTTAGCTGGCTGGTTAAGATGCTTGTCGATAATCTGTAATATAACATTACACATCATCCTTGCTCCGTAGATCATAGCATCGTTGCGAATTTTTTTCGCCATGTTCTCGGCAGCTTCTTTAATTACTTTTGTCTGCTCGGATTCTTCGGCAATTTTTTCTTGGGGCTTTTTATTTTCGTCCATAAGTTTTGTCCTTTCTTAAGATGGTACACATATTATACATCAATCACTTTGTTTTGTCTATGGGCAAAATATACAAAAATTAATGAGATTTATCAGTAAAATCTGTTATATATTTAGTCCAAATTTCTGATTTATACCCATTATCAACTAGTAGGCTTGAAAAAAGACTAACTAAAGTGTTGACTACGATACTATTACCTGCCTGTTTATACCTTGCACTCGCTGAAACATATTGTGCAGCCCTATTATGATCCTCATCAGTAAATCCCATAAGCCTCCAACATTCAACAGGCGTAAGCTTTCTAATTCTCCATCTAGTTATAGGTTGCTCTTTTTCAACAACGCCCTCGTAGCCCAACCCATTAATAATATTCTCTTCTATATTACGGGCTCCTTGCTTGTAAATTGAAGCTCGTATAGCTGACGCTACCTGTTTACCACGAGTGCTACAAGGAAATTCTTCTGCTACTTCAAGACCTATACGTTCACTTCTTAGCGTCGGTGCAGTTTCTGAATATATTCTTGCTTCTCTACTCTTATAAAAATCTTCAATGATAACTGGTTCACAAATGTAATTGTCTTTAGCGACGCTTGTGAGACAATTTGTTGTGCCACTAAAGTTAGTTTCAAATCTTTGCTCAGTCGGTGCTCCAGTTGTTCTATCAGATGGATTCTCTGGATTTCGACCACGAGAGGCAACCACAAAAGGTTCTGTATTTGTGTTTTTAGATAAATTTAAAAGTTTCTCAATACGTTCATCGGGTAAATAATATTTATCATCAACATTGATTTCAAGAATATCTTTGAGACGAGTTGTGAGAGGAATGGGTTCGGGGAAAGTAAAGTCTTCCCAAATCTTTATGTTTGGATGTTTTCCTCTAATTTCTTTCATAGTGCTAAGAACTTGCTTATTAGAACTGTTGCATTCCCTGATAGTTGTGCTACGACTTTCTTCATTTTCAATTTTTCTACTTACGCAGAAAATTCTCAAACGGTTCTGTGGTACTCCATAATTTTTACTATTTAGTAGTTCAAATGCACTTTCATATCCCATCTCACTAAGTCTTTCAAGATATTTAATGAAGTTATGTCTATGTTTCCCACTCAACACAGCAGCCACGTTCTCCCAGACTATGAACCGGGGCATAGATGTGCCAATTAGCCTAAGAGATTCCCACATTAGTGAACTTGTGGTACCACTACCCTCGTCTCCACCTTCTCCCTTTCCAGCGCAACTGAAACTTTGACAAGGCGAACTGTGACAAATGATATCGACATAAGGTAAACTATCTACCTTCGATATATCTCCAAGGTTTCTACTAAGATAATCTGCTATATAGTATTGCTTCAACTTGTTAATTGGTGTTCTCTTTATGATGCTATGTTTTCCGTTTTGGAAATTATATCCTAGATTCTTCGCCTGAAGTTCTTCAATCATTTTGTCTTGTGAAGGGAACTCGAATGTCTCCATTTCTTTTTCTAAATCCCACCTCATTGCGGCATAGCTAAGAACTGCGTTGGGGTCACAGTCGCAAGTATAGGTTATTTCATAAGGCAATTTTAACTGACGAAGTGAACGTTCCTGGGCTCCGATTCCGGAAAATAATTCTATCATAGAAATTTGTTCTGTCATGACTCGGATGCCTCCCTTTCAATCACTTTGTCTTGTAGTCCTCGTTCATATAAAGAAACTATATAATCGCATAAAGCATCAGGAATTCTAGATCGATTCTTAGAGCCTTTAATCCCCTGTGTCCCAGTTTTACTACCTCTCGGTGCTCTTTCATGACAACTATCACCATTTTTGCAACATGGAAAGTAGACATCTGGATAATTAGTAAACAAATCGGTAGGTTTCATGCGTTTGTCGCCCCATTGACAATATGTCGTAGTATATCGATTAAACTCCTGTATCCAATTCATTTTTCTAAGACAACCACGAGGATTTTCAATCCATATATATTTGGGATTTAACTGATGATAAAGTTCAATAACATGTTGGTCTACCTTATCACAAAATTTAGCATAATCGCTAACAGGATCTAAATTGCCTGTAATAGGATTTTTCTTACGATGATGGCTAACTGCCGCCACGCTGAATGTGGTACAATCAAAACTTGCCCATATGACATCGGGGACTCCATCGCACAGTTTAATAATGTCTTCAACGGTCAATTCTCCAATATCTGCCTTTAATGTTGGCTCAAATTGTTCGCCCCAATCAACTGTATAAGTTTCCCATCCCGCTCTTTCAAAGGCCTTAGCCATAGATTTTGTGCCACAAAATAAATCTAGCATCTTTTTCATATCTGCAACCTCCATTTAGCAATGTTAAAATATTCTTCACTCAATTCGATACCAATTGCATTTCTGTTGTTTTTATATGCAACTAATAAATGACTGCCACTACTAGCACAAGGATCGAACACGATGTCTCCTTCGTTGGTATTGTCAAGAATGAGCTCTTGTAGCAAGTTGTGATTCTTCTCCGTTGGATGTAGTTTGCTACTGCCGTTAGGGTATCTAAAAACTGTATTTTTACAATGTGCATTAAATACTTTTGCTCCCCGCTTTTTAAACCAAACAGCAAACTCAACACCACTTAAATAAATATATTGTCCATTCATTGGACTGGGATTGCTTTTTTGCCATACGATAGGACGTGTAGTTCCTTGTTTATTGGCAAAATATTTATAAATGTCACTAAATTGTTCTTTTCCACAGAAAATACAAATACTGTTTTTAGTGACTCGATAAACTTCATCGAGAAAACTCTCTAAGTCAAAAGTCAAAACATCTGCATTGCCCTTATCTAATGTTCTAAGACCATTATCTTTCCTGTTAACCACATTGTATGGTATATCCGTTAATGTAAAATCAACACTGTCATTTAACATAGATTGCATTTTCACCATACAATCACCGTGTAGTAAATCTATCATTTTATTGCTCCTTAATCATTCTGTCTTGCTTAAACTTTCCGTTATAATTTGTTTCGGCAAAAAGTTCCAACAATAATAACTGCTTTTGGGGGACTGAATTATTCAACCATGTATTTGCCATTATTAACGCAAATTTGTACTAATCACTTTGTTCTGTTATCTTTTTATGTCTTGCAACCACTGTGCATAAGGTTTTATCTTATCAACAATAACTTTATCGTCATCTTCTTTTTTGCACAGAACTGCAACCTGAGTGCCTTTGACTATTAAGTCCTGAAATTTCTTTAGTGCATCAGGCCAGCACGTAGCTTCTATCAAACCACCTGTACCAGTATAGATATTAATGAAACAGAATTGGTCTCCTTTTTTTGTTTTCTTTTTTTGTATCTTGGAGATAATACCAACAATCGTGCATTTATTACCAACTGGCACATCCTCAAAATCATCTAGAATTTCTAGAGCTTTTTCAAAAGGATTTGCGTCACTAATAAAAGTTTCAAGTGTTTGAAATTCCCAAAATTCTTCGTCCTGTAAATACTTCTCTTCACACTCATTGATATAAGCTTTGTATTTTTCCATTTGCTCTATATCATATTTCTCTTTACGTTTAGCATTATAAAGTGCTAATACCTTTTCTTTATCAATCTTTTTTCCAACTATAAAATCATCGGCATTAATACCCCATTCATCTAACAGTTTTGCTTTTGTACCGTATGACTGCACGGGAGTATATTCTTTTATTTCATAGTTATTTTTAAAATAGTTAATCAAAAAATTTCGTTTATTTTTAGCAGGAATTGCACCAGATTTAACTAAACTAATTACTTGTGTTCTGGTAGGGCATATTCTTGCAGTAAAATCTTTAAAATTAAGAAATTTACCATTAGCATTGCGTTCTGAAATCAAGACCTCCGCCAATGTCTCGCCTATACCCGTAATAGCTGATAAGCCATATAAGATTTTACCCTCTGATACCGAGAAATTTATATCAGACTTATTGATATTGGGAGGCAAAACTTCCACTCCGCACTGTTTAGCATCAATGATGATTTTATTAACCTTACCTGCTTTGTCTTTGTTTAAGTTTAACATTGCCTTAAAGAAAGCAGTTTTATGATATGCCTTTAAATATGCAGTTTGCATACAAATCACAGCATAGGCCGCCGCATGGCTCCTATTAAAGCCATATCCTCCCTTGGTTGAGAGCTCCTTGCATATATACTCTGCAATATCTTCGGTATATCCGTTATTTAGTATTTCTTGATGAAGCAATGTAACTTCTTCTTTAACCTTTTCGGGCTGCTTTTTTGCAAGGCATTTACGCATTCGATCTGCTCCTGCATCACTTCTACCGCCAAAAACTTTTGTCAGTCTCATACTCTGTTCCTGATATAGGTTCTGACCAAAAGTTGAGTTAAAAATAGTAGCCATATTCGGATGAGGATAATGTATGTGTTCGGGGTGATTCTTACAATCCACATAAGCATCTATTGCTGGCATAGCATCTGGACGATACAAGGCGATCAGGGCTGTTAACTCATTTAACGATCTTGGTTGCAATCTTGCAATCAAATCTTTCATTCCTTGACTTTCTATCTGAAAAACTGAATCGGTGCGACCACTGCAAATTAAATCAAAAATACCCTCGTTATATTCAAATTTAGGGTTGTTGATATCAATTTCCCACAAATCAATATTGTCTTCTTGCATTGCTTCATTAATTGCAATAAGCGAAGCAACAGACAATATATCGAATTTAACAAGAGAAATTTTTTCATCCATAACCTTATCAACTGAAATTACATGTTCGCCATTCTGTCCTCGTCTTATACCAATATAATGGTCATATGAGTTACGACAAACAATACAACCTCCTGCATGAATACCATAACCTCTTGGACGGTTAGTAATATGTCCAGCGATTTCTAAAAGTTCTTTATACTTAGGATTGTTAGCAATTTCTTTATTGTTATTTAAGCACTCCTCCCAAGTATCTTGTATGAATCCCTTACTTATACGTTCCATTTCTTTATAAGGAAAACCAAGTATTTTGCCTACATCTCTAATGCTTGTAATCGGAGATGTATATACTACGTTCATAACCTGAACTACCCTATCTTCACCATATTTATTCGTAAGATATTCGATAACTTTTGCCCTATCACTTACGTCAACATCAACATCAGGAAGGTCTTTTCTCTCAATAGTTAAAAAACGACCAAAATCCAAATCGTATTTGATGGAATCAAGTTGTGTAATACCAAGTAAATAACATATTAATGAACCACAAGCACTACCTCGTCCTGGACCAACAATAACACTATTTTGGCGACACCATCCAATGTAGTCTACAAGAATTAAAAAGTAGTCACAAAAATCTTTCTTTTCAATGACATTAAGCTCTTCTTCAATTCTCTTCTTGTAGATGTCTTGTTTTTCCTGTGACCATTTATCCATACCTCGACGAGTATACCCTTCCCACGCCAGCTTACGAAGATATTCAGCTGAATTAGCATATTTTATAGGAATTTCAATTTTTGGAAGCTCAGGTTCATGCCATGGCATATCAATATCATCACATAAGTCAGTGACTAAATCCGTATTTTTAAGACATTCACAAACGGCATCATAGCCAATTTGTTTATCAAGCACTTTATGAACTTCTTCATCTGACATTAAGTAACATCCATCATAAATTTCTGATGCAGTTTCCTTATCCTGTGCAATACGAAGAAAATAATTCTGATAATATAAGTCCTCTTTGGTAGCAGCATGGACGTCATTTGTTACTACCACTTTTGTGTTAGTATCTTTAGCAAGTCGCATAATTTTTTGGTTATACAACATCTGCTGTTCATTATCGTGTGCTTGTATCTCTAAGAAATAATATGGGAACAGCATTTTATATTCTTGCACAAACTTAAGACATTCATCATAGTTTTCTGTTCTAGATAATTTACTGGCAAGACATGCCGATAAAATAATAAGATTTTCTGCCCCTTCTTTTGCAATGTCAAAACGAGTTACACGTGGCTTATAATAAAACCCATGTAAGTGTCCGAGAGTTGAAATACGATTTATTGCACGACGTCCTTCTTCATTACGAGCAATAATAATCATATGATAATATTTATTATTCGGATCTTTTATTGCCCTATCGTCACATTCATATGCCTCAATACCAAACATCTGTTTTACATCTGGGTATTTACTTTGCAATTCGGCATAATATGGATGAGATGTAAGCTCACCATGCTCTGTAATAGCAAGACCCCTAAGACCCAATTCCGAGGCTCGTTTTAGATTTTCTTCTGGAGAACTATATGCATCCAAAATCGAAAAATATGAATGTGTATGTAAGCTACTAGACATTCCGTCACCCTCCTAAAAATTAATCACTTTGTGCTGTGCATATTATACTCTTTTATTTTCTATAAATCAATAGTCAAAAAAGGAGTTAACAAATTTTTTACAATTTGCAACTCCATTTTTTTATAAAATGCTTTTATCAAATACGGGCGAATCCTTAGTTTCTATTTTAGTTAATGTGCCATCATCATTAACATTATATAAATGCCATTTCTTTTTCATTTCATCGCTAGTGACGACCTGTTTAATAGTACCATCAATAGCACATAGCGACTGCCAATGAATTTGACCTTTTGGAATTTTCATTTTCATATATCACCTAGTAGAGAGTTGTATTTATTATTGTAAAAAGCAATCAGTTGGTCGAGCGTTACTGGAATATAACCATGAATCATACAACCTACGTTAATGATATGTCCCCACGAATCAGAATTATTCATCTTAGTGCTTATTAGTTCTCTAGTCCAAGTCTCCACAAAACCTTGTTCTCTTGTTGTATGGGTATGCCCATGTAACATCCATGTTTTTGGATCATAAGAACCTTTATAACACAGGAGAGGGTAATGACACATAATGACGTGCCGACCGTTATCCGTAATTTCTTTGTACTCTTTAATATCTGCAAATTCATTTTTCAATGCTCTAGACATACTCCAGAGATCATGATTGCCTCGAATAAGTTGCTTCTTGCCTTTAAGCTGCCATAAATACTCCAACCATTTATCTTCTTTAAGCCAACAAAAGTCTCCAAGAATATATACCGTATCTTCATTGGATACTATACTATTCCAGTTGTTAATTAGTGCTTCGTCCATTTCTTGAACATTTTTATACGGACGGTGATCGAAGTTAATAATGTTAGAATGCCCGAAGTGTGTATCAGAAATATAATAATTACTCATTTAATTATCTCCGTTCTTATCAGTCATTGCCTATCTCCACCAAATACTTAATTGTACATTGATCCTCTTTATAAATAACAATTTCATCATTTTTTAAAGAAGAATGTCCTAAGCTTGCCCCAGCATGAGCATGAAGACAATTAGCTCCTTTTTGATATGATTGTAGCTTTTCATAGTTTAAATTATAATACTGTGAATCAAAATCATACACATCATATGGTGTGCCATATGCAACTTCCATAACCGCCATATAGGCAGTATTGGCGGAGCCTCCTGCCCAATAACTACCAGTCAAGCTCGTATAACCAATAGATTTTTGCGCCTTCGGTGCAAAATAAATTCCAATGCCATATAATTTTCCTGTAATCACAGCATTAGTTGGTCTAAGTACAAGCCCAGTTTTAATAATGGACCAAAAGTTTTCGCTACGGCTACCATGGAAAAGAAGCTTTGTATTAGTGATACTATTATCTTTAACGAATTTATCGAATCTTTTCTGAGTTTGTAAGTTAGTAACTTTCCAAGCATTTCTAAACTTACTAGCCGATTCGTTCATTAGGGTTTTAATTAGGGCAACATCATTTTTATTAACTTCCTCAAACACTAAACCAAATTCTTCAAGAATAGTTTTATCTTTCTTATCAACAGGGCTACTAGCTTCTACGATAGGTTTTATATAAACCTGTCCTTTCATAACATCGAGCAAATCCTGTTCTTTAGAAATAATCTTTCCAAAATCATCTTTCGAAGATGCTAGATAATCAGCAACATTGCCCATTCTTCGAGGAATAATCATGAAGAGCTTTAAAAGAATATCATTAAACTCTTCTACTGACGAATTGTTATTTGCCAGCTCATTAATAGTTGTCTGTGCTGCGTTAATCATATCAGATGTAACAGTAGAAGCTTTAACTGTATAGTTTCTATTAATAGTGTCTTTGGCGAGAGACTGTAACTTATCCACAATAGTCTTAATAGCCTTGTTTTCAATCTCTTTATATGGACTATCAGGATTGGTAGAAGAGATTTCTTCTACCAAGTCCTGTTTAAGATCGGTTACATCGACGTAGCCTTTCTTCAACTTATTTTTAATTTGCGATTCCCATTTGTTTATGGGATATCTAGTTATTGTTTTGGTAGCATCAATTCTTCCATACTCGACTCGAAATTCATTATTTTCAGGAAAAAGATTATAGTACTTATTATTGTTTGCTGCACTAACCATAACTAGGTATGTAGGTCTAATCTCTATCATCTTTGTTCTCCACAATTATTCCATATTGTTCGTATAAATGTTTTTGCAGCGCAAATTCTTTAAAATATTTTTGTTCAGCATATAATCTTGCCTTAATTGCATCGTCTTTGTTATCAAAATACCCTAAATGAATCACTTTTTTATTTATGTAAATTCTCGATTGCCATTTATTGAGAGTTTTATGCCATCCAACCCCAATAACACCAGACGTATTAATACTAGATTTTGAATGATTGCGATTATTTTCTTGTTGATTTGCTGGTCTAAGATTATGCCTTCTATTATTTAGTGGATTCCTGTCTTTATGGTCATAATATTTACAACCAATCATATCTGACATAGCAATAATTTTCTTATCTATTTTTGTTATTAATCGACGATATCCACTTGCGTAAATATGTTCGCTCCAACAATAATCTTTTATTTTGTCAAAATCATCTGCGTCAACAAAAAATTTTGCATTTGTACTATTTGTATATCCAATATAATATTTTCCATATTGATCTTCACATACAGTGGAATATTTATTAGTTTTACGATTATTACGACATCTTTCCGCAGCCACTTCTTTGCGAAGACAACCGCAAGAAAGTGTTCTTTGTCCTCTTATGTTACTGCCTCTAAGTATAACTATATTATGATCTTCACAAGAACACTCACACATCCACTGATCATAATGCTTTCCATTTGAACCAATATAGTCATCTACCTGTTTGATAACAATTAATCTTCCAACTTTTCTTCCAACTAAGTCTTCCTTGGTTTTAACCATTAAATATCATCACCTTATAGTTCACATATCAAAATATCCACGTCAGTATCCTTAAAAACATCACAAATGATATCATAAACCTTGTCCCACTGTAGACGATCAAGTCCACAACCTATCTTTGGCATTGCCAACTTAGTAATGTCCAAGTATTCCATTTGTGTTCTCATAGCTTCAAGTGCTTCTCTTAAAGTATCATATGTTGGTTTATTGTAACACTGAGGCTTAGTTACCAAGTTAAATACATTATCAATCAATAATGCTTCTCCACCATCGAACTCAAAATTATCATAATTATCATCATAATTCTTGAATAGCTTGAATTTCATGTTATATACTTCATCAAACTTCTTGGCAATTCCTGCTCCAAGCGCAAAGTCTGCCGAGATGCAATGAGCAAGATAGTATCCCTGTGGTACTGTAAAAAGGTCTCTCTGTTCTTCATGAATAGTCATAATTTTATCCTCCAATTAAATTTAAAAATTCTTCTTCTGTTATGATTTTGGTGCCAAACTTTCTAGCGTTATTATTTTTTGAGCTATTGCTATTGGGGTCGTTATTTATCAAAAAATCAGTTTTAGATGTCACGCCAGAAGCTACTTTTGCTCCAAGTTCTACAATCTTTTCATTTATAGAATCACGAGTAAAGTGTTCTAATTTTCCAGTGCAACAAATGGATTTTCCTATAAATGGGTTATCTTTTATTTTTTTCTTTTCTTCGATGGTAAAATGCATTTCATCTGATAGTCTATTAATATCATTAATATGTTCATCAAAAAATTTAACTAGGCTATCTGCGGTAATTTCTCCAATATCATCAAGCTGTGTGAAATCGTATTCATGATTCCACATATCCCACAAAATATCCCAGCTTCCATTACAAGCCTCAGAAATAGTCTTAGCGGCCGACGAACCAATTCCCGGAATCGAAAGTGCTGTGATAAAGTGAGCCAAATCAACATTACGACTTTTTTCAATGGCATCAAGGATTTTCTCTACGGACTTTTTACCAAAGCCATCGCATTTTTGCCATTCTGACTTATACTCTATAAGATGATATAAGTCTTTAAAAGTATGTATCCATCCTTTGTTGATTAAGAATTCAATTGTGGCTTCTGATAAACCATCGATATTGAGAGCCTTTTTACTTACGAAGTGTTCAAAAAGAGCAAGCTTTCTTGACGGGCACCTTTCGTTAGGGCAGTAAAGCACATCTGCTGTGCCCGTATTTTTTAGTTCAAGCTCTGTGCCACACGATGGACAATGAGTTGGTAAAGTAAGCGTATTACTCCTCGTGTTATTTTCTATAATTTTTGGTATTACCATATTAGAACGAATCAGTACAATTTCGTCTCCAATACCAAGTTCCAACTGTCTAATAATTGAAACGTTATGAAGCGTTGCTCTAGTTGTTAACGCCCCTGATAAATCAACTTCGTCAAATATGGCCACGGGAGCAACGATACCAGATTTTGTTGTAGACCATTCAACCCTGCGAAGAGTGGTACTATATTCATCATCTGACCACTTCAATGCCATGCGACAGCCTTCGTGATGAGTCGTTGCTGAAAGAGATTTAGAATAACTATCACTATTTAGCTCAAATATAAGTCCGTCCACTGGGAATTCGTATAACTCTGGCGACATTTCTCTCACACAATCATCAACATTACCAATACATCTTTTGACCGTTGTAAATCCAAGATGGTCTAAATAGGCAAGCTGTTCCCATTTAGAATCCCAATCTTTATCACTGGTTTCTTCATCATATAAGCCAGAAACGCATTCAAAGACTATATAGGAAAGTTTTCTCCGTCTAGTAATATTAGTATCAAGATTTCTTAACGAGCCTGCGGCAAGATTTCTAGGATGAGAATAAGGTTCTGTGAGACTTTCGTTAATTTTATTAAAATTATCCCAAGATACAACACACTCACCACGAAGTTCTATATAATTATCATAAGGAATAGTCATAGGAAGATTTTCAATCATTTTGGCTTGTTCTGTAACGTCTTCACCTATAAGCCCCGTACCTCTCGTGATTGCCTGAACAAATTTGCCATTCTGATATCGAGTACAAAGTGTTAGGCCGTCGAGTTTATAGCTACAATAAAAACCATTGTCACCAATAAACTTTTTGATTTCATTGACATCTTTTGTTTTAGCCGCAGAAAGCATAGGCTTAGAATGAGTTATCTTTTGGAAACTTTCAAGTACCTGCCCTGGCATTTTTCTCGTAGGACTATTAGCAAGCCAAAAATTAGCTTCATCTTCGAGATGTTTCAACTCGTCAAATTTTTTATCATACTCAGCATCGCTAATTTCAGGGGCATCTAAATCATAATAAAGATGACAATGATATAGTAATTCTTCAGTAAGCTCTTTAATTTTCTGAATCTTGCCCATTAAATATACTCTCCCTTCACGTGTCCACTTAATATACCAAACGTCTGAAGCCATTCCATCTCTCTTTCGACCTTCTCGGCAATATCAAAAGCAAACTGAGGTGGATTTTCTTTTGTCTCAAGTATCATCTGATAATCATAAGGCTGAAGAAAATTTTCATCCAGCACATCAATTGAGATGTCACTCCCATCAAGAGGAATAAATACATTGAATGTAATATCATTACCAAGAGACTTACAATAATACCAACCCTCATTTCTGTTATTACTAAATCTAGCTTCCCGCATTTGTTCATCAGATAAAATGTGTGCTTTGATTGCGGCATTAACGCCATTCTTGTTAAGCTTAACCAATCTTATAGCCCTCCTTAATCACTTTGTTTTGCATTGGAATTATAACACAAAAGCACTTGTGTGTCAAGTGCCTTGTTAAATTATTTACATTTTATTCATAAATTACATTACAATTACAACCTGTTCAACAGCTCTAGTACAGGCTGTGTATAACCATTTTGCAAAATACTCTCTGTCCCCCAACCTTTCGGCATACACAAGCACTTTATTTGCTTGGCTACCTTGAAACTTATGTACAGTAACAACATATCCATATGCAAATTCTTTAGGTTTCTGAACCTTATAAAAATCCATATAATTTTCCTTAGTCACTGTAGGGATGCCTGTACGTAACAATTTGTAGTCTATACATACTTTGCGGAACACCCCACTAGTATCACTCCAAAATTGCGCAGTCATTTTTGGTTTAAGCAATTTAGTATTTTGGGTACGAATATTACGAATTTCACCAAGCTCACCATTTATTAATGCTTCACCGGTATCACTAGAAAACCACCAATCGTTTTTGAGGGCAATAATCCTGTCACCTTCAATAGGAGCATCTTGATAATTATTACCCCATTTTAGCTTTCTAATATGTGAATTTAATGTCATTCTCGTATCGTTACGTCCACACAATACAATGTCTGCACCAAGTAATAATTTATTAGATACTTTTTCTTTTGGTATTATTCTTGCTTCTTTGGGACCACCATAAGACAATGTTTTTCCTTCTCTGATATCCATACTAAGCCGAATAATAGGATTATCTAGAGCCTGTCTCATAATTTCTGTAAGCACCACATGAGGATGCTCTAAAACTGTTGCATTGCCTGAAATTGGTGGTAACTGAAACATATCTCCCAATGCAATAACATATATCTGATGGGACAATAATAGCTCCCACATTTTTTGAGGCACCATAGAAACTTCATCTACAACAACTATTTTATAATCGTACTCAAGGGTAGCTCGCTCCTCAAATTCAACATCTCCGTTAGATAATGTCTTTGGAATATATAAAAGTCGATGTAATGTCATTGCGTTATGGCATCCTTTGTTGCGTAGAACTAGACTTGCCTTGCCTGTGAATGTTGCAAAAACGACATCACTCATGTCTACGTTCAATGCGTCCACAATATACCTGACTGTGGTCGTCTTGCCGGATCCGGCTGCCCCCGCAATAACAGTATATTTTTCATTATCTTTATACCTTTGTACCGCTACTTTTATAGCTTCTTCTTGTCCTTTAGTTAATGTAATATTCTCCATAATATAATATTTCCTTAATCACTTTGTTCTGTTATCTGTGCATCTTTAATAATACATTGTGGCTGTAGCACTCCCTGATAATCATTTAACGCACAGGTAGCTACCACATCAAAAGTAATCTTATCTTCAGGGTCTCCCCAACTATTAACATATTGAAGTAGTGGTGCATCTTCAGGCATTTTAAATTGAACATATTTTATCCCATTACACTCAAAAGCTACACTGTTGTTATCTTTGCCCTGAACGTAAATATCTTTACGGCGTAGGGTGATGTTGGTGATGGCAAATAACGGTTCTTCAACTTCTTTAGCCCAAACTGATTTATATTTATCTACCTCATTACATACATATGCATCAATCTTGCTACTATTTACTTCGAAATCCACTCTATAAATTTTTGCAAAATCAACGTCGGACAACTTGTCATTAAACCAAAGAGTTGCATTATTCACATCCTTAGTAGGTATTTCTACACCGAATGCTGCTGGATGTCCTTGAGCTAAAGTAACATAGGGGCAACTTTCCACTAGCCCCCTAAAATCTTCAATAGGACAATAGTCAAATGCCCTACCAGAGCCACCATACAAATCAGGGTGTTCTACTTGTTGTCTTAATAACAGAGTGGGACGATTATACTTCTCAGCAACCTTAATAGCTACCAAGCCCGTCATTGATTGTTCTAAGTCTTTAGTGCAATCACACATAATGATTTTATTATCCGTACCCTGAGCATCTATGATTTTTGTAATAGCATTAAAACCCTTTTCTTTCAATCGATCTTGCTTACCTTTATATGAC